>Ga0116156_10003944_pt1 | contig 12738 bp, 18 predicted proteins | sample AD_UKC045_MetaG_FD_89891 | JGI IMG/M metagenome (GOLD analysis project Ga0116156, IMG submission 89891) | Active sludge microbial communities of municipal wastewater-treating anaerobic digesters from USA - AD_UKC045_MetaG | ecosystem: Engineered > Bioreactor > Anaerobic > Digestate | place: USA... | reverse complement strand
GCGGAAAAGAAGCGCACCTCCACCCCCTCCAACATCCAATACTTCATCTACAACGGCACCCTCAAGCGCGAGGGCCTCGCAGTCATCTAACACTTCCTCGTACGAGGGGTGATTTTCTCAATAGGAGAGTTACATGGCGTACAATGCTAAGGTAACCCACAAGCTCATTCGCAAGGTCTGGACCCAGTACATGATCGACGAGTACAACAAGACGTACTCGAAGAAGTACGGCGCGTACAACGCGAAGGACCACTCGATCCGCGATGACGGCACCGTCGTCGTCAACGGCAAGCTCGGCCGCGAAACCCTGGAAGAGGTCGGTCTCGACTACCGCACCTTCCGGATGAAGTACAACACGTCCGACAACCCGCTGGGGATCTAGTATGTCCAGCACATACTGGGATGGCTGGAACGGCACTAGCACTGGTCAGAGTACCGCCAGCTACGGCTACAACTCCTGGGGCTCAACCGCCACTACGTACTACCCGATCTGGACGTACGTGACGGTGAAGAAGTTCCTGGTCGAGGCTCCCAAGAGCTGGACCGACGAGGCGATCGACAAGTTCATTCGACTCGTCAACATCGATACTCAGACCGGATTCAAGGTCGAGATGGTCATCAAGGGTGACGTCCTGATCACCGATCCCGAGATCGAAAAACGTTCAATGAAGGACTTCCGTCCCCTCTTCCAGAGCCGTGCATCGGCAGAAGACAACGAGAAGATCAAGGCCTTCTTCGAACAGTTCCATGATGAAGACAAGGAGTCCGAATGAAGAAGTATCTCGTAACCCTCTCCAACCCGCTCGCCGGAGAGAACGCTCCGATGGCCTTCGATGCCGGTCGCAAGACCTGGAACGTCAAGGCCGATCGTCCGACTGTGGCACGCTCCACGATCGCTGCCAAGCTCCACCAGGAGACTGGCATCACGCTTCAGGAAGCGTACCTCAGACTACACGCTCGCAGGGGCTGATAACAAAACGAACTACGTAGGTAGAGGGGCGATCCGCCCCTCTCCTATTATACCCGCTCTCCCATCCTCAAGTATACTAAGTATATTAGATGTATGGAGGGCGGAGTTTTGACTGCACCTAAAAATATTTCTCCAGATACTCTCACCCTCACACGCGAATCGCTCGAACAAGCGATGATGACGTGGACGAAGAAGTACGAAGGACCGATTGGATATGAGTACGTCGGCCTACTTCTTTCAGATGGTGAAATACTTGAAGCACTGGACCGCGTCGCGGTATCAATGCAAGTGAAACAGGCAGCCTTTTGTGATAACGAAGCCTGCTTGATATGGACGGCATGGATGAACCTACAAGAATTTGGAACACCAGGCTTTCCTCTGACTAGGCAAACAATAGAATAAGGACTACTATATGATCGTTCTCTCAGGCGATACGCACTGTCCGATTGATGTGCGTAAACTAAATAATCACAATGTCAAGTCCGTCTGCGACGGAGAGTACCCTTCGCACGTTATCATTCTCGGCGATTTCGGGCTCATATGGAGCCTGGATCCAACGAATGAGGAAGAAATGTACTGGACGAAGTGGTTCAACGATAAGCCATGGATCACTCTCGCCGTACTTGGTAACCATGAAAACTACGAACGTATCTATCAGCTACCTTTAGTTGACCTCTATGGAGGAAAAGCTTACAAGGTATCCGATAAGATCTATATTCTCCAACATGGACATATTTTCACTATCGAAGGTAAAACATTCTTCAATTTCGGGGGAGCGGTATCTATTGATAAGGCTCGTCGGCAGAATCGCATCAGCTGGTGGGAAGAAGAGAATCCTACCCAGGGCGACTTTATGCGAGGTACTGAGAACCTCCAAAGGATTGGCAATGAAGTCGATTATGTAATCAGCCATACCTGTCCTCAGGAAGCGATCAATACATTTCAGCATACCCTTCCTTTCGGTCATCTCGATCCGGAGGAAGATAAGTACTACGAGCTTAAGAAGAATGATACAGCAGTTCGCTTCTTAGGTGAATACGTTAAGAACGGGTTGAAGTTCAAAGGCTGGTACTGCGGGCATTTCCATATTGATCGATCCGCTTTAGTGGGGGACAGACACTACCATGTCCTCTATAACAACCTACATTGTCTATATACTTAAAAGAAACCCGCCAACTTCGGCGGGTTTATTTTTATAGAAAGAGTTGAGACCCCGGTTCCAACTTATATCCAGAGAAGATCGATATAAATTCAAGTACATCTATATTCGTAGGACTGAACCCCGGGCTTACAGTATAATAAACTAAGTCGATTGGCTTAGAAAATTGCGTCGAGGCTAGAGTAGACTGACAAAGCGTAAATGGAGTGTGATTAAAGGGAGTTTCCAATCTCTCCATCTCGTACGTTCCTTTAGTATGCTGTCCTATCCACTCTACATATGAGCAGCGACCATCATCAATAAGATGAGAGATCCAATTACCTAGATGAGGTTTATTTCCTGTCTCTTGATCATGCTTAATAGCCTTTGGACCTAGCGGGATATCATCATGACGATCAACATGTATAAGTTCAATATTTCTATAATTTTGCTGGCGGCAATCCCAAAGAACTTCATCGTGATCAATAAAGAGTCGATACGGAGTTCCCTTACCTACGTTAAAGCGATCTAAGATTTCACGAAGATAATATAGGCGTACATAGTCTTCAATTCGCTTAGTTTGAGAGGGACAGTTAAACATAAAGTCCTGATCTATGTCAAGTACTACCATGCTGCTTCCTTATAGTATATCTAATATACATCCTCGCTTTGCTTTCAAGAGAGTCGTTCTGATATTATTAACGAGAGCGTAGGCTCTCTGGTGGAAAAGGAAGGTATATGGATATCAAACGAAAACTCGCCACCTATGAAGATTTGTGTCACTAATTACTTATGAACACACGAACTCTTATTCTATATATCTATAAGATTACTAATCTCATCAATGGTAAGATTTATATTGGTCAACATAGCACTCTCGATATCGAAGATGGATACTTTGGTAGCGGGCGAGTTCTTAGGTTAGCCCTAAAAAAGTACGGTAAAGAATCCTTTACTAAAGAAGTCCTTGAATTTTGCTCTAATAGAGAAGAGCTAAATGAAAAGGAAAAATATTACATCAGGTACTACGACTCTATGAATACGCGGAAGGGCTACAATATCAGTTTTGGTGGACCGGGAGGTCATTCTCAAACAGAGGAAACTCGAAAAAAGATATCTGACAAGACTAAAGGGATACCTAAACCTATAGGTTTTTCTCAAAAAATTAGTCGTCCTAAAGGTCCTGCGTCTGAAGAGCATAAGAGAAAAAATGCTGAAGCAAAATTAGGTAGAAAATGGTATTATAATCCTGAGACAAATCAATCTAAGCTATTTTTACCAGAGAATGCTCCTACTGCTCCCTGGACTCTCGGTAGACCGCAAGAAAGTATGCGAGGAACTCATACAGAAGAGGCTACAAAAAAATGGCGAGAGTCTAATAAAGATAAAAAAAGAAGCTCAGAATTTCGATCTAAAATGAGCAACATTGTGAAAGAGTCTTGGCAAAGGAGAAAAGAAAATGAGCGAGATCAAAAGAAAGCTGGCGACAGTCCGAACAATTGCGACAATCTCTGCAATTGAGGGTGCAGATAGAATTCGAAAGATCACATTTACCAGTTGTGGCTGGCAGTGTGTCACTAACGCTCCTGTCAATATAGGAGATAAGGTGGTATACTTTGAGGTAGACTCTGTATTACCGAAGATCTCTCTGTTTGATTGGATGGCTACTTATAATTACAGAGTAAAAACGATCAAAATGAAGGGAACTACTTCTCAAGGTCTTGCAGTTCCCCTAATTGAGGTTTTTCAAGTTCCTGAGTTCTTTGAAAGGTTCAACCAGGCTGTAGGTCGAGGTGATTTCGGAGATCCTCGAACTCTTGCAACTACACCAATAACTATCGGTGGTGAGTTTTCACCTTCTCACTGGTATCCTGATCCTAAGAATCTCTCCGAGGGTATGGATCTTACGGACATCATCGGCGTCGTCAAGTACGAGATTCCTGAGACGGCTCAGATCAGCGGCGATACCAAGGGTCCATTCCCGGGCTTCATCGAGAAGACTGATGAGCTGAGGGCTCAGGGGTTCGAGCAGGACGTTCTCGAGAAGATGCTCGCTGAGCATGAGTTCGACGTCACTGTCAAGATGGACGGGTCGAGCGGCACCTACTTCCTCTTCAACGGAGAGTTCGGAGTTTGCAGCCGCAACCAGGAGCTGAAGGATACTGAGAGCAACATCTTCTGGAAGATGGCTCGCAAGTACAACATCGAGAAGCGCATGCGTAAGTACGCTGCTACTGGCAGGATGACCAACTTCGCCATTCAGGGTGAGGTGGCTGGTCCTGGCATTCAGAGCAACCGAATCGGCCTCACTGAGGTGAAGCTGTTCGTTTTCACCGTCCAGAACCTCGACACCGCTACGCGTCTCGATAATAGCGAGATCGCCTTCGTACTCGATGAGCTCAGCCACGTCTTCGATGACACGTTCACCCAGGATGACAACTGCGAGCTGTTCCAGATGGTTCCATGGGTCATCGACGTTCCTCCTCTCAAGACGTTGGAGGATGTCGCAAAGCTCTCCGAGGGGACATTCATCATCACGGACAAGGTTCGTGAGGGTATCGTTCTTCGCGCCAAGGACGACCCGAGCATTTCGATGAAATATATTAACCCTCGTTACCTTTTGAAGTGGGATATTTAGGAGCTCGACCAATCTGCCAGCCTTCAGCAAGATAGTCTGGCAGATTTTCTTGAGTACACATCTTAGATGTCTTTTCAAAATGTATCCAAGTACGGCCAGTCATTTTAGCAGATTTACTTTGTCGTTCAGCATCAGAATATTCTCGCGGGTTAGCTCTTCGGGCTTCTGAAAGATGTTGTTTATGTTCCACAGTTTTAGGACGACCCTTTAGAGCTGCGGAGACTTTTTGACTAAACTCAGGAGGCTTTTTATAGATATAACTGTCCTCTGGAATAGGGTCCCCGCGCTTCCACCGAGCTGATCTCTCTCTATCTTTTAGCCGCTTCTCTTTTTCATCGAGGGGAAGAGCTTCAAGACGGGCTTCGCAAGTGGCGGAACGAGTAGCTAATACACGCGCTCTATGTTCCGGATCGACCCAGAGAGCTCGAGCCCGTTCCGCTTGAGCAGCTCTTCTCTCCTCTGTCCATTTATAGTAGGAAGGATGACCTGGAGCGTATCCATCTACAGCATTTTCATCTATAAGATTAGCCCAGAGAGGGGAAGCGACGATATCGTTGTCTTTAGAAAACTTCAAAGCGAACCGAGTTGCCTCTTCGAGGTCCTCAAATGCGCCTACGATTTCAGTAGTAACGTCATTACCGTGCTTTTTGAGATGAGCCCGCCAATATACACCAGATCCGAGATATTTAGAAGGATCTTTCCTGTAGGTTTTTCCGAAATACTTTAGTCCGGTAATATTGTGAGTTTTGACATAAAGATATAAGGTCATAATTACCTCGTTACGGTAATTAGTGTGGGGTGATGATAGGGAAGTCATCAATCCTACCTATCTGAGGAGACCAAATATGATAACAGCTCATTTCTCAATGCAGCTCTTACGACGCTTCAACATCTATAGCGATGAGATGACTGAAAAGAAAATTCTTATGGCTGTGTCGAAACATGAAGTAACATTCTTATACAAAGATAAGAACTGCATTACATTTAGGACTCACGCCTTGGGTCCTGAGATGATCGTCACAGTGTCGACGAGTGGAGCTTTCGTCACATGCGATCTTCCGAGAAACGTTCACCGAGCAAAGGAGGCCATACATGGCTGAAGACAAGGTAGATAGTAAGGGTCCAGTCGACCCTAAGACGTACTTCAACAAGCTCAAAGGTAAAAAGCAGAAATGTACCGATGAGGTACTGAATGGCATCTATACGAACTGCATGGTGCTGATGGAGAAGTATCAACTAACCGGCCAGCTAGATGCCATGAAGAAGCTCCTCTTCCATCTCGAGACAATCGAGAGGGAGAGGAAGGTACTCGCAGCTGGCATAGATATCTTTGTCTATCTCGACGACATCAAGCAGTATATCAATGACGTTGGCGACAAGGTCGTCAAGATCATCGAACTCGATCGCTACGAGCGCGAGGTGCCTGATGAAGTCGTAGCCAAGTACGTCAAGGTCAAGGACCTCTTCGATCGCTTCATCCCACGCTGCGTATGAGAAAGACGAGATGCCTTCTTTCCCCTGGAAAATTCAGTAACCTTCAAAAGGAGAACTTCTAGTGACCGATAAATCCAACGCGTCTGCCCTATCCACCCTGATAGGCGTTCTCATCGGAGTGCCGATAGCCATCGCCTTCGTGGCGCTGTTCGCAGTGCCCGTCGATCTCCTCGGAGCCAAGGTCATCACCTCGCTCTGGGCGATGTACCTTCCCGACATCGGGTTCCAGATCACGTTCTGGCAGGCGTTCGGCCTTCTGTACATCGTCGGTGTTCTGATGGCCAAGTCCCCGAAGATGGAAGAGAAAGAGGAGCATCCCTTCCTCAACCTCTTCTACGGCCTGACTGCCAAGACCCTCGCCTACCTGATGGCTTGGGGGCTCGGAGCTCTGGTTTCAACTGGTTCGTCCAGTAACCCAAAACGGATCGACATCTGAGAGCGGCGCAAGCCGCTCTCTTTTTGTGTGCGGAGTAGTATAGTACTAATAGTATATGATTCGAGTCAATCTGTATCTAACATACGGAGCATGCCAGCGTCCTTGCTGTCACTGTGTTATCCCATACATGCGAGAATATGCAGAGCCTCAGTACATTACGTTATCCGATATTGAGGCATTCATTCGACTAAACAAAGCTCACGCTGATAAGTTTCTCATTCTCATAATTCCTATGGGAGAGCCTCTCATCAATAAGGATATCTTCAAAATTATAGATGCACTAGATGAAGCGGGCTTCAATCTCCTTCATATGTCGACTAACCTTGCACTTAATCTCACCGACGATCAGCTCCAAACTCTTAGTAAAATTAAAGACATCGCAGTAGATATTAGTTCATATCAGGTTCCCCGATGGCAATCTGATCTAGTAGCGAGCAACTGGGAGCGTTTAGTAGAAATCGCTAAGAATAGCAACGTGCATCTAAAGAAGGTGTACCATCCGAGAGACTCGTATATCCTTCCTGATCGCATAGCTTCTCGCATAAACTTACAACCGGAACCGGTGGAGATATTCTCTCGGCACATGGTCAAGTATATAATGCCGAAGTTCGATTATTTTCGCTACCTCAAACAGATCGATATTCATCCGAGCGACCCTACGATAGTAAATAATCGAGAGATGATATTTACCAGCACCGATGTAACTGACGCTACTTGTATTCCGAGCCAAGTGGTAGTTCTCCCGACCGGAATGGTAGCGTACTGCGGACTGATGCCGCTGGGACATGAGGAGCTTAATGCAGGGAACGCATTCACTACTCCGCTGTTCGATCTCTTCAAAACTGAACAGTCTAAGCGCGCATACGACGTCGTCTACAACCGGAAGCTCGCTCCCTGTAAAGGTTGCAAAGGCTGTGGACGTGAGGATGATCCGACGTTTCAAGAGCTACTTCGTAATCTCGTAGAGGCATAAATGATCAATATAAACCTTCACGCCGTATATGGTATCTGTCAAAAGAGATGTCCGCATTGCTGCATTATCCCCGGAGTAGCTCAGCACGGTACCCACATAATGACCGTTCCCGATATCGAACGCTTTATTGTTCTGAATCAACACGATAAGGATCGACTAGGTATCTTCTTTATTCCCGCAGGCGAGTCTTTAATGAATCCGAACTTCTTTGAGATTGTAGATCGTCTCGCCACGGCAGGGTTTCACCTCATCTATATCGCAACTAACTTAGCTACAGAATTGACAGATGAAAACCTCCGCACGCTAACTAAAATTCAATACGTAGCGGTTGACTTTAGCGATTATGCAATCCCTCAGTCTCTTCTTGACCTTACTCTCGAAAACTATAGACGTCTCCAAGCTATCGCTCCAACACAGGTGCAGGCTAAGCGCGTCTATCATCCTAATATGGGTCCTGCTGTTGTACCGGAAATGCAGTCTGGTACAACTATCGATGTCTACTCTGAAGGCTTTATGAAATGGCTGATCGACCCGGAATATGACTTTGAGAACTACCTTGAAAGACTAGGTCTTCCGTCTCTACAAGACCCCGCAATCCGGGATTGGTCTACTGTTCCAAAACTCGAACACTGTTCCCCGTTTCAAGTATCTGTCTTAACTACCGGAGAAGTTTCGCTTTGTGTATGCCAGCCGCTACGCGAAGATGGCGCTTACATAGGGAATGCGTTCAGTACCCCGGTGCTTGAAATGCTAGGTACAGAACGCACTCGCGATATAGCTCATCAAATCTGGAATAGAGAATTTACAGCAGGTTGCCAATTCTGCTATGGCGCCGGTTATGAAGACGGTAAGGATTCTGAACTAAGAGACTTACTATTAAGTTCTTCGTATATGTCGTAGATGATACCCTGGTACGTACAATCTGGGTGAACCCCAATACCTTTCGGTAACGGATTCGGACTACAATCTAAGGCTCTGCAGCCACCTTTGCAGTACTTAAGATATTTACAAGCGGCACACTCGGGACCTATATTTTTCTCGTACGTATCCATTCGTTCGAAATACTCTGTATTAGAGTAGTCGGCATATATATCTCCGTAGTACTCTGTGAAACCGGGAGTGAATACATAGGACTTAGGAACGAGGCGGTGGCAAAAGTAAAGACGACCCCTAGGACCTATTGTTACTGTTCTATGAGGGTTACAGCAATACTTAGAATCTGTTTGAGCCTTAACTGCGGATTGATACACCCCGTTCTCGTTTAAGAAGCTCGGGACTAACCTTGCAATAGTTTGAATAGCTCTCTTTAATTCCTCTAGCTTGTTTGGAGTCCAGTCCGGGTCCTCTGCATTGAAGTCTAGATGCTGTAATGGACAAAAACGATTGATTGCTAAAAAATCTTCTAATAGAGTCGACACGTTAGCAGCGCTAACTACGCAGGCAGACCGGATACTATTATGATCAGGCCCGAAAGCTTCTATATACCGCGTTGTTAGTCGGATCAGATTTTGAATTACGAGATCCCAATTTGCTCTATACCTATTGTGAGCCTCTCTACGACCATCTATCGACGTGGTAACTGTAAAGTGGTACTTTACAAAAGTATCAATCATCTCGTCTGTTAGGATAGTAAGATTAGTATTGATATAGAATTTTGTAGACGGACCGTAATGTAAGAACAGCTGCTTAGCGCTGGTTTTGACAAATTCGAAATTCAAAAGAGGTTCGCCACCGATATAATGAAATCGGATAGGTTTAGATTTGTCTCTGTGGCTGTCTACAAAAGATACAATACTCGGAAGCATATCTACAGATAGCCAGGCATCTGGCTTATCACTGTTAACACGCTCGCCTGCAAAAAAGTTATCATAACAGTACGTACACTTCTGATTGCAGTTCTCTGTAACCAGAAGTGTAACATATGTTAAATTAACATCAGATCTTATCATAACTAAAGAAACCTAAGCAGGGGCCGTCGCACTGCCCAGCCTTTCTAGCATTACATTCCTGACAGGCATCGGGTAGTACTAGAGTAGCTCTAGCAATCTGGTATTTCATACGAAGAGATTCCTGAACTGCGGTATCGGACTTTAGTCTAGTAGCGTCTACTACGGTGTTAGCATTTGGATAGCAATAGATGGCTGTTCCGTCGGGCATATAGTCCGTAGGGCCGGGACCGGTTCCGCAGATATACTTATCTGATCCAGCTAAGAATTTCTTTACAAACTTAGACTCTTCTTTAGACTCGTACATACACGGGAAGTTAATACAATCGAGGTTAGCTGGGATATTAGCATCTAGAAGCTTCTTTGTAATGAACACTAAGCTATCGCCAAGCTTAGTATTGTTAATAAAGAAAAACTGATTCTTCTTATCCGTATCGCCAGGGAAGGATAAGCTTACTCGCATATGCTCAATTGCGATGAGGTTATCCTTCAAGTAATCAATATAGTTTATGTAATATTCAATTCCTACATCCTGATCAAGCGTCAGCCCGCACGACATATTGTCTTCAGCATTTCGTGCATATAGAAACTTATATATCTCATTATAGTTTTCCTTGAAGATCTCCATACGGTTCTTCTGATCAAGCTCCGTAGAGTTGATAAGAAAATGCATGGGGCGCGCTTCAAGATACTTTAGAATAATATCTCGCTTCTCCTTAGAGAAGAGAAAATTAGAGATCAGAGTTACTTCAATATTCCTCTCATAGCAGAGCGCAAGGATCTCGTCGAATTTAGGATGCTGAGTTGGCTCACCCCCGAGAAGCTTAACCTGACCTGCTCGACCCGGAGGCAGATTGGCTACGTGCTTGTCAAGGATAGATGAAAACATCTCCATTGACATATGCACATCGTCTGCACATGCTCCAACAGTTACGTGAGAGTCGCGAGTTTCACGAGCAAAGCAGTATGAACAACCTTTATTGCATGCATGAGTAAGAATGACGTTCGACATTGAGTCTCCTAACAATGAGCCGTATGGTCATATGACCCCTGGCGCTGTGCATTAAATATAATTCGCGAATCCCGAATTTCGACTGTTACCCCGTACTTCTGGAGTCTATCTTGAATCTTAGAAACACTTAGCTCTGGATAGAAATTAGAAGACTTTGGTAGGCTAAGTTGAGTCTGTCCGGCTGGGACGACGTCGTTCTTAAAATATGACTCAAAAATATCGTTAGCATGCTCAAACATATAATCATATAGAGGCTTAAACATAGCGCACGTTAGATCATTTCGAATACCCCACTTGTGGGTTCCGTCCGCCTGCGGCTTCGTATAGTGATATGCCATGCAACCGTGGTCACAAATATTCTGAGCTTTGCAGTCGTCGCAATGAGATCGCTTCATTACTGCAATCTTAGCTTTCTGAAACTCTAGATGTTTTAGTATTTGCTTCATAGAGAGAAAGTCTTCATCAAGCCCGTGCATGAGAATGGCATCTTCATAAGCATCCCCGTATCGGCCGCAAAAGAGAACGGAACCGTCAGGGTCCATTTCCAATACGTTGATTCCAGAGCCGCAATACTTGACGTAGCAGTTACCGTTTTCCGGGTACAAGCTACCTACATTCGTCAGGTAGTCAATCATAAACTTTTCTATGCTATTTGTAATATTACCATCAAAACACTGGCCGGTAGCGATGAACTGATCTACCTGGGCTTTTGTCACCTTTTCAAAAAATTCCTTTCCAGGTACTTCTATACTACTCGGTTGCCCAAAGGGAGTAATCACATCCTCTACGTAGTTGAGTCGACCTTGGTTTTTATGGAATTTGTTTTTTAGGATCTCTAGCGACTCTGGGATATAGTCTACACTATGCCGATTTACTACGAGTAGAAACCCGTGCTGAACATTATACTTCTTAAACATCTGAGTCTTCTCATGATAGAAGTCTTCAGACTTGTCTGTACGAGCTTCGTTAGCCGGTCCAGTTCCGTCCCAACTAGCTCCGACAGCTACATTAAAGCGGTTAAAAAGCTGGCACCACTCCTCATCGATGAGGGTGAGGTTTGTTTGAATAGATAGCGACAAATGAAGCCCAGCTTTGAAAAACTTATCCCGGGCATACTCACACATCTGGAAAAATCTAGTTTTGTTAATAGTGGTAGGCTCGCCACCATGAAAGGTTAAATTAAAGTCTTCATTCTTACCTTGAGTAGACTTAAGTCTATCTAGAACAACAGCATCAATAATTTTTTTATAGAGCTCAAAATCTATAAACTGACCTTCATGAAGGTCCTTATTCATTACATAGCAGTACTCACAACGAAGATTGCAACCCTTCGTTACCTTTAAGACGAGTTGATTATTAAACTGGAACATTTCGACTCCTTACACGTTGAAAATCTGACCAGGAAGTGCATACTCTCCCTCCCAGAAATTAAGATAATCCTTTAGAATATCGTTGTTCCAAAAAGCTACATATCGATAAATACCTGGAACAATAATAATCTCTGCAAGCTGGGTTATTCCAAATCCGTGGAACGAAACGCCTGCGGCAGACTTGAATTCTGTTAATGCAGCGGCTTGCTCTTGAGTAAACTTTAAGAAATCCGCATCTTCTCGCAGATAAGCCGCATCGTCTGTTCCCTTAATCAACATCCGACATCGAGGATCTACAGCATGTACATAGTATACGAGAGTTTCCTTCGATTCTGCGTTATACCGAATTCCGAGACCGTTTGCTGCAGCGAGAAGCCTGCTATCCACCTGAATCTCTGGATGATTATCTAGATAAGTAAAGGGTCGGGACCTATAGGATATGTAGAAATCGGTAGGAGTCACTGTACGCCTAGTGATACTCTTAAAGGTAGTGATACGGTCCGGATCTTCTGCATCCTCGTTCACGAAGATATCCCCGGGTTGAAGAGCGTAATACCGCTCGGTAACTACTCCATCAAATCCATACTTAACGCCATAGTAGAATCCGTGTTCGTCAAATGGAAGATTAGATGGGTCCTCTGCATATGTAAATTGGGCTATACCCTTAAAAGCCTGAGCTTTAATATCCCACTGTAGTTCACAAGTCATGCTATTCTCCTCTTAAAAATCTCGTCTACAGGTATTGCGATAATTTGAATGGT
>Ga0116156_10003937_pt1 | contig 12753 bp, 11 predicted proteins | sample AD_UKC045_MetaG_FD_89891 | JGI IMG/M metagenome (GOLD analysis project Ga0116156, IMG submission 89891) | Active sludge microbial communities of municipal wastewater-treating anaerobic digesters from USA - AD_UKC045_MetaG | ecosystem: Engineered > Bioreactor > Anaerobic > Digestate | place: USA... | reverse complement strand
TGAATCAGCGCGTTTTCTCTGCCAAAAATTAAATGAAACTGAAACTGTTTTCCCCGGTACTGACCTGCGGCTTTTTTTCAATATGGTATCAGATTCGTTCCCCTGACTTCGGGTTGTCTGAATATTGTATTACGCAAATGCAAAAACGACACAAAACTATCGCTTATGGCATAGTCAGCGTTTAAGCTCCAAAGACGTTTGTTTTATAAAATCAGAAATAGACGCATCAGTTTGTTCCGTAGAACCGTATTTTCTAAAATTTACCGAGTTCGATTCCATTTCTTTTTGACCGAGAATCAACGAATACGGAATTTTCTCTATTTGCGCGTCGCGAATTTTTTTTCCGAGACTTTCGTTTCTTTCGTCTATCTCGACCCTGAAATTATTTTTTGCAAGATCGTCTGCAACTTTTTTGGAATAAGCTATGAAATTCTCAGATACCGGAAGTATTCTGATTTGTTCCGGAGCAAGCCACAGCGGAAGAGCTCCGGCGTAATGTTCTATAAGCATTCCGATGAATCTTTCAAGCGAACCGAGAATCGCCCTATGAATCATAACCGGTCTAAGTTTATTGTTGTCTTTTCCGATATATTCCAAATCAAAACGTTCGGGCATAGAAAAATCAAGCTGAATAGTTCCGCATTGCCAGAGCCGTTTCAAAGAGTCTTGAATCTGAAAATCGATTTTCGGACCGTAAAACGCTCCGTCCCCTTTTTTTATTTTATATTCGGCGTTGATTTTATTCAAAGCGTTTTTCAAAGCGGTTTCGCTAATATTCCAGATTTCATCCGAACCAATGGCTTTCTGAGGTTTGGTGCTCAATCCGATTTTATATTCCGTAAAACCGAAATCAGTATAAACTTCTTTGATAAGATTTATGATTTTTATAATTTCTTCCTCAATCTGGTCTTGCGAACAAAACACGTGAGCGTCGTCTTGAGTAAATGTCCTTACTCTGAATAATCCGTTTAAAACTCCGGACAATTCGTGTCTGTGAACCTGTCCGAGTTCCGCGTATTTTATCGGCAATTCCTTATAAGAATGAAGTTCGCTTTTGTAAATCAAAAGACAACCCGGACAGTTCATCGGTTTGACCGCAAAAGTTCTTTCGTCAATCTGCGTAAAATACATATTGTCTTTATAATTATCCCAGTGTCCGCTTCTATGCCATAAATCCTCAATCAGAATTAAAGGGGTTTTGATTTCTTTGTATTCGGCTTCTTTAAGTTTTTTCTTGATATAATCGGAAACAATATTCCAAAGAATCATGCCGTTAGGTTTAAAAAACGGAAATCCTGGACCTTCCGGAAAAAATTCAAAAAGATTCAGTTGTTTGCCCAGTTTTTTATGATCGCGTTTTTTCGCTTCTTCCCGAATATGTAAAAATTCAGCCAGCTCTTCGGCTGAAGGAAATGAAATGCCGTATATTCTTTGAAGCATTTCCCGTTTTGAATCGCCTCTCCAGTAAGCTCCGGCTACGCTTAAAAGTTTGAAATGCTTGACAGCTCCGGTTGAATATAAGTGCGGACCTCTGCAAAGGTCTTCAAATTCCGATTGTTTATAAAACGAGAATTCCGTTTCGGCAGCAAATCCTTCGACCAACTCGCATTTGTATTTATCGTTGATTTCGCGGAATTTGTCGAGCGTTTCTTTTCTGGTTCTTGACAATCTTTCGATTTTATAATTTTCTTTGACGATTTTTTTCATTTCTTTTTCAATGTCGGAAAGATTTTCGGGCGTGAAAGTTTCGCCGAGATCAAAATCATAATAAAATCCGTCGTCAATCGATGGTCCAATCGCAAGTTTAGCGTTTGGATATAGACGTTTAACAGCTTGCGCCATCAAATGGGAGCTGCTATGCCAAAAAACTGATTTGCCTTCGTCCGAGTCGAATGAAACAAGTTCGACTTTGTCGTTATTATTAAGAATAACGGATAAATCTTTTAAAACGCCGTTTATTTTAACAGCCACGATTCTATTTTTATTTTCAGGTTTCAATATTTTAAATAACGAAATCGCGGCTGATTTTTCGTCAATTTCAATATTTTTTTCAAAATTTTCAATATAAACATTAACTGCCATTTTAACAGCCTCCGGATAAATCAATCAAAAATCAACTATAAATATTTTGCATAATTTTCGGGATTATACAACCAAACGAAATTTTGTCAAATATTAATTAGACAAAACAAAAAAAGTATTGTAAAATCCAAAATATTTTATAATAAAACAATCTTATATTTTTTCAGGATTTTAAATATGTTGACTTTAACCGATTATTTTGTTAAAACCGCTATAGAATTAAACTCGATGCTTCCGGCGGCAGGTTTAAACGTTTTACCTTTTTTGATTTTGCTTGGGGTAGTTGTAATATTTCACGAGCTCGGACATTTTCTTGTCGCGAAATTATTCGGAGTCAGAGTGGAAGAATTCTCAATCGGATTTCCTCCGAAATTAATCGGGAAAAAATTTGGAGAGACCGAATATATCATTTCATTGCTGCCAATAGGCGGATACGTAAAACTTGCAGGGCAGGACGATTTTGGAAAAGTAAGCATAAATAAAGAAGACAAGGGAATGTATTATTCCAAACCCGCCTGGCAACGGTTTTTAATAGTATTTATGGGACCGTTTACTAATTTCATTATCGGCTGGGCGTTATTTACCGGATTATACGTTTCAGGAATGCCGGTTGAATATAACCCGGAGCATCCCGGTAAAATTGGAATGGTATTTGAAAAATCGCCGTCCGCCGAAGCGGGAATTCAACCCGGCGACGAAATACTTTTTGTCGGAGATAAAAAAATTCAAAGCTGGACTGATTTGCTTGAATTATCGATTAATCCCCAGTCTGAAACATATAAAGTCAAAATAAAACGCGGAGAACAAACATTCGAAAAAAATATAACGCCTCAGAAGTCGGGGAACCGCTACCTGTTTGGAATTTCGCAATTTCAATCGCCGGAAATCGGTTCGATAATTTTAAACGACGATCCGGATATCAAAAATAATCCCGTTTCAAAGTTAAGAGCGGGCGACGTAATTAATTCAATAAACGGAAGAAAAATTTTTCAATGGGAATCGATTGAAGAAATGAATTTTTTCAATCCGGCAAAACGGCTTGTTTATAACGTTTCAAGAAACGGAACCGAATTTGAAATTGAATTGATTCCTAAAAGCAACAAATTGGAAAACGCCGGGTTCATAGATTTGACGTTTGTTAAAGATTATGATTCGAAATTATATGCGACCGCTAATATTATAGAAAAAGTCAACGACCCTGAACTTGAAAAAAACGATATTAAACAAGGAGATAAAATTTTTCAGGCGGTTCTTCTTGAAGAAACAAAAACCGTAATCGACGGAGTGGAAATGACTGATTATTCCGAAATAAACGAATTCAAGATTTCTTCAGGTTATGAATTTATTAAAGTGGCTCTGGCGTATCCCAACAAACAATTTAAAATAAAAATCGAACGGAACGGAGAAATCGTCGAACGGCTTATAAAATCTAAAACAAAGAATTTTGAAATTGGAACTCTGAATTTTTTTCCGAAAGAATACGTTGAAAAACTGGGGTTTTCCGCGGCTTTTACAAAAAGTTTATATAAAACAAAGGATTTTATAATTCAAACTTTTCAAGTCGTCGGAAAAATCATCTCGCGAAAAATGGAGGCTAAAACGGCTTTGGGCGGTCCGATAACAATGTGGAAAATGACGGTTATCACAGCCGAAGCCGGATACAGTCATTTCCTTATGCTTATGGCGATAATAAGCATTAATCTGGGTTTTATAAATTTGCTTCCGATACCTGTGATAGACGGAGGGCATATAGTATTTTATATATATGAGATGATAAGCGGCAAAATGCCTTCTGAAAAGGTGATGAATCTGGTTCAGCAAGCCGGTCTTGCAATAATTATATTTCTGATGCTGTTCACATTTTATATCGATATCGCGAAGATGTTTTAAATTATTAAATTATGAAAACTGCAAATCCTAAAAAATTTTTCACAAAAGAAGAAGAAGCCGCGATTGTTTCTGCGATTAAGACTGCTGAAAAAGAAACTTCGGGAGAAATACGCGTTCATCTTGAACGCTGCGTAAAAGGAGATATTCTTGAAAAATCCATAGAAATATTCGATAAAATAGGAATGTGTTCCACAAAAGAAAGAAACGGCTGTCTGATAGTATTGGATTTAACCAATAAAAAATTCGCGGTTATCGGAGACAAAGGGATTAATGACAGAGTGGAAAAAAATTTTTGGGGGGACATAGCGGATATTTTTTCCGGACATTTTAAGCAAAATAAGTTTGCCGACGGATTATCAAAAGGAATTTTAAAAATAGGCGCGAAGCTGAAAGAACTGTTTCCGCATAAACCGGACGATGTTAACGAATTGAGCGACGCAATAAGTAAAAATAGTGATTGAATTATTTTGTAATATAATCTAAAATCAATAAACGTATTATGAAAAAGTTTTATATATTGTTTTTTATAGTAATAATAATTAATATAATTTTTCTGTTTATAAACCCGGACGGCGGCTCAAATAAAATCCCGTCAAAAAATTCCCTGAAAGCCGGATTAGTATTTGACGTCGGCGGACGCGGGGATAAATCTTTCAATGATTCCGCATATAACGGTTTAATGAGGGCGGTTAAAGAACTTGGAATATACGCGGAATATATCGAGCCGGGCGAAGGCGCAGACAGAGAATCCGCAATACGTATTCTCGCCTCAAAAAAATTCGACATAATTATAGGAATCGGTTTTATTTTTACAGACGACATAAAAAATATCGCGGAAGAATATCCCGAAGTGAAATTTGCCGGAGTTGATTATGTTGTTCTTCAAGACGAAAACGGCGCCGATATCGCGCCGCCTAAAAACGTAGCGGCGCTGAAGTTTAAAGAAGAAGAAGGTTCTTTTTTAGTGGGAGCGTTAGCCGCGCTCTCTTCGAAAACCGGAAAAATCGGATTTGTAGGCGGGATGGATATTCCTTTGATAAATAAATTTGAAGCGGGATACAGACAAGGCGCGAAATACGCAAGACCCGATATTGAAATATTATCAAACTATGCCGGAGTTACCGGAGCGGCATTTAAAGATCCTGCCAAAGGAAAAGAACTTGCAATGAGTCAATACGGCAATAATGCCGATATTATTTATCACGCTTCAGGCTCGACAGGTCTCGGAGTTTTTGAAGCGGCGAAAACATTGAACAAGCTGGCAATCGGAGTCGACGCCGACCAATACGGAGATATGCCCGGTCGCGTTTTGACGAGTATGATGAAAAAAGTCGATGTGGCAGTTTTTAATACGATAAAAGATTGTCTCGAAAAAAAATTTACCGGCGGCGTTAAAATTTTGGGATTAAAAGAAGACGGAGTCTGTTTTGTCTATGATAAGAACAATGAAAACCTTATTTTACCTTCGATATATAAAAGGGTTATGGACTATAAAGAAAAAATAATTTCCGGAGAAATAAAAGTCAATTCTTCATTAAAATAATTTTACGGAGAAAAAAAATTGACCGAGAGTTATGTTATAGAATTTAAAAATATTCTTAAACGGTTTGGGAAAGTCGTTGCAAACAAAAACGTCAATCTTTCCATAAAAAAAGGCGAGGTTCACGCTATTGTCGGCGAGAACGGCGCGGGAAAATCCACGTTAATGAAAACTCTTTACGGATTGTATCAGCCGGATGAAGGAGAAATATTCATTAATGGAGAAAAAATTGAAAACCATTCTCCTAATAACGCTATAAAACACAGAATAGGTATGGTTCATCAGCATTTTATGCTCGCCAAACCGTTGACGGTTTCAGAAAACGTTATTCTTGGAATGGAAAACGCTTCCGGTATCAGACTAAACCTGAAAGAAGCGGATTCAAGAATCAAAAAATTATCAGACGAATTTAATTTAAGCATAGACCCGCGAAAAAAAATAGAGGATTTATCCGTTGGCGAAAATCAACGCGTCGAAATCATCAAGGTTTTATACAGAGGCGCTGAAATACTAATACTCGACGAACCGACCGCGGTATTAACTCCGCAGGAAGTTAAAGAATTTTTCAAAGTGATAAAATCGCTTGTGGCGCAGGGAAAAACCGTAATAATAATTACGCATAAACTCGACGAAGTAATGGAAATATCCGATAGAATCACAGTTATGCGTCAGGGCGAAACTGTCGGCTCTTTAGCGTCGAAAAACACAACGCCTCAGGAAATAGCAAAAATGATGGTCGGCAGAGAGGTTTTACTGCGGGTTGAAAAAAATGACGCGGTCAAAGGAGAAGAAGTAATCTCCGTTAGAAATTTATCAGTCCGAAAAAATAAGGAGACGCTTGCGCTTGATTCCGTGAGTTTTCAGATATGCGCCGGCGAAATTCTCGGAATTGCCGGAGTTGAAGGAAACGGTCAAACCGAGTTAATCGAATCAATAATGAATTTGAATTCGGATAAAATCGCGTCCGGCGAGATAAAATTTTTAAACGCGGACATTACCTCTGTTTCGACTTTTGAACGATTGGAACGAGGAATTTCTCATATTCCCGAAGATAGACATAAACGCGGATTAGTTTTAGAATACAGTATAAGCGACAATCTGATTCTCGGACAGCAGCATTTATTTTCATCTAACGGATTTCTTAAACAAAACGCGATAAACCGGCATAGCGACGAACGCATTTCATCTTTTGATATTAGACCGGCGGATAAAAAAGTCGCGTCTAAAGGTTTATCAGGGGGCAATCAGCAGAAAGTCATTATAGCCAGAGAATTCAACCGTGATTTTAAACTGCTTATTGCGGCTCAACCCACTCGCGGAGTAGATATAGGAGCGATTGAATTTATTCATAAACAAATATTAAAAGCCCGCGATAATAATAAAGCTTGTCTGCTGATTTCCGCCGAATTATCTGAAATATTATCGTTGAGCGACAGGATAGCGGTTTTATATAAAGGTAAAATCGTGAAAATACTCGATTCGAAAAAAACCAGCGAAGACGAGCTTGGAATGCTGATGACCGGAGCTGAGAAATGAACGACGGCAAAAAAAAATTACTTATTGAAATATTAACTCCTATTTTTGCAGTGGCGCTTGCTCTGCTTGTCAGCGATATTCTGATTCTTTTATACAAAGAATCTCCTCTTAAAGTTTATAAAATATTATTAGAAGGAACAATTTTTAATCCATACGGAATCGGTCAGGTTATTTTTAAGACTACTCCGTTAATACTTGTCGGGTTGTCTGTGGCGTTTGCTTTCAGAACGGGATTGTTTAACATCGGAGCCGAAGGACAGCTTTATTTAGGAGCTTTTGCAGCGGCTCTTACCGGAGCGTATCTTCCGGCTGGAACTCCTTTTATAATAACTGTTATTCTTTGCATATTATCAGGTTTTCTGGCTGGTTTCATAGCCGGATTCATACCTGGAATTTTAAAGGCGAAACTTGGTTCTCACGAAGTCATAAACACTATAATGCTGAATTTTATCATAATGGCGTTAGTCAATTATCTTGTTGTAACATATTTTAAAGTTCCGGAAACGCTCCATACAAAAGATATAATTGAAAACGCAAAGCTAACGAGATTATACGAATACTTTCCGGTATTCAAAGGTTCCGCCTCAAACATTTCGTTTTTTTTGAGTCTGCTGGCTTGCTTGGCGGTATATATTGTTTTATGGAAAACAAAATTCGGATATGAATTGCGGGCGGTAGGGTTTAATCCTTCGGCTGCGGAAACAGCCGGCGTCAATGTAAAAAAATTAATTACTTTGTCAATGGCGATATCCGGCGGATTAGCGGGAATTGTCGGAATTAATTTTGTTTTGGGATATAAATATTATTTCGAGGAAGGTTTTTCTTCGGGTCTCGGGTTTATGGGAATAGCGGTCGCTCTGCTTGGAAAAAATCATCCAGGCGGCGTTATAGCCGCGGCATTGCTGTTTGGAATTTTAAGTCAGGGCGGACTTGTAATTAATTCTGTGGTTCCAAAAGAACTTGTCGATATTTTACAGGCGGTTGTAATAATTTTTGTGGTTGCGGCGAGCTCCGAAGTAAGACGGTTATTGTTTAAATCGGCAAAATAAAAAAATACGGAAAAATCCGGTTCAGGTGTTAAAAAATGTGGGAATTTTTGACTAATGTGTTTTCGATTGTTTTTTTAGCGCAATTAATACGGATAAGCATACCGTATATTCTTGCAGCTATGGGCGGCGTATTTTCAGAACGCAGCGGAGTCACTAATATTGCGCTTGAAGGCATAATGCTGAACGGCGCGTTTGCCGCGATACTCGGAACCTATTTTACCGGCAGCCCTCTGTTCGGATTATTTTCGGCGGTGATATGCGGAATGCTTACCGCTTTAGTTCACGCAATAATATCAATCAGATTTAAAGCGGACCAGATTATAAGCGGAGTCGCAATAAATCTGCTTTCAGTAGGTCTGACTAAATTTTTTCTGAAAATATTTTTTGACAGTTCCAGCAATTCCGCGCGAGTTGAAGGAATAAAAATATTTAAAATAATTCCGGGAAATCTTCAAATCATAGAAACAATAAATCAAATAATCGGAAATCCGTTTATTATTTTTACCGCGATAATAGTCGTATTATCGCATTATGTAATTTTTAAAACCGTATTCGGATTGAGACTTCGCGCTGTAGGCGAACATCCGGAAGCCGCTGATACTCTCGGAGTAAAAGTAAATCGTATAAGATACGTCTGCGTTTTATTAAGCGGATGTTTTGCCGGACTCGGCGGCGCCTGGCTCGCCCTTGACCAGCATCAATTCACCGACGGAATGTCTAACGGCAGAGGATTTATAGCCATAGCCGCGGTTATATTCGGGAAATGGTCGCCTGTTGGAGCTGCGGCAGCTTGTCTGCTATTCGGATGCGCCGAGGCGATTCAAATTACTTTGCAAAGCGTAGGTTCCGGAATCCCGTCTCAATTTATTCAGATGCTTCCGTATGTTCTGACAATTATAGCGCTGGCCGGTTTTATTGGCAAATCCACGTCTCCGTCCGCAATAGGCAAACCATACGAATGCGAATAAATTATTGAAAACTATTATTTGCGATTATGAAACAGAAGTTTGACCTTGATAAAGAAGAAATTTTCACGTTCAAAGACAATTTATTTACCGGCTCTCTTTTGAATCTTTTGTTCTATATTAAAGAAAATCCGGTTAAATCAATAGCCGCGATAATAGCGATTATTATTGGAATTTATTTTTCGCTGTATTTGATAAAAAAACCTAAGTTTAATATTGAAAATGCCGCGGCTTCTCAAATAAAAATCGAGCGCAAAATTTTGTTGGTCCCCGCTAAAAACGACAACAAACAAAATCTATATCCGAGCTGGTCGCCCGACGGCGAAAAAATAATTTTTATATCGAATACTAACAATACTTATTCCATTTGCTATTTTAATTCGGATGGAAGCGGTAAAATAATGGAGATTTTAAAAAGTCAAAAACCGATTAATTGGATAACCAAAAATTCCATATTCGAGATAAAAAAAGAACCCGTCTGGTCGCCGGACGGAAATTATATCGCATACGTTTCCAACAAACTCGGAAACGACGATATATGGATAATAAAAGAAAATGGAGGCGAGGTAAAACAATTAACCTGTTCCGAATTGAACGAATCAGCGCCTTCCTGGTCGCCGGACACGAAAAAAATAGCTTATCAGATTTTGGATAAAGGAAAAAATAAAATCTCGATAATCTCAATTGACGGAAAAGACTCTGAAATTATAATAAGCGAAGAGGATTCCGACCCTGAACTATCATTCAACGAATCCGCTCCGAAATGGTCGCCGGATGGAAAACTAATTGCCTATACTTCCAACCAAAGCGGAAAATATGAAATATGGTTATACGACGTTTTAACTAAAAATAAAAAAAGATTATCTTATACGAAAGGGATTAGCGGTTCGCCTGATTTTTCGCCAGACGGAAAAAAAATTATTTTTTTGAGCGAACTTGACAACAATCAGGAAATATTTATTGTGAACATTGACGGCTCCGAACTTAAAAGATTGACAAATACGCCTGAAATCAACGAATTGACCTGCGAATTTTCGCCCAAAGGAAATGAAATTCTTTGCAGTTATTCGGCGATAAACAGCGAAATCATCGAGATTAATTTATTATTGCTCGGGAAGGATTGATATTATGCTTGAAACTTATAATGAGATAAAAACAAAAATCATCGAATCTAAAATATCTACTGAAAGAACCGAGTTTCAGCATAACAAAAACAAATTAACCGCCGAAGAACGAATTGATATGCTCGCTGATAAAGATACGTTCGTAGAATTAAATTCAATGGCTATGCACAGATGCGTGAATTTTGATATGCCGGATAAAAAAGAATTTAGAGACGGCATAATAACCGGGTCGGGAAAAATTAACGGAAGACTTGCGTATATATCGTCTCAAGATTTTACTTTTATGGGAGGTTCGATGAGCGAAACCCAGGGAGTCAAAGTCTGCAATATTCTAAAAAAAGCTCTGGAATGCGGAACGCCTTTTATTCAGATAAACGATTCGGGCGGAGCGAGGATTCAGGAAGGAATTCTTTCGCTTGAAGCATATGGAAAAATTTTCAGATTGAATTCTGTAGCGTCCGGCGTCATTCCTCAAATATCCGCGATTCTGGGACCATGCGCAGGCGGAGCGGTGTATTCGCCGGCTCTTACCGATTTTGTTTTTATGGTTAAAGATATTAGTAAAATGTTTATCACAGGTCCAAATGTAATTAAACAGGCTACTTCGGAAACAGTTACCGTCGAAGAACTCGGCGGCGCTATGACTCATAATCATATCAGCGGAAACGCCCATTTTTATTATGAAACAGAACAGGAATGTTTTGCCGGAATAAAAAAGCTTTTGTCTTTTTTGCCTTCAAATAATTCCGAACAACCTCCCGCTTTTGAATTGTCGGATAGCCCGATTCGGTCAATTCCGCATCTTGATGAAATACTTCCCGACGATCCAAAAAAAAGCTACGATATGAAACAAATCATAATTTCAGTATTGGACAATAACGATTTTTTCGAGGTTCATCAATATTTTGCTCAAAATGCAATTACGGGTTTTGGAAGATTGAACGGCAAGACTGTCGGAATAACAGCGAACCAGCCGAAATTTTTCGCGGGTTGTCTTGACATAAATTCTTCGGATAAGATTTCACGATTCGTGAGATTCTGCGATTGTTTTAATATCCCGATAATTAATTTCGTCGATGTTCCGGGTTATCTTCCCGGAGTCAATCAGGAATATGGCGGAGTTATCAGACACGGCGCTAAAATTTTATACGCTTTTGCAGAAGCCACGGTTCCTAAAATATCTTTAATAACGCGTAAAGCGTTCGGCGGAGCTTACATAGCCCTCGCTTCGCAATCATTGGGTTATGACAGGGTTATAAGCTGGCCTAAATCCGATGTCGCGGTTTTAGGAGCTGAAGGAGCAGTAGAAGTTATATACGGAAAAGAAATAGCCGTGTCTCAAAATCCGGAATTGTTTAAACTCGAAAAAATCAACGAATATAAAAAAATGTTTTCCAACCCGATTCAATCGGCAAATTTGGGAATAATAGATATGGTTATTGAACCTCAATACTCGAGAATAGAATTAATTAATTCGCTTGAAATGACTCGTTCGAAAAAAGAATTAAGACCTTATAAAAAACACGGAAATATGCCTTTATAATTATGAACCTTATAAATAACGAAGAATTTCTTTATGGATTGGTTTTGATGCTGATAGGAATGACGCTTGTTTTTATTTTGCTCGGAATATTTTTTATCTTGACGTCGGTTTTTCAAAAATTCTGCAAAAAAAAAGAAATAACAATAAATATTGCGGCCAATCCCAAAAGCGATATCGAGCGGCTTGAAAAAATAGCGGTTATCTCAGCGGGGCTGATTTTTATCAAAACAAGACATGCGTCATTGACTAATTCATTGGATAAAGGATTTAATAATTATAATTTATCAGTATGGAAGAATTTAAAATAAGCCGAGTGGAATAATTATGAAAAAATACAATATTAAAGTCAATAATCAGAATTTTTTGGTCGACGTAGAACAGTTGACGCCTGAAAAACTTAATATGAAAATTAATAATAACGTCTATGAAGTGAGTATTGAAGAACTGATTCCTATTTTGAAAAATAAAGATATTGATCAGGAAAAAAATCAAAATAAACCGGTCATCATTAATCAAACAATCTCGCCGGCTGAAAATATCGAACCGCAGATAAAATCAATGAGAGCTCCTATGGCGGGAATAATTACAGCGGTTTCTATTAAAACCGGAGATAATATTAAACGCGGCGATATGATTTGCGTTATGGATTCTATGAAAATGGAAAGCGAAATATTTTCAAGCATTGCCGGAACCGTTAAAAACGTTTATATAAAAAAGAACGACGCCGTAAAAAACAATCAGATATTATTCGATATTGAATAAAAAATGTTTTGAAAAAATATGAACAGAAAGAAGTAAAATTTTTTTATCATAATCCTGAGTTATATCGGCAGTACTTTTAAACAATTCTTTTAAAAATGATTTTATTCGAAAGTAAAGCAATCAAATTAAGTTGCATAATTAGTTTCCGCCCGAAAATCCAAAAAGCTTAAAAAAACAAGGGGAAAATGCAAAAAAGCATTAAAGTTTTTAGACGAAGATGCCGATATATAAAGATAAAAACGGCAAAAAATGCTGGAGAAAT
>Ga0116156_10003931_pt1 | contig 12768 bp, 8 predicted proteins | sample AD_UKC045_MetaG_FD_89891 | JGI IMG/M metagenome (GOLD analysis project Ga0116156, IMG submission 89891) | Active sludge microbial communities of municipal wastewater-treating anaerobic digesters from USA - AD_UKC045_MetaG | ecosystem: Engineered > Bioreactor > Anaerobic > Digestate | place: USA... | reverse complement strand
TGAGCTGGTCGCGCATCAACCACCCTTCCGAGATCGTGTCAATCGGGGATCAGGTCGAGGTTTTGATCATTGATTTTGATCAGGAGAACTCGAAGGTTTCTTTGGGGTTAAAGCAGATTACACCCAATCCGTGGGATGATATTTATGGAAAATATCCGGCCGGCAGCCAGATTAAGGGAAAGATTGTCAACATTATGCCGTACGGAGTTTTTGTGGAAATTGAAAAAGGCATCGAGGGCCTGTTGCATTCATCGGAAATCACCTGGCAGAAAAAACTGGTTAACCCCCAGGAAATGTTTTCCGTTGGCGATGAGATCGAGGCCCAGATTATTAACGTCGATAAGGATTCCAAAAGAATCTCTCTCAGCATGAAAGCGCTCGAGTCTAACCCTTGGCTGGAAGCGGAGAAAACCCTTCCCATCGGAACGCGGGTGAAGGGCGTCGTCCGGGGGTTCACAGACTACGGGACTTTTGTCGAATTGAAATCCGGCTTGGAAGGCATGATCCATGTTTCTGACATGTCCTGGACCAAGAAAGTCAACCATCCTCAAGATATCCTCTCGAAAGGGCAGGAGATCGAAGTCATGGTCCTGGGGATTGACGCGAACAACCGAAAAATAACACTGGGTTTAAAACAGTTGACTGATAACCCCTGGCCCATGATTGCGGAGAAATACAAGGTGGGGGATGAAGTGGAAGTGGAAGTGGTCCTGAATTCGAATTTTGGCGTCTTTGTGAAACTGGAGGATGAAATCGAGGCGCTGGTTTATTCTTCGGAGATTGACAAGGAACAGGCCGCGGCCCTGAAACCCGGTGATAAGTTGCGCGTCAAGATTATTAAGGTTGATGTGGACCAGATGAAAATTGGTGTCAGCACACGCTTGTCCTGAGTTGGAAATGCTTCTCTTTTGTGTGTTTTAAAGAGAAGAGTGCTGTCCTCGTCGAGACACGTCTCACGTTTTAAATCATCAGGGATATATTTTAGTTTTAACGAAAAACAGGGTGACACGCCGTGAGCGTGTGCCTTTGTTTTTCTGCTTTTTGAAGCGGGAGTTTTTTAAGCATAATGGATATGGATCAGCAGATAGCCGGCATTGCCCGGGGCACGACCGAGATTATAAATCTCGATTTATTAAAGTCGAAATTGAGCCGGGCCGCGGAAACAGGACGGCCGCTTACGGTTAAAGCAGGATTTGACCCCACGGCGCCGGACATCCATTTGGGGCACGTGGTGCTTTTAAGGAAGCTGCGGCAGTTTCAGGATCTGGGGCACCGGGTCTGTTTTCTCATCGGGGATTTCACCGCGCAAATCGGAGACCCGTCCGGCCGGGATCAATTGAGGCCCAAGATGTCGCCGGAGGTAGTGGCTAAGAACGCCCAGACATACAAGCAGCAAGTGTTAAAGATCCTGGACCCCCAAAAGACGGAAGTTGTTTTTAACAGCACGTGGCTGGCCACGTTAACCGCGCAGCAAGTGTTGGAACTGTCCGCGCATTCGACCGTTGCCCAGATGCTCGCCCGGGCGGATTTTAAGAAACGTTTTGAAGAGCAGAAAGAGATCAGCATCCTGGAACTTTTTTATCCGCTTTTGCAGGGATATGATTCCGTCGTTTTAAAAGCGGATATTGAATGCGGCGGGTCGGACCAGACGTTCAATCTTTTAATGGGACGGCAGTTGCAGGAGGCCTATGGGCAGGAACCGCAAGTCGTGCTGATGACCCCCCTCCTGGAGGGGACAGATGGCGAGAAGAAGATGAGTAAGTCGTTGCATAATTATATTGGTATTGATGAGCCGCCGGATGAGATTATGGGAAAGATCATGTCGATCAGCGACGACTTGATGATGCGTTACTACGAAATTTTGACAACGGAAGACCTTGTTGCTATTCGAGCGATGCATCCTAAGGAGGCTAAACTGAAGCTGGGGGAAATCATTGTGGGGATGTTTTATGACGAACGGGAAGCCCGCGAGGCAGGCGTGCGTTTTCAAAAAGTGTTCGGTCAGAAACAAGTGCCAGATGACATGCCGGAATATGTTCTGTCGTCGGGGAATGTCGAGCTCATTGCCGATATCCTGCTGGGGGCCGGCCTGGCACCTTCCAAGAAAGAAGTGCGGCGTCTCCTGGCCCAGGGAGCCGTCACCTGGAACGGCGAAAAGATCCAGGATGAAAATTGGGCGCCCCAACCCGGTGTGCTCAAAGTCGGGAAAAGACGGTTTCTTAGAATAGCGCCTTGAAGAGGCTATCCTAACTACAATGTTGGTAAGATGATATATTTCGGCCCGAAAAATAAAATACTTGACAAAATTTAGTACGACATATATACTTTACTTTCATTTTATGAATTCATTGTAGTATGGACTTTTTCTACTGCAATGAATTTTTTGTGAAACCCTTTAAGATGTGTTAAGGCCCATTCATAAATTTTCGGGCCACTGATTGATTAAGCCAATGACATTGCAGCGATCATTAGATCGCCCCTGTAGCTCAGCCGGTAGAGCACGTCCTTGGTAAGGACGGGGTCACCGGTTCAAGTCCGGTCGGGGGCTCTGCGATAGAAAGAGAAAACGATGCGAGAGAACATACAGTTCCAATGTACGGAATGCCAGAGAATCAATTATCAAAGCATGAAGGACAAAAAGAAGACGCCGGATAGGATTGAATTGAAGAAATACTGTCGGTTTTGTCGCAAGCATACGTTGCATCGGGAAACTAAAAAATAGTTTTATTTTACATCAGGCGGTGTAACCTGAGTTTATTGCAGACACGGTGTAAAATAGGCCTGTAGCTCCAACTGGCAGAGCAACGGTCTCCAAAACCGTGTGTTGTAGGTTCGAATCCTACCAGGCCTGTTATTAAAAAATATGATAGCTAAATTATCCAAATTTTTTTCCGAAATGATCGTTGAGCTCAAGAAAGTTTCTTGGACAACGAAACAGGAATTGATCGATTCGACCTGGATTGTTTTTATCAGTTCTGCTTTTTTGGCTGTGTTTATTTGGGTGACCGATATCGTCCTTTCAAAATTCATCAGTTTTATAATTAAGTGATCGTCTTATGGCCATGAAATGGTTCGTTATACATACGCAAACGGGAGCTGAGGAAAAAGCCAAAGCCGGGCTTGAAAGCCGGATGAATTCCACGAATTTAAAAGATTATATTGAAGAGATTATTGTCCCGACCGAACAGGTTTCTGAAATCCGCGGCGGTAAGAAACGCATCACGGCCCGGAAATTTTTTCCCGGGTATATTCTTGTCAAAATGGAAATGAGCAAAGAGAGCTGGTATTTGGTCAAGAGCACCCCAGGGATTACCGGGTTTATCGGGCCGGGGCGCCGGCCGACCCCTATTTCCGAAGAAGAAGTTAATTCGATCGTCCGTCGCACCGAAGACACGGAAACTAAACCCAGCCCGAAAGTCGTGTTTGAGATCGGGGAGGCGATCCGGATCTCGGAAGGGCCCTTCGCTAATTTTAATGGGACAGTGACAGAGGTATATCCAGACCGGGGTAAATTAAAAGTGAGCGTTTCTATCTTCGGCCGTTCGACGCTGGTGGAAATGGAATATTGGCAAGTGGAGAAAATTTAAAATGGCTAAAGAGGTTGTGGCACAAATTAAATTGTATGTACCCGCAGGGCAGGCGAACCCCGCTCCTCCGGTGGGGCCGGCATTAGGCCAGCATGGTGTAAACATCATGGGGTTTTGCAAGTCTTTCAACGAGAAAACCAAAGGCCGGGAAGGCCTGATTCTCCCGGCGGTAATCTCTGTCTATAAAGACAAATCTTTTGATTTTATTATTAAAACTCCCCCGAGTTCCGTTTTGATTAAAAAGGCGGCTAATCTGGCGAAAGCTTCGGGAGAAGCAGGAAAAGAAAAAATAGCTACTTTGAACCGGGCCCAGATTACCGAAATCGCTAAGGTAAAAATGGAAGATTTAAATACCCAGGATATTCAACAGGCCATGAAAATTATTGAGGGAACGGCTCGAAGCATGGGAATTGAGGTGGTTGATTAATATGGTTAAATTATCTAAAAGAAAAAAAGAAATAAAAGCGATTGCTGAAGAAAAAGCTTCCTTTACGTTGGAAGAAGCGGTGAATAATATCGAGAAGTTTCCCAAGGTGAAATTTGATGAAACAGTCGAGTTGCATTTTTGCCTCAACATCGACCCCAAGAGCTCGGACCAATTGATCCGTGGCACGGTGATGCTGCCCCACGGGACCGGCCGGAAAATCCGGGTTGCGGTGTTCGCCAAAGGGGAAATGGCGCAGAAGGCGGAGGCCTGCGGAGCGGATATCGTCGGATCCAATGATCTTATTGATAAGGTGTCCAATGGATTTCTTGACTTTGACACGGTTGTTGCCACGCCGGATATGATGCGGGATTTAAGTAAACTTGGCAAGGTCTTGGGGCCGCGAGGTTTGATGCCCAGCCCGAAAACCGGAACAGTCACGAATGATCTGGAGAAGGCGATCAAGGAAGTGAAAGCGGGCCGGGTGGAATTTAAGACCGATAAGCAAGCCGGGATACATGTTGGTATCGGGAAAAGGTCTTTTACGAAAGAAAAAATATTTGAGAACGCGCGGACGCTGATTGACGCGATACAGAATTTAAAGCCGGCCGCTGTGAAAGGCGATCTTTTTAAAACGGTAGCCCTCTCAACAACGATGGGTTCCGGATTGAAGATATCAGACGTTTAAGAATAACTATCCCTTAAAATTATAAAGGTGCGAGCCATGGGTAAAGTCGGAAGGATATATAGAGAAAAGCTGGTGGAATCAATCAAGGATGGGTTGCAGAAAAACGACAATGTTTTTTTGCTTTCTTATTCTGCGGTGTCGGCTTCTCAGATGAATGATTTGAGAAAAGACTTGAAGCGCATTGGCGCGGCTGTGTGTGTGTCGAAGAACCGTATCGCTCAAATCGCGTTGAAAGAATGTCAGCAGGATACCCTGGCCGGAAGAGTCCAGAATCAGACGGCTTTTGTCTGGAGCAATGCGGATTGCGCCGTGGTGTCAAAGACGTTAATGAAATTTTTGGAGAAATGTGAAACAGCCTCGGTCCAGGGCGGTGTCCTGAGCGGGGCTGTTCTGGATAAAAGCGATGTGAAACGGTTGGCAGACCTTCCTTCCCGGGACGTGTTGTTGTCTCAGCTTTTATCGGTTATCGTGTCGCCTTTAAGCCAGTTAGCGAGTGTTTTGAACGGCAAAACTCGGGAACTGTTGTCAATATTGAAACAATTAAGTGAAAAAAAGGGAGGTAATTAAGATGGCGGAGAATGGTAATACAGTTGCGGAAAAACAGGAACAAAAGGCAGGCGTGACGCTTTCGCCGAAATTGGAAGAAGTGGCCAAATTGATTGAGGGGTTAACCGCTTTGGAATTGGCAGACTTGGTCAAGGGATTGGAAGACCGGTTCGGTATTCAGGCGGCGGCCCCCATGCCGGCTGGCATGATGATGGCGGGACCGGCGGCTGGCGGCGCGGCGGCTGTTCAAGAGGAAAAGACGTCTTTTACGGTGGTATTGGCTGAAGTCGGGGCCAATAAGATTTCGGTTATTAAGGAAGTCCGGGCCATCACCAACTTAGGGTTGAAAGAGGCTAAGGATTTGGTCGAAGGGGCACCGAAACCTGTTAAAGAAGACGTTTCTAAAGAAGAAGCGGAAGAGTTGAAGAAAAAGCTTGAATCGGCAGGCGCTAAAGTCGAATTAAAATAGTGGCTCTCGGCGTTTTAGCTCTTAGAGGGATAGGAAGCCAAAGTGCCGATTCGCTTGATTGTGATTTTTCGGGTGTCTTTTATCGCGGGAACTCTTTTTAGGAAGAGATCGTCCTCAATCAGTTCCATAACCAATAGTGATCCTAATTCCATATGAAAAAATTAAAAGTCAGAAATTTCGGTAAGATCAAGGACGTCTTTGAGCTGCCTAACTTGTTGGATATTCAGGTCAAGTCATACGAGGATTTTTTGCAGTGGGATTGCCTGCCAGAAAAAAGGAAAGATCAGGGGCTGGAGGAGGTCTTCCGGGAAGTTTTCCCCCTGGAAAGTTACGACGGACAGATCAAGCTTGAATATATCAGCTATTATTTCGGGAAAGAAAAATATTCCAGCCTGGAGTGCCAAAGACGGAGTTTAACGTATTGCGCCCCTCTGAAAGTGAAACTGCGACTGATCACGCCGATTGATATTAAAGAACAGGAAGTTTATTTCGGTGATTTTCCGCTGATGACGGATACGGGAACATTTATTATTAACGGGGACGAACGGGTTGTGGTCTCACAGATTCAGCGACCGCCTGGGGTTTCATTTGAAGAGGAGGTTCACCCCACCGGAAAAAGTATTTATCACGGACGGATTATCCCTTCCCGGGGTGCTTGGTTTGAAATCAAATATGATTTGAATGATATCTTGCTGGCTTATATTGACCGCCGCCGGCATTTCCCGGCGACCCAGATCCTGCGGATTATGGGGTTGTCTAACGAAGCGGATATGCAGGCGTTGCTCGGCGATGCTTTTTCCAAGATGAAGAGCACGCTGGAGAAGGATCATACGACGAATAAGGAAGAGGCTTTGTTGGATTTTTACCGTAAGATGCGGCCCACGGAGCCGGCAACGATTGAAGTTTCAGAAGCCTTGTTTTACCGTTTGTTTTTTGACCCGAAACGCTATGACCTCAGCAAAGTGGGCCGGCATATTATCAACCGCAAACTGGGAACAAGCGTGCCTTTAGATAACCGGGTTTTGGACATTAATACCGTTGTGGCGGTCATCCAATATCTTTTCGGTTTGAGAGAGGGGCACGGAGAGGTCGATGATATTGACCATTTGGGGAACAGACGTATTAAAACTGTGGGAGAGTTGGTGCAGAATCAGGTCCGTATCGGTCTTGCCCGGCTCGAACGTTCCATTAAAGAGCGTCTTGTCGTCATGAGTTCTTTCGAAAACCTCACGGCCCATCATCTTATCAATTCCCGTCTCTTTTCTAATCAGATGCATGATTTCTTCGCCCGGAGCCAGCTTTCGCAATTTATGGACCAGGTGAACCCTTTGGCAGAAATGACCCACAAGCGCCGTTTAAGCGCCTTGGGTCCTGGAGGGCTGTCCAGGGAACGAGCCGGGTTTGAGGTCCGGGACGTCCACCCGACCCATTACGGACGGGTGTGCCCTATTGAGACGCCGGAAGGGCCTAATATCGGGCTCATTTCTTCGTTGACCACCTGTGCCCGCGTCAATGATTTGGGTTTTATTGAAACGCCCTATTATAAAGTGGAAAGCGGTAAAGTGACCAACAAGGTGGAATTCTTGACGGCAGATATCGATCAGATGAAATATATCGCCCAGGCGAACGCTGTTACGGACGATCACGGGACGTTGACCGAGAAAGAGATTATTTGCCGTTATAAAACGGATTTCCCGAAGGTTAAGCCTGAGCAGATAGATTATAAGGATGTTTCCACGAAACAGCTGGTTTCCGTGGCAACGTCGATGATTCCGTTTTTGGAACACGATGACGCCAACCGGGCCTTGATGGGATCTAACATGCAGCGGCAGGCGGTCCCGATTATGACAACACAGGTTCCGTTTGTCGGGACGGGGATGGAAGGCAAGGTCGCCCGCGATTCCGGTGTTGTGGTTATCGCGAAAGAATCCGGAAAAGTCACTAAAGTGGATGCCCGGGAAATCGTTGTCGGTGACAGGGCCTACCCGTTGAAAAATTTCTTGCGGTCCAACGCCAACACCTGTATTTTGCAAAAACCCCTTGTTCAGCTGGGTGACCAGGTTGAAAAAGGAGAGGTGATCGCTGACGGCATGGCCACCAAGGACGGACGCATCGCCTTGGGCCAAAATGTTCTCGCTGCGTTCATGCCGTGGAGAGGCTATAATTTTGAAGATGCTATTCTTGTTAACCAGAGGCTGGTCCGGGAAGATAATTTTACATCTATCCATATTGAAAAATTTGAAGTTGAGGCCAGGGAAACGCGTTTAGGGAACGAAGAGATCACCCGGGATATCCCGAACGTCGGGGAGGAAGCTTTGAAGGATTTAACCGAGGAAGGGATTGTCCGGGTCGGAGCGGAAGTGAAAGCCGGCGATATCCTCGTCGGCAAGGTGACGCCCAAAAGCGAGAAGGAGCTGTCTCCGGAAGAACGTTTGTTGCGGGCGATTTTCGGTGAAAAGGCGGCGGACATCCGGGATACGTCTTTGACCCTTCCTCCCGGCATCGAAGGCGTTATCGTTAATACGGAGGTGTTCCAGAGGACCGAACGGGGCCGGAAATCCAAGGCCGATAAGGCTAAGGAACAGGAGGCCGTCGAGAAGATTAAGGAATATTATGCTCAGGAAATCGGGATTATCGAAACTGAGCGGGAAAAAAAGCTTTGTCAGTTGCTGGATGTGTCTCCTAAGAAACTCCTCACGATGAATCTTAATGATTATGATGAGGATTCCGAAGTTCGGCAGGCTATTGAATTTTTTGAAAGTAAGGTTAACGAGCTGCTGGAAGAACAGCAGCAGGAAGCTGAACGGGTTAAAAGAGGAGATGAGCTTCCCGCTGGAGTCCTGAAGAGAGTTGTTGTGTATGTGGCGACGAAACGGAAATTGCAGGAAGGCGATAAAATGGCTGGTCGGCACGGGAACAAGGGGATTGTGTCCCGGATTGTTCCGGAGGAAGACATGCCGTATCTAGCAGATGGCCGGCCGGTGGATGTTGTCCTGAATCCATTGGGGGTTCCTTCCCGGATGAACGTCGGGCAGCTTTTAGAAACGCATTTGGGATGGGTTGCCCAGGCGTTAGGATTTTATGCGGAGACTCCGGTCTTTGACGGGGCGACGGAAGAGGAAATCCGCCAGTTAAGTAAGGAAGCCGGTCTTCCGGAAGGCGGCAAAACCATTGTTTACGACGGCTTTACCGGTGAGTGTTTTGATCAAAAGGTCACTATCGGGTACATTTATATGCTGAAGCTGAATCATCTGGTGGATGAGAAAATCCATGCCCGGTCTATCGGGCCGTATTCTCTTGTCACGCAGCAGCCTTTAGGCGGGAAAGCGCATTTCGGTGGCCAGCGTTTTGGGGAGATGGAAGTCTGGGCCCTGGAAGCTTATGGCGCGGCGTACACCCTTCAGGAAATGCTGACGGTTAAAAGTGATGACGTGGCCGGGCGCAGCCGTATTTATGAGGCGATCGTGAAGGGGGAGCAGAAGCTGTCAACGGGCACTCCCGAGTCTTTCAACGTCCTCGTTAAGGAACTTCAGGGGTTATGCCTGGATATACGACTGGAAAAAGAAGGTCAGGACCAACCTAATATCAAAGAGACAAAGGGTACTAAAAAATAATTATGTCCACCACTAAAAAAGAACAGCTTCAGCAGGAAGACCGTATCACGATCCGGATCGCAGCGCCAGAAGTGATCAAATCATGGTCGCATGGCGTTGTTAAAAAGGCCGAAACGTTGAATTACCGGACTTTAAAGCCGGAAAAGGACGGATTATTTTGCGAACGGATTTTTGGCCCGGTTCGGGATTGGGAATGTAACTGCGGAAAATACAAGGGGATTAAATTTAAAGGGATTACCTGTGACCGCTGCGGGGTAACGGTGACCCGCTCATCCGTCCGCCGAGAGAGGATGGGGCATATTGAGTTGGCCTGCCCTGTCACGCATATATGGTTTTATAAGGCCGTGCCCAGCCGTCTGTCCGCTTTGATGCAGATTTCTTTGCGTGATCTTGAGAAACTGATTTATTATGAAGAATACGTTGTGATTGACCCGGGCGATACCCCTCTCAAGAAAAAAGAATTTTTGTCTGAAGATAAATATCAGGAAGCGCTGGTGAAATACGGCGGGGCGTTTAAGGCTAAGATTGGCGCCGAAGCGGTGAGGGAATTTTTAAAAGAAATCGACCTCGGCGTCCTGTGCAAAAAGCTCCGAAAAGATATGGAGAAAGCGACTCCGGCCGGGACCAATGCCAAGAAGATCGCTAAAACTCTCAAGATCGTCGAGGATTTCAAAATATCAGGGAATAAAGCGGAATGGATGGTTTTGGACGTTATCCCTGTCATCCCTCCGGACCTTCGTCCTTTGGTTCCTTTGGAAGGCGGACGTTTTGCCACATCCGATTTGAACGATTTGTACCGGCGGGTTATCAACCGGAATAATCGCTTGAAGAAATTGATTGATTTAAAAGCGCCGGAAATTATTATCCGTAACGAAAAACGCATGCTTCAGGAATCTGTGGACGCGCTTTTGGATAACGGCCGTCACGGGCGCCCGGTGTTGGGTTCCGGGAACCGGCCCTTGAAGTCCTTGTCCGATATGCTCAAAGGCAAGCAGGGTCGTTTCCGCATGAATCTGCTCGGGAAACGCGTGGATTATTCCGGCCGTTCTGTTATCGTTGTCGGTCCGACTCTCAGATTGCACCAATGCGGGCTTCCTAAAAAAATGGCTCTCGAGTTGTTTGAGCCGTTTATTATTCGGGAGTTGCGTGAAAAAGGATTTGTCCATACGATCAAGGGCGCCAAGCGGATGGTGGAAAGGGCCAAAGTTGAGGTGTGGGACATTTTAGATGAAGTCATCAAAGACCACCCGATTATGCTTAACCGCGCCCCCACATTGCACCGTTTAAGCATCCAGTCGTTTCAGCCGGTGCTGGTTGAAGGGAAGGCCATTAAGCTTCATCCCTTAGTCTGTACTGCTTTCAACGCGGATTTTGACGGGGATCAGATGGCGGTTCATTTACCGTTGTCGCTGGAAGCGCAGATCGAATGTCGCCTGCAACTTTTGTCGGTGAACAACCTGTTTTCCCCGGCGGATGGACGGCCGATTGTGTCTCCGACCCAGGATATGGTTTTAGGGTTATATTATTTGACGAAAGACCGGGAGGAGGACCAGGACCCTCGCCTTTTCGGAACCAAAGAGGAAGCGATTATTGTTTATAATGATGGGCAGCTTAATTTACACACGGGCATCAAGCTTCGCTTGAAGCAGCATGTCTGGGGGGATGAAAAACCTTCTCTGGTTATTTCTCAGGAAGGAGACGTAGGCGGTGAAGAATCCGGCGCTCATCCGCGGAAAGTGTCTAATCAGCCGATCATTGAAACCACCGTTGGGCGTATTTTGTTTAATGAGCTGCTCCCGGAGGGTTTCGGGTTCGTGAACGATACCATGGATAAGAAACAGATCGGGGCGGTTATCGCCGACTGTTATAAGCGTTTTGGGCAGCACACGACGGTCAATTTGCTGGATAGCCTCAAAGAATTTGGTTTTAACATGGCCACCAAAGCAGGGATATCCATTGCGATTTCCGACTTGACCAGCCCGAAGGAAAAAGAGGTCCATATCAAGGAGGCCAAGCAGGAGGTTGCCAAGGTCGAGGACCAGTATCGCAAGGGGATCATCACCGGCCGGGAACGCTACAACAAAATTATCGATATCTGGACGCATACGACAGAGAAAATTTCTGATTTGGTGTTTAAGCAGATGGCGGCTTTTAATCCCATTTTTATCATGGCTGATTCCGGGGCGCGGGGATCCCGCCTTCAGATTCGCCAGTTGTCGGGGATGCGCGGTTTGATGGCGAAGCCTTCTGGAGAGATTATTGAGAACCCGATTACCGCGAGTTTCCGGGAGGGGCTGACTGTTTTGGAATATTTTATTTCTACGCACGGGGCCCGGAAAGGGCTCGCGGATACGGCGTTGAAAACCGCGGATGCCGGTTACCTGACCCGCCGGTTGGTGGATGTCGCTCAGGAATGCGTGGTGACCGAACAGGATTGCGGGACATTAAACGGAATTACAGTTTCTGCTATCGTCGAAGGGGATGAACTGGTGGTCAGTCTGCGGGAACGCATCATTGGCCGTGTTGCCTTAGATAGCATTGTTGATGTTATTACGGATCAAGTTGTCGTGGAAGCGGGCGAAGAGATCACCGAAGAAAAAGCCACGATGATCGAGCAATTGGGGATTGAAAAGGTGAGGATCCGCAGTGTCTTAACTTGTGAATCCGAGACCGGGACCTGTATTAAGTGCTATGGGCGCAACCTGGCCACCCAGCGTTTAGTGGAGATCGGCGAGGCGGTCGGTGTTATTGCCGCCCAAAGTATCGGTGAACCTGGAACCCAGTTGACCATGAGGACTTTTCACATCGGGGGGACGGCGAGCCGCGCGGTGGAGCAGTCCTTCTACCGTTCTAAGAGTAAAGGGATTATAAAATATCACCAGTTGCGTGTCGTCGAGCGTAATAAAGAGTTCGTTGTCCTTAACCGAAACGGCGCGGTCAGCATTAATAACGAATATGGCCGGGAATTTGAGCGTCATCAGCTGCCCCAGGGGGCTACGATCAAGTATGCTGATGGGGTGGAAATTAACGAGAATGAAATTTTTGCGACCTGGGACCCGTATACGATTCCAATCATCACGGAAGTCAAGGGGGTTGTCAATTCCGAAGACCTGATTCAGGATGTCACGGTGCAGCAGGAACAGAACCCGATCACAGGGATTACAGAGCGCGTTGTGGTTGAACATAAGCTGGAATATCATCCGCAGATTATTATCACGGATGATAAAAAAGAGGTTGTCGGTATTTATTCGATCCCCGTCGGCGCGCATATCCTGGTCAGCGATAAACAGCTGATCAACGCGGGTGACCTTATCGCAAAAATTCCTCGAGGTGTTGGAAAGACAAGGGACATCACCGGCGGTCTGCCACGGGTTGCGGAGCTTTTTGAGGCCAGGCGCCCCAAGGACCCGGCGATTATTTCCGAAATTGATGGATCTGTT
>Ga0116156_10003924_pt1 | contig 12791 bp, 12 predicted proteins | sample AD_UKC045_MetaG_FD_89891 | JGI IMG/M metagenome (GOLD analysis project Ga0116156, IMG submission 89891) | Active sludge microbial communities of municipal wastewater-treating anaerobic digesters from USA - AD_UKC045_MetaG | ecosystem: Engineered > Bioreactor > Anaerobic > Digestate | place: USA... | reverse complement strand
TCAAATGAGAGCGAGGGAGCGTATCCGGATATACGTGACTGAGCAAGAATGCAGATGCAGCATAGCTATACGGAATTTTAACAAGCATAAGGCGACATAGCCAAGTGGTAAGGCAGAGGTCTGCAAAACCTTCACCCCCAGTTCAAATCTGGGTGTCGCCTCCAAAAACAAAACCTTGTAATATCAACATTACAGGGTTTTTAATTTAATCGGGTCCTGCCATTACAGCTGCGCTCCCATCAGGAGACAAAGCATGGTCTTCGTTGTGGAGCATCCAGCATTTTTTTTTAGACTGTCGGCAACTCACTGGGAGCCGTCTAACATCCGACTGATGTCATCGGATACATAAACATACGGAACACCGCAACAGAAATGTGCCAAGATTAGGGCATCAAACCAAACAAGAAAAATGTATTGTTTCGTTTAAATGCGGAATAATAGTATCAAAATTGGAGTGCTATTATGGGCACATTAAAAAAAAATATGGAAATAAACGGGAATGATTAAAAAAGATACTATCCGCAGGAAACCACAAGGTAAATAAATTCATGAAACCACAAGGAAACAGAAAAGCAGGCAGGAGAAAGTCTTTTTTTGAAGGCTGGTACTTCAAACACCAGAATGAGGAAGAAACTATTGCGTTCATCCCCGGAGTCCAAACGGACGAAGAGGGAAATTCATCGGCGTTCATTCAGGTAATAACCGAAAACGCAGCATTCAGCACAAAATATCCCCTTAAAGAGTTTAAAGCTTATAAAGATGAGCTTTGGATTGGAGTGGGAAGGAATGAGTTTTCTGACAAAGGAGTTATTATAGATCTGAAAGGAGAGAAGTATTCCTGCGCAGGCGAGTTGGTTTACGGGCCGTTGACTCCGTTGGGTCATAATTGCATGGGTCCGTTTCGTTTCATCCCTTTCCTTGAGTGTAGTCATGAGGTAATAAGCATGGGACATGGTGTCGCCGGTGAATTGCATTTCCGGGATAATGAACATGGGGGCAGGATTATAACTTTCGGCAAGGGCAGCACCGGTTATATAGAGAAAGATAAGGGCCGATCTTTTCCCCATCGATATGCGTGGGTACAATGCAACCGTTTTCAGGATGGTGATCTGCAGGTTATGGCTTCTGCAGCAACGATCCCGATCCTGGGGAAGGTCATAATAGGTTGCACCTGTGCGATAAATTATCAAGATCAGTGTTTCCCGCTGGCAACTTTTCTGGGAGCAAAGGTCACCTGCATGAGTGAAAAAAGGTTGGAAATTGTCCAGGCAAAGAGGAGTTTGATAGTTGAAGCTATCGATGATAACAGTAAACCTCTGTTTGCTCCCGAAAGAGGGCGTATGAGCCGTATCATACAAGAATGCCCAAGCTGCAAGGCAAGATTCCGCTTTTATGATCAAGGCCGGATACTGTTTGATTATTCAAGCGATCAGGCAAGCTTCGAATACTCGGAATTTAATTCAAAATAAACTGTCGCCACAGCTTCTGTAAAGATTTCCGAAGACTCTAAATCAAATCCCCGTCCAGTTATTGGGATGCCGGTAATGGGGAACACGGAGAGGATCAGCTTTATATATTAATTCGTTAATCTATGTTAGAATTAATAATGGCCAGAAATCATACATTTAATGGTTTGATAAGAGCTAATAATTGTCTTTGGTAAAGGAGGTAAGCGCTATGACTGCTTCGGTCAAACCTGATATTTCTTTGGATATACTTGATAAACCCGATATAAGAGTGGGGACAATAAAATCAGTTGAAGATGTTGCAAAGTCGGATAAGCTGGTTAAGCTTACAGTTGATTTCGGGGATTTTATAAGAACCATACTGGTAGGGATGAAGGGCGAAAGGGATGACCTGAAAGAAATTGAAGGCCGCCAGGCATTATTTGTTGTAAACTTAGCTCCGAAGAAGATGGCAGGAGAAATCTCCGAAGGAATGCTATTCGACATAGGATATGCAGACGGTATTATTCCTGTTTTGGCACAGCCGGAAAATACTGTACCAAATGGTACAAGGGCCGGTTAATACTAACCGATATCAAGTGTCCTTATTCCTTTCGTAAAGGATTTTAAGCCCCCAGAGCATTAAGTTCTTGTCAAAGATGAGCTTACGCTTACAATAAGGAACAACATCACTAATCAGGCCGCCTGTGGCTATGACTGTAGGCGTCTTTCCGAGATCTTCCGCTACCCGGTCAATCAGGCCGTCCAGCATTCCGGCATGTCCATAAATAGCTCCGGCTTTCAAAGAGTTGATGGTGTTCTTTCCTATAAGCTTTTCCGGGGCATCCAGGCTGATTCGCGGCAACTGGGAAGTTCGGGCTGCCAGAGCATCAACACCAAGACGCAGTCCGGGCATGATCATGCCTCCGATGTAGGTGCCATGTTCATCAATAACAGAAAGAGTGGTTGCAGTGCCCATATCGAAAACTACTATAGGTTTCGGGTACTTGTCTATGGCCGCAACAGCATTCACCACCAGATCAGCGCCGAGAGCGCTGGGATTGTCCATCTCAATTTTCAGACCAATATCAAGAGCCAGCGAAACGATTAAGGCAGTTTTGCCGGTGACCATTTTGACAGCCAATTGAAGCACCTGCTTCAAATCCGGTACAACAGAAGATATTATACCGCCTTCAACGAGCGAAGGGGAAATTCCATGAATCTGAAACAGGTTCATGAGCATAATAGTATATTCATCTTCAGTTTTTGTCCTGTCTGTACTGAAACGAGCGCTAAAAAGAATATCGTCCTTTTCTAAGCATCCAATAACGATATTGGTGTTTCCAATGTCTATCGCTATAATCATAAGCTTGTATTCTCCTTTTGTTCCTACTTATTCTATTCGCTTAATTATAAACAATCGCAGTAAAATTGCAAATGATATCTGCAAAATATTAATCATTTGCCGCTTTCCGGGATTTTGATATAATTAATCTGAAATCTATTTATTTAATCAATGACAAACAATCGCTGGATAAGACAGCGATCTTCAAGAGATTTCGCAAATAGAACAGACCGTAACTAAGTCAATTTTGTAAATACGGAACAGGAGGAACTCAAATGCCATTTATAATAATCAGAAACGATATAACGAAAATGCCTGCGGATGCGATTGTAAATGCCGCCAACACCGCTCTTAAGATGGGCGGAGGGGTGTGCGGAGCTATATTTAAGGCTGCAGGGGCATCCGAACTTGAATCCGCTTGTAATAAACTGGCTCCGATAAAGACCGGCGAAGCGGTCATAACGCCGGGTTTCAAACTGCCGGTGAAATACGTGATCCACACTGCGGGACCCGTTTACAACGGCGGCAACTACGGTGAAGAGGAACTGCTTCGTTCGTGCTACTTGAATTCTTTGGAGCTGGCGCTGGAGAACGGTTGTGAGAGCATAGTGTTTCCGTTGATATCAAGTGGAATCTACGGCTATCCAAAAGCCGAAGCGCTTCGCGTTGCGACTGCAGCGATCAGGGAGTTCCTTGCTGACCATGACCTGTATGTGACGCTGGTGGTATTCGACAAGGCGGCGTTCTCCGCAAGTGAAAAACTTATGAGTGAAATCGAAGCTTTCATCGGCGAAAACTATATTGGCGAACACGATGATTCACGCCGCTTTAATCATCTTCTGAAGGTCAAGGAAAATGCCTTGATAATGAGCAGGGATGCCGAGCCTGGCAGCCTGGACGAACCTTTCTCGCAAATATTATTACAGCTGATAGATGCCAAAGGAAGGACAGATGTGGAAATCTATAAGCTGGCCAATATCAATCGCAAACTCTTTTCAAAAATACGAAGCAATAAAGATTATATGCCAAGTAAGCGCACTGTTATTGCCTTTGCCGTTGCCTTGAAACTGACCCTCAGTGAAACTGATGACCTATTGGAGCGGGTCGGTTATGCTCTTTCCCGCAGCCAAAAATCAGATGTGATAATAGAATACTTTATCGCAAGGGGAATATACGATATTTTTAAGATAAACGAGGTGTTGTTCAGCTACGACCTGCCTTTGTTGGGCGGATGACCATTTGTCACATCAGAAGCGACTGTTCCCATTTTAAGGGATGTTATCCTTAAGTAAAATAAAACTTAAGGGGATCGGAGAAGGAGAAGGCAACGGGAAACGGCTTTTTTCCGAATTTCCGTTGCCTTTTATGGTTTTTACTGCTCGTTTTGACTCTAAAAGCAACGGATTTTTAAGAATTCTACGATTTCCGTTGCCTTTTCAACGAAAAAGGCAACGGAATACAGCCTTTTCTCTAAATTCCGTTGCCTTTTTAGGTTTTAACATCCATTTTGTAAGCCAAAAGCAACGAAAATAGGTCGAAATGAAAAATTCCGTTGCTTTTCACCATATACTATAATGGGGGTGGCAAACAAAGCATCCCCTTGCCACCCCCTTGCCACCGGGACAAATAGCCAATGCCATTCAGTTTAAAGGCTTCTGTTTATACCGGGAGAGGGGAAAATAATAATATCGCTTGCAACTTTCGGGGGGGTGTGATAATATTTATTTTGCGGTGATTACTATCGTTATTTATTGGCAGTAGCAAAGAGTGGGCATTCCCACTCTTCATTTTTTCAAAGTAAACTATATTGAAGGGAATGTCGGCGAAGAGCATGGCGAAGAAAAAAGTCGTGGATTTGGTAACGGAAACCCTGGAACCTTTTCTGGGAAAGGAAGGCTACTGTCTGTACAATACTGAATTCATCAAGGAAGGCAAGGATTGGTTCCTGAGGGTTTTCATAGAAAAGGCGCCGGAAAGGCCCGGTGAATGGCCCGGTGATGTAAACACAGATGATTGCGAAAAGGTCAGCCGATTTTTAAGTGAAGAACTGGATCGCCTTGATCCAGTCGAAAAAAATTATTATTTGGAAGTCTCTTCACCAGGCATGGACAGACCTTTGTTCAAGGAGGAGCACTTTGAGCGTTATAAGGGGCGGTCGGTAGACGTTAGGCTTTTCGAAAGCATCGGGGGAAAAAAAAGCTTTACGGGAAAGCTTTCCGAAGTTTCGGACAGAAGCATTCGACTTGAGGATGAAAAAAGGGAAGTCATAGAACTGCCCCGTGAAAAAATCTCAAAAATAAATCTTACCATAGTCTTTTAAGGAGGAACCGGTTCACAATGAACAGAGAATTTATTTTCGCTATGGATGCGTTGGAAAAAGAAAGAGAGATATCCAAGGAGCTGCTTATTGATGCCATCGAGTCGGCATTGGTTTCCGCATATAAGAAAAACTACGGCACTTCACAGAATGTAAGGGTAAGCATTGACAGGGAGCAGGGGGATATCGATGTCTTTATGAGAAAAGATGTTGTGGAAGAAGTAACGGATCCCTTTGTCGAGGTTTCTTTAACGGAAGCCAGATCAATAGACCAGGAATATGAACTGGGAGATGTTATCGAATACAGGGTCACACCAAAGGACTTCGGCAGGATCGCTGCACAGACCGCAAAACAGGTGGTAGTGCAGAGGATCCGGGAAGCGGAAAGAGGAATGATTTATGAAGACTATATAAACCGTCAGAGCGAAATTGTTACTGGAGTGATCCACAGGATCAGCAACGAGACGGTATTCATTAATATCGGCAGAACCGAAGGCATACTTCCTGCGAACGAGCAGGTGAGGGGAGAGCGCTATACTGTCAACAACCGAATTAAGGTTTATATTATGGATGTGAAAAAGACTACAAAAGGGCCTCAAGTTTATCTCTCCAGATCGCATCCCGGATTAGTCAAGCGTCTTTTTGAACTGGAAGTTCCGGAGATACAGGACGGTGTGGTGGAAATAAAGAGCATCGCAAGGGAAGCCGGTTCCCGCACAAAGATCGCAGTTTACTCAGAGGATGAAAACGTCGATCCTGTAGGGGCATGCGTAGGAGCAAGAGGAGTCCGGGTCCAAGCAGTTGTAGACGAACTTTTCGATGAAAAAATCGATATTATAAATTGGAGCGAAAAGCCGGAAGAAATGATAATCAGTGCTCTTTCTCCGGCCAAGGCGGAAAGGGTCTTCATTAATGAAGATGAAAAATCTGCTACAGTAGTGGTACCTGATTATCAATTATCTCTCGCCATCGGGAAAGAGGGGCAGAATGTCCGCCTTGCGGCCAAATTGTGCGGTTGGAAAATCGATATAAAGAGTCACACGCAGTATTTTCCCGAGTACATTGATGGCGAATCAAACGAGGAGGAAATACTGACAGGATATGACAAGGATATCTCTGCCGAAGAAGATTTGACGATTACGGAAAAAACGAGAGACTAAATCGAATAGAGGGGCTACGAATTATGAAGACCAGAAAAATACCTATGCGGCGATGTGTGGGATGTATGGAATCCAAACCGAAAAAAGAGCTGGTGCGCATCGTCTGTACCCTCCAAGGCGAGTTGATGCTGGACTATACGGGGAAAGCCAACGGCAGGGGAGTTTATCTGTGCCCTAATGCGGAATGCATCTCAAAAGCCAGGAAAAAGAAGGCAGTCGGCAGAGGTTTCGAACGCGAACTTGAACCGGAGCAGCTGGAGAGAATATTTGAGGAATTATCTGCTTATGAGGGAGAAAATCCATAGTTATCTTGGGTTTGCCAAGAAATCGGGGAATCTGGTTTCCGGCTATGATGCTTGTATTTGCGGAATCCAACAAAAAAAAATAGCTTTTATGATTCTCACAGCGGATCTTTCCGAGAATACAAGAAAAAAGATGCAAAAAGCTGTCGAATGCGATAATGTACTATTTCGAACATACGGCACAATAGAAAAAATGCAGGAAATGACGGGAGAGGTCAATAAAGGTATATACGGCATTAAGGATCCTAATTTAGGCATGGCAATCATGAATGAAATAGATAGATGCGCGCTTAACGGGAAGAAAGAGGAGTGAGGTGTGTTTATGTCAAAAAAAGTCTATGAACTGGCAAAAGAACTGGATATGGAAAGTAAGGAATTGCTTGAAAAAATAAACGTTATGGGAATCGAGGCAAAAAGCCACAACAGTGTCATATCGGATATTGATGTGAAAGCAGTTACTAATATGATCCTGCATAGCCGCACCAAGACTACGGAAACAAAAATTGTTAAGGCGCCTCCTAAAAAGAAAACGGGAGAAAAGGAGAGCGAAGTAAAAATTTCTGTTAAACCTGCCGCAGTAACCACCAGGGCCGCCCGGGAAATAGCTGAGCAAAAGAGCAGGCAAGAAGCGAAATCACAAGGGCAAAGAACGACACCCAAATCCGCATCGGTTCAGCCTCCTGCCGGTGTACCGATGCCAAGAGCTGCATCGGTACAACCACCTGCCGGTATCCCAATGCCTAAATCGGCTTCTGTTCAGGAGATGAAAGAAAAGAAAGAAACAAATCAACCGGCAGCGAAGACTAAGGAAACCGAACCAATTACCGAAGCCGTACCGAAATCCGACGAGGAGTCAAGGAATGACGAGATTGGAGCAGCGACCGAGCAAACAGAAATTCCAAAAGGCTTGGTGATAAAAAAGAGGGCGTCAGAAATTGTTGCCGAAAAGGCAGAAAAAGAGATGCTCGCAAAAGCAGAGGCAGAAAAAACAGCATCTCAGGAGGCCCAACGCTCTGCCCAGAGTCGTGAATCAGGCCGTCAGACTCAAGGTCAGGAACCTCGCCGTCCGAGCCAAGGGCAAGAGACCCGCCGTCCGAGCCAAGCGCAAGAGACCCGCCGTCCGAACCAAGGGCAAGAGACCCGCCGTCCGAGCCAAGGGCAGGAGACCCGTCGTCCGGGCCAAGGGCAAGAGACCCGCCGTCCGGGCCAAGGGCAGGAGACCCGCCGTCCGGGCCAAGCGCAGGAGACCCGTCGTCCGGGTCAAGGGCAGGACACCCGTCGTCCGGGTCAAGGGCAGGACACCCGTCGTCCGGGTCAAGGGCAGGACACCCGTCGTCCGAGCCAAGGACAGGAAGCAGGACATCCGGCATCAAATCGGGATGTACGTCGCCAGACGCAGGGCGGGGAGGATTTAGGCATACCCTCCGGGCAGAAAAAAAGTCCTGCAGGGGCTGTCGTATCGCCGAACAAAAAAGATAGAGATAAGAAAACAAAGGATTTTGAGGTTTCAGAAAAAGCAAAAAAGAAAGATTATCGCAGAAAAGAAGATAAGCAACCTCTTTCCATGGAAAAGCAGGTTCTTAAGAAATATAAGAAAAAAACCGAAAAACCGGTTGAAGAGGAGAGCAGCATAGACATAAATACTTTATTACCGGGTTCAAAAATCATCAATGTACCGATAACAGTAAAAGGTTTATCGGAGCAAATTGAAAAATCCACTTCAGAAATCATCCTGGCATTGATGAAATTAGGCATTATGGCTAATGTGAATCAGAACATAGACGAAGATACGGCAGTTTTGCTTGGAGCAGAACTAGGCACCAATATTGTTGTGGATAAAGTAAAAGAAGAACTTGTGGAAGACGGATTGGAAACTTTTATAGACGAAACTTCCGACCTAAAGAGCAGGCCGCCTATCATAACCGTTATGGGACACGTAGACCACGGCAAAACATCACTTCTTGACGCTATTCGAAAAACCAATGTTACATCCACGGAATCGGGAGGGATCACTCAGCATATCGGTGCTTCTGAGGTTACTGTCAACGGACAAAGGATAGTATTTTTGGATACACCGGGTCACGAAGCCTTCACGGCAATGCGAGCAAGGGGAGCCCATGTCACAGATATAGCGGTTTTGGTAGTAGCGGCGGATGACAGTGTAAAGCCGCAGACCATTGAATCCATAAGCCATGCCAAAGCGGCAGGGATTCCAATCATAGTAGCTATTAACAAAACAGATAAAGCGGAAGCAAACCCGGATAGGGTAAAACAAGATCTGGCAAATCTTCCGGCGGACCAAAGAGTTTTAGTGGAAGAATGGGGCGGAGATACCATCAGCGTCCCTGTTTCCGCAAAGACCGGGGAGGGGATACTTAATCTTTTGGAAATGATCCTGCTCCAGGCAGAGGTGCTTGAATTGAAGGCAAACCCCAACAGATTGGCGCTGGGGACTGTCATTGAAGCCCGACTGGATAAAGCAAAGGGACCTGTAGCGACTTTGCTGGTGCTTAACGGCACGCTGCAAACAGGCATGTCTGTGGTCGTCGGCACCTGCAGCGGAAAAATAAGAGCCATGACTAATTTCAAGGGGGACAATATCCGCAAGGCAGGACCTGCGACAGCTGTAGAAATCCTCGGACTGAACGAGGTACCCGAAGCCGGTGATGAATTCAATGCGGTTAAAGAAGACCGCACAGCGCGTGAAATTGCAGAACAGAGAAGAATGAGAGTCAGAGAAGAGGTAATGGTTCGAAATTCCAGCACGACGTTGGAACAGTTGTTCAGCCAAATCAAAGAGGGAGAGGTTAAAGAGCTCAACCTGATCATCAAAGCCGACGTACAGGGATCTGTGGGCGCATTGACCTCGTCTCTGGAAAGACTGCAGACAGAGAATGTAAAAGTCAGGATAATCCATTCCGGTGTAGGGACGATAACAGAATCAGATATTATGTTAGCCAGCACATCAGATGCTATTATTATCGGCTTCAACGTCCGTCCAAGTTCAAATATCACAGCAATGGCCGAGCATGAAAAAATTGAGATTCGTACTTATAGGGTTATTTATGACATTATAGATGATGTCGAAGCAGCAATGAAAGGTATGCTGGATCCGATATTCAAGGAAGTGGTGCTGGGTAAAATAGAAATCCGTAATACTTTTAAAGTACCTGGCGTCGGGATCGTTGGAGGCGCCTATGTGCTGGAAGGAAAAGTGCAAAGGAATTCGGAGATACGTTTAGTAAGAGACGGCATCGTCATTCACGAGGGTAAAATCTCATCTTTAAAAAGGTTCAAAGATGATGTAAAAGAAGTGAACCAGGGGTATGAATGCGGTATCGGAATAGAAAACTATAACGATATCAAAGAAGGAGACATTATTGAAGCCTTCAAGATGGAAGAAATAGCGAGGTAAGAAATGGGGAAGGGTTATCGAGCGGAAAGGCTGGGTGAGGAGATCAGAAAAGTGGTAAGCGATCTGCTGCTAAAGGAGATACAAGATCCCAGGCTGTCAGGCATCGTAAGCATATCAGCGGTTGAAGTAACATCGGATTATAGCTATGCTACACTTTATATCTCATTTTTAGACGACCCTAATATAATTAAAACTGAGGATAACAGAAAAAGCGAGGTCATTATGGCTTTCCAAGGGGCAAAAGGACTAATACGAAAAGAAATCGGAAGGCAGATCAAACTCAAACATGTTCCGGATATCTTGTTTAAGATCGACACATCATTGGAATACGGCCGCCATATATCTCAAGTAATAGCTGAACTGGACTCTGAACGGAAGAAAGCGGATGAAGAATAAACTTAGTAATAAAGGAACTATTAAGAAGGTCGCAGCCCTGCTGTCCGATGCGGACTCGGTATTAATTTTTCCCCACATGCAAATGGATGGCGATGCTATGGGGGCCTCGGCTGCTCTTTGTGGGGCGTTGAGGAGACAGGGTAAGAAAGCTGACGTCCTTATTGAGGATAAAATACCGGAGAACCTCAGATTTTTGGATAAAGGATACTGTATACAGGATTACCGCAATAATAAAACAGATGTATGTATTGCGTTAGATTGCAGTGATTTTTTGAGAATCGAAAAGAGGCAGGATATTTTTAAAAATGGCAGACAAACCGTCATGATCGACCATCATACCACGTCACAACCCTTCGCTGATATAAACTATATAGATCCGTCTTCTTCGTCGACGGGAGAAATCGTTTTTCTTATTCTGAAGCAGATGGGAGTTCGTATCGACCCCGATGCCGCAGAGGCACTTTTTGCCGCTATTGCAACGGATACCGGCGGCTTCCTCTACTCAAGCACCTCAGAGAAAACCCATCTGGCAGTAGCCGAGCTTTATAAAGCAGGCTTGAATCACAACAGGGCGGTTGTGGAGATCTACCAAAAAAAACGCATTGAAAAAGTAAAGCTGATAAGCAGAATTTTGGGAACTATGGAAATGATCCACGGAGGGAAAGCCAATCTGGCAGTCATGACGCAGCAAATGCTTGCAGATACGGGAGCCTACCCTGAAGAAACTGAGGGTCTTGTGGAAGAACTGCGCAACATCAATGGAGTGGAGATCTCGGCTTTTTTGAAAGAAGAAGAAGGTGCCGTCAGAGTGACCATGCGATCCAAGAGTCGGGCAGACGTGTCGGCAATAGCAATGGAGTACGGCGGGGGAGGTCATACCAAAGCCGCAGGATGCACTATTCCCGGGGGGATAGATGAGGCCAGACAGTTGATTGCGGATTCCATTGGCCGGCAATTGGACGATTTGTCGAGGCTCTGATCATGAAAAACGACGGTATTATTAATTTTCTAAAGCCGGCGGGCATGACATCTCATGATTGTGTTTATTTCATGAGAAAAATAACGGGGATCAAACGGATAGGGCATACGGGGACCCTGGATCCCATGGCGGCAGGCGTACTGCCACTTTGTATCGGACGTGCCACAAGAATCATGGACTATCTTGATCCGGATATCAAAACCTATCGATGCGAAATGGTGCTGGGCGTCAGGACTGATACTTGGGATATCTGGGGCAATGTGATCGAAGACGATAGGGATAGATTCATAAAACCGGATACTGAAGCCGTAGTACGGACTTTTCAGTCTTTTACAGGTGAGATATTTCAAATGCCGCCGCTTTACTCCGCCATCCGCATGGGAGGCAGGCATCTTTATGAGTATGCCAGAGAGGGAAAAGAGGTAAAGATCGAAAAAAGACCGGTCATCATTCACCGGCTACATATACTAAACTATGATGAAGCCAATGCGAGAATAACTTTTGATCTGCAATGCTCAAAAGGAACATATGTGAGAAGCATTTGCCATGAAGCAGGCGAAGCCCTCGGCTGCGGGGGAAGTATGAGCTTTTTGCTCCGTACAGAAAGCGGTGCTTTCAGGCTGGAAGAAGCTGTGACACCCGAGGAGCTATCGGATGACTGGCAGGGTCATATGATGCCGGTAGACTATCCGCTTGCCCGCCTGGGAAAAGCTGAAATTGAAGGAAACAGCGTGGTCAGGTTTAAAAATGGAGGAGAGCTTAAGCTTAGCGAAACTAAAATCCTTCAAAGGCCACTTGAAAGCGGAGGCTCTACGCATATACGCATGCGAGAAGGACTTGACCGTGCCTACTGCGTTTATGCAGGAGCGATGTTTCTGGGAGTAGCTCTCTTTGATGAAGAAAAAGAACTGTTTAAGGCTGATAAGGTACTAAGCGAATGAAATTATATAATGATCTGAAACAAATCGACATACTACAGGAATCCGTCATCGCTTTAGGGAACTTCGACGGTGTCCATAAAGGGCATCAGGAATTGATCCGGAGGACTGTCAACAGCGCCGTCGGCACAAACTTAAAGAGTGCTGTTTTTACGTTCACCAACCATCCTAAAAACATACTTGCCGGGAAACCGGTGGTAAAAAACATACTTTATTGGGACGAAAAGATCAAGATCCTCGGAGACCTTGGAGTCGATTATATCGTGGCCGTCCCCTTCGATGAAACCATCCGTAATATGGTGCCGGAACGCTTTATCATGGATATACTGGTGGCAAAGCTCAGAATGAAAGAAGCTTACTGCGGATTCAATTACCGTTTTGGAAGGGAAGGAGCCGGCACGCCGGAAACTTTGATGAGGGTGGGCATCTCCAATGGATTTGGGATCCATATATTAGAGCCGTATATGGTGAGGGGGCAGGTCGTAAGCAGCAGC
>Ga0116156_10003923_pt1 | contig 12793 bp, 9 predicted proteins | sample AD_UKC045_MetaG_FD_89891 | JGI IMG/M metagenome (GOLD analysis project Ga0116156, IMG submission 89891) | Active sludge microbial communities of municipal wastewater-treating anaerobic digesters from USA - AD_UKC045_MetaG | ecosystem: Engineered > Bioreactor > Anaerobic > Digestate | place: USA... | reverse complement strand
AATCTTTTCAGCATCTTCATCAGAAAAACCTGTTTTACTTGCCAATTGGGTATTGATTGATCCAAAAGACACATAAATACCTTTGTCAACACGATGTTTCATTCCCATTGTGTCAGGCGCTTTTTTATCTGGTTCTTTTTGTGTCTCTAAATTAACGCTTTTAATAATCTGTAAACTTTCGGGAACAATCGGCTCTACGCTAAATGCGCTTTGAATAGTTACCGGTCCGCGAATACCAATTGAAACCGCATCAGCATTACCTTCCTGCGCATCAGCAGCATCGCTTTTCTGCTCATCCGTTGCGTCACTTTTTTTATTTTTTTTCCCTTCTCCTTTCTTTTTAAAAGCAAAAACCTGACCGAATGCGCGCACATCAAACCACTTTTGACAAGATTCATTTCTTTCATTTTTATCTTTAAGTTTGGCTGCTTGAAAACGATCATTAAGAGAGCGATAATCGTCAGCGCGATTATCATCTGATTGGACGAAAATAGATTCACCCATATCTTGTAATCGGTTCCGTATTTTTCGCTTAAGGCAAACATCGGAAATTTCTCCAAATCCGTCGTAAGTTTGACGCGGTCTATTTCCATTTAGCGGATCGCCATTTGGATTTGCCCGTTTTACTGAAATGATTACAGCAAAATCAATTTTGTTCGTTAATGTTTTCTTGTCCGTCATTTTCATTCTCCTTTTCGTTAAAATTTGTTGACTTATTTTTAGTTCGAGCATCAGAAATTAGTTGGTCAATATATGCGCGTTCGTGGTAATATCCAATCAAATAAGAACCGTTTAATGGCGTATTATTTTCATAGTCGCCTGCTTTAAATAATTGTTTTACATCTTGAATCTCATTAAAAGCAAAACTGTCTTTTACTTTTTGGATATACGGATTCAGGCAACTGTGAATTGTTTGCCACGCGCTGAACGGACGTTGCGCTAATGCCTGCATATGCCGTATTGCTGCGGTAACAATACGGTCATTATTCTTTTTGTAGAGCGCATATTCCTCTAATTTGTCCGCCGCTCCAAGCAACCTGCCATACAAGTAATCGCGATCATTTCTGTCTTTTTCAATACTCAATTTATCCACCTCCTTTTTAATGTTTTGTAAATTTTCTTTGCGAACTAAAGCGCATGCTGTAGAAACAATTTGATTAAAAATTTTCCGGTCAAATTTTCCGTTTATTGTAACTGCTAATGGATTAGATGCCCGCCTGACTGCCGCAGCAACAAAATCTTTTGGCAATATCGCTTTATCAAAAATACAGCGAATCAATCGTTCTCTTGCTTTCTTTTTTATTTTGATATAATTCTTATCTTCCGAGCCGCGGGGTTTGCCATAAACAGCTTCTATGATTCTATCAATTGATGGCGCGCCGGTATATGAAATATATTGTTTGTCTTTGTAATTCCAATATTGCTGATTCCATTTACATGCGCTGTGCCAATCTGCAATATTTTCAATATATTCATTTCTATTCAATTCACGGTAAAATGTAATTGCTAAGCGTCCTGTTGTTGCGGCATCAAGAACGATTACAGCTGTTTTACTATGCTTGGTTAATGTATTGCTATATCCGAATCCTGCAAGCGATTTTCTCAACGCTTCAGCGTAGTCAATACCGGTTTCAGCGTTTAGATTTATCTGCCTTTCGGAGTCTGTTTGTTTCGTAAATTCCTGTTCTTGCAGAAAAGACCATACGCTGTTATCCGTTATAGGCGGCTGCATCAATTTATCATCTGTGGAGCTAATTGCAAAAGACAAAATCACCTGTTCGCCGCAAGGATATCCTCCGCGATCATTGATAAGAAATCTGAGAAACTGGTGCGCTTTTTGTGAAGATTCATAGCCAATAGAAAACGCTTGCGATGAGTTTTCAAATTTACCGCGAAAGGTAAAATTTGTTTTGTCGTTATCAGATATTAGTTTTGCGTTTGCTGAACTGTTCACAATTTTTTTGGGATGAAAATCTGCAGTTGGTTTTTCATCGCCTGTAATATAATCAAGAGATTTTATCTGTTCCTTTTGTTTAAAATAATAATTATTCCATGCTTCAAAAAAATTTTCGTCCTCCCATAATTTTGTTTGCGGATTGCCGGATATTTCAACTTTAAATATGATATTTGTCTTATCTTTCGGTTTTATATCATTCAAATCATTTTCAACTGTTTTTTGTTTAACATATTCATAAATTGCTTTCACTTGAGATGTCGCAAATTCAGATTTTGCAAATTTTTCTAATTCGAGAAGATACGCATCAAATTTTTTGCCGCTTCCTTTCAAATATTCATATTGGTCAAAAACAGGATGAGGAGCTATGCCGCTTGCTCGCCCCATACTTTTTTCAGTAACAGGAATACATATATGCTGAACAGGAACAATTTCATTGCCATAACTGTTTTTCTTAGCTTTTTCGATTTTTTCAACGGAGAACTTGCCGTTACCGTCAATGATAATAACCACAATCATATCGCTATTATTGGAAATTGTCGTTGATGATAGGGGATATTTCGATTTTAATGCTTCAGCATTTTTATCATAACTATCTGCAAGGTTTTGCCAAAATCCCATGATTATACCTCCATTTTCAAATCAGATACGCTTACATCATCCTTAATGAATGTGAAGTTTGTATCGCTTTTAAATTCTTTTTTTGTCATAGGTCGAATCACTCGCCGCAAAGAAGGTTCGCAATCCGTGGGAGTTGGAAATTTTATAATACCATCTATCATTTTTGCTTTCCATAAGCGAACAGCGAGTTCATTTTTTCCAGTATTATCAGGATAATCAAAACCGTGAAATTGTATTCCAAAATCAAGCTCGCCATAACCATCATAAAAACCAGTCCCTTCATTGAATGCGCAAGGTTCAATATATCCTTGACATTCACGAGCGCCGAGAAAAATATCACGCCTTCCGCCTTTTTTTACACTGCGTTTGGCAATATTGTGATGCTTGTGTTCATCGCGGTCATTTTCAAATTCCTTTGCCCTATGCTCGTTCCACTCAAAATGAGCAAGCGTCTGATATTCCACATCCCTTAAATATGTGTAATAAGAAAGATCATTCCCCCCGCTCATTTTTAATGGTTTGACGCCTTTGGATTCAGTTTGAATTTTATTTATCACTCTTACCGCATCGACATACCAGATAAATGTCGGCTTCCAGTATATGCTTTCAAGAATACCGATGAGCGCCTGATATGTTGGAATCTGATACGAAAACTTCTCGCCGCCTATCCTCGTAACCGGATCTGAAAATAAAGCATAACGACCTGTTATTTTAAACTCTATTGAGTTGCGCTTTTTTTCCATTTTATACCTCGCATTGAAATAAATAAAAATGTATTTTTTATTTTAAAGTATCAAAACTGATAATTTCGGATTAAGAAGTAATCCAAATTCTTCATTATCATAATAATCTTGATTCAACACATAAAAAGTTTTTTCCACAATACTGATTGCATGGGAAATTTGCGCAAGTGTATGTGAATATACAGAAACCGTATATCTCTGAAGTTTTTTCAGAATACGCATTTTTTCTTTTGGACTAAAAGCTTTTATAAAATCATCAATGAGTTGCTCTGCTTCGCCATAAGGAACAACAATTCCAGTCTGCGCGCCGTCAATAACGGAAAAATTTTCTGCCGCTGTCTTAAAAGCGCAGGGCAAACCAGTATAAATTTTTTCGTGACGATTACGGTATGCAACTGCATCTGAGATATTATCGTTAAGCAGACTGTAAATTGTCAAGGAATTATTTTGAATAGAATAATCCATTTTATTTTTTTGTTCGTAAAAATAGTAGCGATAAAACTGGTCTATTACTTCAGCGGACAATAAATTTTTATCTTGATTGTCGCGGAAAACTCTTGCCGTGATACTCTTGCTTTCTTTAATTTCCGGCAAGCGGGATAGATTTTCATCTTTGACATCTATAACTATAACGGGCTGCAGATTTGATTTTTCTTTGTTGCGGTTGCAGCGCCCTGCTGCTTGAATAATGCTATCCAATCCTGCTTGCGCTCGAATCACGCAGTCAAATGAAATATCTACGCCCGCCTCAATCAATTGAGTGCTGACGCATAACGTTATTTTTTTTGTGTCCTGCAGCAGATTAGTTTTAATCCGTTCGAGAATATTCAAACGATGCGCAGGACAAAGATCAGTTGTCAAAAATGCTTTTTCGCAATCAAATACTTTGCATTTTTCATACACTTTACGCGCGTCACTTTTAGTATTCAGTATGATAAGCGTACTTTCACCTTGTCTTATTTTTGAATGCGCAAGGTCTGCAATCTGTTCATAATCCATTGATATCTGACTTTCATTTTTAATTTGAACACGCTCGAAGTTTTTTAATTCATCCTGTGATAAACGGATTATATCCGGATTGTCAGATAATAACACAGGTCTTTCGGTGTTATGAAGATGCGGCTGCGTTGCAGTGCAAAGTAAAATAGTTGATTTACCGAATATGTTAAGAAAGTTAACAGCATCATTAAATAAATGAACGCATTTAATAGGTAGCGCTTGAATTTCATCAAATATCAAAACAGAGTCCGACATATTATGAAATTTACGAAGTTTTGACGCTCTATTACTGTAAATCGTTTCTAAAAACTGCGTCATTGTAGTCAGTATAATTGGAGAATCCCATCGCGAAGTGAGCAAGCGATACTTTTCATCTGCGTCATCATCAGTCTCAGCTAAATCAATATTGGAATGATGTTCTAAAATTATTTCCTCAATTTTTTCATTTTCAAATACTTTACGAATAGTATTCGCTGTCTGATCAAGAATTGATAAATAAGGAATAACATAAATGATTCGTTTCATATTGTTTTCTTTGGCATGCTTCAAAGCAAACTGTAAACTCGACAATGTTTTACCGCCGCCGGTTGGAACGGATAAAGTATATATTCCAGGCTTTCGCTCAATTCCTGCAATGCCGCATTGTTCCGAAATCTGTTTACGGATTGTGTCGAGAATACTTTTTTTATCTATGCGTTCAAGATAATTTTGCAATTTTTCTATCAAACTATCCCAATTGGGTTTATCATCATTTGGCTTTATTTCCGCTGCATCGCAACGGTCAGCATCAACAAGACAGGAATATAATATTTTTGTTAAAAGATGCATCATAAAAAGAGGCATTAATTTTTTATCTATGCATTTTTTGCAAAAATTTCGTATTTCATTTTCAATCTTTTGTGTATCAATATTAGGACAAAAATTTTTAATTGCTTCATCGTAATGAAGTATGTCTTCACTTTTATTAGTTTTAATAGTCAAAGTTCGTTCGCCATCATTGATAGTATCAAATAAACCGTTATGATGAGCGGCAATAATATTGCCTAATATATCTGCAATTAAAGTATCGCTAATTTTTTCTGCTACAAATTTTGCGCCCTGCAAGGAATGAATAATTTCTCCGCGTATAGTTTTTTCTCCGCGTATGGCCCGTTGTAAATAATCTTGAAATGTATCAGTATATTTTCCTAAATCGTGTAAAATACCGATTGAATACCCTAAATTTTCACAATCAAAAAACCTGGCAAAATCTTTTGTGAGATTTGCAGTATTTTCCAGATGAATTGAAAGTTCTTGATTTTCGCGAGCAAAGTATTTCATATTATATTTAATTCCTTATCGCTATCGAGAAACTGAAAATAAATGTTCCGATAATTTATGCGGAGCGTCATTATCGTTTTTAGAATGAGCAAAATAATCCATAATATAACTAAAGCTATAGATAACCGTTTAATTTATTTAATTCAAGAAATTTTACAATATCGCCGACTTTTTGGTCTGAATTTTTTTTACAAACAAGGACGGAATCTTTATCCGAAACAATTATCAAATCGTCCGCGCCGATTACCGCCGCCATTTTATTTTTACAATGAATAATATTGCGGTTTGAGTTTGAGATAAAACTTTTATCTGATATTATTACGTTTCCGTTTTCATCTTTTAAATTAATCGAATCAAGACTTGACCAGCTTCCGATGTCATTCCAACCAATATCAACCGGAATAGCGGCGATATTTGAACTATGTTCCATTATAGCGTAATCTATGGAAATTTTCGGCATTTTCTTAAATTCTTCTGCGATTACTCTATTGCGGAGTTTAGTTGCAGTTTGACTGATTTTGATAATTGATTTATACATCGCGGGCTGATATTTTTTGAATTCCTCAATAATCGTTTCTATCCTCCAAATAAACATACCGGCATTCCAAAGGAAACTTCCGGATTTTAAAAATTTTTTTGCGGTAAGCAAATCGGGTTTTTCATAAAATTTTTTTACTTCAAAAATATTTTTTGCCAAAGTCCGTTTTCGATTATATTCAATATATCCGTAACCCGTATGCGGCGTTTCTGGTTTTATTCCTATTGTTATAAGAAAATCGTTTTTCTTAGCGAAAGTTTCGGCTTGGCGAAGAATAGAAGTGAAAATTTTTTCTTTTTCAATATAATGATCGCCCGGAAATACGCCGAGAACTTTATCTTTGCAATCATTATATAAAAGACCTAACAAAAGCGCTATGCAGGGCGCGGTGTTTTTTCCTTCGGGTTCGCCAATGACATTTTTTATTTCCTTCAATATTTTTTTTACCGGAGAGATTAGATGTTTTGAGGTTATTACAAACAGATCGTCGTTTTTAATAACCGGCTTTAATCTGCCTGCGGTCAGTTTTATCATTTCGCCTTTTCCGGTAAAATCAATTAATTGTTTAGGCAGCATTATTTTACTTAAAGGCCAGAATCTTGTTCCTCTGCCTCCAATCATTATTAAACCAAGCATAAATCTCCCTCCAAATAAACGATTAATAACAAATATATTAAAACCAAACTTAAAAAAAAACAACAAAAAAATATTGACAAACGAAATATATATTTTAGAATAATCTAAAAATTATAGCTCCATCTATAATATTTTGGAGGGAATTATGAATATATATGATTTAACCGACGGGATGAGTTTTAAAATTTTAAAGGTTAAACTCAACGGAGAAATCGGCAAAAGGCTGTCCGATATGGGTTTTATAAAAAACGCCGTCGGCCATATTGTAAGAAGCGCTTTGTTTGGAGATCCAATCGAGATAAATCTTAACGGCTGCAATTTGTCGCTCCGCAAATTGGAAGCGGAGGGCGTGGATGTGGAAATCGTTCAAAAAGAAACAGATAGTTTAAAATGAGATTACATTGCACAATATAATTATAAGGAAACGAGTAAATGGAAATAAAAAAAATTACAGTCGCGCTTGCCGGAAATCCGAATACTGGCAAGACTACGATTTTCAACGGATTAACCGGATTAAGACATAAAGTCGGGAATTATCCGGGAGTTACAGTCGAGAAAAAAGTCGGAACACGAAAATACAAGAATTATGAGTTCACAATTTATGATTTGCCCGGAACTTACAGCTTAACCGCATATTCTATAGACGAAGTAGTAACGCGGGATTTTATAATAAACGAAAAACCCGACGTCGTGGTTGACGTGCTTGATTCGGGCAATCTTGAAAGAAATTTATATTTATGCATGCAGTTTCAGGAACTTAACGTTCCGATAGTTTGCGCATTGAATTTGAGCGACGAAGCGGAAGCCCGGGGAGTTGTAATAGACGAAGTAAAATTGTCAAAAATATTAAGAATCCAAATGGTAAAAACAGTCGGAGTAAAAAGCGAAGGACTTGAAAATCTGCTTGAAAGAATCATTGATACCGTTGAAAATTCAAATACGCAGTTTTGTCCAAGCTACGGAGGCGAACTAGAAACGGACATTTCAGAAATCACTAAAGCGTTGAATAGCGACGCTGATTTTGTTTCAAAATATCCTGCATGCTGGTTTGCCATCAAACTTCTTGAAAAAGACAAACGGGCGATAGAATTAATTGAAAACCACGCGCAAAAAGAAATTGTGAAATTTAAGACTTCCGAAAAAATTAAAAGAATAGAAAAACATTTCGGAAGAGATTCGGAGATAGTCATATCAGAACAGCGATACGGTTATATAAGAGGAGCCACGGCTGAAGCTATTACCCGCAAGCCGGTTTTAGAAATTGATATGACGGAAAAAATAGATGCGGTAGTATTAAATAAGGTTTTAAGTCTGCCGATATTTATTTTTATAATTTGGGCGATTTTTCAATTGACATTCGCTATAGGCGAATATCCGATGGGCTGGCTTGAAACAATTTTCGGATGGACAAGCGAACTCGCGGGCTCGTTAATGGCGGACGGATTATTGAAATCGCTTGTTGTCGACGGAATTATAGCCGGCGTAGGCGGAGTGTTTTCCTTTGTTCCTTTAATAGTATTGCTGTTTTTATTTATTTCAATACTTGAAGATACGGGATATATGTCGCGAATAGCGTTTATTATGGATAAGGTTCTGCATTTGTTCGGATTACACGGTCAATCTTTTTTGCCGATGATATTGGGATTCGGATGTTCCGTTCCGGCAGTAATGGCTTCGCGCGCTCTGAAAAGCGCGAAAGATAGGATTATAACGGTATTAATAACTCCGTTTATGAGCTGCGGGGCAAAACTGCCGGTGCATATATTGCTCGCAGGAGCGTTTTTCGCTCATAACGCCGGAAATATTGTAATTTCGATTTATATAATTGGAATTATGCTTGCGTTGATTTCTTCGCTGATTTTCAGGAAAACAATTTTAAAAGGCGATTCAACTCCGTTTGTTATGGAACTTCCGCCATACAGAATGCCGACTTTGAGGGGAATATTTTTTCATGTCTGGGAAAAGACTTTTCAATATATTAAGAAAGCCGGCACGATAATTCTTGCGGCTTCAGTTTTAATTTGGGCGGTAACAACATTTCCTAAACTTAACACTGATACGATTTCTTACGACAATCTAAAAGAAGAATTCAAAAAGCGGGTTGATATTAATTCTATAAAATCGGAAATGGAAGCTTTAAAATCCGGAAAAACCGTTATTTCTAACATTGAAGAACCTGAAGAAAAAAAAAGTTTATCCGAATTAAAGGAGCAATTAATAAAAGGGGAAAAAACAATCGAATCTGCGGTCAACGAAAAAATCGAAGAATTAACTGAAGCTCGCATTGAAACGTTAAAACAAGAGGCGGCGCTTGAATACAGTATAGCCGGAAGAATCGGAAAAATTATTGAGCCGTTAGTTAGACCTATTGGATTTGACTGGAAAATCGGCGTGTCTGCCGTAACGGGATTCGCGGCTAAAGAAGTAGTTGTATCCACGCTCGGTATTTTATACAAAGTAGGTATCGATGAAACAGAAGAAAGCGAAGGGTTGAGAGAGTCGCTGCGTAAAGACGAAGCGTTTAATCCGCTTGTCGCATATGTTTTAATGCTTTTTACTTTGATAATTGCTCCTTGCTTTGCGACGCTTGCGGTTATTAAAGCTGAAATCGGTTGGAAATGGCTTGGATTCTCAATTTTATATTCGACTTTAGGCGCGTGGGCGGTTTGTTTTGTAGTTTATCAGATTGGCAGTCTGTTTGTATAAATTTTAATAATTAGAAAACCGAAAGAAGTATTATTTTGGAGGAATTATGATGTTGGAATATATTATTGTGGGACTTATTGTTTTGTCTGCCGTTATTATTTTAGTTTACAAATTTTTTAAAACGTCTGATAATAAAGACGGAAAATGCGGATGTTGTTCGAATTGCTCTTATTCCGATAAACTATGACTATTATTATTTGTCTTTTTCAAAATCAAATCAAATAAATATTTCGGCGCAACAATTTCTTTGATTTGCAAAATGTCATTTTCTAATGACGAATATTTGATAAAATTTTCAATTATTTTCAAAAGAAATTTTTCTTTATCAATGTTTTTAGACTCGTCGTCCTTTGTCTGCGGCAATAAATTATATAAAATATTTAATTTCTTAAATGGTTCTTTTACATTTTCAAACAAATCTTTGCTGTCATTTTCCAATCCGCAATTTATTATATCAAGAATAGCTTTAGGTTTTTTTCCGTTTTCTTCAAGTTCGGCGCCTTCCACTACTGTCCAAATAAAATCCCAAGCCGAATATTTTTTTATTTCTTCATAAATCTTTTTTATTCCTTTTTCCTTTTGTTCTTTTTGGGTTTTTGCTTCTTGAGAAGTTGTCCACCAAAAAGTTTGGAGTTTTGGAACTTCATATTTATTAAGTTCTTTGCCTAATATTTTTCTTGCTGTCAAAGCCGCAATCTGCCAATAATTATTAATATCAATTTCGCCAACAAACTTATCAAGTTCATTTAATGCTGAAATTCCTAACACTGTTAGACTTTTTATAACTATTTTTTTAGAGATTTTTTCATTTTCTTTTTCTAATTTTTTTTTCAGGTTTTGAATTTTATTTTTTTGAATTTCATTTTTTTGATTTTCAGTTAAATCTTTTGCGAAATCGTCAATATTTTTTGTAATTTCAGCAATTAAAGTTTCAAGTAATATTCTTCTTAAAGGTTCGCATTCATGCGCCCAGGAGTCAAATTGTATCAAAGGAATTAAGGATTTAGATTTTTTAGATTCGCACGAATTATTAGATTCGCACGATTCTTTTAAATCGCACGATTCTTTTAATTTTTTTTTTAATATTGCAATGATGCTTGATTTTCCAGAACCCCAATTCCCTTCTAATCCGATTGTTAGCCCTTTTTTATTGTTTGAAATGATTTTAAAAATAGTTACTAATATTAAATAAGCGCGATAGACAGTTTGACTATCGCGCTATTCGTAAAAAAATAATACTGCGGAGCGTTATTTCTTGCCGTCTTTCACTTCTTCAAATTCGGCGTCAACCACATCTGAATTAGATGATTTTTTATTATCCGCATTCTGCTGTTCAGCCGGATTTTGCTGCTGTTCCGGTCCAGGCTGAGCGCCGCCCGCCGCCTGCTGATTTTTTTCAGCCGCAGCTTTATAAACTTCTTCGGCTAATTTATGCGCGTTTTTAGTAACTTCTTCGATAGCTTCGTTTATAGTCTGAACATTGTCGCTGTCTTTTACTTCTTTTAATTTGGCTATGGTATCCTCAATCTTCTTTTTATCGTCTTCTGAAATTTTATCGCCGTAATCTTTCAATGATTTTTCAGTATTATAAATAATGCTTTCCGCCTGATTGCGAGCGCTGACAAGTTCTTGCTGTTTTTTATCTTCATCAGCGTGCATTTCAGCTTCTTTAATCATTTTATCAATTTCTTCTTTGCTTAATCCGCCGGGTTTGGTGATAGTTATCTGCTGTTCTTTACCGGTTCCCAAATCTTTAGCGGTAACTTTCAAAATTCCGTTCGCGTCAATATCAAACGTAACTTCTATCTGCGGAACTCCGCGCGGAGCGGGAGGTATTCCGACAAGATCAAATCTTCCAAGAGTTTTATTGTCTTTAGCGAATTTGCGTTCGCCCTGCAATACATTTATGCTTACCGCGGGCTGACTGTCGGCCGCCGTAGTGAACACTTTGCTTTTCTTAACCGGAATCGTAGTGTTTCTGTCGATTATCGGTTCAACCATATTTCCGAGAACTTCTACTCCAAGCGTCAACGGAGTAACATCAAGCAAAACCAAATCTTTGAGTTTGCTGTCGCCCATTAAAATTCCGGCTTGAATAGCGGCGCCTATCGCTACGACTTCGTCAGGATTAATTCCTTTGTGTCCTTCTTTGCCGAAAAATTCTTTAACCTTTCTCTGAATTAAAGGAACTCTTGTAGAACCTCCGACAAGAACAATTTCGTCAATATCGGAAACTTTTATTCCGGCGTCTTTTATAGCGATTCTACAGGGCTCGAAAGAACCGTCGACAAGATCCATAATCATTGATTCAAATTTAGCTTTTGTCAGATTCAAATTCATATGTTTCGGTCCTGAAGCGTCAGCGGTAATAAACGGAAGATTAATATTTGTTTCATTCATTCCCGACAAATCTATCTTAGCTTTTTCCGCGGCTTCTTTCAATCTTTGTTTCGCCATCTTATCTTTAGACAAATCAATTCCGCTTTCTTTTTTAAACTCGTCGACCATCCATTGAATTATGATGTCGTCGAAATCGTCGCCTCCGAGTTTGGTGTTTCCGTTTGTTGATTTTACTTCAAAAACTCCGTCCCCGATTTCAAGTATTGAAATATCAAACGTTCCGCCGCCGAAATCATAGACCGCGATAATTTCGTCTTTCTTTTTATCGAGCCCGTAAGCTAAAGCGGAAGCCGTAGGTTCGTTAACTATGCGCACAACCTCGAGACCGGCGATAGTTCCGGCGTCTTTAGTCGCCTGACGCTGAGAATCGTTAAAATAAGCCGGAACCGTAATAACCGCTTTTTCAACTTTTTCCCCAAGATAATCTTCCGCTGTTTTTTTCATTTTTCTCAATGTCTCCGCGGAAATCTGCTCGGGAGTATAAGTTTTTCCCATTATCGGAATTTTAACTTTAAAATTCGCTTCGCCAACATTCCTTTTAATTGAGCGGACTGTGTTATCGGGATTTGTTATCGCCTGATTCTTCGCTATTCTTCCTACCAATATTTCTCCTTCTTTTGTGAAAGCCACAACCGACGGAGTAGTGTTGCTTCCTTCGGAATTTGGTATTACTTTAGGCGCGCCGCCTTCCATAACCGCAACGCACGAATTAGTGGTTCCTAAATCTATTCCAATTATTTTGCTCATAATTGCAACTCCTATGATAAATATCAATATTTTTTATAAATAATCTACTCTTCGTATTTTTGACACAATAATTGCATTGACAAATGTCCTAAAATTTTATATTAATTATTTGCCTCTTGCTTTTTGCTT
>Ga0116156_10003921_pt1 | contig 12795 bp, 7 predicted proteins | sample AD_UKC045_MetaG_FD_89891 | JGI IMG/M metagenome (GOLD analysis project Ga0116156, IMG submission 89891) | Active sludge microbial communities of municipal wastewater-treating anaerobic digesters from USA - AD_UKC045_MetaG | ecosystem: Engineered > Bioreactor > Anaerobic > Digestate | place: USA... | reverse complement strand
CCGTCGTACTGCCAGTGCCAGGTCAAGTAGCCGTCGAACACGTGCGCGTACGGCTCGGCATTGCACTCGGTGGTCAACATCCGATCCGGCGGCAAGTCCTTGTGGATGCGGTCGAGCAACTCCCAATAGCCGGCCGTCCACCAGTGGCCGCCGCCGGTCGGATGGCCGTGCGAGCGGTCGCAGCACAATTGTGGTGACGCCGCTGCAACCTGGTCGATGTACACCGCCTTGACGCCGCACTCGTTCGTCAACCGGCCGACGATCTCGTGGAGCTTGTTCCGCCAAACCTCGGTGGTCGGGCACATGGCGGCCAGCCGGACAGGACTGCCGTCCTGCTCTTTGCTGCCGTACGTCTCGACGTACGGCTCGCCCTTTTCGTCTTTCGTGGCCGCAAGCCTGGCCATCTTCGTGAATTCGAAATCCTCCTGGCCGCGGTCCCGCGTGTCCCACAGCCGGCCGTTGATGTAGGGCATCACGTACACTTGCCCGCTTTGCAGGTCGGCCACGCCTTCCTTGAACCCGTCCAACGTCGGGAAGTAGTGTGGGTAATCGTTGTCGAACGGAATTTGGTGCCAGTTGTACCAGTGGACGCCGACGGGGACGCCCAATGCCTCGGCAAACCGTTTTACTTGCGGCACAACGCTCGCCGGCTTGCCGCTGGCCAGCGTCCAGGCCGGCAGCTCGCGCATCCACTGCGGCGTGTCCGCGCGTCCGTCGGGCCCCAAGGCCGGCCACCATTTTGCGTTGTGCATCGCCCACTGGCGATAGATCTGGGCCGCGTCGAACCAGTCGCCGCGCAGCAACTGCCAGACGGCTTCGCCCGGCAACACAAACGCGTTGCCGGGCTGGTCCATCCCGGCGGCCGGGTGCTCGAAGGTGAATCCGACCGCGTGCTCTGCGGGCCGGCTCTGCAAGTCGATCTCCTTGGTCGCCGCCGCCGGGTCGTGGACCGCGACGTACAAGCCGGTGCGCCGAGCGGCGTCGTAGGCCGCCAGCCATTGCATGCTGGTCCAGCCGCTGGGATACCGGCCGGAGTAGCGGAAGGCCCGCTGCCACAGGCCGCGCTGCACCTCGCCCGCCCCGCGCGGAAACACGACGTCCGCGTCCCGCCCCAGGTCGGCGACGGCGACTTGCGGAAACGCCACTTGACGCAGTTGCCAATCGGCCGGTGTCTCCACGCGCAGGGTCCAGCGGATCGCGCCGGCGGCCTGGTCCAGGGTCGCCACGGATTCGACGCGCAGCGTGTCCAAGCCGTCTGGTCCGGCACCGGACCAGGTGAGTTTCACTCGGCCAGCCTCCTGCGGCTCGATCCGCACCTCGCGCCAACCGTCATCCGCCGCCACGTGAGTGTCGTCCTGGGTGCCGGTTCGCCGCAACGTCAACGAAAACAGCGGCAGCGGTTGGGGAGCCAACAGCTGCGCGCCGGCCGCCGCATCCAGCAACTGCAAAGCGCGAATCCCGGCCGCCGTTCGTTCGAGCAGCAGTCCCAGATCGCCCGCGGACAGCATCTGCAGTTGCGGCGGCAGCTGACCGTCGGCGGCATCCAGTGCCTCTTGAAACCGGCCCTGGCTCTCCAGGCGTTCGGCCACGGCCAGTTGCAGGCGGGCTTGACGTTGCCCGTCTCCGGCCAACTTGTCCACGCCGGCACGAGCTTGCTGCAGTCGCGTCCGGACCCGCCCCACGGTGACCGTCACCGTGGCCTGCGTCGGCAATCGCTCCGCCGCCCGCTGGATGGCCTGCAGGGGCTGATCGTCGTCGCCGATCCACAGCCACGCCGCCAGTCGTCGCTCGGTGCCGCCCCACGACTGCCAGGCCAGCGAGCCGTGGGCGTGCAGGTAGGGACCGTAGCCGCCTTTGCCGTCGTAGATCATCATCTGGCCGGAGCGAAGCACGGCCACGGCGTGGCGGCCATCGTGCATGGCGGCCCAATCGTGGAACGGTTGACTGCGATCCGCCCCGCTGAACTCGCCGTTCTGGACCGGATTGCCGCCGGCCCATTGCGGCAACTCGTCGCCCGACTGGTGCAATTCCAAAAAATGAGCTTCGTTCCAAGTGAACGGCTGCTGCTGACGCTGGACCACGGTGACGTACACCAGCGGTTGATCGCGCAGGTACAGCCACTGGTAGACCGCGTCCGGTTTCGACTCCGGCGCCGTGCCGTCGCCTCGGACAAATTGGGCAGCTACGCGGACCGCAGTGCCCAGCGGCCCATCGGCAATCCGTGTCACGCGGGCTTTCCGGTCGTCCGCGAGCCGAAAACCACCGTATTGAGCGTGATGCAGACGATCCTGCCAGCGGAGCGATTCCAGGGCCTTGCCCGTGCCGCGAAACGTCAATTGCGACGGCAATCCGCCCTGCTTGGCGGGCTCGTGAGCGATCCGGAATCCCGCGGTCTCGACGCTGCCGCCGCCCGAGCCGGGGCTCGCCGCGCCGTCCCCCAGTTCCAGAAGCAGCCGACTCGAACCACCGCCCGGCAGTTGCGCCACCAAAACGCCGCGCAGCCGCTGTTGCGGATCGAACTCCGCATCCGGAACGAATTGCAGCTTCACGCCGCTGTCCGCCGCCGCGCGAATCCCCGCCGGCGTCACGGCGGCGATGCCGCACCACTGGGCGGCCGCCGTCAGGTCCACCTCGGCGACGACCAGTCCATCGTCCGGAACGTTGTCAAATTGAACCAGAATGTCGTCCGCACTGGCACCCGCGGCGGCCGATAGAGCCAACCGCAGGGCAAATGCGAAGCTCAAAGCGGTCTGCATGACGTGATCTCCCTTGCTGAACAACGGCGGCGTGCGATGGTGGATCCACGGGGCGAGTCGCCAAATCCAACCCCAGGATCGCCGGATCTTGCAGGCAAGACCGGAACGTAGGACGGCCCGGCCATCCGCAGCCGTCATCATATCCGATTCTCGGCTCGCAAGAGCCTGCAACGGTGCTCCAAACCATGGTGCTAGCATCCGCCGTCCACCCCCTTACGGATCGGCGAAATTCTCCCCGGATTCAGGAAATCAACCTCGACCGCAAGGCGAGGGATGTCTAAAATTTCAGATGCTCAGTGCAGCACGGCTTCGTACCCCGCCCCGATTTGCTCGAAGTTCACCGATCATGTCGCGAAAGAACGGCCATCCGATTTCGCCCGACCAAGCCAGCGCAGTGCCCTTTCGCCGCCATGGCAAGCGTGTGGAATTCTGCCTGATCACCACCTCCTCCGGCCGTTGGGGATTTCCCAAGGGATACATCGACGCGGGCGAGTCGCCCGAACAGGCGGCCCTCAAGGAGGCGCTGGAAGAAGCCGGACTCCACGGGCGGATCGTGGGAACGCCGCTGGCCTACTACCGCATCGACAAGAACGGCAACAGCAAGAAGGTCGTCGCCTTGCTGATGGAGGTCGACGCTTGCGACGACCAGTGGGACGAGGCAGATCTCCGCGAACGTCGCTGGGTGTCCCAGGATCAGGCCCAAAGACTACTAGGCCTCGAGGCCCTGCAGGCTTGCTTGGAAGCAGCTCAGGACCGACTCCGACTCGCGGAAGCGTCGTAATGGGACGGCGCCGACCAATCAGTCGCGACGATCTCCATTTGGCGCAGCGTCGGCGTGCTCGTCTTTCGGCCAGCCCCGCCGCCGCCAAACATAAACGCACTTCCGTAGTTCCGCTCGCCCGTGTCTTCCCATCTGCTGGCTGCTGTTGCCTTTGCCTTTGGGGAGCACCCAGATCTTCTCGACGTCGAAGCCTACTTGGCTGGCGATGTCGGACAGAATCAAGTCCACGGGAACGTGGACGCCTTGGTATCGCACATTGTCGTTGACCATCACCAGCGGCGAGCCAGGCTTCAGGACGCGAGCGCATTGGGCTATCACCAAGGACAATTCCCAGAAGTAGTTCCGGACCATGCGTGGGATCCCGGGATTGTTGGTCGTTCCGGCCGCACGGCACTGGTCCAAGTAGGCAAGGGTCAGCTGCAGCAATTCCTGCTGTTCACAGGCGTCAGTCGCCAGGTTGTAGGTGCTCGTCGGAAAACGCTCCCGGAGGTGCTCCTTCCGTTTGTTCTCGACCGTACAGCTGAGCATGGCCTGGCGCAGGTCCTTGAGGCCGGATTCATCGACACCCAACATCGCCAATTCCAGGGCATAGGTCCTGGTGTAGTCGTACCGGTTGCAGTACGGGGGAGACGTGACAATGGCGGAGAATGCTCGACGGTCGAGCATGGGAAGCACGTCCAGGCACGACCCGCGGTGGAGCGAAATGCGTCCTGCCGTCGTGGCGGATTCGTCGGCCGGCAAGCGATCCTGCGCGGCGAGATCCTCGGCCATCTCCTGCAGCTTGGCGACGATCGCCGTGGTGAAGTCCAAGATCTTTCCTTTGTCAAAGGGCTTGGTCCCCCGCCGCCGTCCCGAGCGGTCGTCCCAGCGCAGGTACTGTCCGTCTTTTCGCGTGTAGCTCACGGATTCGAGGATGCTCAAGGCTGCAAAACGAAGAATGCGAACAAGCTTTTCGCTGCCCGCGCAGCGGGCGTCGTGCAGGTACCGCTCCAAGCAGACTCGGGTGGCTGCGGGATAAGCCCCCCGGGTTACGGCGAGTTCCGCCAGCGGCTGCCGCTGGCCGTTTTCCTCCCAACTTCGCTTGCGGGCCAGCGCACGCAAGGCGTCGGCCAGCGGGCGGGCCTCGGCCCGCTGAATCATCTCACGGACCTCGATGATTTCGGCACTGCTTGGCAACAGCTCGATGCCCACCGCATCCAAGCCGCACTCGCTGGCCACGAACAACGTGGTTCCAGAGCCGGCAAAAGGGTCCAAGACAGGACCACGCCGGATGCCCAGTCGGGCCAGGAGATAACGCACCAAAGCGGCCGAAAAACCTTCCTTGTACTTGCACCAGCGGTGACCGTGTTCCGTCTTGTTGGCCTGAAAACTGACCAGCGTGCGGTCGAGATCCTGGTTGACCTCCAGGACCTTCGAGTAACGCGCCGTCAACTCGGCATCGGCCTTGTCAATTCGCGTGAGTAACCGGTCAGGACTCATCGGAAATGCAGTCACGACATCAGGGCCCCAACATGCCGCTGATCCAGCAGAAGTAGCCCGCCGGGGCGGCCAGCAGCAGGGAATCCAGCACGTCCAGGATTCCGCCCAGACCGGGTACCCAGCGGCTGGAATCTTTCCGCTGCATGTCCCGCTTCAGCAACGACTCGGACAGATCACCCATCACGCCCGCGACGCCCACCACCGTGCCGTAGACCAGACAGGCCCACAGCGGCGGCGGCGGGGCTCCGGGCCCGGCGATGGCCGGCAGCAGCGCGGCGAAGAACAGCCACGAGCAAAGACACGCGGTGGCCAGGCCGCCAATTCCGCCTTCGATCGTCTTTTTGGGACTGAGGATGGGAGCCATCTTGTGGCGTCCGAACAAGCGCCCGCAGGCGTACGCGCCGGTGTCCGACATCTTGGTGACGAAGATCACCGACACCAGCGCCGCCATGCCCCAGCCGTTGTCATGGTACAACCGCAGCGCGATCAGGAACGTCATCAGCACCGCGACGTACGCCACGGCGAACACCGCCAGCGCGACGTTGACGATGACGCCGCCCGGCCCTTGGTAGCGAACCATCTCGGCGAGGAAGGCCAGCGCGACGGCGAGGACCAGGGCCGCCAGCGGCCAGCCCAGTTGCACCCAAGGATGGGAGGGCAGATCCGGCGTCTCCGCCAGTTGGCCGAACAGCGGCACCAGCGATGCAGCGATCACCAGCACGGCGCCGGCGTAGACGCTCCAGGCCACGGGCCGAAACTGCTTGGCAGCCAGCAGGTCCAGAACCTCCGCCACGCCCAACAGCGTGAACAGCACGCTCAGCGGCCACAGCCAGATGCCGGGGACGCCGAAATTCCAGCGGTAATCCAGAACCAGCAGCCCCACCAGCGGCGCGATGATCAGCGCCGAAACGAGCAATCGCCAATGCAGCACGAAACGCTCCTTTCCGCAACGTCCATGATCCCCTCCTTCCCCTCGTTCCCAGGCTCCGCCTGGGAACGCACTGCCTTGCCGGCTCCGCCGGCCGAAATCGAGGCAGAGCCTCGCGAACGATGGGTTACGAGGCGGAGCCTCGTAACCAGATCAGCGCCAGATCAGCGCCAGATCAGCATCAGATCCGGCTGGTTCAGACCAGATCTGCTGATGGCTCGCGCCAGGACCAGCGTCAAACGCATCATCGGACCTCAGTTGCCCGACAACCCTCCGAAACGGCGCTGGCGCGAGGCGAAATCCCGGATCGCCTGGTACAGGTCCTCGGGCCGGAAATCCGGCCAGCAGCGCGGCGTGACCCACAATTCCGCGTAGCTGATCTGCCACAACAAGAAATTGCTCACCCGCATCTCGCCCGCCGTCCGGATCAACAAGTCCGGGTCCGGCATGCCGGCGGTGTACAAGTGCCCCGCGATCGCCTCCTCCGTGATCTCGTCCACCGTCATCTGCCCGTCCCGGACACGTCCGGCAATGCGCCGCACCGCGTCCACCATTTCGACGCGGCCGCCATAGTTGATCGCCAGGCACAAGCGGGTGCCGGTGTTCTTGGCACTCAGCGAAATCGTCCGGTCCATCTCCTGCTGGACCTGCTGCGGAATCCCGTCCCGGCGGCCAATGATGTCCACCACCAGGTCGTTGTCCATGATCGTCCGCCGCTCCTCGATCATGTACTGTTCGAGCAAGTGCATCAGGAAATCCAACTCGTGCTGCGGACGCTTCCAATTCTCGCTCGACAGGCAATACAGCGTCAGTTGTCCGAGGCCCAGCTTGGCGCAGGCTTCGACGGTGCCGCGCACGCTGGCTACGCCGCGGCGGTGCCCTTCGATGCGGGGCAGGTTCCGGCTCTGCGCCCAGCGGCCGTTGCCGTCCATGATGATGGCGATGTGCCGGGGCAGCCGTTCCGGCGGCACGCCCAGTTCGTCCCTCGTCGCCAGTTTCGTTTCCCACTCAGCGGACATGACGGACATCTCGTCGAACGGAATTCATGCCGTTCCGAACGGATTGAAATCCGTTCTAGGTTGGTGCGGCCACAGGCCGCGTCAGACAAAGATCGTCTGTTCCCGCCCCGGACCGACGGACACGATCTCGACCGGGCGCCCGATCAGTTCGGCCACGCGGTCCAGGTACCGCCGAGCGCCGGCCGGCAGGTCCGAGATGCGGCCGGCGGAGCGCACCTCCTGCTGCCAACCCGGCAGTACCTCGAAGACCGGTTTCACGCGCCGCAGATCATCCGTGTGGCTGGGAAAATGCTCGATCCGCTGGCCGTCCAACTCGTAAGCCACGCACAGCTTGACCTCCGACAGTTCGCTCAGCACGTCCAGCATCATGATGGCCAGCGAATCGACGCCGCTCAGACGCGCCGCATAGCGAACGGCCACGGCGTCGAACCAGCCGCAGCGCCGCGGACGGCCGGTGGTCGTGCCGTACTCGTGCCCCAGATCGCGAATCCGTTGACCGATCTCATCCGCCAACTCGGTGGGGAACGGCCCGCCGCCGACGCGCGTGGTGTAGCCCTTGCAGACCCCGATCGTCTTCTTGATCCAGCGGGCGGGAACGCCGGAACCCGCCGAGACGCCGACGCCGGAACTGTTGCTGCTGGTCACAAAGGGAAAGGTCCCGTGGTCGATGTCCAGCATCGAACCCTGCGCGCCCTCGAACAACAGGCGCTTGCCGGATTCCAGGGCATCCAACAGGTAGTTCGTGGTGTCCGCGACAAAGGGCTTCATGCGCGCCGCGTGGCCGCTGTACTCGTCGAAGATCTCCCCCGCCACCAACAGTTCATCCGAACCCAGGTGGGCCAGCAGCAACTGCTTGAAGTCGACGATCCGTTCCATCTTCTCGCGGAAATCGGGCCGGTACAGATCGCCCAACCGGATGGCGTGCGAGCGGCCGTACTTGTCGCGGTAACACGGGCCGATGCCGCGATTGGTGGTGCCGATGCTCTCGCCGCCCACCGGACTGGCGTTCAACGCCTTGTCCTCCGCGATGTGCCACGGGAAGACCAAATGCAAGCGGTCGCTGATCCGCAAGTTGTCGGCCAACTGGACGCCTCGCGACGCCAGCGAGTCGATTTCCTGCAACGCGACGGGCGGGTTCAGCACCACGCCCGGACCGATCACGTTCATCACGCCGGGGCTGAGAACGCCGCTGGGGATATGGTGCAGCTTGTACACCTCCCCGCCCACGACAACCGTATGGCCTGCGTTGGCGCCGCCTTGGTAGCGGACCACAATGTCGAAGTCGCGAGTCAACAAATCGACGATCTTGCCTTTGGCCTCGTCGCCCCACTGCAAACCGATCACGCAAGTTCCAGACAAGTCGGATCTCCCGTGGCTAAAGTTAAAGTTCCTGGGATGCACGCGTCTTCGCAGGTTGGGACGCTGTCCCGACCGGATCGAGACGGAGTTCCACCCTGCTTTGGCTGCGGCCGCGAGCCGCGCCAACAAAACAGCCCTTGAATTTATGCGGCGAGGCCGCCCGTGGTCAAGTCTTCCGGCCCCGCCCTGCTGCCTGACATTTCGATCTGCGCGTCACTTCAGTTGCTTGAGTTGAATGTCCTTGAACTGCACCAGCATCGGCGGGCCGGCGTGCAGTTGCAGAGCCAAAATGCCTTCCGCTCGGCTCTTGTCCTTCTGGTTGTCGGTGACGTCAACCGTGGTGAATCCATTGATCTTTTGGACCAGATGATTCCCTTTGGCAATCACGACGTACTCGTTCCAGCCCTCTTTCTTGAGCGACGCCCGCAGTTCCTTCTCGTCACACGTGGAACCGACCTCTTCCTTGCTGCCGTCCTCGCGGATCACCAGCTTCTTGCAGCGCGGCACCAGGATTCCGCGCCCCCGTTCCTCGTACAAGATCCCCGTGTAGTTGTTCCCCGCATCGAAATCCGCTTGGTAGCCGCCGACCACAAAGTCGCCCATCTCGGTGCTGCGGTATTGAATGCCCGAATTGCCGCCCACCAGGCGGAACTGTAATCGCAGTTCGAAATCCGCGAGCTTGCCGCCGCGCCAGATGAGGAACGTGTTGCCCTTGGTCGGGTTCTCGGCCGTCGTTTGGCCCGTGATCGCACCGTCGCGAACGGACCAGAACTGGGGCTTTCCCTCCCAGTCGCCGAGCGTCTTGCCGTCGAACAGACTGACGAATCCCTCGCCCGCCTTGTCGGCCGCGGTTGCCGTGCTCAGCAGGAGGGCCAATCCAACCATCGCCAGGACGCCGGAGATTGTCTTGCCGTGTTTCATCGTCATCCCTTCCCTCTTAAGAAAACCAGTTGCCGAATCTTGATGCTCCGCCCGACCTCACGCATCGGGCGCAAAACGAACAGTCGCTATTGTAGCAACTGCAACCGACCTTGTATCACAGTGTGCGAACTTGCACACAACTGCGCACTGTTGCACAGCCCGCTCGGCCAAATCCGTGGACGCTTTCTTTGGATACTTGCCGGGCTGCGACCTAAGTCGTTGCAGATTATGGGCTTAGGCGCATTAGCACGGCGGGCGAGCAAGAGGCGGCAGCTGGCATCGCGTTTGCAGCCCTCTGTTGGATGGTTCTGGGAGGGCCGTCCTCAATGGAAATCGGCCGGTACTGGCGCCTGTTGCCGTAACGGCCGGTCGGACTTGGCGGCGTCTGCTTGTGGGATGTGGCTGCGTGCATCACGCCGCGGAATGCGGAACGCCGACCAGTCTCGCATGGGAAGCCTGCAGCGGTGAGGACGGCCCTCCGGGACGGGAACTCGGGAGCGATTGGATCCGTCCAATACCCGGTGAAGCACTCTGGCCGCAAAGGCGGGCTGGGTTGGTCGCCCAGCCACCATGCCATAACTTGTCCCTTCAGGAAAGGAGGTGTTGACACCTGATAAACGACGTGTATCCGACCCGCGGCGAGCCTCGCGTGGCAGCGCCTCTTCGTCATACGTGGCGACGCTTTGATTTCAGCGTCGCATCCTGTCAACGGGGAACTACGAACCGCTGTAGGGCGCGAGGCTCGGGGGCAACGGGAACGGATCGAAAGCAATGGGCAAGAAAGAAGCCCGGCTTTTTGCGAAAAGCCGGGCTTCTTTTTTTATCTCCGAGACCAGAATCTGCGTCTCGGAGAGACGCAGCTACGTGGCAGGCTATTGCTTCGCCTGACGGGCCAGGGCGTTGGCTCGGGCGGCCACCTTCTTGTCGGTCGTCAGCTTCGCAACCTGCTTCATCGCCGCGGACACTTCAGCCCGGTGGCTGGTGACGATCTTCTCGGCGATAGCCACCGCGGCCAGGCAAGCTTCCTCCTTCAGGTCGGGGGACTCCAGGTGCGAGGTGACCAAGGCCAGCGAATCGGCCGTGGGGACGTTGCCCAGGGCGCTCAGGACCAGCCGCTTTTCCTGCGTGCGTTCGGCTTGAGCCATCGCCTCCTTGAGCGATTCGACCTTCTTCGCGTCCGGTGCGTCCTGCATCGGCACCAGCCGCACGAAACCGCGTAGAGCAAGGACTTGGAAGGTCTTGCTCGGCGGCGACTTGAGCAGTTCGGCCACCGAAGGCAAGGCGTCGGCGGTGGGCCATTCGCACAGCACGCGGAGGGCCGCGTCCTTGACCTGTGCGTCGCTGTCGGACGCGGCGGACTGGACGGCTTGCAGCGACTTGGGGCCGCTGGCCGTGCGCAGCGTTCGCAACAGCGCCAGCCTCGCCTCGCCTCGGGCTGTCCCCAGCGCTTCACACAGCGCATCGACGATCGCCGGAGGCGTCGAGACGGCGGTCAGCGTCAGGTTTTCCGACTCGCGGACGGTCTTGCTGACCGCCACGCCGTTGACGGTATAGTCGACGCGCAGCGACTTGGAGATCCCATTGGCCGGGTCGCCGAAGTTCCCGTTGGACGCCTCGACCGCCAGCGCGCCGGCCTTGACCAACTCGGCCACCTTCTTGGTCACGTCGGCCGAGGGGCCGGCGGGCAAGTCGCCGTACACCGCCTTGACGATCACGATGTTGCCGCTGGCGGGTTCGCTCTGGCGGACGCAGAGGGCGGCCAGCGCGGCCTCGGCCGCCTGCAACTCGGCGGACGATTTGGCCTTGGCCAAGATCTTCAACAGCGCAGGCAGTTCGGCCGTTCCAGCCTGGTCGCGCAGCGCCTTGAGGGCCGCCAGACGCACCGTCTCGTCCGCGTCATCCGCGGCTGTGACCAGGCTGGCCGCCGCTCCGGCCACGTTCCGCAGTCCAATCATTTCGACGGCCAGCGCCCGGACCTTGGCGTCCTGATTGGCCAGCATGGCCACGATGGTGGCGTCGGCGTCTTTGGCGGGGAAGTTGCCCAGGCAGTCCCGCGCGACGGTGGCCAAGTCACCCTCGCCCGTCAGCGCCAGTTCGGCCAGCAACGTCAGGGCAGGCGCGTAGCCCAGGCGCGTCACGTTGCGGATCGCCGGCAGACGCACCGCCGGGTCGCCCTTGGCGGCGAGTTCCAGCAGGGCCGGGCCTGCGGCGGTGTCGCCGCGATGGCCCAGGGTGTTAACGACCAGAACCTGCTTGTCGACCGGCAGTTTGGGCAGTTCGCCGGCGAGCGCGGCGGTGACTTCCGCGCCGGGCATCTCCATCGCGATCCGCGCCGCAGCCGCGGTCAGCACATAGTCCGCGCTGCGGATGGCTTCGAGCAGAAGCGGAATGCCTTCCTTCTGGCGGGCCAGAACCGCACCGCGCAGGGCCCCGGCGCGGACCTGCTGCGGCGCCGGCGACAGGCTCCGCAGCCGGTCGTAGATCGCCAGCGACTGGGCAGCCTGCCCTTCCTCGGCCATCGCCTCGGCACAGCGGAACAAGCCTTCACAGAAATCGACCAGCTTGGCGCCTGCCGCGCCGGCCAGAGCCGCTTCGATCGCCTGGGCGGCCTCCGGCGTGCCGATCTGGCCCAGGGCGCGGGCGGCGGCTTGAGCAGTGACGGCGTCGGGGTCAGCCAACCGCTTGGCGATCGCATCGACGGCCTGCGCGTCGCGCCGCACGCCGAGGCTGCCGATCACGCCCAGCAGGGGGCGGCCCGTGAGTTTGCCCAGCGCGTCGCGGAGGGCAACGTCCACGGACGGATCGGGGATCGTCTCCAGGGCGTAGCGGGCCATGTGCGACATTTTTTCGTCGCCCAGCATGGCGGCCAGCGTGGGCACGGCCTTCTTGGTGGCAACGTGAGCCAGGACGCGGCAGGCTTCGTGTTTCTCGAACTGGCCCGCGTCCGACTTGAGCACGGCAAGCAGTTCGGCTTCCTGATCGGCAGCGAAGGCAGACGCAGCCGCTAACATCGCGGCGGCCAGGGTGAGCGTTAATGTGCGTTTCCACATAGTGTTGAATTCTCCTTCGAGAGTGATTTCGATTCTTCCAAGTAGCATGGCTCTCTGAGCCGTGCGGGTCCTGTTGGTGTTTGCGGTAATTCGCACGGCTCGGAGAGCCATGCTACGCCAAAATGTCAATACACGTACGGTTCCCGCATCGCTCGCGAGCGGAAGCGGTTGGCTTCGTCGTCGTTGATGAATTCCTCTTTGACCGGATCGTACTGCAGATCGCGTCTGAGCCACATGCAGACGTTGGCCGCGTGGACCGTGGTCATGCTGTGGTGCATGACCCTGGGGTTGGCCACCGCCTCCTGGCGGCTCTTGACGCAGTCCAGGAAGTTCCGCATGTGGTCCAACGACCGGCCCGTGCGGGCCACGTACTCGCCCACGACCTTCTTGAACTGGTTCAGCAGTTCCGGCGACGAGACGTCGGGCTTGGAGTAGCCGTCGGCCGCCGCGACCCAGCCGCCGGGTCCGTCGAACCGCTCGCCGCACGAGCCGTGCCAGTACT
>Ga0116156_10003917_pt1 | contig 12800 bp, 14 predicted proteins | sample AD_UKC045_MetaG_FD_89891 | JGI IMG/M metagenome (GOLD analysis project Ga0116156, IMG submission 89891) | Active sludge microbial communities of municipal wastewater-treating anaerobic digesters from USA - AD_UKC045_MetaG | ecosystem: Engineered > Bioreactor > Anaerobic > Digestate | place: USA... | reverse complement strand
GCAAAAGAAGAGGCGATCAGTTTTGAAAGCGGTTCATCAAGTTTTTTTACCGCTTTGTTCAGTTTTGCAGTATCGCAGGGTGAAGTGTGTTTTTCGATGTCCTTATATTTTTCAGGAATATCTGAGTTTTTTGAAGAAATGAAATTGTAATAAACGGTATTTTCATTCTTTCTGAGAATGTCCAGCAATGGTTCCGCTTCTGTGCAGGTTCTGTAGTTCATTAAGGAATAGTCAAGGGAGCATTTAATAAGATGTGCTTTTACTATTTCATCGGGATCTGTTGTCATTTCAAGATTTTCAACCAGTTTTTTATAGTAACTTTCTGAAAATTTATCGTTCCCTTCCATGAAATTTGATATGAAATTGTTCATGTTCACAAAGCTTTCCTGCTGCCATGCAGGTGCGGGCTGAGAACTGCATGAAAGGATAAGAATTGATAAAAAATAAAGGGGAACGATCTTTTTCATGGCAGTTTTATCTCCTTCTTCTGTTCGATCGGAAGGGCGTTCCTGACATCCTGGATCATTATGTTTACAGAGTTCAGAGTCATATCGACATCTTTACGGAGCATCTCAAGGTCATTGGTCGCATTTTCAACATTTTCACCTGTTTTGACAAGGTTTGAAACAAGAGAATCAAGCTCTTTCATTTTTTTCTCGATGTCATCAATTATACTGTTCACTTTTTTAACAGTTCCTTCTTCTCCAAGTATCTGTTCATCAGCTTTCAAAAGGGTTTTGTTGGCATTTGATATAAGCAGTTCCGCTTCTTTCAGAGCTGTGTTAAGGGATGAGATGCTTTCCTTGAAGTCTTTTGCTGTCTTTGGATCACCTGCAAGCATTTCGATTACACCCTGTTTCCTTGCGAGTTCATTTGTAATAGTTTCGGCGTTTGCAAGTGTTTTTGTAAGATCGCTCTCTTTGCCTGTCATCACTTTCACATTTGTTGCGATCTCATCCACTTTTTCAACCATCGGCTGAAGCTTTTTTATGACTTCGTTGATATCATCAATGGTGTCAGTCGGGAAAACGAGTTCTTCATCAACTTCGGGAGCATTGATATCGGGAGTTTTCACCACAAATCTCGGAGAGCCGATGAACGGTTTTTCAAGAGTGAAAGTTGAGCTTTTGTTTATCCGTTCGGCATGCCTTTGAGGGACTTTTACTGAGATGACAACATTGCCTGCAGGATCAAGTTCAAGTGTGGCAACTTTTCCTATCTCAAAGCCGGAAAACAACAGAGGCATTCCTTCTGTTATCCCTTCTCCGCTCGGTGATGAAAGGGTATAAAAGCGGTGATCTGTGAAAAAATCTTTCTGAATAAGGAGAAATATTACGAACACAATTATGGCAACGACTGAAATAATAAGAAAAATTCCGACTTTGAAGCCAGCCGATCTACTCAATCAAATCTCCGTATCTGTCACGGTGCCACTCATAATCTGCAATGATACACTGCTCAAAATGTGTGTCAAGCAATGTAAGTATTTTTCTTATCGACTGAACTGTTGGCATATTTCTCAGCATATAAAAAGGTCTGTCAATGACGATGTCTGCCCCCGTCATCATGATAGCCCTTAAAAGTTTCACCTTGAACCTTGTCATTTCATCAAACGAGGAAGGTTTTGAATTTATTGAGGAATTTATGTCAAGAAGTTCCATGAGAGCTTTTATGTTGCTGAATATCATTTTGTCTGGAATGTCTGAATGGAACCTTGCAACAAGTGCGATGTTGTCAATAGCTGTGAGATTTGAAAGGAGAGGAATGTCAGGAGAGACGAATGCAGTTTTAGCCAGGTTGATGTGTTCGGCAAACCACGAATCAAAATCGGGTTCGTTCACAAATAATTTAACGCTAACCTTGCCGCTAATGACAGCACCTCCACAAGTATAATTGACATGAAAACGCTCAGCATTCCTTTTAAAACGGCAACAGGGATGGCGGTCATCATATATTTTGTCCGCCAGCCGTGATAAAGGGGAATGACTGATATTAAGAATCCGAAAGTCATGCTTTTTAACAGCATTACAAGAAGATCTGTCGCCGTTACAGATTTTGCAATGAGATCCGCATACATTCCGGGACTCATCTGAAAAATGATGCTTGAAAAGATGAATCCGCTGAAAAGGACGACGATCGAAAAAACGGAAGAAAGGATCGTGACACTCAGGACAAAGCTGATTATTCTCGGCACAAAAAGATATTTCACCGGATCTATTCCGAACGATTCAAGGGCGTCTATCTCTTTGTTGACTTTCATCACTGCAATTTCGGCATTGACGGCGCTTGAACTTCTAAGAGCGAGCAGAAAAACTGTTATGAGCGGTGCCATTTCAAGCACCACGAGCCCCATGATGATGTCGCCAAGATACTGGACAAGCCCCAAGCTTTTGACCGTCTGCAGAACTATTCCGATGAAAATGCTCCCGTAAACGACACTTAAAAATATGAAAAGAGACAGAAGTTCATAAGCCGTGAAGAATATCTGGATTACAAGTACATCGAATACAGCACGGTTGAAAAACGACCCTGACCCGATCGCCTTGAGACATCTGAGGACAAATGAAGAAAAATTCGCTATATCATTGTATTTTGCAATGGTTCTGTTGCCGATGTTCTCTATCGCCGATCTCAAAATAAACCTCAAAAAAATGCAAATTGATTATACACAACGCAAAAAATATTACAATTTAGAGAATCAATCTGTCAAAACCATTGGTGAATATTTAAAAAAGTTGATAAAAATAAAAAATAAGTTAGTTTTTTCCAACAGTACCCGTTCTGCATACCGTAAGATCTGAAAGCGGGTCATTTTTTTATGTGATTATAGAAAATATCTGGAGTAGTTAATGTCCACTTCAAAAGAATTTATAGACTATATCCTTGAAAACATTGAAGATGCGGGAGTTGTCACTGTCAGGAAGATGTTCGGCGAATATGCGGTTTACTGTGACGGGAAGGTGATAGCTCTTGTTTGTGACAATCAGTTTTTCCTGAAACCGACTAAGGCAGGGCGTGATTTCATCGGTGATGTCATTGAGGCGCCGCCTTACAATGGTGCAAAGCCGCATTATCTTATCGAGGATGGTATTGATGATTGCAAATGGTTCAGCAGGTTGATAAAGATAACGGCAAATGAAGTTCCCGAGCCTAAGCCCAAAAAGAAGAAAGCTAAGTGATGATGATTCTTAATAGACCGGTTTCTTTTTTCTGAGTTCTTTCTGCATTGCAACCACTGTTTCAAGGGGAAGAGCAGTAATTGTCACGATAAGTTCGTTTGAAATTCCGGCGAGGATCGCTTTTTTGCATACTGTGTTCTTTTCTTCAAGTCTGCCTTCTTCACGGCCTGTTTCTCTGAGTCTTTCTGTCATTGATACCATTTTACTGCCTCGTACTGATTTAAATTACAACTTTAATGAAAATATAGGGGTGCGGGACAAAATCTTATTTCATTAAGTAATGATATGGTTTTGGTGATGTTAAGTCAAGATACTATTTCAGAACTCTCAGATTGAGTCCGCCCGGATACATATAACTTACATCCATTCCCCATCCATAGATCAGTATTCCGCAAGGTCCGGTGCAGTTGAGCTGATGTCGCATAAAATCTTCATCAAGTTCAAAAATGTAGAATATTTTATCAGAGCCGTAAACTGTTCCCTGTTTTACCGGAACGGGAGTGGTTTCATCAAGTGTGACAAAAACGCCCTGATCGGTAACGACCTGGACAAAATTCTCATTTCCGTCATCTTCCCCTTTAACAGAGCTTGAAAAAAAGAAATATTCATTTCTGAACTGTTCAACTGGAGGGATTATTGACATTGCCGGATCTCCGTAACAGCCAGTATGTGAAGAGCCGGTAGTGCTGTCGCGGCAGTCAAAGCTCTGATCTTCCGACCCGCTGAGATATTGGACAACCTGAACCGGCTTATCCGCTTCAATGAACGATGAGCCGGGGTCAAAACCGTCACCCCAGAAATAATAGATCTCATACTGGTGCCACTGGCCTTTATTTAAAGTGACATTAAATTCGTTTCCCGATTCCTGTTTGTCGTCCATGGTCTTTATTTTGACATTTGTAGAATCTTCCGATGCCACAATTCTTATTACATCCCTTTCTTTCTCTCTCGGCCTGGTTTTTACAACAGCATAACGCTGACCCCAGCGGTTCACAGGCAGAAGCTGATGTTCAAGATGATCGCAGTATCCTCTGTCTTTGGGAATGTTTGCACATCCATGTCCTCCGAAAACTGCAAAAGGTGCGCAGTTATTAAGCGGATTTTTACAGTAAATTCTTGTCCCTGTAAGGTCATCCAGATTATTTCCGCTTGTAATATTAAGCACTTCTCCTTTTCTGACTGTGACATTGAAAGGTGTGCCTGCCGGGGATGCAGGGATTCCGCCGCCTCCCTTTATTTCGACTGTCGGAACTATTTCCAGCTCGACATCCATATTATTTACCCCTATCACGGTGAAATATCCCGGACCGTCGCTTCCCACTCCAGTCTGGTCTTCATAAGTTGAAACATAGTAATCAGTTCCAAGTTTCTTCGAAGGGAACAGCAGTGATGCGTCATTTGATGAAAGATTTTCAAAAGGGTTGAACTGATAGATCGTTACAGGAACATCGCTCTGAATGTGATAACTCAGGAAACTTGCCGAAGTCCCGATAAGCATTCTGTCGTCTTTTCTCGGAGTTACAAGGATGATCTCTTTTGGCGGAATGGTGATGGCAAAGCCGGAATCTTTGTTGTCACATTTCATCGCATCATAAGGATTGCCGAAGATGTCATTTTCAACAGTCTTATAACAGTAGGCGAATTCACTGACCGGTGTTTCTGTTCCGTCAGGAAGGGTTTTAAGCAGTTTTATTGTTGCAGTAAGAGTCGGGTGTGTGTTCGCGATCGCGACTGAAAAACTGTCATGCTCTGTCACAAGTTCTGTTTTTCTGCCGTTGTAGAGTTTTGCTGTGTAGAATTCGCAACCTTCGTAACTGCTTCCTGATGATGCACACGCAGCAGATTCACATTTTCCGAAAAAACAGACGAGTCCCTCTTCACATGTTTCTACAGGAGTTTCATTCAGACCTGTTCCTTCAGCATTGCATTCATAGACTGCGTCATTGTCAGAAGGGTTACAGACCCTCATTCCGGGAGTGCAGGTTATTGACGGATTTTCATTGTCAGGGGTCTCTTTGCTGTCATCATCGGTTTTAGATGAGTTGTCATCTGAGTTTTCGGTGTCACTGCCGGCTGAATCACCGTCAGCAGACGGATCCTTGTCGGTCGCTTCAGAGTCATTGATATTCTCATTTTCGGAAACGGACTCTTCATCTTTTGTACAGGAAAGGAAGAACACCGTAATTGCAAAAATAATGAAAATAAAAGTCTTTTTCATGGAAAATCTCCAAAATTAATTCACACACAGGCCGATAATAGGTGATATGCAACTTTATGTCAAAAAAACAGATGATGAAAAACAGGAATTCGGTTCACACACGGTAACTCATTGTCAGTCCATGTCCGATAGGCAAAATTGTGGAAAAGAGTTTTTTGTGTGCAAAAACGGCTCTGTTATAGTCGTGGGTGTAGTCGCCAAGTCCGCTTCTTACTGTTTCAATGACCCTGAAAAGGGTGTCGTCAGCGATGATGATCCCCCCTTTTCTGCATAATTTCACAGTATTTTCAAGCATTAACGGATAAAGATATTTTCCGCTGTCCTGAAAGATCAGGTCATACTTTTTCTTTTTTGCAATAAGTTCAGGAAGAACAGTTTCGATCTTTCCTTTTATAAGCTCAACATTGTCAACTCCTGCTTCATTCAGGTTTTTCTGCGCTTCCTCAGCCATTCTGTCGTGACCTTCAATGGTGGTGATATGTCCGCCTGTTCCTTTCAGAGCGTGTGCCATCCAGAGCGCTGAATAACCGTTGCTTGTGCCAAGTTCAAGCACTTTTTTGGCTTTTGTAAGTTTTATAAGAAAAATCAGCAGTTTTCCGATTTCCATTTCGATCATGGGCTGGATATCATTACGACTCCTGTTTGATTTTCTTAACCCGTCAAGATATTCGGCATCGTGCTTTAAAAAATCGCTCAGATACTGTGCTGTTCTTGTGTCCATGTTGACTCCTTATAACAAGTTGAATTTTTTCATTTTTTTCCACAAAGCGACAGTGCTTATCCCAAGATGTGCCGCAACATCCTTCCTTGCAGATTTATACTTTTTAAGCAGTTGCGCAAGTTCTTCAGCGTTTACCGGAGCTCTGCTGAATTTATTCTGTTTCGGGCCGTTTCCAATGGTTTCTGCAGTATACACGGTCTTTGATGAAATGATGCTTTCGGGAAGGTCCGCTGATGTTATCTCACCGTCACTTCTGAAAATGAAGGCATATTCCAGTGCGTTTTCGAGCTCTCTGATATTGCCGGGCCATGGATGGTCCATAATTATCTGCAGAGCTGACCTGCTCATACCTGAAACACTTTTTCCATATTTTAAGTTCAGTTTTTCGATCAGATGCTCCGTTATCAGAAAGATGTCTGAACCCCTTTCCCTCAGAGGTGCCGTTCTCAAAGGGAAAACATTGAGCCGGAAAAAGAGGTCCTCCCTGAATTTTCCCTGCTCAACCATCTGTCTTAGATCTCTGTTAGTTGCAGTGATGAGCCGGATGTCAACCCGCCTTTCCCTGTTCTCTCCGACCCTTGTCACAACTTTTTCCTGAACGGCCCGAAGCAGTTTGACCTGCGTTGAAGGAGATATATCACCTATTTCATCAAGAAAAAGGGTCCCCTTGTCGGCCGCTTCGAATTTTCCGGGTCTATCGCTTATCGCACCGGTGAAAGAACCCCTGGCGTGACCGAAAAGTTCGCTCTCAAGAAGGTTCTCAGCCAAAGACGAGCAGTTGACTTTAATAAAAGCGGCTTTTCTCCTTGAACTTTCGTTGTGTATCGCTGAAGCCACAAGTTCTTTTCCCGTCCCGCTTTCACCTGTTATGAGTACTGTTACATCGCTCGCTGAAGCAAGCTCAATATGCCTGAAAAGCATTTTCATCGGCTCACTTTCACCGATCATGTTGTGAAACTGTGTTTTTGATCTCTCAAGGGCAGGAAGAATATTGCATCCTTCAAGCCGTGTGAGATCAGTTACACAGAAAATAATGGCATCAGAGATCTTTTCAAAAGATGAGCTTATGCCGGAAATGAAAACAGGCCTCAGCCCGCCGGCTTTTTTTGACAGGTAAAGATGCCGCTGGATGACCTTCTCACCCTTTTTGCACAGACAGTCGCTGTCATCCGGTTTCATAAGTTCCCCTCCCGATCTTCTGAATTCAAAAGCGGCGATACCCCGTCTTGAAACAAGATTTTTCGTAACTCCCGCAAGTTCAAGCATTGTTTCATTTACGAAGTGGACATTATAATCTCTGTCGGTTACGAACACCCCGCAAGGTATTGTTTCTATCAGCATGCATTTTTTCATGTGGCACCTTAAAGTTAATTAACAAAAACAAGTTAATATAACATAATTAGATAAGTTAATGCAAGTTATTTCTTAAAGTTCGTTTTTCAACCGGTTTTTCAGGCACGGTTATTGTATGCAGTTGTTGTCTTTTTTTTGTGGAGGAATTATGAAGAAGTACTATTCTTATCTGTTAATCGCTTTTTTGCTGTCCGGCGTGGTTTTGCTTAATCTGTCTCTGAGCAGAGATGATAATGCCGGGATAAATGGAGCCGGTGACTTTCCTGACGGAGTTAAGGTTATTTCTTTTTCTTCTCCTCATTGCGGAGCTTGCGAAGGGGTTAAAAAGGAAGTTGAAAAAGTTCGCAGTGAACTCGAAGGAGACGCCGTTTTTGAATCGATCGATGTTACAGAGGACATACAGACCGCAGACTACTATAGAATCGCAGTAGTTCCAACAATTCTGATAACTTATCAGGGAATAGAAGTTGACAGATTTACAGGATCGAAAACTGCGAAAGAACTCTCTGCAGCTATAAAAAAAGAGATAGGTTTTCCTAAGTATTGCGAAGACGGAACAACCTGCTGATCACAATTTTTTCTAAAATTTTGACAATACATACTTTTAAGTGCTATGTTACCGACCGGCATAAATTTATTCGGAGGGGTAAATGAGAGTTGAACAGATTTCAGTCCTTTTGAGAAATGAACCGGGAGTTTTGAGCAAAATACTTGAATCAATAAGTAACGGCAACATAAATATTCTTGGTCTTACCATCAACGAAACCGCTGCTTTCGGAGAGCTTCGTCTGGTTGTCAGCGACACACAGAAGACAAAGGGCATTCTGGAAAAGATAGATGTTTCATACAATGTAGTTAAAATAATTGTAATTTCGCTTCCTGACAAACCGGGAGAATTGATGAAGATCGCAAAACTTTTGAGTGATAACGACATCAATATTGATTATATGTACACTCTTTCTGCAGTAAGGAACAGTGCATTCATAGCTATAAAGAGCTGGGATATGCCTGCTACAGAAGAAATACTTGGCGAAAAAGGGTTCAAGATAGTTTCAATTAACGAAATAACCAAATAAATCCAGGGGGATAAATGTCAAGAATAATTCTTGTTTCTTTAGTCCTGTTTTCCTTTTTAAATCTTTTTCCTCAGGATACAGTTCCCGAAGAGGCGGCTGTTGAGCCATCTGAGGAGTCTTCCGGGGATTCTGCGCAAGCTGAAGAACCCGCACCTGCTGAAGAACCGGCGCCTGCTGAAGAGGTGAGCCCTGCTGAAGAAGTAATTCCTGCTGAAGATCCGAAACCTGCTGAAGAGGAAAACGCTGAAAAAATAACACCCGAGCTTGTTGACAGTCCGGCTGTTGAGGAAAAGAGCACCCCTGCGATGAAAGTCACAGACGGTAAGCCGGCAAAATATTTCGAACTTTACGGATATTTTTCGTTTGCGAACAAGTTTACATACAACATGGCGCTTAACGGCAACAACCCGTATCTTATGAGTAAGAGCACTATCAGAGACACAACCTATAATGATAGCACCGATCAGTATGAATTGAAGGATCCTTCAAGAGAGGATATTTTAAGCTGGGCATGGATGAAGCTCCATCTTGAGCCGGTTATAAATGTTGCAGAGACACTTGAAATTCATACAAAAATGTCGATTTTCGGAAACACAGCTCTGGGTGCAGACAATTTTGAAGCCGACACCAAAGGCAACGGACTTTTAAGAGATGCGCAGCTGAGCACTTCAGCGGACATAGTTTTTGAAGGGCTTTGGGGAACAGTTGATACTCCGATCGGTGAGCTTAAGGCGGGTCGTATGCCTTTCCACTGGGGTCTGGGTATACTTTACAATGACGGGAACAGAATTAACCACCAGTCGACAGGGAACTATCTTGACAGGATCCAGCTCACCATTCCGGTAGCGGGATTCAAAATAATTCCCGCTTTCGATATTGCATCAACGGGACTTCTTGACAAATATCAGGATTATTTCATTGATTCATCACAGAAAGACGACGGATACAATGTCAGTGCAATGTTCACAATGAGCGAAGATGACCCGGCACTTCTTGAAAACAAGCTTCTGAATGAGCAGACAGTTGTCGAATTCGGTGCAATGGTCATGTTCTCATGGAAGAACAAGGGTTCCGGTGAATGGAAAGCAGATACCGGAACTGTGGAACCTTTAAACGACAGATATTCCGATAGTGACAAATCTTATGCATTCACAAAACAGGATGCAAAACTCTGGAAAATTGACGGCTGGTTTAATCTTCACCACCGGAATTTTTCTTTCAAGACGGAACTCGCATTCCTTACCGGAAGTATCGGAAAGATGCTCCTTGATGACGGAACCGAAAAGGATGTTAAAGCGGAAATGGTCGGTGTAGCGATTGAGATGGAATACAGGGCGGTGCCGAAAAAGTTCCATCTGTCACTTCTCACAGGTCTTGCTTCTCCTGACGATGCTGAAAATGTGCAGGCAGATTCATGGAGCACTCCGGGAAGATCGGTCAACAGCAGTTCTGTAAATACTGATGCCAAAGTTCAGAACTACAGATTCAACAAGGATTATGATTTTAATTCAACACTCTGGAACCAGTTCATCGGAAGATTCACTGCGGGATACTATGCAAGTCTTTACGGTACATACTACATTCTTGATGAATTGAAGGTTGACCTCGGTGCTACTTATTCGATGGCTCTGAAGGAAGAGAATTCATTCGGTGGAAAAGGTCTTCCAAGTGCGATAGAGCCATTCGTTTCAATTGATTATGCGAATAAAAGCGGTCTTAGAGGCGGAGTCAGGTATCAGCTCGGAGTTCCTTTCAGCGGTCTTGAAGTGGAAGATTCTGAAGGTGAAGTTGTTGACGCAGGGCTTTTTCATTATCTTAATGTATATCTGGGCATAGTTTTCTAATTTTTTATAAATTATAATTTTCAGGAGCGGATCATGTTCAAATCTTTTGATGAAATTATTTCAGAAGTTAAGAAAAATCAGAAAAAACAGAAAGTTGCAGTTGTAGGAGCAGACAAGGATATTGCAATAGAAGCGGCGGCAGACATAGTTGCGGAAAATCTTGGAGAGCCGGTGCTTTTCGGTCCGAAAGAAAAAATTGAAAAACTCTGGAAAGGGACAGTTCTTGAAAACAAAGTTGAGATAGTTGACTGTTTTGATCCTGAAATGTGCTGTACCCGTGCAGTTGATTATGCAGTTGAAGGTAAAGTCCATCTCATTTTGAAAGGAACTGTTGAAACCGCCATGCTCATGAAAGCCATCTTCAGAAAAGAGAACGGTCTGAAAGATTCTCCGGTTATCAGCGATGTTCTGGTGTTCGAAGATCCGCTCGGAGCTGAAAATAAGCGGCTCATCGGTCTAACTGACGGCGGACTTATTCCTCTTCCTGATCTTGAAACAAAGATCGAGATGACAAGAAGCGCAGTGAAAGTCTTCCACAAGCTCGGGTTTGAAAAACCGAAAGTTGCCTATATTTCAGCAGTTGAAAAAGTGAGTCCGAAAATTCAGTCAACTGTTGATGCCGCTGAGATACAGAAAAGAAAGGCGGCTGGAGAGCTTGAAGATATAAATGCTTATCTTGAAGGTCCTTATGCGATTGACAATGTTATTTCTGAATATGCCGCAAAAGTTAAAGGAATTGAATCAGTTATGGCAGGAAGTGCCGACATTCTCGTTATGCCTAACATCGAATCGGGCAATGTTCTTGGAAAGATCGCAAACTACTGGGGAAATGCAGCTAACGGTCATGTGATTACAGGTGCAAAAGTTCCTGTTCTCATTACTTCAAGAGCCGATGATGCAAAAACAAAACTCAATTCAGTTGCACTTGGAATACTCGTAAGTTTTTAATATGATTCATAAAAAAGAAGAAATCAGATATCCTGTCACGATAGATCTTAAAGTTATAATGACAAGTGAATCAGGTGATGAGAAAAACATATCTGACTTGAATAAAATTCTAAGTAAATTTGATGTTCCGCTGAAAAAAGAGTGGATCATTTCAAAAAGTAACGCCGGAAACTATATGTGTTACACCGGGCGTGTTTATATTGGCTCAAAAGATGTGATGTATATGCTTTTTGAAGAACTTAAGCGACATCAATCGGTGAAGTTTGCTATTTGAGAGTTTAGTTTTATCTCTTCACATTTCTCACAGCGTTTTTCAACTGTTCCATCGTCGGAAGTTTCGGTTGATATGTCGCAATAAATATTTTTTCCTCAAGTCCGCATAGAGCATATTGAGCTTCCTCAATTCCAGATTCTGAGCAGATAATCAGTCCGATGGTCTCTTTTTCATGCTCATACTGCCGGTTAATTCTAAAATAACTGACATATTTATTCATCTGTCCGACATCTCTTGCATCAAGTTTTTTTGTTTTCAGTTCAACCAGAATATTGCAGGGAATTCCTTTGTGATAAAGAAGAATGTCAATGTAATGATTCAAACCGTCAATTTTTATAGGAACTTGTCTGCCACAGTAAGAAATTTCGTGACCGAGTTCACGCAAAAAAGAATCAATGTTATGCACAATTCCGTTTTCAAGCTCTTCTTCATTTTGATATGTTCCTGCAAAACCGAGATTATATTCAGCTTTAAATATTTCCAGAACATTCGAAATGGGTTGCTTTTTTCTGGCAGGGAGCTTTTCATCGTTTGAAATAGAATTGTTAAAAAGATTGCTTTTTATTTTTATACGAAGTTCCCGGACACTCCAGGTGTTATTAATAGCGTTGTTTTGGTAAAACAGTCGCTCTTTATTATTTTCAATATCAACGAGTTCTTTATAATGATTCCAACTCAATTGTGGCGACACTGTAGCCACAATCTCATATAACCTGAAAAATCTAATAATTCTATACAGTTCCCTTCTGTTTATCCCGAGATCAAAAGATATCTGAGCAACAAGTTGTTTGCCGTAATCAGCCCTTTCCTTATTTTCAATTTCATCTCTTACAATCCGTTCACCGATCTGCCAATATGTTTGAACTTTGATGTTGTCAACAGCTTTATAAGCTCTTGCCTGACCTTTGCTTAAAATGCTTTTCAGCTCGTTAAGCAGATTCCTGTAACCTTCATGATCTTTTGAAATAATTTCTGATTTTCTCATCTCTTCCTCTAATCAAAACTAAACGCAATCAAATATAGCGACTTGAATTGTTTTCGTCAAATTATTTATATTGTTGTTTGGTTATGGATTTTCCGGGAATGTTTTTGTGAAAGAAACCTACTCGCCGTCAGGGGTGTTTGCGCATCTGATGGGTTCTTTGACGGTGCAGTAATCTGTCATGGGTACATTTGCGATTCTTGCG
>Ga0116156_10003914_pt1 | contig 12807 bp, 12 predicted proteins | sample AD_UKC045_MetaG_FD_89891 | JGI IMG/M metagenome (GOLD analysis project Ga0116156, IMG submission 89891) | Active sludge microbial communities of municipal wastewater-treating anaerobic digesters from USA - AD_UKC045_MetaG | ecosystem: Engineered > Bioreactor > Anaerobic > Digestate | place: USA... | reverse complement strand
TGTAATAAGACAACGGAATAAACTTTGTAAGAGTTTGAGCCCATAATGGCATATTTTCAACCGCCGTAAAAATACCGGACAATAAAATGAAAACGACCATAAAAAACCATGATAAAAACATAGCCTGCTGCTGAGTTTCGGCTATGGTTGAAATTAGTATTCCGAATGATAAAACTCCGATTAAATAAATCACAGTTAATGAATATAAATTTATAACGCCGCCTCTGAAAGGCGTCCCAAAAAATAATTTTGCTACAATTATTCCAAACGTAAGTTCAAAAAGACTTATAATTAAAACTGGAATCAACTTGCCTATGATAAGTTCATATTTCAAAACCGGCGATACGTTAAGCTGTTCAATTGTCCCGATTTCTTTTTCTTTTGCGAGACTCATCGCGGAAAGAAACATTCCGATAATAGTAACAAGAATAACCAGTATTCCCGGAGTCATATAAAATTTATAATCTTGAGTTTCATTATACCAGTTGTAATGATTAACCGCGGATTGTCCGTTGATTCCATAAAGGTTTGATTTCACGTTAAAATTATTATCCATATTTGTTTTGAAATCCGTTAATATTGAAAACGCGTATGCGTTTATTACGCCTGCGGTCGAACCGTCTATGGCATTTATAATAAACTGAATACGCTCCTTATTCTCAATCGTTAAATTTTTTTCAAAACGGTCGGGTATGACAAGTATAAATTTTATTTTATTCAGACGCATTAGATTCTCAGCGTAATTTATGTTAGTTGAGCTTCCATAAAAATCAAAATATGGGCTTCCATTATATTTGGATATTATTTCTCTTGAAATCGGAGAATTGTCGTAATCAACCGCGTAAAACGATATATTCTTCACTTCAAAGGTCGCCGCGTTAGTCAAAATTATTAACTGTATCAAAGGCATTACAAAAATTAATGGAAGCATTCCTTTATCTCTGAATATCTGCTTGAATTCTTTTATTATCACGGCATATATTTTTTTCATAATCTTCTATTCGCCTAAATTAATTTTACAATTGCAGTCTGTCCTTAAATTTGATAACGCTGATAAATATAAAAAACATTGTCATCCCAATAAGAATTAATGTTTCTTTCCAGATGAATTCCAGACCGGCTCCCTTAAGCATTATATTCTTTATAATTATGATAAACCATTTTGCAGGAATTATATTCGTAAGTATTTGCAATGCGTAAGGCATATTGTCAATCGGAAAAATAAATCCCGACAACAGAATCGTAGGCATCATCAACGCCACGAGAGCTATCATCATAGCTGTCATCTGAGAAGACGTCGCAGATGAAATCATAATTCCGAGAGACAGCGCCGTGATTATAAACAGACAGCATTCTCCGAGAAGAAGAAACAGATTTCCGTAAACCGGAACCTCGAAAACAAATTTGCCTAATACCAATATTATTATTGAATTAATGAACGATAAAATAATATACGGAATAACTTTTCCTAAAACAATTTGCAGCGGTTTTAGCGGAGACACAAGAAGTATTTCCATTGTGCCAAGTTCTTTTTCTTTTGTTATAGAAATGGAAGTCATAAGCGCTGAAACGAGCATAAGGATTACCGCCATTAATCCTGGAACAAACATATATGAACTTTTAAGCTCTGGATTGTATCTCATTTTGGTTTCCGCAAAAATATTATGATAATTTTCGCTTTTGGAAAATGACATGGCATTGAAATCCCCGACAATGCCCGAGAGATAAGAAAGTATTAGATTTGCGGTATTAGGTTCCGAAGAATCAAGTATCAAATGTATATTCGGCTTTATGTTTTCAGAGACTAAACCGTCTGAGTTTGCGCCTATGATTACTGCGGCTTTAATTTTTCCTTGTTTGAATTCCGGCTCAATTTCAGAATAAGAATTAAAGTAAGTTTGCAAATCAAAAAAACCTGTCGATAAAATTTTTGAAACGAGTTTCTGCGAATTCATATTTTTTAAATTGTCAAGAATTCCAATTTTAGCGTAATTCAATTCGTTTGTTATAGCGAAACCAAACAGCATGATTTGAATGACCGGCATCCCGAATATTATAATTAAAGTCCGGTAATCGCGGAGTATATGAATAGATTCTTTTTTTACAAATGCTATGAATTTTTTCATTTTGTTATCTTGCCAATTTCAAAAACGCGTCGTACATTGTTTTCGAATTAAGTTTTTCCTTTAAAAGTTTTGGACGGTCAATCGCCGCTATTTTTCCATTTACCATAATTGAAACCCTGCCGCAATATTCGGCTTCGTCCATATAGTGAGTTGTTACAAAAATAGTCGTTCCTTTATCCGCGCTTTCGTAAATAAGTTCCCAGAATTCGCGGCGGGCAACAGGATCTACTCCGCCCGTTGGTTCGTCGAGAAAAATTATTTTAGGATTGTGAATGCCTGCGATTGAAAAAGCGAGTTTCTGTTTCCAGCCCGGCGGCAAGGTTTTCAAAAGTTTGTTTTTCACATTTTCAAGTTTGAATTTTCTAATTATTTCCCCGCATTTTTCTGAAGCCGCGTTTCTGGATAATCCGTAAATTCCAGCGTAAAATTTTATATTTTCGGATATTGTCAAATCTTGATACAATGAAAACTTCTGACTCATATATCCAATATTTGATTTTATATTCTGTCTCTCGTTATACGCGTCAAATCCCGCAATTTCCGCCACGCCCGACGTAGGTTCAAGCAAACCGCACATCATTTTTATAGCCGTCGTCTTACCCGCTCCGTTGGCTCCGAGAAATCCGAATATCTCGCCGCGTTTTACGTCGAAACTTATTTTATCTACCGCTGTAAAATCTCCGAATTTTTTTGTCAATTCCTTGACTGTAATTATTTTATCGCTAATCATTCCGCGAGCTCCATAAAACAATCCTCTATTTCTGGCTCGACGGTTAATACTTCTATTTCTTCGTTATTTTCAGATTGAAGATATTTTATCAAATCGGCCGGAGCGTAATTATTTTTAAGTATTAAACGCAGATGTTCGCCAAATGGATAAACCTTGAGAGTTTCTCGATACTTTTTTAAATCGCCTATAGTTTTATGAAAATTTGACGTCTTAACTGCGTAAATTTTTTTTTTATATTTCTTTAAAATATTTTCGGGAGTATCGTTTATTAAAAGTTTTCCGTTTAATATAAACGCCGTTTTATCGCACAGTCGGGCTTCGTCCATATAAGGAGTTGACACAAGAATTGTAATGCCGCGTCCTGCAAGTTTTTTCAGAATTTCCCAAAACTCTTTTCTTGATACCGGATCGACGCCTGTGGTGGGTTCGTCAAGAAGAAGTATTTCAGGTTTATGAATCAACGCGCAGGACAGAGCTAATTTCTGTTTCATTCCGCCTGACAGCCTGCCGGCGAGCCTGTCTTTAAAAGGTTCAATTTGAGAATAAATATCTTTGACTATGCCGTAATTTTCTTTTATTGAAGTTCCGAATATATCCGCAAAAAAAAACAGATTTTCTTCTACTGACAAATCCTGATACAATGAAAATTTTTCAGGCATATAACCGATGATATTTCTGATTTTTTTATAATCTGAGGAAGCGTTTAATCCGCTTATAAAAGCCTTTCCCTTATCCGGGAGTATTAAGGTCGCGAGTATTTTGAACAGAGTGGTTTTGCCGGAACCGTCAGGTCCGAGAAATCCTGAAATTTTTCCTCTTTCCGCCGTCAATGTAATATCATTGAGAGCGGCAGTCGCTCCGTAATTTTTAAAAATATGTTCAATTATTATTGCAGTATAGTTCGTATTCATATTTACCGCGCAAATTTATTTTTTAGTTTTAATTCTGCCGGCATACCTATTCTTATATATCCGTCGTTTTGAATTGAAATCTTAACGCTGTAGACAAGTTTAACGCGTTCTTCTTTAGTTTGAATCGTTTTCGGAGTGAACTCGGATTTGTCTGAAATAAAAATAATTTTTCCGGAATAACTTCGGGTTTGAGCGTTTTCGCCGTCGACAATTATCTCGGCTTCCTGTCCAAGCCGGACCGAGCTCAACTGTTTTTCCGAAATATACGCCCGCAAATATATATTGCCCAAATCCGCAAGTTTATACAGAGGTTTATTAGGTCCGCATATTTCTCCTGTTTCTGAAAATTTTGTTATCACCGTTCCCTCGCAAGGATTTTTTATAACGCATCTCTGAATTTGGTCGTCAATCTGCGCAATTTTTACGTCTATCAGTTTCATTTCGCTTACGACCGATTGTTTTTGAGTCGAAACATTTTCAATCTGACGTTCAAAAACTTTAATCTGACCTACAATGTCGTCAACCTGTTTTTGCGTAGCCGCGGCTTCGTCAAGCATTTTATTAAATCTTATTTTGTCATTCAATAGAATTCTCTTTTGTTCTTCAATAATTTCGATTTGAGAATTTATATTGACTATTTTTGATTTTAAAACGTCCTTTTGCGCTTCGAGTTCTTTTTTTTTTAATTTTAACTGATAATCGTCAATATAGCAAACAGGCTCGTCTTTTTTTATAAAATCGCCTTCTTTAACCTCAAATTTCAGGATTTTACCGGATATTTCCGACGACACTAAAATTTCGGTAGCTTCAAAATTACCGTATGCGTCGCTTTTATTATTATTATCCGAACAAGATTGAAATAAAACAAATGTTATGAAAATTAACGCCGCTAAATCTGCGAAATAATTTTTTAACTTCATAATGAATCGCCTCTTATTATTTTAAAATTAGCAATATAATATTTAAGCTGAATTTCATGGGCTTTTAAAAGATTTTTAGCGTTTAGCAGATTATTCGAATTTATCAAATATTCGGTGGCGGTTATAACGCCGTTATTATACTGGGAAAGAATAACGTCTAAGATTTCGCTCCGAAGCTCTATATTTTCTTTATCCAAAATAATTATTTTTTTTAGCGACTCTATCTCATAATACAATTCCATCAATAAGTTTTTTATGTTTTTATTGAAAGCTTCTTTTTGACTTTCTATCGCCTTACGTTCCAATTTGTTTGATGATTTTTCATTTCCCGCCAAATTCCAATCATAAATTTTCCAATTTAATTTTATGCCTGCAACCGCATAATTATCAGTTGAATTTTCAAACATATTCAATCCGGGTTTTCCCCTTCCCGCCTGAATAAAAGCATTAATTTTAGGTCTGGTTTTAGCTTCTGAAATATCGCCGGCTATTTCAAGTTTTTTTTTCTCGGACTCATAGAAAAAATTTTCAGGACGCCGGTTTGATTCAAAATCATTGAAAACCGGAACCGTCATATCAGGGTCTTCGAGTTTATCTGAAAAATTAATTTTTAAACCGGTTAATTCATTTAGAATTTCTATCATTGCTTTCCTGCGGTTTTGATTTGAAATTAAATCTTGTTCAATATTTATTATTTCGCTCTTTATTTGCCGTAAATCGTTTTTAAGTTTAACGCCGTTTCTGACAGCCGATTCTATTGAATTATAGCGGCTTTTTAAATCCGATAGCGTAGTTTCATAAATTGTGATACGCTCTTCGGCTAACATGGTTTCAAAATAAATTTTGCAAACCTTTTCTTTAAGCGAATATAATTCAATCTCTATCTTTTTAATTCTCGAATAACGATAAGCATTTTCCAATTTCTTTCTATTTCCGGTCAACCCCCCGTCATAAATCATTTGCTCTATTTCAAGGTTTAATTGAATTTTTTCTTTATCGAGAGCCGGTATTCCGTCGGTCTGATTAGAAGCTGAACCGCGCAAATAAATCGCCGGAGCCCATTCTTTACTGATATTTGCGATATTAATATCGGTTATTCCGTCATAATATTTTGGATTTTTTACAAGCGGATAATTTTTATAAAGACCCTCAATGCAGACTCCAATAGTTATGTTGTCTGCAAAAGAAAAATTAATATGAAAAACAAATATGAAAAAAAGGGTTATTAATCCGGTTATAATAAACCTAATTTGCAATCTGCCTTTTCCGATAATTTTCATTATATTGTTCTACTCCTTTTCATACTGTTAACGGCTTTTCGGTTTATGCGTTATTCGCGATGAACCGGATTTATAAGCGAATCCATAATAAAATCCGCTATTATTTTTTTCCTTTCTTCCATCATTTTTTTATATTTTAATTCCGATATTCCTAATATTGCGCAAAGCATCGGTTTAGCCGGAAAAGGAAAAACGCACATTGATATTATATTCATAAATAATTGAAACGGATCTATTTCTTTGATATTTCCAGCTTTCGCCTCTTTTTTTATTTGGTTTATAAAATTTTCAGATTTGAATTTTACGTCGGATTCTTTAATGACCTTGACAAACCTGTCTGGATTTTTTGCGAGTTCAGTCATAATAAAGGGAATCAGATATTGATTTTTTGAAATAAAATCGATATAATTCTCCGTCATAAATTTAATTTTATCTTTAAGCGGCATATCTTTTTCGATTATTTCTCCAAGATTATTATATATTTTTTTAAAACAAAATTTAAATATCAACTCAAATAATTTGTCTTTGCTCCGGAAATAATAGTGCAGCGCCGCTTTATTGATTTTTGCTTCGTTTGCTATTTCCTGCATTCTTGCGCCGTCGTATCCTTTTATTGAAAAAATTTTTTTCGCGGCGTCAAGTATTTTCAATTCGGTTTCTCCGGCAGTTTCAAAAATTTGTAAATCAGTCATTTCACTCCTCCGAGTTCGGAAAATATTAATTGATAAACATAAGCCCGATAAACGGGAAAAATTTAACTATATGATTTAACCATTTGGTTAAATTTTATAATATATTTTTTTTATGTCAATATTTTTTTGCTGCAATCTTTCAAACGTTCAATCATTCGGGGATTTAACCCGAAAACCGCATAAGGATTTTGAAAAATTGTTCGGACAGCATAGAATACTTGTTTCAGACAATTTTTCAAAATCTTAAAAACATATGATTTACGGCTAACGCCGTAAATTTAATAAGTTTTCGGGTTTTTAGAAGTTTTAACATAAATTGCGATTTTAAATCTCAATAATACGTCTATGTTTTGAAAAACTTCACTTTACATCTAATGCATTATTCTGATTTAAAAATTTTGTAAAGAATTTGTCGCTATTCAGACGCTTTTCTTAAATCGTTAAAACGTTTTTAGTTTATCGATTATTTTCATAAACTTCGCAATTAATTGAGGGGTTTAAGAAAGATAAATATTTATTTGTTACCCGGTTTACGGTTTTTTATAAACCTCAAAATTGATATAAATTTTCTAATGAAATTCGTTTCTATTGCGTTTATTTTTAAAATATTTGACGAGCGGTTGAATATAAGAATCCGTATCAGTAATTTCTATATATTCGACGCCAGATTTATTAAACGAATTTTTTAAGGATTCGTTAAGCGTTTTAGATTCGTATATAAAATAATCTCTATTTTTTTTATTGCCGGAATCAAAGACTGCTGTTTCGCCCGTTTCGGCGTCAGTCCATTTTATCAATCCTGTATTTTCAATATTGGATTCAATTTTATCTTTAAGCATAACCGCGATAACGTCATGCTTATTCTGGAGTTGGGATAGTTCGCCGCAATAATTCGAGTCAAAAAAATCCGATATAAAAAAAATTGTAGATTTTTTTTTTAACGATTTTATAGCAAACCGTATCGCCTTTGCAATATCGGTTTTTTTTCCGGCGGGTTTATACGCGAGTATTTCTCTGATGATAAGAAGCGCGTTCTTTTTTCCGTATTTGGGAGGAATAAATTTTTCAATTTCATCGGTAAATAAAATTACGCCGGTTTTATCGTTATTTTTTAAAGCCGCAAAAGCGAGCAGAGCGCTTATTTCCGCGGCTGTTTCAAGTTTTGATTTTGACGAAGCGGAAAATTTGAGCGAAGCCGAAGCGTCTATTATAAAAGTAACGTTGAGTTGCCGTTCTTCATTGAATACTTTTAAGAACGTTTTTGAATAACGCGCGCTTGAATTCCAATCAATAAAGCGAACATCGTCGCCTGAAATATACTCCCTGAGTTCGCTAAAATTTATCCCCTGTCCTTTAAAAACGCTGTGATACTCGCCCGAGAATAGCTCGTTGACAAGTTTTCTTGATTTCAGCTCTATAAATTTTATTTTTTTTCGCAATATATCGTCGTTCATTTTTTTAAGAACAATCTTTTTTACATTAGATTTTTAATATCTTGTCAATAAATTTCTTGCATTTACGGCAAGAATATTTTTTGAAGCGTTTTGAAACCTATATAAATTACGGCTTTTGGGCGATTTTCAAAATATTCAACACCGAGTCGCCGTATTTTTTAGAGGTTTCAAGTTCATAAAAATCGTCGATATCCTTAACCTCTCTTTTGGTTTCAAAAAAAATGACAGTGTTTTCTGTCGCGTTTTTTTTAAAAAAATTGGAGTTGAGAATTTTTTCTCCGATATTACAGTCATACGGCGGATCGATATAAACCGCGTCGAATTTAAAATTCAAGAACTCCAGAATTTTAACGGCGTCTCCATAAACTACTGCCGGTTTGTTTAAACTTGTTTTTACGCCGATTTTTTTCATTCCGCCAAATTTAAATTCTTCGTAATTAATTTTTGATTTAATAAGATTAGATAACAAATTTTCGTAGACGCTTTTGAATTTTTCTGAAAAAAAAGGGATAAATCCATGGCTTGCAGCTTCGATTCCCATATTGCCGCTGCCTGCGAACAAATCTAAAAAATTATTGCCCTCGCCAAAATTACGATGACGCAACATATTAAAAACCGCAGATTTTACGATAGATTTAGTAGGCCTAATCGATTCGTGAACTTTTAATTTAATGTTTTTTAAATTACCTGATGAAATTGTTATCATTTGAAAGAAACCTTGCGGAACCCAACCGGTTTAATCTCGAACTTTTAATTCTTGAAGATTTATCGCTTAATAAAACTTCGGGATTTATATCTGGATTAAGCGTTTTTTTTATTACCGGACATTTTTTATAAATATTAGTCGGACAATCTATGCAGTATTTTCCTGTGAATTCTTTTTTACATTCCGAATAATTGATATTATGTCTCACCTGATTTCTAATGCAGTTTTGACAAATATTAATCATAGAAAAATTTTTCGGATTACTATCTAATTCTTTGCCGCATAATTCGCAGGTTTCCGGATGCGCCAAAACTTTTTCTTCCTTTACAGAAATATTTGAAAATTCGATAATTTCGCGTATTTTTGGAAGTAAAAAAATATTTTCAAGATTTCGCAATTTCAATTCTATAAGCAAAAGGCTTAATCTTTCGCTTATGTTCAGATTTTTAGCGGGCATTATTATGGATTCGGAACTTTTTTTTATTCGCCATACGAACGTTTTTTCGCCGATAAAACCATCGTCGATTGTTATGTTATGATTATTAGCTAATTTTTTTACTTCCAAATATAATTCTTGATTTGAATTCATAACTAAATTTTTGTTTTGTTAATGTTTATTTAATTCTTCATTTAGAAGTTCTTTTGCTTCCTTTATGGAAGCATTATGATGAATAATAGCAGCCGCGGCTTTAATAATGGCCGCGGGATTTTTATGTTGAAATATATTTCGACCTATTGACAGACCCGCCGCTCCTACCTTGGCGGCGTCAAAAACAACGCGCAGTAGTTCGTCGTCGGTTTCCATTTTTTCGCCGCCGGCGATTATCACGGGCGCCGGACATCCGCTTATTACTTTTTCAAAAGTTTCCGGCGAACCGGTATAATTTGTTTTAATCAAATCCGCTCCAAGTTCGGCGCCTACGCGAGCCGCGTGTTTTACGACGTCTACTCCGCATTCTTTATTGATTTTTTTTCCGCGCGGATACATCATAGCCACAAGCGGCATTCCCCATTCCATACACTCTTCGCCGATTATTCCGAAATCGCGGAGCATATCTTTTTCGTCTTCCGCGCCGATATTTATATGAATGCTTACCGCGTCGGCTCCCATTTTTATGGCCCGTCGAACGCTGTTGACTAAAACTTTGGAATTCGGGTCCGGCGATAAACTCGTGCTCGCCGAAAGATGTAATATAAGTCCGACGTCTTTTCCGGATTTTCTATGTCCGTAAAGAGGCAGTCCTAAATGTCCCAATACCGCGTTTGCTCCGCCTTCCGCCACTTTATCAACGGTTTGAGCAAGATTAACCAGCCCTTCAATCGGGCCTACGGTTACGCCGTGATCCAGCGGCACTATAATGGTTTTGCCGTTCAATCGGTTCATAATTCTTTCTAATCTTATTTTTTTCCCCAGCAACATTTTAATTCTCCAAAATAAAAAATAATCTAACTTATGATTTTATCAAATTATTATTAAAATTCAAGAAAATAATCCGATATTTTCAATTTTTAAAAATTGTCTCAAGTTGTTTCGATTTATACATTTCGCTTGGAGATGCAACGGTTTCTTCCAGCGGAATATTGTCTCCATACCGTTCTTTTAACATTTTTTTCACAAGCGGATGCTCGAGATTGCAATCTTTAATCTTTTTCAAATTGCCTAATTTTTGATTCAGGCATTCATTATATAATTTCCAAATTAATTCGGAACAATAAAAACGTTCATCATCCCAGCAAAACGCAAAATCATATTCCTTTCCTACGGCGGAATCAACGTATTTTTCTATTTTTTTCCATTTGTCTTTTGTAAAAAATCTTTCGCTATTTTTCATTCGTTTTATCGTGAATTTTCCTTTATTTCTTTTTACGCATTTTTTCCAGGGAGTAAGACGGACTTTAGCCATAGCTTCCAAAACAAATACTTCGTCGTCTACAATATAAACCATACCGACATGATTTATTTTAGAATTTAAAGCGTATTTCAACGCGTTTCCCTGAGATCCTCCGAGACTTTGAAAAACCAAATCTCCGTTTTGAACGCCGGCTTCTTCCGGTTCAACAATACTTTTTTGAGAGGAGTTTTTGTTTTTTTTCAGCGTCTTTTTTTTGAATTCATCGGCGTTTGAATTAATCGCTATAATTAGATTTATCAGAAAAAAAACAACAATAATACTCGAAATTTTTTTGAAAATCAATCTTTTCATAACCCCTCCCAAAACAATATTTTTAAAAATCTAAAAAATGCAAAACATTTTTTACAAGCCGAATTTCAGGAAAAAACAACTGTAAGCATAAGCCGCATTCGCGGAAAAGCTATTAATCTTATCAAAAATATTTTTGCTGAAATCGCAAGAATATTTTTGATAAGACGCTAAATTTCTTTTTCCGGAGAAATTCGGTTTAAGGATAAATTCCCCTGCACTTCATAGCTTCGGCAACTCTACCCACGGCGACAATATACGCGGCTTTTCTATAATCCACATTATATTTTTCTTTTGTTTTTTTAACTGTGTCGAAAGCCAAATCCATTATATTCTTTAGTTTTGTATTGACTTCTTCCTCGCTCCAGAAATATTCCTGATTTCCCTGAACCCATTCAAAATAAGAAACTACAACGCCTCCCGCATTAGCTAAAATATCCGGAACCACAATGATTTTTTTTGAATTTAATATTTCGTCGGCAGGCGGAGTGGTGGGTCCATTCGCTCCTTCAACAATATATTTAGCTTTTATTTTCTCGGCGTTGGTTTCCATAATTTGATTTTCAAGCGCCGCCGGAATAAGCATATCGCAATCTGTTTCAAGCAATTCTTCGTTTGTTATTTTTTCCGTTCCCGGAAATCCCTGAACATATTTATGTTCAGAAATATATTTCAGCAAACCGTTTATGTCTATGCCGTTTTTACTGTAAATTCCGCCTTTTACGTCGCTCACTGCGACTATTTTAGCGCCTTGCCCATAAAGAAGCTGAGCGGCTATTGAACCTACGTTTCCAAAACCTTGAACCGCTATTCTAATATCGGCAATATTTTTATTTAGAGTTTTTAATAAATTCAACGCGGTAAACATAACCCCTCTTCCGGTGGCTTCTCTGCGCCCTAATGAACCGCCGAGACTTATCGGTTTTCCAGTTACTACTCCATGAACAGCAAAACCATGATTCATACTGTATGAATCCATTATCCAGCCCATTATTTGGGGATTTGTATTAACGTCTGGCGCCGGAACATCTTTATTCGGTCCGATTATTATTGAAATTTCATGAGTGAATCTCCTCGTTATTCTTTCAAGTTCTCCGATTGATAAATTTTCCGGATCGCATACTATGCCGCCTTTCGCGCCTCCATACGGAATATTGGCTACCGCGCATTTCCATGTCATCCACATTGCCAGAGCCCTCACTTCGTCTATAGTAACGTCCGGATGATACCTCAATCCGCCTTTATAAGGTCCACGAATATCGTTATGCTGAACCCTGTATCCTAAAAAAACCTTGAGTTTTCCATTGTCCATTTTTACAGGTATGGAAACTGAAAGTTCTCTGCGCGAATGTTTTAAATATTCGAGTTCGCTGTCGGATAATTTGATTAGCTCCGCCACATTTTCAAGCTGTTTTCGGGCTGAAAACCAAGGATTATCAAAATTAGATTTGTTTTTTGTATCTGACATTTTATTACACCGCCTTTTATTTTTAAATGCCCTGATTAGTTTTTATTGGAATTTAATTGAATTTTAACAAATGAACAATATTGGATTAAATAAAGCCGGATAAATGTTTGAACCAAAGACATATATACAATTTCAAGAAATTCATAGCGTTTGTTGAAAACAAAACCTTATTCAAATTTCATTTTTAAAATAGTATATTCACATAACCAGAAGTCAAATCAGCTAAGTCATTAAAAATAAATAAGAAAAGAAATTGCGACAGGGAAAAAGATGTGATATAATATATAGAAAAAACCGGGGTGAAAAACAATGCCAGTAG
>Ga0116156_10003910_pt1 | contig 12814 bp, 10 predicted proteins | sample AD_UKC045_MetaG_FD_89891 | JGI IMG/M metagenome (GOLD analysis project Ga0116156, IMG submission 89891) | Active sludge microbial communities of municipal wastewater-treating anaerobic digesters from USA - AD_UKC045_MetaG | ecosystem: Engineered > Bioreactor > Anaerobic > Digestate | place: USA... | reverse complement strand
GATCTTCCGCAAGGAAGAACGGGAGAAAGCGGCCGCCGGCATGTTCGATGCGATGCCGGACGAAGCGCGTCCGCTTTGGAAAACCGTTTCCTACATGGCCGTCATGGTTCTCATTCTCATTTTCGCGGCATGGAGCAAACCGGCGCAACCGGTCGGTTTCTGGGATGCCGTTTACCGGATCCACTGGCCGATCACCCTGGTTCTTTTGACTATTCTCGGCGTCATGCTGTGGAAGTGGTTCCAGCAAGACGAGTTGACCGAGTGGGTTTATTCCACATGGGAATTCGTCAAGCAAATCATGCCGTTATTGTTCGCGGGCGTTCTTGTGGCCGGGTTTCTGCTGGGACGCCCCGATGCGGATACCGGCATCATTCCGAACCGGTACGTGGCGACATTGGTCGGCGGCAACTCCATTTGGGCGAACCTTTTCGCCTCGGTCGCCGGGGCGCTCATGTATTTCGCCACATTGACGGAGGTGCCGATCTTGCAAGGCTTGATCGGCTCCGGCATGGGCCAAGGTCCGGCGCTTACGCTGCTCTTGGCGGGTCCCGCGCTTTCGCTCCCCAATATGATCGTGATCTATGGCGTTCTCGGTCCAAAGAAATCCCTCACCTTTTTTGCGCTGGTGATGCTGTTGTCCGCTTTGGCGGGCATGACATTCGGCGCCCTGGTCGGATAAGGAGTTGTGCCGATGAAAATCGAAGTGCTGGGACCCGGTTGCGCGAAATGCAAACGGACGTTTGAGATCGTGTCGAAGTTCGTCGAGTCGCGCGGCCTGCCGCACGAGGTCGTCAAGGTGGAGTCCATCGACGCGATGATGAATTACGGTTTACTGACTTCGCCCGCCGTCGTCATCGACGGCAAAGTCGAGATCAAAGGTCGCGTGCCGAGCGACAAGGATTTGGAAAAGATCATCAAGTGACGAAAGGAGACGATCATGAATATCAAGGTTCTCGGTCCCGGATGCATGAACTGCAAAACCATGCTTGACCGCACCAAGGAAGCCCTGACCAAGCTGGGGCTGCAAGCGGACGTCGAATACCTCACCGACATGGACAGCATCCACAAGTACGTGGCGCTGACGCCGGGGCTGGTCGTGGATGAAAAGGTGGTCCATCAGGGCAAGCCGCTGCCGTCGGTCGAAAAAATCGAACAACTCATCCAGGGTGGGAAATGAAAACAAGGGTGTTGGTTCTTGCGGTTATCATGATCTCCTGCGCCTTCGTGTTTTCACCGCTTCTTTCCGGCGCGGAAGAAAAGCCGAAGGTGACTTTGTACTTCCTGATTCATTCCGGCGCATGCCCGTGCCAGGCAGAAGCCTGCAACTTCGCCAAACCCATTGCGGCGTTTGCGCATGGACATCTGGCCCCCGGTATCGAATACAAGGAATTGGATTTCGGCACGCGGCCGGAGACGGTCGAGCCGTTGCTGCGCCAGTACAAAATCTTCACCTTCCCCGCGTTCCTCGCCTTGGACAAGGACAAGAAGGAGCTTTTCAAATTCCAGGGCAAAATGCGCCGCGACGATACGCTGAAAAAATTATTTGATGCCGGTCTGATCACGGGAGTCAACTGATGCTCGAATCGTTGATGAACAACGCGGAAGCCTACATCCACACCAACCCTTGGCTCGCGCTGGTTGTCGTCTTCCTCGGCGGCCTGCTGACGGCCAGCAATCCCTGCGTGTTGGCGATGATCCCGCTGACCATCGGCTTCGTCTCCGGCGGCCGGAACATCAAATCGGCCAAGAGCGCGTTTTTCTTTTCCTTGTTTTTCATCCTGGGACTGGCGGCGATGTTCACCGGCATGGGCATCGTGGCCGCCGTGGTGGGAAGGTTGTTCGGAACTGTATCGTCCGTCTGGAATTGGATCGTCGCCGGGGTCTGTCTCATCATGGGCATTCATCTGGTGGGATTGGTGAACATTCCGATTCCGCAGGTCGATATCAATCCCAAGGTCAAAGGTGGATTCGGTGCCTTTCTGCTCGGTCTGCTCTTCGGGATCGTTTCCGCTCCCTGCGCCGCGCCGATCCTGGTGGTGCTCCTGGCGTACATCGCGGGCAGCGGCTCGTCCGTGGTTTATGGCGGCCTGCTGTTGCTGGTCTATGCCCTTGGCCACTGCACCCTAATTGTGATCGCGGGAACGAGCATCGGGGCGGCCAAGTCGATCATCGAAAACAAAAAACTGACCGCCGCGACGAACGTCCTTCGCCGCGTCGCGGGCGTGCTGATCATCGCGGTCGGCGCGTACTTCGCTTACAGGGGATTGCTATGACGATCAACAAACTTCTTCCGCTCCTTGGCCTGCTCGTTTTGATGGCGTTTGTTGCGGTCACTTCAACAATTCCGTGCGGCTGTAAATCCGGCGAGACCGCCTCTTCCGACACAGCGGTTACCGCACCCACGGCCGCCGCGTTTGCGGAGTCAACTCCCGCGCCGGCTGCAAGGAAGGCCGAATACCGGCCCGCCGCCCCCGAAATCGCCGAATATCGCGCCAAGGGACTTCCGATGGTGCTCGACTTCGGCAAGGGCTGGTGCAAACCGTGCAAAGCGATGGCGCCGGACCTGGAAGCCCTGCACACGGAACTCGCCGGAAAAGTGCTGGTGCGCTTCAATGACCTGGAAAAGGAAATGCCGCTCGCTCAAGAGCATAAAATCCGCATCATGCCGACGCAGGTTTATCTCGACGGCCAGGGTAAAGAAGTGCATCGAAATGAGGGCTACGCCTCCAAAGCCGACATGCTCGCCAAGTTGCGAGAGCTGGGCTTTCTGAAGGATTGATTATGGAACCACGAAGAACGTCGCTGGTGCTGACCATCATCATGATCGGGTTCTTTTTCATTGCCTGTGAGCGAAAAGCGGCTGCGCCGTTACCCGATCCGTCATCCGAACCAATCGGACCTGTTACGCGGGCGGTCTACCTGTTCAACTCCAAAGCCTGCGAATGCGAACGAGATCGGAACCTTGAAGCCGAATCGGTCTTGGAAAGTGTTTTGTCGCAGGAACAAGAGGCGATTCGTCCCGCATGGGTGGACGTAGCGAAGACCCCCGCTGAACTGGAGCGATACGAAAAACTCACCAGGTTCGGATTCATGCCCGTGCTGCTTGGTCTCGATCAAAACGGGCGCGTGGCGGCGAAGGTCGAAGGCTTTTTTAAAGAAGATCAGGTCGAGTCAATATTGCTTTCGATGCAATAGGAAAGGAGAGCGTGCATGCCTTGGCTTGCTGGAATTGAACGAAAACAGGTCAATTGGGGACCGATTATCGAAGAAAAGAAGTGTGTCGCGGCATCTGCATGAACTGTGGAAAGAACGTCTTCGAGTGGGATGTAACAAGCAAAAAGCCCTGGCCGTTCGTCCCGGCGACTGCGTGGTGGGGTGCTCAACCTGCCGCAACCTTTGTCGCGGCAATGCCATTTCCTTCCCCGACCTGAAGGAACTGCGGAAGTTCTACGTAAAAAACAGGATATGGGATCGCGTCAAGGAGGAACTGGTCGCCCAGGGAAAAATCGCCTTGCCGACGTAATTCCCGCAGATTTCCATTTCCGGGGACACCCATAACCGCGCAAGGCAAGAGCGTCCGTTTCTTGTTTCTTTGTGGTTTGGCGAGGGGCGGGCCTTCCGGGCAGCCCGGCCGAACCAAGCGTGTCGAGGGGTCGCCGCGACCAACTGGCCCTGAGGATTATGTTTTAAAATCACGGGGCACGTAACGAGTACATGTTCCGGATTTTTCAAAGAGCGCTGTGTGTTATTTGTAGGGGCAACCCCCCGTGGTTGCCCTGACCTGGGTGGCCCTGGTTTGGGTAAGCTCGGAAAAATTGGGATAGTCACCCTTGCTTGCTCCCATTCCGCGTTCCGAATTTGAAATTCCGAATTGCTCCCCGGCACGGGGACCTACCCCGACGGCGGGGATGGCACTCGAACGCCCGTACTATTGGCGTGGGACACTTTTTCCCGAGTGTCCCACGGCTAAATTTTTTAAGCTATTGATATCGTAGATTATTAATGGAAATTGGGTGTGGGACAAAGTGTCCCAAAGTGTCCCATTTATCCCACAATATGTGGATGAACCGGAACACGTAACGAGTACATGTCCTGGGGTTTATCCCACGCGCGTCAGCGCCGGCCTCACAAAATGAAGGCATAATATAGGTCCAGAAATTATTCCTGGTAGGTCCAGGGATTATCTCTGGTTATTCCTCGGGGCAGTCGCGCAATTCGTCGTACTCGTTCTGGATGCACCAACGGGGGTCGAACCAGCCCTCGATCTCGGGGCAATCGGGCAGGCAGAACCAGCCGCTGCCGCACTGGTCGTCGGCGGTGCACGGCGGCACGCAAAAGCCCTCGACGTTGCCCGCCGGCGTGCTCACCACGTAGCAGGCGCCCTCGCACCCGGTGGAGGGGCCGGTCTCCCAGCACGCCAGATCGCCGCAGGAGCCGCTGTAGCACGGGTTGGCGATCGTGCACGGCTGGCCCTCGACCGTGTCGTCGTCGTCGGCGGCATCGTCATCGTCGTCGTCGCCGCCCGTCCCGCCATCGGTCGGACTCTCGCTATCCTCGATGGTCGTCGCCTTCTCGTTGTCGCCGCTGCAGGCGACGATCAACAAGACCATCAACAGAACCATCGTTGTTGCCGGGATGCTGCGCATGAAGATCCTCCCCCGTTGCGCTTGGGCGAATGTTACAACAACCTGCGCCCGAAAAATAGAGCGCAAACGATCGAATGAATAATTATTCTTATTTTCCACTTGCTTTGATCCGATCCTCTTGTAAGAATTTACAATTATAGGTTGTTGTATCTCGTCAATGCGACCATCAATGCGCTCTTAAAAAAAAAAAGGCAAGGACATGCTCCTGCGAATTGGTAAGTATGGCGGCGTTTTAATATCGATTATCACTATAACAATTCAGTTTTTCGTTCTTTGGCCGTTGTTCGCGGCCGGACATACTTCGATTGCAGAGGCCCAAGCCGCTCCAGCCTCCATCACCGTCGTTGACGATCGCGCTTATCCGCCCTTTGCGTTTCTCGATGCGACCGGCGAACCCCGGGGCATTACGGTGGATATCTGGCGACTGTGGAGCGAAAAAACCGGCATCGCCGTGCGGTTCGAATTGATGGAGTGGGACGCCGCGCTCAACGCGGTGCGCGAAGGAAAAGCCGATGCCGTCGGCGGGCTTTTCCGGACGCCGGAGCGCGAGGCGGCGTTCCAGTTCACCAAGCCGATCCTGGAAATTCCCACCGGAATTTTCTTTGATCATCGCATCGCGGGCATCAAAAGGTTGACGGATCTGCAAGGTTTTCAGGTCGGCGTCGTCAAAGGCGACAGCGGCGAGGAACTGCTGCGCGCGAATTTCCCCACGCTCGAGTTGACCGTGTTTGCCGGCACGGACGAGTTGGTGCAAGCGGCCATGGAAGGGAAAGTCAAAGTATTCGTTGCCGATGTGCCGATCGTGCTTTTCTACCTGGCGCAACAGCCGAACGGACAGGAGTTCCGTCAAGCAACCGACGATGTGAAAACCAATCGGCAATACGCCGCCGTGCGCCAAGGCAACGCCGCCTTGTTGGCGACGGTGCAAGCCGGTTTCGACCGGATTTCGTCGGACGAAATCGCGAAGATCGTCGACGATTGGGCGGGCCGTTCGACGGTTAAAAAAATCCCCTGGCGGCGGATCGTCGCGGCCCTGATTGTGCTGGCGTTTTTGGTGACGGCCGTTCTGACCTGGAATTATCAACTGCGAAAGAAGATCGCGCAGGCCACGGTCGATCTGCGCGAGCGCGAGGAAACCTTCCGCGCGCTGAGCGAGAATTCGTGCGACGTCATCATGCGTTTCGATCGCCGGGGACGGCACTTGTACGTCAACCCCATGACGCAGCAATTAACCGGCATTCCGCCGGACAAGTTCCTGGGCAAAACGCATGCGGAATTGGGATTTCCTCCCGATTTATGCGCTCGCTGGGAAGCGACCATTCAAAAGGTGTTCGCCACCAAGGAAGTCGGTCGGACGGAGTTTCAATTGCCGACCGGCATTTGGGTCGACTGGTTGTTGATGCCCGAGATGGATGAGCGCGGCGAAGTGCAGGCCGTCATTACTTCCGCTCGCGATGTCACCGACCGTAAAAAGGCGGAAGAAGAGGTGCGCAACAGCGAACTGCTGTTCCGCAACCTGTTCGAACAACATGCGGTAATCGAACTGATTTTGGACCCGGACTCGGGCAAGATCCTGGATGCCAACGCCGCGGCGGCTGCGTTTTACGGCTGGTCGCGCGAACAACTGCGGCAAATGTACATTCAGGAAATCAACACGCTCACGCCCGCCGAAGTGGCCGCGGAAATGAACCAGGCAAAGGAAAAGAAAAGAGTTCATTTCGAGTTTCAGCATCGCCTGGCCGACGGATCCGTGCGCGATGTCGAAGTGTTCAGCAGCCGCATCGAAATCAAAGGTAAAAATGTGCTGCATTCGGTGATCCAAGACGTCACCGAACGCAAGCGCATTGCCGCCGCCTTGCGGGAAAACGAAGCGCGCTTGCGTACGCTGATCAATTCCATGCCGGATATCGTGTGCTTCAAGGACGGCCAGGGGCGGTGGTTGGAAGCCAACGAGTTCGATTTGCGGCTGTTTCAATTGGAAAACGTTGATTATCGCGGCAAGAAAGACTCCGAGCTGGCCGAGTACAGTCCCTTCTATCGCGAGGCGTTCCTGACCTGCGAAGGTACCGACGAAGCGGCCTGGCAAGCGGGCGGGATTACGCGCGGCGACGAGGTGATTCCGCGCCCCGATGGTCCGCCGCTGGTCTTCGACATCATCAAGGTTCCCTCCTTCAACGAGGACGGCACGCGTCGTGGCCTCATCGTCGTCGGTCGCGACATCACCGACCGCAAGCGAGCGGAAAAGGAGATTCGCCAGAGCGAATTGATGTTCAGCCAGTTTATCGAACACTCGGATTTCGGGATCAACATCATCGACGAGAATGGTCGCGTCGTCGAGTGGAACCCGGCCGCGGAAAAAATCAGCGGCTTGCCCAAGTCCGCGGCGGTCGGCCGTTATCTGTGGGACCTCATGCTGCAAAACATACCGAGCCATGGCCAAATGGAGATCCGCCGAGAAAAATACAAAGACCTGATTACCAAAGCGCTGCGGACCGGTAAACCCGTATTTGAAGGATCCATCGAAAGAGAAGTTTGCCGGTTGGATGGAAAGCATATCATCGTTCAGCAAATCGCCTTCCCGATAAAGACGGAAAACGGATATCGCTTCGGCTCGATTATTCAAGATGTAACCGATCGAAAAACAGCCGAACGACAGCTCGCTGAAAACGAAGAGCGCTTGCGCCTGCTGGTGCAGAATTCCATGGACATCATCACCTTGCTGGACGAGCGCGGCATTCAGACTTCGGTTCATGGACCATTGGAAAAAATCCTGGGATATCGGGAAGAAGAATTGGTCGGCACAAGCGGCTTCGATCTGGTCCACCCCGACGATCAAGCGTCGGTGGTCGCCATTTTTGCCGAGGGGATGCAAATTCCGGGTTCGATCCGCCGAGCCGAATACCGTTATCGGCATAAGGACGGCCATTGGGTTTCCCTCGAAGCGATCGGCGCCAATTTGCTGCAAGATCCGGTCGTGAAAAGTGCGGTGCTCAACATCCGCGACATCACCGAACGCAAGCGGGCGGAAGAAGCCCTGCGCGAAAGTGAAACGAAATATCGCTCCATCGTGGAAACGACATCGGAATGGATCTGGGAAATGGATTTGGCAGGCCACCATACCTATTCCAATCCCAGCGGCACGAGCATTCTCGGTTATTCACCGGAAGAGCTGGTGGGCACGGATGTCATGATGCTTATTCATCCGGAAGACCAGGATAGAGTGACCAAAGACCTTCAGCGGTTGATGGAAAAGAAAAAGGGCTGGAAGGACTGGATTCTCCGTTTTCAGCATAAAGACGGCAGTTACCGTTATCTCGAAAGCAACGCCAAGCCCATTTTGAATGTAGCGGGCGAAGTGATCGGTTATCGGGGCGCCGATCGCGACATCACCGAACGCAAGCGGGCGGAAGAGGAACGCCGGAATCTGGAAGAGCAGTTGCAGCAGGCGATGAAAATGGAAGCGGTGGGGCGACTGGCCGGCGGCGTCGCCCACGACTTCAACAATCTGTTGACGAGCATCAGCGGCAATGTCCAGCTTGTCACGATGGATATGACGGACGATGACCCGCTGTTGTCGACCCTGCGGGAAATTGCCAAAGCCGCGGACATGGCCACGTCGCTCACCCGGCAATTGTTGGCGTTTTCGCGCAAGCAGCTCATCGAGCCGCGGGAACTCGACATCAACCGGTTGATCGATAATCTGCGGCTCATGTTGACCCGACTGATCGGTGAAGACATCGAATTGAAGATCGTTACCGAAACCGCCTTGGGCGCGGTGTTGGTCGACCCCGGACAGTTCGAGCAGATTTTGGTGAACCTGGCCGTCAACGCCCGCGACGCCATGCCCGACGGCGGCACACTGCTGATTGAAACCGCCAATATCGATCTGGATGAAGACTACTGCCGGCGGCATACCAACATTCAACCGGGCAAGTATATCCGCTTGACCGTCGGCGATACCGGCTGCGGCATGAACGAGGAAGTCAAACGGCACTTGTTCGAGCCGTTCTTCACCACCAAACCGCTCGGCCACGGCACGGGCTTGGGCCTGGCGACGATTTACGGGGCGATCAAACAAGCCGGCGGCAACATCGAGGTTTATTCGGAAGAGAACGTCGGCACGGCCTTTAAAATCTACTTGCCCTGTCTGGGCGGCCGATCGCGAACAGCGGCGCAGACCAAGGCCGCCTCGTCGGAAATGCCGGCCGGCCACGAAACGATCATGCTGGTCGAGGACGACAACCTCGTGCGCGGTCTGGCCCATAAGGTGTTGGTGCGGTTGGGTTACCACGTCCTGGTTGCCGATCACGGGCTTGCGGCGCTGGAACTCGCCAAAGGTTATCTGGAGAAAATCGATCTGCTGCTGACCGATGTGGTGATGCCCGGCATGAACGGCCAACAACTGGCGGAAAAGCTGTTGCTGATTCATCCGGAGATGAAGGTGGTCTTCACCTCCGGGTACACGGAAGACGCCATTGTGCACCACGGCGTTCTCAACGAGGGGCTGCATTTCATCGGCAAACCGTATTCGCCGCAATCCCTCGCGCAAAAAATCCGCAACGTGCTCGACGGATAATCAGTCGCTTCTTTTCCCGCGACGCGGTCTTGCCGATCACAACCCCGGCGCGTCGAACTCGCCGTTGCCGTCGAAGTCCACCCAGATCGGATTGGTGATCGTGAACACCGGCTCGCCCGACAGGTAGGGCGCCAGCGTCGCGGTGCTGTGTCCGGCCGCGACGACGAAATACCGGTCCTCGGTCGAGGTCGCCGGGATGGCTTCGTCGAAGCGCACCACGCCGGCGCCGCTGACGGGCTGTTCCGCGATGATCTCGCCGCCGTTGGAATAGACGCGCACGAAGTTCACGTCGATCCACGAAGGCGCCTGGATGACGATGCCCAGATCGACCGTGCCCTCGACGCCGGTGACGAAACCGCCGATCGATTGATCGCCGATGGAGAACGAAATGAACGGACCGTTGCACGATTCGCTGCGGCTCGCCAGCACCGAATCGACCATGTCCTGAATGTCGGCGTCGCCCGGGTCGTCGGTCGGCATGGCGAACAGGTCGCGCGGATTGCCCAGCAGCGAGCCGTCGCGGTGCGAGTCCGAGCCGCCGAGCATCGTGTAGGTGTAGCCCTGATCCAGGAAGCTGAACCAGTCGACGAAGGTGGCCATGTTGTCGCTGTGGCCGATCGTGCCGCTGTTCCACACCTCGATCGCGTCGAACTGATCGGAGAAGTAATTCGGATTGGCCGACGAAACGCCGACAGTCGGGTCGTAGCCCACCGTGTTGAACCAGCCCAATTCATCCGAACGTGGATGGTTGATCTTGACGATCTGCGCGCCCAGCTCCTCGCGGGCGACCGTCCAGAACTCGAGGTTGGTCAGGCGACGCACGAAGTTGCCGTCGTCGTCATACTCGGCCAGGCGGACGGGATAATAATCATCGGCCATGGCCGGCGCCGAAAGCGGCCAGACGTTCGTGTGGCCCCACACCGGGCTGATTTCCATGCCCGTCACGAACTTGACCCAGTTGTTGGCGCCCAGGTCGGCGACGTACCCGGAGAAATCGGACGCGGTGTCGTGGTCGGTGATCACCGGCATCTCCAACCCCTCGGCCATTGCCTCGATCACGCGCTGGGGCAGGATGGCCTGCGAATCGACCGAGCGCTCCGAATGGAAGTGGAAATCCGACGACAGGTAGCCCGTCGTGTCGACCACGCGTTCGATGGACGCGTCGAAGGTCGCGGTCTCGCCGGCGGCGATCGTCACGTTCATCGCGTCGATTTCGTATTCGTACCCGCGCGTGACGGTGACCGTGTATTCACCCGGCAGCACCGGTTCGGCGCCTTCGCCGGTGGCGGTCCAGACGCGATGCACGACGCCGGCGGTGCGCGGCGCGTTGAAGCCGCTTTGGAAGATGAACAGGCACGGGATGTTCGCCCCGTCGCCGTCGGTCACGTCGAAGGAGAAGTAGCCCGGCTCGTCGACGGTCAGGTCCGCCGTGGACTCGTTGCCCGCGGTGATTTCGACGGTGACCGTCGCGGAGTCGACGCGCCCCTTGCCGGTGGCGTACAGCGTGTAGCGGTCCGGCGGCAGTTGCAGCGAAAAGGCGCCCGAGGCGTCGGGCCGGGCCACGCCCACGTAGTTGGAGTCGTCCGGGCGCGACTTGTCCTGCACGATGATCTCGACGGCGGTCGGATCGTCGCCCGCGGGTACGTGCAGCGTGCCGCGCAACGTGCCGACGTCGGTGTTGCCGTCAAAAGTATCGATCGTCTCGTGAATCAGCCGGGTGTCGCCGTCGCCGACGATGAACAGGCGCCCGATGCTCGCTTCGCCCTGCGGCTCCAGCTTCAACAGGCCGTCGATCAACGGCAGGATGTCGCCGTCGATGTAGGGCACGTACATGCGCCGGCCCGGGCTGAGCGTCGCCACCGCGTAGGAGACCGGCAGGCCCAGGCGTGAGATGCCGCCGACCCACCGCAGGTTCGCCAGCAGGTCGACGTCGCCCAGGTTGTAGCCCGCGCGCGGCGTGAAGATTTTGCCCTCGTCGCCCCACAGCGCGATGTCGGCGAGGAACACGGTCTTCTTCTGGTTGGTGTTGTTCTTCAGCGTCGTTTTGACGATCAAGTAGTCGGCGTCGGCCGGCAACGTGTACTCGGTGACGATCGTCAGGTTGTAATCCCACGTGGGCACGAGGTGATCGACGATGTCGATGCCCGCGTCCTTGCCGGTCATGCGCACGACCGCCGCGCCGTCATGCCCGTCGCTGATCACCTCGGCTTCCTGCGCCATCACGCCGCGCAGCAAGCCCAGCGCCTGCTCCATCGCCCACAGGCTGTCGGCGCCCTCTTCGCTCGCCGGACGGGCGCGGTCGGCGTCGATCAGATTGCCGCCGTAGGGGATCCAGCCGACGCCCGGATTTTCCGGCGCACGGACGATGAACTCGACGCGCGAGTTGTAAAGCTTGTAGTCGCCCAGCATGCCGCGGGCGCGCGGACCGCCGATCAACTCGGCTTCCGCGGTGATCACGCCCGCGCGAACTTCGCCTTCGCCCAACTCGTCCGACAGGTTGTCCCACGGGCCCACCGTATCGTCGTCGCCCGTGTCGTCGTCGTCGCCCGTGTCGTCGTCGTCGGTCGTGTCGTCGTCGTTGTCGTCGTCGCCCGTGTCGTTATCGTCATCGTCGTTGTCATTGCTGGAATCGTTGTCGTTGTCGTCGTCATCGTCGCCGCAGGCGCCGGCGAACAGCGCCAGCGCCATCATCAAAGCCAGTAACAGGGTTGCCGTCCGGCATTTCATGAATCGGTCTCCTTGGAAACGGATCGGGTATTTGCCGATCCCGAATTGGTGAAGAGGAACCAGCCGCCATCAGGCGAGTGGCGGCGCCCGCGAGGCGAGTCCGAACGGTCCCACGGTTTCGCGCGCTTGATCGTTGTCGCGGGCGAGAACAACCACTATTTCATTGCCGAGAAAACTCCAACCCAGCGTGGTGAGCTGCAGCACGAAACCCAGAAGAATTCGACAGAGAGGACAATTCGGATCGTATTGCCGGCCCTGATCGGCGAAGTGGTTGTGCACGACGACCAGACACGCCGCCGTCATCAAAGACAGGATCAACAAAATGGCCAGACTTTTGTATCGCATGCGCCTCTCGCCGTCGGCGCAATGCTAACACACTTTGTATGTATTCAAAAGTTGCGAGCGGGGTGCGTCAGTCGAGAATCGCCACGCCCAACAACGGTTGATCGGCTTCCGCGGACGGCGCGGTTTCCTGCGTCCACTCGCCGGCGGAACCATGGATAATCAGCGCCTGTCCGTTCTGCGCGTCGAAGCCGACCAGCAACCCGTTGCCGGCGGAGTCGAACGCGACGCCGTCCAGTCCCCAATCGCCGTCGGCGAGGGGCAGGGCGACCTGGCTCCAGCCATCGTCCTTTTGCAGCAGCACGCCGCACCCGTTGGCGTTGTCGTAGCCGACCGCGTATACGCCTTCGTCCGCGCAGGCGATGTCGCGCAAATCCCAAGCGGCGCTGATGTTCGGCAAGGTTTCTTTCTTCCAGCCGTCGGCGTCGCGGCGCAACAGCAGTCCCCGCGCCGGCAGGCCGGCAGTCCCGACCGCGTAAACGGTTCCGTCCGGACAGGCGGCGACCGCAGTCAACTCCCATCG
>Ga0116156_10003908_pt1 | contig 12815 bp, 14 predicted proteins | sample AD_UKC045_MetaG_FD_89891 | JGI IMG/M metagenome (GOLD analysis project Ga0116156, IMG submission 89891) | Active sludge microbial communities of municipal wastewater-treating anaerobic digesters from USA - AD_UKC045_MetaG | ecosystem: Engineered > Bioreactor > Anaerobic > Digestate | place: USA... | reverse complement strand
TAATCTCTAAAGAAATAGTATTATCATTAACCTCCTCACCATTAACAAATACACTCTTTGGTTTTAACTCTGCTGTCTCTCCCTCTCCTAATTTATAAACATAAGGATTATCCTTTGAAACTACTCCTTGAATTTCTTCTTTGAGCTCAAGGGAAACCATTCCAGTCATACCAAATAAAGAATTTAAAAATCCTCCAGAAGTTCTAACGACTCCTCCAGTAACTGGAGCTAGATTAAGACCATCAATTAAATCCGCTTGTTCATCAACCTCTTGCAAATCTTCTACCCCTTGAACCTCTTCAATGCCTTCTAAGTTCTCTTGTATTAGTTCTTCATCGCCAATCTCCTCTAAAGGTTCTTCTTCTAGTGATTCTTTATAAATCTGAAGAACAAAATCCACTTCGGGATAAATTTCAACTTCACCTTCATCTCCATATCCAACCCCTTTTCCACTAATTAATTTATCTTTGATATAATAATTTCCTTCTGAAGAAGACTCGCTTAAAATCTCTCCTAAAACAAATGAATAATTTTTCCCAGAATTTTCAAATATAACACTAGAAGAAGCAGGTATAAATTCTCCTTCCTTAAGAGAAAGTTTCAAAACTCCCTCAAGAGGTTCCCCGCTTACATAGAATGTATCAAGACCAAAAACCGCCTTTCCAGAGATGCTATTGTAGTTAGGGACTGTTACCAAAAAATAAATTAAAAATCCTAAAACAAAAATCCCTAAAAATAGAAATAAAATTTTTTTATAATCCCTGACCTTAACTCCCTTACTTTTTTTTGGTTCCTCGCTTCCATGGTACTCCGAAACTACTTTACCATCAACTCTTTTACTCTCATATAGATATGGACCATAAAGTTTTCCATTTCTTCGAATATATTTTTTGTACGCCATCTTTTATATGTAATCATCTAAAACAAGGATGTTATTTAAAGTTTTTTGAGACCATACAAATAAATAATTATTCTGTAGAAATCTCAACAAGATTAATAACGTCCTTAACAATTATATTGCCTTCAACATTTAAGTAAGTTGAGATAACATCTCCCTTATCAAATTTAACTATTCCAAGAGACTGGGTATCGTAATCTTTCTTTACTCCTTTAGAATCCACAACAAAAGTATTTCTAAACCCCGCAGGATTTCCATTTATATATATAACAACTTCAACATTTCCCTCCCCACTCAAAACCTCTAAATTAGTCGAAAGTCCGGTTATACTTCCCTCCCTCATCATAACATATCCTTTTTCTGGACTTCCTTCAACCTCTAGTGCACTATTGAGGAAAACTGAACTACTGGATTCCCCGTTTAAACCAAAATTCAATAACATCTTATGAATTTGGACAACTTCTTCTGAAACCTCAAGCAACTCGTCAGAAGCGGTTACTACAAAAACAGGAGATTCTCCTCCATAATCTACTTCATAAATAGCAAGATTAGTTGTATCAATATTCTTCAAATTAACTTGTTCGGGAAGTTTATCGAATTCTACCCTTTCAACGGACTTAATTTTGTCTTTATCTATTCCCTGATTCTCAACAATTTCATCAACCACCTCTCTTGCCTTTCCTGACAATCCAAGCGATTGAGCAAATACTCCCGATGCTAATATTAGCACAAGAACAAATGCAACCAATATGTATGCCGTCCTCTTCCCCTTTTTCATAAGAGCATGAATAATTAAAGATATTTAAAGATTATGATGCCAGAATTTAAAAAGAAAAAACCATTAAAAAATGAATGGAAAACAAGATAACCCTTGAAAAAATAGAAAGATATTTTAAAATAACTGAGAGTGCTCTAAAAGAAGTAAAGAAAAATATAATAAAAGGTAAGGAACCTCAAGCAAAAGAAATAATTGAGATGGTTGAAAATTACATTTCAGATGCAAAACACTTCAAAAATAAAGAAGATTATGTAAATTGTTTTGCAGCCCTCAATTATGCTCACGGTTGGTTGGATTCTGGAGTAAGACTAGATATATTTGATGTAAAAGACGACAAATTATTTACAGTTAAGTAAAAACAAATAAAAACCTCTTATCATTAAAAAGTATAACATGAGATTATCAATAATTGGGATACAAGGAAGTGGAAAAGGAACTCAAGCAAAACTTATTGAGAGAAAATTCAAACTCAAAAGAATAACTGTAGGAGAAATATTAAGAAAAGAGATAAAAAAGAAAAATAAGCAAAGTAAAATCATTGCAAAATATATAGATAAAGGATTGATGGCTCCAAATTCAATAGTTAATAAAGTAATTTTAAAAAATACGCCAAAAGATAATTTTATAATAGATGGGTTTCCAAGAGATGAAAAACAACTCAAGATAGCAGACGATATTAAGTTAGAGAAAGTAATTCTTCTAACACTTTCAAAAAAAGAAGTTTATAAAAGAATAGCAAAAAGAAGAAAACTAGAAAAGAGAACGGATGATGAGGAAAAAGCACTAGAAACTCGTTTAAAATTATTTTATCAACACTCTCCAAAGATAATTAAACATTTTAAAGATAAACTCATAAAAATAAACGGAAATCAAACAATAAAAAAGGTTTTTTCAGATATTGAAAAGGCATTAAAAAAACAAAAATGAAAATTATCTTAAAAGAAACAGATTTTAACAAATTAAAAAACGAAGTAAAAAAGGCTAAAGAGGATAAGAATATAATCGTTTTTACTTCAGAAGATGATGAGCTTAATAGAAAAGTTGCTGAAAAACTACAAATAGACCTTCTTTTAATAAACCTAAATTACAGAAAAGACTTCCAAAAGCAAAGGAATTCCGGATTTAATCAGGTTTTAGCAAAAGTAATGAAAAAAAACAATATTCAATTAGGTATAAACCTTGATGAGATTATTGAAGAAAGAAATTTGAAAAAGAAAGCAGAAATCTTAGCCAGAATTAAGCAAAATATAAATTTATGTAATAAAAATAAAGTAAAAATGAGATTTCTTGCCCAAAAAGAGAAAAACACTAGAAATACTTATGATTTGAAGTCCTTAGGATTAATTCTTGGAATGCCAACCTGGATGACAAAAGAATTTTAAACACTTCTTATCTCATACTAAAATACTTTAAAATGAACAATCAAAAAATAATTGAATCTTTAAGTCCAAATGAAAAGAAAATTTTACCTCATTTAGGAGATAAACTCTCAGATATATGTAAAAAATCAAATTTAGATAATACATCAGTAATTCGTTCTTTGGAATATCTTCAGAACAAAGGAATAGTAAAACTCTCATACATAAAAAGCAAAATAGTTGAACTGGACGTGAATGGAGCACTTTACCTTAAAAAAGGATTGCCAGAAAGAAGACTCCTACATATATTAAACGAAAAACACATTATCCCATTACAAGATGCGCAAAAAGAAAGCGGATTATCTGATGATGAATTCAAGGCATCAATTGGAGCTTTGAAAAAGAAAGCATTAATAGACCTAAAAAACGGAAAGATAATACTAAATGCAAGTAAAGCAGAAATATCTAAAAAGACACTTGAAGAGCAATTTTTAGAACTCTTACCTACAGATTACGATTCTCTTGCTCCAGAACACCAATTAGCCCTAAAAACTCTTCAAAGTAGAAAACAAATTATAGAAATAAAAGAAGATAAAAAAATAAGCATTGAAATAACAGAATTAGGAAAAGAAATAGTAAAATCAAAATTGAACACACAAGAATTGATAGAACAAATAAGTCCAGAAATTTTAAAGAAAGAATCAAACTGGAAAGGGAAAAAATTTCGAAGATATGATATTACTTCCCCAGTACCAGAAATAGATGGTGGAAAAAGACACTTTGTAAATCAATCCATAGATTATGCCAGAAAGATATGGACTGAAATGGGATTCCAAGAGATGAAAGGAGAAATAGCCCAAAGTTCATTCTGGGTTTTTGATTCATTGTTTACTGCACAAGATCATCCCGTAAGAGAAATGCAGGATACTTTTTTTATAAATAAAAAAATAGATTTACCTGACAAAAAAATTATCTCTAAAGTAAAGGAAACCCATGAAAAGGGGATTTCTGGAAGTAAAGGATGGCAATACTCATGGGATGAAGAAGAAGCAAAGAAAGCTGTCTTGAGAACACATACAACCTGCTTATCTTCAAAAACTCTTTCAAATCTAAAAAAAGAAGAAATACCTGCAAAATTCTTTGCGATAGGAAAGTGCTTCAGAAATGAAACAGTTGATTGGTCTCATGGATTTGAATTCTACCAAACAGAAGGAATAGTTATAGATAGAAATGCGAACTTCAGACATCTTTTAGGATATTTAAAACAATTCTACAAAAAGATGGGATTTGATAATATAAGGTTCAGACCAAGTTACTTCCCATACACTGAACCTTCTGTTGAAGTAGAGGTATTTCATCCAGAAAAAAAGAAGTGGATTGAACTAGGGGGGGCAGGAATGTTCAGACCAGAGATAACAGTACCATTATTAGGAGAACATATACCCGTATTAGCGTGGGGCCAAGGATTTGATAGAATAATTATGGATTATTATGAAATAAAGGATTTAAGAGAGCTGTATAAGAATAATCTAACTCAATTAAGAAAAATTAAATTTTGGATGAAACAATAAAATGACAAACAAAAACGAAGATTGTATATTCTGCAAAATAGCAAAAGGAGAAATCCCTTCAAAAAGCATATATGAAGATAAAAACGTAATTGCATTTTTGGACATTAATCCAATATCAAAAGGACATACCTTAGTTATCCCAAAAAATCATTTCGAAAATATATTTGATATACCCGAATCAGAATTAAAAGAGATAATAGATACAAGTAAAAAAATATCTATATTATTAAAAAATAAACTCAATGCAGATGGAATAAATATTTTACATGCCAGCGGAAAAGAAGCACAACAATCTGTTTTTCATTTTCATATTCATATAGTTCCAAGATATAAGAATGATAAATTGGATACCTGGCCTAAAAGTGATTACAATGAATTAAATTTTGAAGAAATAATTAAAAAAATTAAACAATAAAAATGGCAAATATAACCCTTAACAGAAAAATATTTGAAAAGGAAATAGGGAAGCTAGATGAAAAAATGCAAGAAAAGATATCCATGTTTGGGACTCCCCTAGAAAAGTTTAATGAAGAAGAAATTGAAATAGAAGTATTCCCTAATCGTCCAGATTTACTTTCTTATCAGGGATTCAAAAGAAGCTTCCTTGCATTTCTTGGAAGAAAGCCAGGAATGAGACAATACGAAGTGAACAAACCAGAAAAGAATTACAGAGTAACAATTGATTCTTCTTCAAAAGATGTGCGTCCTTACACTGCATGTGCAATAATCAAGGATTTAAAACTAGATGATGATAAAATAAAAGAAATAATAGAGATACAAGAAAAATTGCATGTAACTTTAGGAAGAAAAAGAAAAAAAGTTGCAATAGGAATCTATCCTCTTGAAAAAATAAAACTCCCTATAACTCTTAAAGCACTTGAACCGGATTACATAAAATTCACTCCGCTAGAATACGACAGAGAAATGTCTGGATTACAGATTTTGCAAAAACACCCCACTGGAAAAGAATATTCACATTTATTAGCAGGAAAATCTAAGTTCCCAGTATTTTTAGATGCTGAAGACAAAGTTCTAAGTATGCCTCCGATAATAAATTCTCAATTAACTGGAAAAGTGACCCAAGAAACGAAAGATATCTTTATTGAGTGTTCTGGGTTTGATTTTAAGACTCTGAAAAAATGTCTGAATATACTTGTTTTGGTATTTGCAGACATGGGGGGTAAAATATACCAAATGGAGATTAAAGGGGCACCTGAAAAAATATCCCCTTCTCTTGAATCCGAGAAGATAAAAGTCTCTTTAGAGAATACAAACAAAACTCTTGGTATAAATTTGGATGAAAAAAATTTAAAACAACTTATAGAAAACATGGGACATAACTATAATCAAAAGACAAAGGAAGTTGAAATAGGCCCTTGGAGAATAGATATAATCCATGAAATAGATATTATAGAAGATGTTGCAATAGCCTATGGGTATGAGAATTTTATCCCGGAAATTCCAAGTATATCCACGATAGGACAGGAAAACACTGAAGAGATAATGAAAAGAAAAATATCAGAAATCTTAACCGGATTGAACCTCCTTGAAGTATCAAATTACCATCTAACAAATAAAGAATACCAATTTAGAAAGATGGGTATCCAAGAAAAACAAGAAAATGAATTTGTTGAACTTGAAAACTCAAAAACAGAATATAATATATTAAGAAAAGATATTTCTTCTTTCCTTCTAAAGAACTTCTCCGAAAATATAGATTCAGAATATCCCCAGAAGATCTTTGAAATTGGAACTACATTTGATATTAAAAACAAGATAAACGAAAGAGAAAAACTAGCCGTAGCAATAACTCCTGGAAACTTCACAGAGATAAAGCAGATATTAAATTACCTATTCAAATCTCTAGACTTAAAAGTAGAACTAAAAGAAGTAGAAAACTCCCCTCCACATTTAATTGAAGGAAGAACAGCAAACATAATCTTTGAAGAAAAAGAAATTGGTATTTTAGGAGAAATACATCCAAAAATCCTGAAAAACTGGAAAATAAAAATGCCCGTTTCCATTTTAGAATTAGAATTAAGGGATGTTTTCAAAAAGTTAACAAATTAAAATTAAATTATCAAAATATCCTTATCCAAAATAACCTTTGCCGTTACTCTCTGACTTACTATCCCAATTAGATTTTATTCTGTCAATTATCTTCAAAAAATCCTTTTTCATTTCCATCCATGTTTTATAAGAGGTATTTATAAAATCTGCTTCTTTTTCCTCAGAGAAATCTATATCAAGCTCAATTAAACTTAATTCTATTTTGGTAAGCTCCTTATAAAAATCAGAAAGTTTCTTTTTCTCGGTTTCTCCCAAAGTCTTTATCATAGAAAATATGAACATAGGAGAATTAACCGGATTAAGCATAAGTTCAACAAATCTCAAATAACTAGAAAACTTTTCAGCCATTATTTTACCTATTTCTCTTATCAAAAAGTCTGTCTCAACATCTGCAACTTTCTCTATTGAAAAATCTATGTTGAGTTTTTCAAACTCTGGAAGATTATATTTTTTTTGTATTTTCTCATAATTTTCCTTAAATTCCTTAAGTTTTGATTCATCTTTAGCCATAAGTGTTATTAATAAAAAGGTTTTATAAATCTGTTGGGATTGGAATTAAAATAAAGAACAGCTGCCGCAGTAGCTCAGTTGGTAGAGCGTTACCTTGGTAAGGTAAAGGTCCCGAGTTCAATCCTCGGCTGTGGCTTTTAAAAATATATACAACCCCAAAAAAAAGAAACAATTACAAAATTATTTTCTCATCCACTTCAATAACAGCAAGACAAGCATAGCTATAAAAAATGCCAAAGAAACAAAAGCAAAAACAACCCAAAGAAAACCAAAAAAACTTGAGAGAACACTTTCTTTAGAGATAACTACAGCATACAATATCCAAGAAATAAGGAACAATAAAACAAAAACAACTAAATTCTTTATAACTAAACTAAGTTTATACCTTGAGAATATTCTTTCAATTCTTGACTGAGGTTTTACTGAAGACTTAGACTTGCTCACAGATTTAGACTTAACAGCAGGCCTTTTCTTAACAACCCTCTTTTTCTTAGCCATATTATGTATAATAAAACACTATTTATAAATATTACTCTAAAGCATTTTTAAAAATTATAAGCTACTCTTGAACGGAATTATTTTCTTCCGGAATTTCATATAATGTCTCGTTCCCTCTCCAATCCATACTAATCACATTAGATGTAACTACTTTAACATTCTTGAAAGCATGTCCAATCCAAACCAAATATAACCTTCCTGCTTCCTTAGCTCCATCAATGCTCATTAAATCCAAATCTTTTCCCTTTACCACAGAAACAAAACTAAAATAAGTGAAAACAATTAGGAGAATAAGAAAAACAGCAACAATTTTATGTCTAAATCTCTTGAATTCAATAAATAACCAAATAGCAACAACAAACACCAAAAGTAAAATAAGAGTTGCGTTCACCATAAAAAGTTAAACGTAAGTTAGTATAAAAATATTTCTATAATTAATATAGCCCCGCCAGGATTCGAACCTGGGTCACAAACTTCAGAGGCTTGTATACTTGACCACTGTACTACGGGGCTTCCCTACCCAAAAATCAAATAAAAAACACTATTAAAACCTAACGATAAGAAAAATTTATATATCCTTATGAACACTCCAAATTTATGAAAGAAAAAAATACTACTAAAAAAGACAAAGATTCTAAAAAACTTGAAGAAACACTCATACAAGTGGGATTAAGAATTGCAAAAAGAGGAGAAGGAGCACTTTTCGTTGTGGGAGAAACAAAGTACAGCCCACTTGTTAATCAATCAATTCCTCCATTTAAAGCAGTAGAGAATCCAAAACTATTAGAATCGTTAGCCTTAATGGATGGTGCAGTTATAATAAATAAAAAAGGATTTGTTTCAGCATACGGGGTGAGAATAAAATCCACAAAAGTATTCAAAAATTTTGGAACAAGACACTCCGCAGCAATAAGTGCAGCAACAGGAGATAATTTAGTTGTTATAATATCAGAAGAGGATAAAAAAGTAAGAATATTAAGAAAAGGAAAGATGATAATGCAAATTGATGCTCTTCAAAGAAATGTTGAACAAAATGTATCACATGCAGTTAAGATACTAGAAACAGTTGGAGCAGGAACAATAGGAACAATAGGAACAAGCTTGCTGATTCCTACTCTCGGAATTGCATTCCTTCCAGGAGTTATATTCTTTGGTTCTGCATACTATTTAGGAAAAGAAATAAAAAAGAAACTTGGAAAGTAATCATATTCCAAAATATCCACAAGTTTATTATTTAAGGTTATGAGAAAATAAAACTTTTCTACATGTACAATAATTCCCAAGTTGACACATAGCTAATTTTGAAGCAGTAAATGATATCGGGAATTGAAACTTATCTGTTTCTCCAAAACCAACAGTTATATGTGGACTAAACAGAGAAGAATTATTATATTTGTCCTTATAATTTTTTATCCAATAAAGAGTTACTTCTTCAACTTCAGGAGGATTAAATAGCATAGATATTTCGGGTTCATAAGATAAAAACTTCCACAGCTTTTTCATTATATCTTCATGAAGGGATTGTATCATATCTGTCTTTACAATACTCATTCCAGAGACAATCTTACCAGTAGGTATTGTCTCTTTTTCTAATTTATCTACAGAAAGATTTATCTTTGAAAAATCCAGAGAAATATCTCTTAAAACATTTTCTATTTCAGGAATATCCTCTTCATTTACACACCCCATGCATAAAGAAATGTGGGGTAAACACTTCTGTTTGTCTAAAACAATTTTGTTTTCATAATCTTTAAGCAACTCCTTGTTAATCTCAATTGCTTTATCCACCATCTCTTCTGAGGGTAACAAAACCACATCAATTGCTATTTTTTTCATTAGAATTTTACACAAATTAAACTTTTATATTTATCCTATAAAAGGAGGATAAACGCCCCGGCCGTAAATTCAACCTAAGGTTTAACTTAGTAACAGATTGGTTAAAATTTAGAATTTGAATAATTTTTCATAATCTTTATGATCCATCCAATCAAGAATAACTGCTATAAGTTCAATTTCGTCTCTACCAACAGAATATAAAAGTCTCCAGTCTTTCCTCAAGTTATAAATCCAAAGATTGTCTATTTTATGCTTTTGAACAAGCTCTTTAGGAATTAATTTTTTCTTTACATTTCTTCCACAAAAAGAATTTTGGCATATTTCTTGTATTGCTTTATTTACCTCTTTGAAGAGTCTTGGATCTGATTTTTCTAAATATTCAAAGGCATTCTTCAATTCCAAATCAATAAAATTTACTTTGCATTCCATTCTAATTCTGGTTTATTTCTGAATCTCTCCATAAACTCTGGATTCCAGATATAAACAATGTATCCTTCATTATCATAAGCTACCCTCAAATTCTCTTCTAAATACTCCATTATAACCTGAAAAGTTTGCCACATTACTTTTTTTGGGAGATTTTTGAATAAATCTGTTTTTTTGTATTCTCCTGAATTATCCTTTATGAATTTTTCAACCATAAGGACTGTTTGAAGTGTTGGGCTTCTAGCTATATCATTTGTTTCAATGTAACTTTTATTCTTTTTTACTATTTGAGTTTCCATTTTAACACGAAATTACTATAATATCAAATGATATTACTATTTAAATGTTTCTTTTTATCAATTGTAAATCCAACTTAAGGTTTAACTTAGTGATATTTATCTATGAAAACTAGTCTTTTTTTAATTTATCCTTAATACTTTTTAAAATAAATTGAGAGTAAGAAGTAATCTTTTCATAAGCAGATGGGTCCCCTTTATATTTGTGTTTATATAAGCTCTTAAGAACAGGATAGACATCTAATGCTTCATCAAAATTTTCATTGTCAATATTCCTTTTTCCTTCTTTTATCAATAAGTCAACTTCATCAACATCTCTCTTCTTTTTCATAATCACAAACAGCGATATTAATAAGATAAGGATTACAAATATTGCCAAGTAAGTTAAAAAATTTGTTTCGGGTGTTAACTCAAGAAGTAATTTACTTCCAATATTATTTTTACCTTCTTCTTTTATAATAAATGATTGTACCTCTTCTGAACTTTGAGAGTTGCCATAGAATATATGTACTTTTAATGTATATTCTCCTGGAGTAAGCATTAATTCATCCAAAATCTCCTTATAACTTATATTTGTCTCAAGTGAACGAGTCTCTGTTTTAGTGAATACCTCTATATTTGTTTTATTAAAGATAGAATATGTTATCTGTATATCTTTGTTTTCATAGGATTTCTTCTCAATCAAATCAATATTAAATTCTAAACTTTGATTTTCAGTTAAATTTAATTGACTTAATTTTAATACAATATCAGAAGAAACCTCTAAGCAATTCATTTTTTCTGCTGGTTTTCCTTCTATTCCTGTACAGGTTCCTGTATTAGTACATGTTCTTGATTGAGTTCCATCATCTGCACATAGGCTCCAAGAACCACACTCCCAGATATATACACAGCTTATTCTGCTACCTCCACCTCCTCCGTGCGGAGGATTTACTGGAGTTTCATTTGCAGTTTCATTTGAAGGATACGTAACAAGAATTGTTGAAAAAGCAGTAGCTTGAACACTTACTCCTGTTCCGCTCACATTTGCCCTTATTTTATATGTTCCATTAATTGCAGGAGATAAGAATACAATTGTAGTTGCATTGGTATTATCATTTCCTCCAACATAAAGAGTTTGAGCTCCAGTTGAATATATTGAAATCTCGTCATTGCTCAAGAGCCAATAAGTTACAACAAAGTCCTGGCCTATGTCTTTATTTTTATTCTTCACAGTTATATCCACATTGAAATTGGTGTTATTAAAAACAGATGTAGGAGCATTAATGCTTACATCATTTGGACCTCCACCATATCCTGGAATTAAAACTTTTATTTGATTTGAAGAATAAATAACAGCATTTACAGTTCCTCTTGCTATTGAAAATATTTGCTCTTTATTATCCTGATTCTTAGATATTATTAATGATCCCGAGTAGGTATAACTTTGTGTTTTACTCAAGCTTATTACATCAGAAATACCCAAATCGTCATCAATTATTGTAATCCCTGTTAAATCTGATCCTCCGGAATTAATAACTTCAAAACTAACAGTATAATTTACATCTGTGAATGTTTGATTAATATAAAATACATTCTTAATCAAAGTTAATTGCTGCCCAGATTCATTTGATGGGACAGGTAAATTCATTGAGCTAGAGTTTGCCAAAATTTGTCCAGATGAATAAGAATCAATACCATATGCATGAGCAATTGATGTTGCATTTGAATATGTTGTCATATTTCTTGTGAAATTAATAAGATAGCTTCTTGTAATTGATTCTCCTGCTGTTAAATTTCCAATTGTAAAGTTAGAACCATAATCTAAATCTGTTATGTTAACATTTGTTGAATTGCTTCCTCCTTTGTTTGTTAATCTTAAAGTTACATTATATGAAATAGTTCCATTTGTTATATTTTGCAAACTTGCAATCTTATCCAAGACTAGGGATGCTGAAGTGCGATTGCTAACATTAACACCAGCATTATAACCCAAGGTATAACCCGTGGCATTACCTAGATCAAATCCTGAAAGATTTCCGTATGTGAAACCTGTAGTATTTCCTAGATTAAATCCAGTTGTGTTTCCTGTGCTGAATCCTGCGTTATAACCTGTTTGATTTCCAAGAATATAACCTGTTAAATTTCCAAGTGTAAATCCTGTTGAATTACCCAAAGCAAATCCAGTGATATTTCCATATACAAATCCCGTTGTGTTTCCTAATATGAATCCTGTTGTGTTACCATATACAAAGCCAGTTGCATTACCTAAAATATAACCTGTAGAGTTGCCAAGAACGAAGCCAGTTGTGTTTCCTAATGTGAAGCCTGTTAAGTTGCCTGTATTAAATCCTAAAATATAACCAGTATTATTTCCGTATACAAAGCCGGTAGTATTACCTAGAGTAAATCCGGTTATATTACCTGTGTTAAATCCCAAGGTATAACCAGTTGAGTTGCCCAATGTGAAACCAGTATTGTTTCCAAGTATAAATCCTGTGATATTTCCTAAATTAAATCCTGTGATATTACCATAATCAAATCCAGAAATATATCCTGATTCATTTCCAGCAATAAATCCTGCATTGTAACCTG
>Ga0116156_10003904_pt1 | contig 12819 bp, 9 predicted proteins | sample AD_UKC045_MetaG_FD_89891 | JGI IMG/M metagenome (GOLD analysis project Ga0116156, IMG submission 89891) | Active sludge microbial communities of municipal wastewater-treating anaerobic digesters from USA - AD_UKC045_MetaG | ecosystem: Engineered > Bioreactor > Anaerobic > Digestate | place: USA... | reverse complement strand
GTCCTCGAAGTCGGGCTGGGCGGCCGCTTGGATTCGACCAACATCTGCCGTCCCCAAGTCTCGGTGATCACCAGCATCAGCTTCGATCACATGCGGCAGTTGGGCAAGACGCTGGCGTCCATCGCTGGAGAGAAGGCGGGGATCATCAAGCCGGGAGTGCCGGTGGTGACGGGCGTCACGGAACCGGAACCGCTCGGAGTCATCCAGCAGGTTGCTTCGCGCCACGGCTGTGAATGTTACGTCGCCGGCACTCACTTTCATCATCGCTATGGCGGCTCGCATCCGCCGCTGTGCACCCCGGCTTCGGACTCTGCCTGGCCGCACGGCTGGTCCGAATTCGACTATTGGGAAGACGCCGCGGGGGTCCGAACCGAATGGGACGGGCTGCGGATCGGGCTCATCGGCCGGCACCAGGCCGCCAACGGCGCCACGGCGCTGGCTACCATCGGCAGACTTCGCGAGCGGGGTTGGCGAGTGGACGAAGCTGCGATTCGCAACGGGCTGGCGCGTGTGGACGTGCCGGCCCGAGCCGAGGTCGTCCAGCAACGGCCGACCGTGATCATCGACGCCGCTCACAACGTGGCGTCGGTTCAAGCGTTGATCGACGTGATCCGGGAGACGTGTCCCAGGGACAAAACGCACCGCCGCATCCTGGTGTTCGCCGCCAGTCAGGACAAGGACGTGGCTGCCATGCTGGGGCCTTTGCTCGCCGAGTTTGATGTGGTGATTCTGACGCGGTTCCTGAACAATCCGCGAGCGGCCCATCCCGATCAGCTGCGAAAAACCGTCGAGCGGCTCTTGGCTGGCGGGAACGGGTCGTCCTGTCAATTGCTGACCAGCGATGACTCGGCCGGTGCTTGGGAGTTGGCCCGCACGATGGCCACGGCGGAAGACGTGATCTGCGTAGCGGGTTCCTTCTTTTTGGCCTCAGAACTGCGCAGCTTGATTCAGGGGCCCCTCACGTCGTAGCACCACAGCGTGTCGTGGTAGCGGAGGTACAGGCGGCCGTCGAGCAGCACGGGGTGCGCCCAGGCGTCGCGGACTCGGCCGGTCACTAGCTGGAATCGACCGGCGACGTGCAGACCGTCGGCATCGGGCTTCAGCATCCCCGCCGCGCCCTTCTCGTCGAGGACGTACAACCGGCCATCGGCGTAGACCGCCGCGCCGGTCGTGAACGCCTTCTGCTCGAACTTCGTCCGGCCGCTGGCCCAATCGACGCCGAGCCACAGTTTCTGATTCCGATAGCCTGATGCAAACAGCGTGTCGCCGACCAGCACGCCGCAGCCGGTCACGGTATCCAGCGACGACTGCCATGCTTGTTCGGCGGCGATGCGGTCGCCTTCCGCCCGCAGTCGGTACGCGCGCCCCTCCTCCGCATACGGCGTGACGTAGAACACCTGGCCATCGCGATACACGGGGGTGGAGACATTCGTATCGTGGCGGTTTCGCAGAGGCACGGCCCACAGCAGACGTCCGCCGGCCGCATCGAGGCCGAAACCGTGGCCGGCTGAGCAGTTGGCGATCAGCCGGCGCCCCGCGTAGTGAAACAGAATCGGTGACGAATAGGAGGCGCGTTCGCCGTCCAGCGGTTCGCTCGTCCACACGGTCCGGCCGGTCTGTTTGTCCAGCGCCGACACCAGCGTCTGGGGGCCGCCGGGCGTCACGATCACGCGCGGGCCGTCGATCAACAGACATTCACTGATCGCCCACGTGATGTTCTCGGCGTTGAATCGCTTCAGCACGTCCACAGCCCACCGTTCGCGTCCGTCGGCGGCGTCCAAGCACGCCAAACGCCCGTGCGCGTTCAGATGGTACAAGCGGCCTTGCGAATAGCTGCAACACGCGCGGGCGCCGGGAAAAGAGCCTTGCCAGGCGGCGCCGTTCTTGGCCTGCCACAGGAGCTTGCCGCCCAGGTCGAAGGCGAACACGATCAAATCCTCAGCGACGTCTCCGGTCACGTACACTCGCTCCTGGACCACGATCGGCGACGACCAGCCCTTGCCGAGCCCGTCGACTTTCCACAGCAGCCGAGGACCGTCTTCGGGCCAAGTCGGCAGCAGACCGGTTTCGTCCGAGATTCCGTCCCGCCGGGGACCACGCCACTGCGGCCAGCCGGGCTGGGGCGAAGCGATCAAGCCGTCCGCTGCCGCATTCGCGCCAGTTCCCGCCGCAGGCCCGTCGGCGGCCAACGACGGCCCGCCGCACCGTGCCGAGAAACCGGCGACGACGCCCGCGAGCAACAACGTTGCGAACAAACGCGGCCATCCGGAAGCACCGTTCTTGCGACAGACTCGGGCTTCTTCCCGGCCAAAACCAGCACGTTGACGCCCAGGGCGGCAGAACTTCATCTCGACTTCCTCTTGGCCAAGTCCGGGGATGGTTAGCAGCGTTCGAGCAATAGCTGTCGCCCCGTCAAAGTAGCCATCACGCTCCGCGTGATCATCAAAGTAGCCATCACGCTCCGCGTGATGATCAGCAATATGCACTGAACAGTCATTTCTCGAACGATGCCCACGGCGATCCATCTCCATCAAACCGCGACGCACGCACGTCGGCCGTAGTCTACTTCCCGTCCGGCCCGTTCACAACCTGACCCCAACGCTCCTGTCGATCCTCGCCGCTTGCGAGCGGGTCCATCCCGTTGCTGGATCGCGCGGGATCCGATAATATCGCGGGCGATGCGGGATAACGTTCCACCTCTCGCTGACAAGACTTCGCTTCCTGCCGCACAAGGCAGCAGGGGGCGGAGCAAGCGCCGAGTCGGCAAACAACTCATGAAGACCAACGCCACACGCCAATTGGACAAGGCGGGGATCGCCTACGAACTGCGGGAGTACGAGGTCGATCCGGACGATCTGCGGGCGGTCAAAGTCGCCAGCCAGATCGGGCTGCCGGCCGAGCAGGTGTTCAAGACGCTGGCGGTCAAGGGCGACAAACACGGCGTCGTCTTGGCCGTGGTGCCGGGCGATCACGAGTTGGACCTGAAGGCGCTGGCGCGACTGTCCGGCAATCGCAGCATGGAGATGGTTCCGGTCAGCCAGTTGCAGCCGCTGACCGGGTACATCCGTGGCGGCGTCACGGCGCTGGCGTGCAAGAAGCACTATCCGGTGTACCTCGACGAGTCCGCCGTGCTGTATGCGACGATCGCGGTCTCGGCGGGCATCCGCGGCACCCAGATTCTGCTGGCCCCGCAAGACTACGTGGCGGCGACCGGCGCGACGCTGGGAGCGATTGCGCGAGCGGTGGGCTGATTCCGTGGCGTGGGCAACGGAGGGGCCAATTCTGGCCGGCTTCTGGACTTCGTCTGCGATTTCGGGTATGGTGAGATTTCGGCGTTTTGGCCGGGACACGATTCATGTTGGTGTTTCAGTCAGTGGCGTGACGATTCTTCAGTCTCCAGTTCGTGCAGGGGGACGCCGGGATGAACGGACGACGCTCGCAGCACGCGGCATTCACGCTGGTCGAACTCCTCGTGGTGATCGCGATCATTGGCATCTTGGTTGCCTTGCTGCTGCCCGCCGTACAGGCCGCCCGCGGCTCGGCTCGCGCGGCCCAGTGCAAGAGCAATCTGCGGCAAATCGGCATCGCGCTGCACCACTATCACGACGTCCATGGCGGCTTTCCTCCCGCCTTCCTCGGCGAGGCCAGCGGCTGGCTGCCCAGTTGGTCCTGGACGACGTTCCTGCTGCCGCACTTGGAACAGCAGGGACTGTACGATGAACTGCAAGTGATGTCGGCCCAGTTCGGCGGCGGTGCGCCGTTTGCGACGACGCCCAGCGGGCCAACGCAATCGGTGCTGTCGGTCTTCGTCTGTCCGGCGGACACCGCAGGGGACCTGAATCACCGCAAGAGCGAGCACGCCAAATCCAGCTATCACGGCGTATTGGGCAACGAGACTCAGCTTTCCACTTCCCATCCGGTGCTGATCCGCCAGAACGGGACGTTTTTCGTGAACAGCCGCGTCTCGGTCGAACAGATGACTGACGGTTCGTCGCAGACGCTGGCGGTCGGCGAATGCCGGCTCGATCCCGGCGAGGACGGCAAACGCGGGGCGATCTGGGCCGGGATGCGCGGCCCCACGGGCGATACGCTGTGGCTGAGCGACACCGCGTGGTGGCTGAACGACGAGCCCGATTGGCGCATCAACGGGCCCGGCGAGCAGGCGTTTTCCAGTCACCATCCGGGCGGCGTACACTTCGTGCTCGGCGACGGCTCGGTGCGTCTGATCTCCGAAACGATCGACGGGGCCACGCTGGAGCACCTGGCGGCGCGGAACGACGGAGAGCCGGTCGGCGAGTTCTGACGGGGAAGAAACCGGCACGGGATGCTCCGCCCCAAGCCTCCTCACCGGTCGCTGTCCGATCCCTTTTGCATCGGCGGCCAAAACGGGAATTCCACTGGGATACCTTTGCATCGCAGACCCAAGTCTTGCTATGATGAGCCGATAATTACCAGCTTGGCAATGGTCCGTCGACCTGTGGCTCCCCCTTTGCATTCCTGGACGTGCCCCAGACGATCTCCGTGATTGAGAAAGGATCAAACGATGGCTCAAACAACCAGACTCTCCCGCCGACAGTTCCTGCGTCACACCAGCGCGCTGGCTGCCGCGGGCATCGCGGCTCCGTACATCATCCCTTCCGGCATCCTGGCATTCCAGGGCAGTCCCGGCGCCAATGACCGCATCGGCATCGGCGGGATCGGGATCGGCCGCCAAGGCAGCGGCGTGCTGCGCGGCGCCGTCGGGTCCAAGGACTGCCGCTTCATCGGCATCGCGGACGTGTTTCTGTCTCGCGCCGAAGATATGTGCAAGAGACTGGGCGGTGGCGAGCCGTACCAGGACTACCGCAAGTTGTTGGAACGGAAGGACGTGGACGCCATCGTAACCGCCACGCCCGACCACTGGCGGGCCTTGGTGACCATCCACGCTTGCCAAGCCGGCAAAGACGTTTACGCGGAGAAGGCTTTGAGCCTGACGATTCGCGAAGGCCGGTTGATGGTCCAGGCGGCGCGCAAGTACCAACGGGTCTTCCAGGTTGGGAGTCAACAGCGCTCACAGGCCGTGAACCGCGTCTCCTGCGAGTACGTGCGCACGGGCAAGCTCGGCAAGATCAAGGAGGTCATCGGCGCGAACTATCCCAGCCCGTGGGAGTGCGAGTTGCCGGCGGAGCCCGTGCCTGAGGGACTGGACTGGGACATGTGGTGCGGCCCGACGCCGTTGGTCCCGTACAACAAGGACCTGTTTGCGCCTCGCGCGAATCCCGGCTGGCTTTCGTTCCGCCCGTACTCGGGCGGCGAGATGACAGGCTGGGGCGCGCACGGCATCGACCAGATTCAGTGCGCCTTGGGGATGGACGACAGCGGCCCGGTCGAAGTCTGGACGGAGGGCGACAAGTTCAACCCGCCCACTTACACGCAACCTGAGTCGCGAGCCCGCGGCGACAAGATGTGCTCTGTCCCGATGGTCTTCTTCCGCTACGCCAACGGCGTGACCGTGAAACTGGACAACGGCAGCCAAGGCGGCGGGATCTTCATCGGCGAGCACGGCAAGATGGACCTCACCCGCGGCCGGGTCGCCACGAACCCGGCGGAGATCGCCGAGGAGATCAACAAGCAAGCGAAGGGCGGCGATCAGAGCCACGTGGGCAACTGGATCGAGTGCATGAAGACCCGCGCCAAGCCCGTGGCGGACGTCGAGATCGGCCACCGGTCGATCACCGTCTGCCACTTGGCCAACATCGCCCGCTGGGCCGGCCGCCGCCTGAAATGGGACCCGGTCAAGGAGCAGTTCCCCGACGATCCGGACGCGAACACGTACCTGGACCGCCCGCGGCGGGCGCCCTATCAACTGCCGGAGACGATCTGAATCCGTGTTCGCGAAAAAGGGACGGAATGCGCTCGCCTAAGGCCACTTGACGTCCTCTTTGCGCACACAATTCTTGGAGAATTGCACGCGGGGGTCAAGGGCGTGGGCCCGAGCGGCGGATCGGGGCGGAATCGGGATGGCAAGTCACATGGCCGCTGCGAGTGAAGCCCGTCGACCCGTCAAGCGGCCCTTGGACGCCACGACACGATCGGGCCGAGAACGTCGAGCCAGTGAGTCCGCGAGCGTCGTGTCGCCCTTGAGTCTCCGGGGCCGGCCAATTGGACCCGGTTTCGAGTTCCGGCCCCAGTGGAACGTAGCCTGGGGGGGCCGGCACACGTGCGGAATGTTACAATGTCGGGGGTTCGCTCGTGTGCCCAGTGAGCAAAGGCACTCATGCATTCGACTTTGGACTCAGGCGACAGGAAAGGACGGCAATGAAGTTTTCTCGGATCACTCACAACCCGGCAGTGATGGGGGGCAAGCCGTGCATTCGTGGTTTGCGCGTGACGGTGGGGACTGTGGTTGGGCTGCTCGCCGCCGGTGTATCGCGGGAACGGATTTTGGCCGCTTACCCCTATCTAGAACCTGGAGATCTTGACGAGGCGTTGGCGTACGCCGCGTGGCGACTCGAAGAACGCGAGGAAGAACTCTTGGTGACCACATGAGCCTTCGAATCGTCGTGGACATGAATCTGTCTGTGGATTGGATCCCGCTGCTGGAGCAGGCAGGGTGGCCAGCCATCCACTGGTCCGCAGTTGGCGATCCGCGCGCTGAAGATGAGACGATCATGGCCTGGGCCTGGACGAACGGGCATGTGGTCTTCACACACGACTTGGACTTCGGAACGACCTTGGCGTTGACCCACGCAGGAGGCCCCAGCGTGATCCAAGTTCGTGGGCAACGTGTGCTACCGGAACATGTGGGCACGCTCGTGCTCGCCGCCCTTAAACAGTACGAACCGGAGCTGTCCGTCGGAGCCTTGGTGGTCGTGGAACAGTCCAAAAGTCGCGTCCGAATCTTGCCCTTGTGACGCAGGGCCGAAGAAGTTCCGCCCCAAGAGAATCACGGGTTGGTTGGGAAACGCAAGCGGTGACCGCGGGAACTTGGCCATCAAGTCTTCGGGGCCGAATCGAGTTCGCTTTGCGGCGTCAAACGCAGTGTGGGGGTGTCTCCATGTGCGAGCCTGTGATCATTTTTGTGCGGTGCAAGAATAAGGTACCACCACCAGTTCGCCTCGACGATAGCCCGCATGTATGGCTTGCCGAAGCGCGTCTCTGTGCAGAACTCGAGTATTTCGGGCAAGCCCGTCGGCCACCTGATGCCAACGGCATTGATTGTCGCTCATCGGCTCGCTCCATTTGCGTTCCTGCAATCGCCCGCCGGGACGCCTGTCGGTTACCTCCGCTTTCTCGGTCCCCGACACTTGTTGTCCACGGATTCAGCCTGTCACTCAAACGCAGCCGGCACCGGCGGCAGGTCTTTGGTTAACACCGCGGGGGTCTGCCGGCCGGCTTTGGAGGCGTCAAACGGCTGGAATCCCAACTTCAACGCGGGCGAATCGGGCTTGAGCCGGAAATCGTCCTTCTTGGCGTCGACGAAACCGGGATCGGCGATGATCGAGTGCTGGTCCTGGCCACGTTTCTGTTGCCATTGGTCCAGCGTCAGTCCGCCGAAAAACGTGACCGGCTTCTGGCCTGCGCTGAAGTACAGGTTGCAGTCCATCCGGAAGTTGTCGTCCCTCCAGTTCGAGCCCTGCAGCGGGCTGTCGTTGTCCCAGAAGACGATGTTCCGCTCGAACCAGAACGAGATGTGTTCTTCGGTGCGAGTTCGCTGCAACTGCTGTTCGCCGTTGAAGGCCAGGATGTTGTTTTCGATGCGGTTCTCTTTGCCGTAGTGCTGGTGGAATCCGGCTCGCGAGCAGCGATAGACCAGGTTGTTCTTCATGACAATCCCGGTGGAACCCTCGTCGGTGTACAAGCCCCAGCCGCCGTAGTCGAACGAGGTCACGTCGTGAAAGTGGTTGTCGTGGATCACGGTGCCGGGCGAAACGCCCAGCGTATAGATGCAGCCCATGTCGCTCAGCACGCCCTGTCCGATCTTGTAGGCGTGATTGAAGCCGATGTCGTTGTGGTGCGCGCGGCTCGAAGCATAGCCCCACACCCAGCCGACGGAAAAAGCCGAGTAGTAGAAGTCGACCACGTCGTTATGTTCCACCACGTTGTACGGCGAGTGGCCGATCCAGACGCCGATGGCGGCCGAGTGCAGTCGGCCGCCGTGGGCGATGCGGCAGTTGCGGATCGTCTGGTGCGAGACTAACGCCTCGTCGTCCTGAGGCGGGGCCAGCGTGTCGCCCCACTCGGCCGGCAACGCGCTGCCGAGCTTGACGCCGCCCGCGCCCAGATCGAACAACTCGCAACCTTCGACGCGATTGTGCTGGCAGCCGGGCCCAAAGGCCACGGCGTATTCGCCGGTGTGCCGCACCGCGCAGTTCTCGATTACCACGTTGCGCGTCGCCGTGGCGGCTACGGCGGAACCCAAGTTGACTTCGGCCTGCGGGAACGCTTGGCCCTCCGGCGGCGTGGTCCAGTTGCTGTGCGCGAACGTCAAACCGCGCAGCTGAATGTGTTGGACCCAGCGACGTTGTGCGAGTTCGCCGGCCAGCAGCACCAGATACCGCAGTCGCGGCGCGATGACGGAGGTCTGCTGCGGATCTTCGCCCGACTTTGGAAGATAGGTGAGCCGTCCGCTGGTCCGGTCCAAGTACCACTCACCCGGTTCGGTCAATGCCTCCTTGACGTTGATCGCCAGATAGCGGTGGCCCTTGTGAAAGGCTGCCCACGAACTGGTGCCGGTCGTGTGACCGGTGACCGTAACGGTCTTTTCCTGCGCGTCGATCGAAGCGATGGGCAGACGCGAAGCGGTCCAGGAATGGAACGGCATGACCTCGACATCGTTCAAGTTGGCCCACTTCGCGTCCAGTTCGCCTTCCCCAAAACCGAACCGATCAAAGCCTTTGCCCGCCGCTTTCGGCGTGGAATCGCCGGCCTTGGCGATCTTGAAGTAGCCCTTTTTCGGCAGCCGCGGCCGGAACCGCCGCTGGTCCCCGACGAACAGCTGGCAGAAATGCCATTTGCCTTCCTTGACCTCCGGAAGATCGACGTACCAGCGGCCGGGCTGATCCGTTTTCCAGCCCGTGATGGATCGGCCGCCGGAGAAGATGGGACGCTCGTCGCCAAAAGCCTGATAGACGACCGGCGCTTTCTCTGTGCCGGAATCCTCGGCACCGAAAGAAATCGGGGCTGGGAGCCAATACGTGCCGCCGCGAATCGAGACGACGATCGCGTGGTCGCGGTCCGCCTGAGCTTGTTTCAATTCACGAACCGCTTGTTGCGCTCGCTGAAAACTGGCAAACGGTCCGTCGGCCCCGTCCGCCTTGGGCTCCGCGAGTTTGCCCGTCCATTGGTCGTTGCCGTTGGTGGCCACGAAGAAATCCGGCTCGGCCGCCCGCGCCAGCGAGCCCAGAAACATGAGTCCTGCGGCCGCCAACAGAAAGAGCATGCAGCGTGCGGAAGAAAGGCTTTTGGTCATGGTGGCGATCTCCTGGGGTGAGGGTGTGGGGGCAGGGAACATCCGGGTAAGGCGGGAAGAGCTGACAGAAAGATGGGGTGACAGAAAAATAAGGAAAGCGAATCTCGCCGCTAACCTCTGTTTCTCTCTTTCATCTTTCTGTCACCCCATCTTTCTGTCAGCTCTCCTGTCTTTCTGCGTGTGATTTTTTCGGGCGTTAGGCCCGGCGCAGTTCGTGGGTCGAAAACAGCAGGGCGCGGGTGACGTGGTAGGCGGCCTTCCAAGGCGTGGCCTTGTTCACGCGCAGCGGTTTGCCGTCCGGCGTGACGGTCTCGTAGCACCCGCCGTACTGGTCGTCGATCATGTGTTTGCGGAAAAAGGCCCAAGTCTCCGCGAATCGCCGGAAGTACTCGTCTTTCTGCGGTGCCAGCCGCGCGGCGGTCAGCAGGCCGTTCAGACCCTCGACCTGGACCCACCACACCTTGTCGGTTTTCGTCGGCGGGCCGGTGGGCGGGCCTTCGTCCGCGAAGCCGCCGTGGTCTTGGTCCCAACCCCACCGCAGGGCGTGATCGACGGTATGCAGGGCCGTGCGAGCCGTGACTTCCGCGTCCTGGCGGCGCAACACGTCGGCGGCTTCCTCCAGCAGGTATGCGATCTCTAGTTGGTGCCCGAACGAGCCGCGCTCGTCGTGCGGCTTGAAGTCCCGTGCTGCGAACATGTTCAGATGGCCGCCCGGCAGCACGATCTTGTCTCGCACGATCTCGAAGACTTCCTGCAACCGCGCCGTCAATCGCGCGTCGTTCCAGACACGTCGCAGGGCTGTCAATGCCTCCAGCAAATGGATGTGCGCGTTCATCGACTTGAAGCCGACCTGGCCGATGACCGGCAGGCCGCGGCCCAGCGGTTCGGCAGGGACATCCACCGCCACGCTTTGTCCGTCCGCCGTCACGTGTTCGAAGTAGCCGCCGCACTCCGCATCGTGGGCGTGATTATCCAGCCAGTTGAAGGCGGACTTGCCAAGTTCCACGGCGTCGCAGTCGCCGGTCGCCTCGCTGACCGCCGCGGCAGCGTAAATCCCGAACGCGTAGCTGTACAGTTGCTTCCAGGGCATCTTGTCCGGCATGGGCTGCCCGGCGGCGTCCGTGCGGTCGAAGAAGCCGCCACGCTGGGCGTCCCACATCTTGTCGGCCAGAAATCTCAATCCGTGCCGAGCGTACTGCAAGAACTTGTCCTTCCGTTGCGGATAAGCCAGCGCCACGGCCGCAGCGGTCCAGGTCTGGCGGGCCTGGTAGACGAGGAACTTCGAGTCCGTCGCGCCACGCGTCCAGTCCCGCGAAAAGTTCTCGTGAAACCCGCCGCGCTGCGTGTCCAGGCACCGCGGATACCAAGCGTCCAGCACCTTGTCCCACATTACCCGCTCGATTTCATCGGCTAGTTGGCCGCGAATCGCCTTGCCGCCGTCCGCCGTTGCGGCCGCGCACGCCGCATAGGATCCGCGGCAGGCGAAGGCTGCTGCAGCTTGGCCCAAGGACCACAGTGCCTGACGGCGAGTCAGCCGCGCCGCGTTGCGATTCGTTCCGATGATCCGGCTCGTCGCTGTCATTTCACCTCGCCCTTGTCGTACAGTTCCCAGAACGCCGCCGGGGGCATCTTGTCGTCGGCCGCGTCGTCGAATCGGGTGCCCAGTTCCTGTAGACTGGCCATCTTGCGTACCGCATCGAGTCCCGTCTTGATCTTGCCGGGCGTGAAGATCAGCCGCGTCAATTGCAGCGAGCCGATCGGCGTCAGGTCGGTGACTTCGGCGCCGCCGATGTGCAGTCGCTGCAGTGGATGCCCCTCCAGCGGACTCAGGTCTGACACCCGCGTGTCCTGCAGGGTCAGGCTGACCAACGGGACGCGGCGCAACGGTGAGATGTCCGCCACGGGGCAGCCGGTGAGCCACAACATGCTGATCGGACATTCGGCCAGCGGCGCGAGGTCCTTGACGCGGGTGCCCAACAAGTTCAATTCCTCCAGCGTAGCGCCTCGCAGCGGCCCCAGGTTTTCGACGCGCGTGCGGCTGAGGTACAGTTTCCGCAACGGCATGCCGCGCAGGGCCGAAATGTCCGCCAGTCGCTGGTTGTCCTCCAGGTACAGTTCGACCAACGGCAATCCATTCAGCGGGTCAACATCGGCGATGTCGCACTTGGACAGGTCCAGGACGCCGATCCGCTGACGGGCCAGGGGGCTGATGTCCTTCACGTTCGGATCGTTGATGGCCAGGGCCAGCAGATCCGCCGAGATCGGCTGCATCTGCAACTCGCCGCCGAAGCCGGGGTTCTTCTCTTTCATCGCCGCCGTGAGCTGTTCCGGCGTGGCGATCGCGTGCGGTTGACTTGGGGGCAGATCGGTCTTGGCTTCCGGCACGACGGGAGATGGCGCAGCCGGATCGGTCTGGGATGGTTCATCACCCGATGCAGGCTGCGCATCGCCCCGCGATGAACTCGGCACGGAAGACGGCTGGCCGCACCCCGCAGCGAGCAAGGCGGTCAGCAGGACGACGGCAATGGTCGTGTTGTTCAACAAAGGGCCCTCCGGGAACAGAAGTTCGTGCGTGCCGGGGCTCAGACGTACAGAATTCAATTTTCGCGGCTCCTCGTTCAACCATCGGGAAGACGCCCTGGGCCGCGAAAATTGAATTCTGTACGTCTGAGCCCTTTGTACTCGTTGGATGAGCGTACCACTGCAGCAACACCGGGTCAATCAGCGGCCTCCTCAGCCATCTGGCAGCCGGTACCCGACTGCGGTAAATTGACGCCTACAGGAATTCGTGATCGTGGCGACTCTGGGACGGCTGGGACCAAGCGCACCTTAGGAAGTCATGTTCCGACGCAACCGGTTAAGTTCACTCCCTCAACAGCGGAAAAACCGTGGACCTGAATCTGAAAAACCGAGTGGCGATCGTGACCGGCGGGTCGCGGGGCTTGGGCCGGGCAATTTGCCTGGGCTTGGCAGCCGAAGGGGCCAATGTGGCCGTCAGCTATTTGTGCGATCCGGAGGCCAAGATCGACCTGGGCGACGAAGCGGCGGAGTTGGCCACGACGATCCGCGCCGAGTGCGGCGTGAAAGCCTTGCCGGTCGGCGGCGACGTGGGCAAAGAGGCCGATGTCGAACGGCTATTTGCGGCAACGGAACGCGAATTGGGTCCGGTCGACATCCTCGTCAACAACGCCGGCATCTGGCCCACGGCGTTCGTACGCGACATGAGCGAAGCCGAATTCACACGCGTGCTGCAGATCAACCTCGTGGGCGCGTTTCTGACTTGCCGCGAAGCCGTCCGCCGCTGGCTGGCGGCTTCGCGGCAAGTCAGAAACGCGCCCACGAGGTTGATCTGCAGCACGCGTGTGAAT
>Ga0116156_10003901_pt1 | contig 12837 bp, 10 predicted proteins | sample AD_UKC045_MetaG_FD_89891 | JGI IMG/M metagenome (GOLD analysis project Ga0116156, IMG submission 89891) | Active sludge microbial communities of municipal wastewater-treating anaerobic digesters from USA - AD_UKC045_MetaG | ecosystem: Engineered > Bioreactor > Anaerobic > Digestate | place: USA... | reverse complement strand
GCCTCATAGCGCATGGCGGTCATTTCGAGGATGCCGTGCTTGTCCATCTAATATACTCCTTTTTTTTATCTAACTCTTTTGTCTATATGGAACCGCAAACGTCCCCGTTTGCGCTTCTGAACTCATCTCGTTCTCTTGATGATTCTGCGTTGGGTGATATCTCTATACTGCATGGTCTGGCGCGCTCCCCAGCTTTGCCAGACCGTCTGAATCTGGGGCTCGGGACGCTCCACAAAGGGCAGGGACTCTTCAGCGTTAACGATAGCCATCACTGCGGAGATGGCGGCCAGTTCTTTCTTGTCCATCATCTTAGAAGGTCCTAAGCGGGGATGTTGCCGTGCTTTTTGGGCGGCAGGGCTTCAGACTTGGTGGAAAGGATCTCAAGCGCGTCGATGAGACGGGCGCGCGTCTCGGAAGGAACGATCACGGCATCCACATAGCCACGGGAAGCGGCCACGTAGGGGTTGTTAAACTCTTGTTCATAGATGGCGATCATCTCGGCCCGCTTGGCTGCCTTATCCTCGGCTCCGTCTATCTCTTTGCGGAAGATCACGTTGGCCGCTCCCTGAGCGCCCATCACGGCAATTTCAGCCATGGGCCAGGCAAATACCATGTCGGCTCCCAAGTGCCTGCTGCTCATAGCGATGTAGCTGCCGCCATAGTCTTTGCGGGTGACCACGGTGAGCTTGGGCACGGTAGCCTCGCTGTAGCACCACAAGAGCTTGGCGCCATGCCGGATGATCCCATTCCATTCCTGATGGGTGCCGGGAAGGTAGCCTGGGACGTCCACCAGGGTGAGCAACGGAACGTTGAAAGCGTCGCAGAAACGGATGAACCGGGTGGCCTTGTCCGAGGCGTCGATATCCAGACATCCGGCCAGCACGGTGGGCTGGTTGGCAATGATGCCGATGGCCCGTCCGTTGAGCCGGGCAAATCCCACGATCAGATTGCGGGCGTAGTATTTATGCGGCTCGAAAAACTCCCCGTTATCCACCAGGGAACTGATCACGTCGTGCATGTCATAGCTCTGTTTGGGGCTGTCCGGAATGATCGTATCCAGTTCCGGACAGAGGCGATGGGGATCGTCCTGACACAGGATGCGGGGCGCGTCTTCCATATTATTGGCAGGCAGATAGCTCAGTAGCAGCTTGATCTGGTCGATGGCGTCGGCATCGTTTTCACAGGCAAAATGCGCGTTACCGCTGTGGGTGTTGTGAGACATGGCGCCGCCCAGTTCTTCCTGAGTGGTCTCTTCACCAGTGACGGCACGGATCACGTCCGGACCGGTAATGAACATGAAAGAGGTGTTTTTGACCATGAAGACAAAGTCTGTCATGGCAGGAGAATAGACCGCTCCGCCCGCGCAGGGCCCCATGATGGCAGTGATCTGAGGGATCACACCACTGGCGCGGGAATTGCGGAAGAAGATGTCTCCATAGCCTTTAAGGGCATCCACACCTTCCTGGATACGGGCCCCGCCACTATCCTGAATGCCCACCAGCGGAACTCCGCTCTTGAGGGCCATATCCATCACCTTGCAGATCTTGGCGGCGTGCATTTCGCCCAAAGAACCTCCCCGGGATGTGAAATCCTGGCTGAAGGCAAAGACGGGGCGGCCATCGACCATGCCGTGGCCGGTGATCACACCATCCGAAGGAATCTCGATCTTCTCCATGCCAAAATTGTCGCAGCGATGCTGCACAAACATATCCAGCTCTCTGAAAGTGCCGGGATCAAACAGCAGGTCGAGCCGCTGCCTGGCCGTAAGTTTACCTCCGGCAACCTGTTTATCCACAGCTTTGGCGCCGCCCATGAGCCGCACCTTGGCCTCGCGGGTTTGCAGGTCCCGGATCGCGTCCTTGGTAGAAAGCATAAGTGTTTCCCCTTGTATATCAGTAGATTATGATAAGCGTGTGAGCCCCGTGGACTAGCCTGGGGGCCGGATAAACCAGAATCGGATACTCCCCTTATTTCGTCAAGAAAAAGCTGAAGACGCAAACGCTTGCGTCTTCAGCTTCAGATTGAGGCAGGGTAAAAAAGCTTACTCAGCTATCACCCTGACGGCGTTTTCGTTTACCTTGAGGCCTTCGGCCACCATCACGACCTTCTTAAAGAGCTCGCTCACATCCACGATGCGGCTGTTGAGCCAGTATCCAGCCCGCCCTTCCTGATTGCTTTCGGGGTAGCGGTAATAACCATTCTGGTCCGTAACGTCAAAGAAGATCACTTCCCTGCCCAGCACGAGGTCTTCGCGTTTGGCAATGCGGGTCTTTTTGAAGTATTTGGTCCAGACGGTGCTGCCGTCCATGGTGACGAGGAACTGGGCCTGCCATTTGGTGTCTTCAGAGGCGGGAGTGATCATTTTGCCGATGCGGGCATAAATCCAACCCTGGTCCGTGAGGGCATCTTCGGTGATAAAAAAGTCATCGGGCTGCACAAAGTGCATATCCGCTACGCCAGCGGGAGGAGGAGTGTTGGGATCGGGGGTCTCAGGAGTGCTGGGTGTGGAAGCAACCAATACTACGTCCGGCAGTACCGGATTGACATTCAGGCGGGGAACGCAGCCGCTGAGCAGAGCCAGGGCGGCCAGGATAGCGATCACAGTGATCGCGCGGGATCCAAAACGAGAGGACATGTTCATAACAGTCTCCTTTGCAGATGTTTTTGTCTCTTGTTCAAACTTGCCATGGTATCCATACTTGTCAAAGCTTTTTTTGCCCACGGGCAGACCGCCTAGGTGCCCTCAATAAAAACTTCATATGTCCAAGCCCAAAAGACCCTGAGCCAGACGAGACGAACGATCGAGATTTGCTAACTTCGTTCAGATCATTTTATTGTCTGTTTAGGACTGAATCCGGTAGAATCAAAGGGGTGTCCAAGTGCGGCAGTAAATGGTGGTAGATTTGAAGTTTGGGTGATTAAACCGGGTAGCCTGATCTGGGAAAGCCCCAGTCCAACAAACCAGGTGTGGATGTCATATCTTGCTTGCCCATAATGTGATAGCGTCAATTGGCCCAGTGAGACTGATTTGAAGTTCTAAGTACCAGCCTCCAAATGGTTTTACTCTCCGGCCATGACCTTTCACTTGACAACGGAAGCTGCTGAACTTATAGTGACGCCGATGTGTTTTCGGCTGCGGGGAAAATTCCCGCGGCGAGGTGCCAGGAGGTATCAGATGCAAATCAAAACGCTGTTGCTGGCGTTGTCCTTGCTTTTTCTGCCAGGCATGGCCCTGGCTGAGGTCCTGAGTGTAGGAAGCGATGGCACGCAACCCTACACCAGCATTCAGGCCGCGATCAACAACAGCACCCACGGTGATATCATTCAGGTGAGCCCGGGAGAGTATGTTGAGCATCTGGACACAATGGGCAAAAACCTTACTATCCGCAGTTTATACATCTTTACCCAGGATGAGGAAACCATCCACGGCACCATTATCCGGGCCAGTTTCCCCAATTCCTGCCTGCTGGTGCACAACCACGAGACTGTGATCATCGACGGGTTCAATCTCGTCAACAACATGCCGGAAGTGCTGTCTCATCCCCATGTGAACGGATGGAACCTGAAAGCTGGAGGCATCGAAGTATATGAAGATTCCAGCATCCAAATCACCAACTGCGTAATCAGAAACTGTTATGGCCAGGGCGCGGGAGGAGTTTTCTTTGTTGGCGACAACTTCTATATGTCCAACACCAAAATATACGAGTGCTATGGCGTAGACGGACCTGGAGGCCTGGCCATCGGAGGCACGGGCCTGGTTTCCATCGTATTTGACGCGGTGCTGCCAAACAGCATCTACAACAACACTTCCTTCAACGGGATGGATATCCTGCTGGCGGATTTACCGCAACCCCTGAATCTGGTGTTGGACACCTTCAGTGTGATTCTCAGCGAACCGGACTGGTTCTACATTCAGTATGACGGTGCCCAGGACCTGAGCATTTCAGTTCAACACGCTTACTTTGACCTGGTCAACCATGATCTGTATGTAGCGCCGGGAGGAGATGACGGCAATTCCGGTCTGTCTCCCCAAGATCCGCTCAAGACCATTGCCAGAGCGGCAAAAATCATCGCCTCGGACAGCCTGGCAGCCAAAACCATCCATCTGGCAGCCGGCGAATACAATCTTACCGGTTCCGGCCAGTTTTTTCCGCTGACGCTCAAATCTCACACCCGTTTGAGGGGCGACGATCCTGAGCTTGTGATCTTCAACCCTGAGAATAGCGGCAGGGGCTGTTTGTCATTTTTTAACCAGCATAACATCAGGATCGAGAACATCACTTTTATCCCTCACGTGATCGAAACCGCCAACACTTTCCCGATTTTCGCGGCTCGCGTCCACAACCTCGAACTGCGGAACCTGAGCTGGAACGGCAATATAGAGGACTATTTTGACGATTTCACCCGCATCCGCATTGGCTATTGCGATGGCGTGATCTGCGAAAACATCACAGCCAGAAACGCCACGACCAACGACCATAACAACCTCGCTGTGTCGGTCCTGAGTTCCAGAAATATCTTCCTGAACAATATTCTGATCGACAATCTGGTGATCCTGTCCGACGGGTTCCATTCCGGTCTGTTGGTCTATGAATCGGACGCCACCGTGCGCAATACCGTGATCTCAAACTGCTACGCCAATTGCGGCACGATGTTTATGTACCAAAGCCGGGGAACGGAAGGAGTCAACCTGGACCTTTCCAATATGCTGTTTATCAACAACATATCCACTTCAGCCGATGCGGGCGCGCCCATCTACATCTTCAACCAGTTTGAGCGCGCGCAAATCCGCAACAGCACCTTTGCCTACAACAATGCCTGGGGACGCTATGTGATGTTGCTGCGCGGATACGGTGATATCTACAACTGTATTTTCTATAATCCGGACAACCATTTGCGGGACCTGCTGCTCAACAACGTGAATGACGGGGATACCTTCAACCCCGGAGTTTCCTACAGCCTGTTTACCGTTCCGGTCGGTGTGCAGGATTCCACCGCGGTCAGCTTTAGCAATCTGCTGATTGGCGAAGATCCCCTGTTCGAGGGTCATGGCCAGCCGGCCTGGGATACCTCTCTGCCTGCCTCCTACCAGCTAAGTTCAATCTCGCCCTGCGTCAATGCCGGGACTCCGGATGTCAGCGGCTTGAACCTCCCCCCCACTGATTTGGCTGGCAATCTCCGGATCTGGGACGGCAGGGTGGACATGGGCTGCTTTGAGTATGGCTCCGTGCCTTATGTATCCAATCCCGAGCCGGATATCCCCTCAGCTCCCGATCAAATCGTCCTTTCGCTGTTTCCCAATCCTGTCCGCGCGACCGCGTCCAGGGCAGCTTATGTATTTATCGAATTCACTCTTCCAAAGCTGGTGAAAGAGGACGCTATAATCCAGATATACAACCTTAAAGGGCAGAGGCTCAGAACTCTCAGACCGGGCATAGTGCCCGCTTCGACTTCCGGGCAGGGTGGCATCTATTCAACGGTGTATGACTGCCGCGATGAGAGCGGCCGCAAACTCCCATCCGGAATATATCTGATCAGGGTGGAATCCGGAAAATATCACAGCACTGGCAGATTCACTATCGTCAAATGACGCCTGGATGAGATATCCTGGCAGGACCTGATAAATGCTGCCGGCAGGCTCTTGGGGACTGGCTGACGTCATCGTCTGCTGAGGGAACTCGCGGAACGAAAACAGGGACCTTTACGCTTCCCGTGGCAATGGCGTTCCCAGCTCAGATCAGATCAGCCCTGTAAGCCTGTCATAACCCTCCACTTCTTCTATAAGCCCACCCTCCACGGCGGTTTTCACGGAGCGGCAGGGCAAGGGAGCGCTCTCTATCAGAGCTCTGCTGAGTTCCGTGACTGGGATGTCCAAAGCCCTGGCCTGAGCATACATGAGACGGGTATAGAGGGCGTAGTGATTGTTGATGAGCTTAGCTCCGGCTTTGAGCTCCGAGTTGTGGAGCAGCTGATAGAGCTTGAGGTCCGCGATAAAAGCTGCCGAGGGGTTCAAAGCTTTCAGGTGCTTGCTGTTTGAGGACAGACGGGCGTTGGACTGGCTGGCCCGCGGTTTTGTGTAGCGCCGGGCTACCATGGTCTTGAGCTTGGAATTGTAGTAATAGACCAGATCATCGCATTCGCCCTGGTAGATCCCAAGGCGGTGTTTGAGGGTGACTTTCATTTCTTGTTCTCCTTTTTATGAGTGGTTTAGTGATTTGAGGAACTCCTGCCGGGCAAGGGCCCTTGCGTGGACTCCTAACTCAGGTTTTGGCCGGTTTGCTTCAACACAGAGAAAAGCAGAGGTTGTTACAGAGAAAAGCAGAGAGGTTTTTAAAAACAGAGGGACGGAGGGACAGAGATTTTTGAGGAACAGAGGATTCAGGGAACAATGAACAGAGCACGGTGAACAGTGCCTTAGAATGTGGAGCCGGAAACGTCCTCGTTTCCGTGGGCCTGTAGCGACGAATTCCAATTCGGCGCGTGCACATAACGCGTAACGGGTAACGCATAACGATCTGAAACACAGAGAAAAGCAGAGGTTGTTACAGAGAAAAGCAGAGAGGTTTTTAAAAACAGAGGGACGGAGGGACAGAGATTTTTGAGGAACAGAGGATTCAGGGAACAATGAACAGTGAACAGTGCCTTAGAGTATGGAGCCGGAAACGTCCTCGTTTCCGTGGGCCTGTAGCGACGAATTCCAATTCGGCGCGTGCACATAACGCGTAACGGGTAACGCATAACGATCTGAAAAACAGAGAAAAGCAGAGGTTTTGCAGAGAAAAGCAGAGACGTTGTGAAAACGGAGGAACAGAGGGATAGAGCTTATTAAGGTACGCGGAATGGAAACGGATGTCCTTATAGGGTCGCGTAACGCGTCTCGCTTCCCGATCTGTATCACTGGCTTTAGCCGGTCGTAGCACTGACTTTAGTCGGTGCGTGACAAGCATGCCCAGCCCCGTTGGAGTTCAAGCGGCCACGATAAAGCTATGCATGACAACGAGTTTGCGGGCCGCTTGGACTTCAACCAGCACACCCGCGAGAGAAATGTCTTCGATGTGCTGCACGTAAGTCCAAAGCCCCGTCAGGTATAGAGATAAACGCATTATCTATTTAGGGGCTTTGAAATCCAAGACGGCCAAGGTGGTAATTTTCACAGGCTCTTTAGCCGGTTTGCTTCAACACAGAGAAAAGCAGAGACGTTGTGAAAACGGAGGAACAGAGGGACAGAGCTTGTTAAGGTACGCGGAATGGAAACGGATGTCCTTATGGGAATCGCGTAACGGGTAACGCGTCACGCTTCCCTATCAGTATTTCCCGCCTGTCGGGAGGGTATCTCACTCATATCCCACCCCAAAGCCCGGGTTAGGCACGCGATAAGCGTGCGATAAGCACGGGATAGTGACAAGCACGGAAGCGACTGCCGGGAAAAATCGTTCCTCTACTATATATAGGGTTACATGGACTCAGGGGAAAAACATGACTGATGTAAGTGATTTTTACCATGCAGTCTATATGTATGAGCAGCAGTAGTATACCCGATGCATTGAACCACAGTACAGAAAGTAGCAATAATATCATTCATACCCCGTGACTGTCCTGTTTGATGCACAGCAGCTGAATTCGGTTTTACATGACAGAACCGACGCCTATGGTCGCTACCCAAGCTCTTTAGCCTGAGATGATGAATGTTCAGCATTGTAACACTGCTCTTGATCCCCGCTTTCCGGATCAGTGTGTTATGCGGTTTCACCAGCGCACCCGGAAAACTGTCTATGCAATTTTTACAGTGCTACCGGTAAATTGTCCAGGCTTTTTTCCGGGTGACTCACTGAACTGGTCAGTGCTGAAATAGTCTCATGCATTGATCTGATATCGTAGTCCTGCTTGACTACTATTGATTATTGCTGCTGAAGGTCTGTCACATCCTCCACAAACTCCCCAATATGTTCCTCACGCGTGTTAAAACTGCACATCAGCCGCACCTCGTTGAGCGCTTCATTCCACATATAGAAGTGATATTTATCCATCAGGGGCTGAGTGATATTCTGCGGGAGGATGCAAAACAGAGCGTTCACGACCGGCGGCATGGTGATTTCTATCTGATCAAGCTCTGCCAGACGCTCTCCCAGAAGCTCGCACATCCGGTTGGCATGCAAGGCGTTATCTCTCCACAGCTCATTCTCCAGATAGGCAATGAACTGAGCCCCGATAAAGCGCATCTTGCTGAAAAGCTGGGAAGCCTGTTTGCGGTAGAAGCGCATGGCGTTGTTGATCTCAGGCCGGAAGCTGATGATCGCCTCGCCAAAGAGCAGGCCGTTTTTGGTGCCGCCAAAGCTGACGATATCGGCTCCGGCATCTCTGGTAATAGCTGCCAGAGAGCAGTTTAGAGCAGCCGCGGCATTGGCCAGCCGGGCTCCGTCGAGGTGCAGATACATGTCATGTTGATGGGCAAAATCGGCCAGCGCGGAGATCTCATTGGGAGTATAGAGACTGCCGTATTCGGTGCTTTGGGAGATGGAAATCACTCTGAACTGGCTGTGATGCTGGTCCCGGTTGCCATATAAGCGTGGCGCGATCAGTTCTGGAGTCAGCTTGCCGTCCGGGGTGTCGATGGCCTGCAGACGTCCCTGAGTAAACTTTTGCACGGCCCCGCATTCATCCACGTTGATATGAGCGCTACTGGGACAGGCCACCGCGTGCCATGAGGAGATAAGTGACTGCAGGGCTATCACATTGGCCCCGGTACCACTCATTACGAACCAGGCCTCGCAAGCCCCGCCAAAGAGCTCGCGAACCCGCGCCAGGGCTTCCTGGGTGATGGGATCGTCGCCATAGGCGGGACAATAACCCTGATTGGCCTTGAGGATGCTGTCCATGACGGCGGGATGAACTCCGCTGTGGTTGTCGCTGCCAAAACTGATGGGAAACATAGTATATATCCTTTGTCGTTATACGTTATGCGTTAACCGTTATGCGTTATGCGTTACGCGTTATGGGTTTGGAGTACGTGGTTTTGCCTTTCGGGCTTCCAGTTTACGCTGCAGGCGCTCCAGCCTCCTGGCAGCTTCGGACAGGCGTTTCAGGTCCGGCACCGGTCTGCTCTGATGCCAGTTGATGAGGGTTTGGGTCCTGTGGACGGCCGTTTCCAGCTCTCCCCTCTTTTCCAGTATCATACACAGCTCCAGCAGGGAGGCCGGGTGTTCCAGATCGGAGGCGATCTCAAAGCACTCACTGGCCCCTTCCAAATCGCCTTCCCGCTTATAAACCATGCCCAGTTCATAGGCTGAAGGCCCGCTGCAAAAGCCCTGGGCCATGAGGTCCACCAGAATTCTCCTGGCCGTCTCGTGCTGGCCCTGGCTCTGATAGAGCCTGGCCACAGCCAGATAATCCACTCTGGGATCCTGGCCAGTCTTCACAGGCTCGGCAATGGCGTTGCCGACGATGCCAAACAGGGCCGCGGTGTTGAGCACGTCCAACTGGTTGTGCAAGAGAATCCTGCGGATGGGTTCCGGATCGCCGCTGATCAGATACTGATAATAGGTCTGGGGGATCAGGCCACCGCTGATGTCCAGTTCCTTGTCTCTGATCTGGCCCATGATATAGAATTCCAGGCTTTCCAGAGCGCAGGAGGGAAGCTGGTTTTTCCAGAGCCGCCGGGCTATGTGCAAGAGGTCCAGATGCTCTTTTTCCCGCAGATTGAGCCACAGTCTTTGATAGAGGAGGCGGGATTCCAGCACCGGGATATCGAAGGTCTTGCCGTTGAAAGTGACCAGCACGCTGTGAGTTTCCAGCAGTTCCATCAGACGGTCAAAGGAATTGAGCTCGGCATCAGGATCCGGCAGGAAGATCTGCTCCACCGTGTAGGTATCGCCTTCGTAGTAGCCCAGACCGATCAGAAAGGCGAGGGTGTTGCCTCTGCCCAGACCGGTGGTCTCGAGGTCCAACACCAGAAAGTCTTCCGGTTTCCAGGGGGTGGAAAGGTCCATGCCGGCCCAGCTTAACAGCACTTCCGGCAAGGCGTTGGGATACAGGGGCTGCCCATCGTCGCTAAAGCGCTCCCAGCTCTTTTTGATCAGATAGACCGGGTCTCTGGAATGGACGGACCACTCCCCCTCCACCATTGCCTGCAGGGGTTCACGGGTGAGAGTCTTGATATCCAGGCTGTAGTCTTCCTGGTCGCGGTCCATATCCATGGTGCAAGGCTGGCAGGGGTGGATGGCTTGTCAATAAAAAGCTGAGATGGACTGATGAAGGCTATCGAATCACTGGCGCATAGTTTATCCTTCTGTCCGGGAAGGATTGTGGAAAGATATCCATAGCGTCGTGCATAAATTTCCTCATTTTCTAATGATTATCGCTTGACAGGAAGCGGGGAAAGAATAGACCATTGCTCTGTGTGTTGATTCTCTTTATAGCAATATCCTGGGAGTATAGTAATGCAAGAAGCGAAAGACGGCCGGATTTTCAGCTCCGAAACAGAACACAGGGAGTTTGTGCCCTGGTGGCGTTCTGGCACCGGCATCGTCTTTTTGATCATCCTGCTCTTCTTTGTCTATGCGGCCGCCCTGATCATTCCAAGGCTCAGCAGCACCCGAACAGTGCTTGTGAACGGCCTGGAAGTGTTGAGGGACATCAAACCGACCCGCATTCTGATCAGCCCCAAAGAAGCCAGACAAATGGCCCGGCTTCATCTGGAAAAGCTGACTGGCGCAGCCCCGGGGGCAGAGCTTCGGGAATATGCCAGGCCCTGGAGCAGCGATCCTGTCTCGCGTTATTACGCCCTCTTCGAAAACAGCATCGATGCCTTTTATAATCTTCTGGATAGCTACATCATCCGCGAGGGCTGGAGAGTGGACTTTTTGGACACCCGAGACAACAGCTTTCCCTGGAGCGTGTTCCTGGATTCATCCGGAAAGCTGCTCTGCTGCCAGAACAATCCCACCCATCCTGACAAACCCGGGGCCATCACAGAAGCCGAGGCCCGTCTGACCGCACAAAGCTATCTGACTCCCACGGTTTATGGCTCCATTCCCAGCTTTCATGAAAGCTCGGCTGTCCCGCTTCCCGATCAGCATCAGTGGCTCTTCAGCTTTTCTGATTCTCTGGATCACGAGCTGGTTTCCGGCCGGGTTCAGCTGCAGTTGGTGATCGGTGCTGGAGGAGTTACGTCCTTCCAGCCCGGAATCAGCATGCCCCCAGACCACGCCGCTTCTATAGCCGCCGCTGAGCAGCTCACCAGGCGGATGAAGATTGGGGCCCTGGTGGTCATTCTGCTCTTCATGATCAGGCTGTTTGTCTTTACCCTGGGAAGGTTCAGGAGGGGTGAATGGGACCGCGGCACCTTCTGGAGGTCTCTGCTGCTCTTGCTTCCCATGATCCTCTACAATGTGTATGACCGCAATCATCAGTTGCGTCTGTGGGTCAGCGAACCGGGGCTTCCTGTCATCAGCGGAGCGGTTTTTTATGGAGCGGGAGCGCTCTTCGCGCTGTTCATCTCAATGTTTCTGGCCTGGAGCCTCAAGTGGATGCGCGAGCGTGAGATTGATCCGCACTACATGCCCCTCGTGGCTGGCCGGGTCCCGCTCATTAACCTCAGTTCCTTTCTCAGCCTGCTGGGAGTGATCCTGATGGTCGTCAATATGGGCCTGGCCCACATGTTTTCCGGACCCTCGGAAGCCCTGCCCATCTACAGCAACCGTATCTCACTGTCTTTTATCATGTTTGCCATGTATCTGCTGATCCTGGGATTCATGATCTTTATCGTGTGGCGCTGGGAACAGATCAGGCGTCGGACCGCGCCCCGGATCATAGCAGGCCTGGTGGCGTTCCTGGTCATCACAAGTATCATTACCCTCAGCACCTTACCGTTGTTTAAGGGACCCTTTCAGGCCAGACTGCTGATCATGTTCTTCTGTTTCATCCCCTTTACCGGGATCACGGCGCTCCTGCTGCTCTATCAGATGAGGATCAGGATGTGGTATCTATGCAGTCTCACATGGTTGGCGGCACCAGTCCTCTGCGAGTTCTTATCCCCCAGCCATAAATATGGAGGAGAAAACACCTTCATCATCGTGGCCCTCGTCGCTCTGTATGGCTGGCTCCTGATCGTGCTCCCCGAGCGGAAACGGAAACAAACCCCTTGACCAGATCTGCCCCTTATCTCCAATAGTATATCCTCTCTTGAGGATCAAGATACAAAAAACAGGGAGTTTGCGTGAAAAAGATTCTGATCGTGATTGGGATCCTGTTGGTGGCTTTTTTCATCTACAGGGAGTTCATTGGCATCAAGCAATTAACCGGTGAAAATGACGAGTATAACCTCAAGCTCGCCATTGAGGAACATATTGATCCCTATTGGCTGGAGGCCGGTGCTGGAGTTGAGAAGATTTATGTGGATAAGCTGGAGGATGTAAAGTGGGAGACCATCGACAAAGATCAGGGGCTATACGACTGCACGGCAACTATCAAGGGCACGTATATGGTGAGGGGATCAGAGCAAGCCTTTTCCGTGCGCCGCAAGTTCAACGTCGATCGCAGCAACAAGATTAAGGGCTATCGGGTCAAGCTGATCGAATGAGGGCGTTCATAACTGATTCAGGACGGGGTGATTGACCGCGCGAGCGGCTTTAGACCAGGTATGAGAACCGGCAAAATCATCGCCATCGAGTGTGGCTGCGGCTACCTGCTGTTCCGCTATTACAAAGCTGGAAAGGGACGCCTGATCAAATGCCTGATCAGCCGCCTCAGCCAGGATAATGTGGGCCTCCAGGGTGCCGCCACTCTCTCCAGACCATTGTGTCCATCCTGTGGCAAAGAACTGGGCATCATCATGATGAT
>Ga0116156_10003898_pt1 | contig 12840 bp, 8 predicted proteins | sample AD_UKC045_MetaG_FD_89891 | JGI IMG/M metagenome (GOLD analysis project Ga0116156, IMG submission 89891) | Active sludge microbial communities of municipal wastewater-treating anaerobic digesters from USA - AD_UKC045_MetaG | ecosystem: Engineered > Bioreactor > Anaerobic > Digestate | place: USA... | reverse complement strand
TGGCATTTTTGTTCTTTTCTTCTTCATCCTCGGCAGCCTCCTCCGGCGTCTGTTCTGCCGGTTCTACACCCGGAAAACCGCTCTTCTTCGACATGGCCGGCACCGCTACAAGATCGGAACCCATCCTGCCGGAACTGGCGAGCGTCTTGATGAACGTCTTGCGCAACATGGTGTAAGGGGAAGCTTGGTCGCTGGAAACCGACGGCGGACCGATGATCGAATCGGTGCCGCCCATCTGCAGAAACGAATCGAAGGCTTCCTTCAGCTTTTTCGAATCCATGCTGGACATGGTCAACAACAACACGAAGAAGGTCAGCATCAGCGTCAGCAGATCCGAAAACGTGACCATCCACGCGTTGGGATCGGTTCCGGCTTGTTCTTTCTTGCGCGCCATTGTCCGTCCGCCTTTTACTTGCCCAGGGACTTGAATAAATCGGTTTTCTTATCGTCCTTCTTCTTGCCCTTTTCCTCGTCCGCCAGTCCTTTGAAACGAATGACCACGCGCCGGTTCGCCGCTCGCCCCTCGGGCGTGGAATTGTCGGCGATCGGTTTGAATTCGCCGTGTCCTTCGCAACTGATTTCGTCGGGCGAAATAGTGAGCTTTTCGATCATGTAACGCGCCACGGCGCCGGCCCGCGCGGTGGAAAGCTCCCAGTTGCTCGGGAAAATAGCCGTGCTGATCGGATTGCTGTCGGTATGCCCCTCCACCACCGTGGGCGCCCGCGTATGCTGAATCACGCCGGCGATAGTCGTCAGAATTTTATCCATGATCGGTTTGAGATGCGCCTGCCCCGAATCGAAGCAGATATGATCGGCAAACACGAGCAACACATCGTCGCCGTCGATTTGGTATTGTACCTGTTCGGAAATACCCTCTTCGGACAACTGCTTGTCGAGTATCTTTTTCGCCAGTTTGCCTGGGCCCTCCGCCCGCAATCCCAACTCTTCGCCAATTGTGATGATATCGTCGCCGAATTGCATCAACGGGCCGGAACCTGTGCCGGAAAAGACCGAGGTCAGACTGCCCAGCGCTTTACGCGTTTTCTTGCTGTCCATGGTGGCCATGGAATTGAGCAAAATAAAGAAAGCCAGCAAAATCACAGAGAGCGAAGTGAACATGATCGTAAAGGAATCGCCTTTCGCTTCTTCGCCTTTGCTTTTCCTGGCCACCGGTTCACTCCCGAATTAAGTGAAGCTGCTCTTGCGCATCTTCGGTTCGAGGAACGCATGCAGCTTCGCTTCCAAAATGCGCGGATTGTCGCCCGCGGAAATCGACAAAATGCCTTCCAACATCAATTCCTTGGAGATGACCTCTTCCTCGGAACGGGTGCGTAATTTACCGGCGATCGGCAGGAAGATCATATTGGCCATAATTGCGCCGTAGAAGGTGGTGATCAACGCGACCGCCATGGCCGGACCGATGGTCGACGGATCGTCCATCGATTGGAGCATTTGCACCAGACCGATCAGGGTGCCGATCAGACCCATGGCCGGAGCGAAGGTGCCCGCGGCTTGGAACAAATCGGCGCCGCCCTTGTGGCGCGATTCGAGTTTCTCGATTTCCTTGTCCAGCAACGATTGAATGACCGTCGGCTCCAGACCGTCGACGGCCATTTGTATGCCTTTGCGTAAAAATTGATCGGACTCGCCTTCGCTGGCGCTTTCCAAGGCCAGAATGCCTTCTTTACGGGCTTTCGTCGAATACTCGACCAACCGCCCGGTCAGGCTGGTGTAATCGGTCTGGGTGGTGAAAAAGGCGTTACGCATAACGCCGCCGATTTTCAACAGGTTGCTCAACGGCCAGTTGATGAACAAAATACCGAAGGTGCCGCCGACAACGATCAGCACACTGGGAATATCGACGAAAGCGCCCGGATTTCCGCCGATGACCAATGAGCTGAGGACCAGACCGAAAGCAGCTACTAAGCCGATAACAGTTGCTATATCCACAGACAGCCCCTTTGTTTATCGATTGTCTGTTAATCCGTCCCTACCACAGCAAGGCGTATGCCAACCGACAACCTGTCGATTTTTCGTTGTTTCCACAGACGAAATGGGCTCCGGGAACCTGAAACTTCCTGTTATCTTCCCAATTTTGAGACAATCAGAGGAAGTTCCGGTTCCTTGTTGCCGCAATCTTAACCCGGCCGCGCCGTGCACCTCGTCAAAAGCGGCGAAGCCTTGTCGAAAATTTGACGCTCAACGCGAAATCGTTCTCTCTCCTATCGGAAAAAATCGTCAACATCTTGTCTAATTTCGACAATCAGAAAAACGTTACACCACTACATCCCGCTCATTGCTGCCGAAGCGAAATTATCTTAGGATAATCCTACATCGAGAATTTGGCGTAAGTCAATAAATATAATTTCTCGACAATTCAAAGAATTATCGAAAAAGAATTAATACTTTTCTTTAATTTATGCCGTTACCCTTCCGGCCAAGATATGGATTTTACAGCGTATCGTCGTCGGTTGTATCGTCGTCGGTCGAATCGTCATCCGTCGTATCGTCATCGGTTGTGTCGTCGTCGGACGTATCGTCATCGGTTGTGTCGTCGTCGGACGTATCGTCATCCGAAGTGTCGTCATCGGCCGCCGCATCCACCGTGTAGCCGTCGGTCAACTCCGCATACTCGTCGTTGCTGTTGATAACCCGTACGCTGTACACGCCCGGCGTGATGCCTGCCGGTACGGTCGCATAAAGCAGATCGGAAGTGATCGTCTGAACGTCCTCGGCGAGGGTGTAGCCGATCAACACGGTCATCGCCTCGTCGAAATTGGTGCCGGTGATGGCCACATCAATATCTTCCTCGGTCGAACCGTGATCGGGATTGATGCCGGTGATTTGCAGTTGCGCCGAGCTGAGCACGGTGAAGCCTTCCACCAGCGTCGCGCTGCCGCCCGAGGAATTGGTCACCACCACGTCGTAGGTGCCCGGCGTGAGGCCGGAGGGCACCGTCGCGTTGATCGTGGTCACGCTGGAGACGGTCACCGATTCCAGCGTCGTCGCGCCGATCGCCACCGTTGCGCCATCGAGGAAATTTGTCCCGGTGATGGTCACCGAGGTCGTGGCGTTGTCCAGACCGACGTTCGGTTCGATCGACAAAACGGAGATGTCGCCCGGATCGACCACGGTGAACGCGTCGGGCAGCACCACCGATTCCAGCGCTTCGGTGAGATAGGTAATGTCGTATACGTTCGCCGCCGTTTCGGCCGGAATCACCGCGGTAAGCAGTTTATCCGAAACGATCTGGATGTTCGTGCAATCCACTGCGCCCAATAAAATGCGCGGCACGCCGCGAAAATTCGTTCCGCGCAAAGCGATGCTGATTTCCTGGTCGTTCGCGCCGGAGGTCGGCTCGACGGACGTGAGCGACACCGACGCCCCGCTGCCTGACGGATAGCGCGTGAAATCGCGCCCGCACTGCACCAGCATGGCCACGGCCAGCAGCACCAAGAACGAAACGATGACCAACCTGCGCATCGTCGCTCCCCCTATTCGAAGCGGCCCGAAAGACCCAGCAGGTACGCATCGGGCGTCACCGCCGGCCAAACGGCCACTTGCATTTTATCATTGTTCTGGTTACTCGCGGTGAATTGCCGCGAGGGATCGGTCAGCAGTAGATACACGCCCGTGCCCAGGCAGGCTGCGCCGACGCCGCCGAAAATCATCCACATGCGATCGTATTCCTCGGTATCGTTTTGATACCGGTTGAGATCCGTGGCGGAGTCGGCCTTTTGGTAATCTTTATAGGCGTTCAGGCTCATCGTGAAGTAGTACCCGGCGGTAACCGCCGTGACCGTCCCCACCGACAACAAGCTATAACCGGCGATACGACGGGTGGAAATATTGGACACTTCGATCGGCCCGCCAGCCTTGTGGATTTCCCCGATACGCTCGGCGGCCCCGGTGATCGCCGATTGCGACAAACGACGATTGGTGGGTGTGGTGACTGTATCGCTGAAGGTCGGCGAACCGCCCTTGCCGAGCATCTGCTCGCGCACCGACCATACGGTTTCCAACGAGCTGATTTCCACAAGCTGGAATTCGACTTCTACCTCGCTTTGCGTCAGATTCGATTGCACGTAGCGCACGATGCGGCCGAAGATCACGCCTTCGACCTTTAATTCACGCCCAAGGCGGATTGCCCCGGCGACATCGCCGGTCTCCAGCCAATTGCGCGGACTGTTGTACTGTTCGACCAGGATGTCGCGCACCACGTCGCCGCCGACCAGGCTGTACAGTCTTCGATTGGCGAGTTCGACCATGAATTGGTTGGTCAGATCCACGCTGATCGTTTCGCCGCTTTGCCCAAGCAGATAGTCGGGCACGACCACCGGCAATACGGCCACACGCTGAATATGACGACTGGCGTAATCGCTGGTGACGAAAGGGTCGATCGGCACGCGAATGACCTGGTTCGAGCAACCGGCCAGGCCGATCGACAGCAGGAGCGCCAGGGCCGTCAGGCCCACAAGCCTCTTCATGATTTTTACCCACGCTTTCGGCGACCCGTCGGCCGCGTTAGTAAATGAATTCATTCCTGGCGTTTTCAAATACCATGATAAAGCGATCGTACAAATCCAAAGAGGCATCCGCTTCCAGGTTCAAATAATGAGTCGCCGGCAGCATCGACAGGTCAAAATCTTCCGGATGTTCGCCGCCGATGCCGGCGATGCGACAGAAGGCTTCGGCCAAGGCGACGATGGGCACATCGACCATGTTTTCCTCGATTTCATCCAGGCGGTCGATGTAGTGGATCGTGTTGGCCACCGTCGCCGGCAGCGACCATTTATCGATGGTCAGCTCGCCGACATCTTTGTGGAATTGCTTGAGAATGCTCAACACCAACAACCGTGAAGGCTTGAAATCCGTTTCCATCTTACGTTGGGCGTTTTCGATCACCGTCACCGTGATCATTTTGCCCAGGTTGTGCATCAAGCCGCACAGGAACGCTTCGTCTTTGTCCGCCTTGAGTTGCCCGGCGATTACGCGCGAGGCGAAGGCGACGCCGACCGACCGCTCCCACAATTTCTTGGCCAGATTGCCGTACATTTTGCTCTTGAAGATTTTCGTTTGCAGGCTGATGGCCAGCATCATGTTCTTGATTTCAGTCTGCCCCAGGCGCACCAGAGCCTGGTTGATGTTCTTGATTTCCACCGTGCCGGCGTACACCGGGCTGTTGGAAATCTGGATGATCTTGGTCACGATCGTCTGGTCGGTCAGGATCACCTTGGCCAGATCCTGCATATTGGCGTTCGTGTCGCTGGTAAGCCGGATGACTTTCAATGCCACATGCGGCAGCATCGGCAATTCGAATTTCTTTTCGAGGATCGAATTGACGATGCGCTCGCGGAACGCCTCTTCCTCCGGCGTCATTTCGAAATCCTGTTCCAGTTCGATCTCTTCCGGCGGCGGAGGAGGCGGCGTCGGATGCGGCTTTTCCTCGATCGGCGGCGGTGCGGGCGCTTGCGGAGCCTCTTTGGTTGTCAAAGAACCGGGGGCGGAAACGATAAACACCTTGTCGCAATGCGGACAACGAACCTTGAAGCGCAGCGCATCCTGGCTCATCGAACATCCTTTCCGGAAGCCGCCGGATCGCCGACCGAATCGTCCGCGCCCACCAATCCGGCGAAATGAGTAAGCAAACCGTGTGCCACGGCGTCCTGAAACACACCAACTCCCTGTTTTTACGCAATTTGCTCCCGTATTATGCCATGCTCACCCCAGGGCGCAATGGGACAAAAGATACATTTCGTCAAAAATTCGACAGGATCTTCTTGCCTTTCTGGTATCCTTTCTTGCTTGAATAAGTCATGAATGTTAAATCTTATGGACAATGGATCGGATGCAAACAATTAAAAAGTGGCGGCTCTTCCTGCTTTGCGTGACGGCGACGCTGACGATGTCAACCGCCGCGTCGGCTTGGCAGCGCCATCCGGATGAAACGTTCCTCACGCTGCACACCGATCATTTCCGCATCACCTATCCGCAGGAACGACGCTTCGAGGCGCTGAAGGCTGCGGTCATCGCCGAGGAAGCCTTCGCCACGCTGACCAAACGACTGAAATGGACGCCGCATACGCCCTTCGACATCGTCATGCTCGATCGCACCGACGACGCCAACGGCTATTCGAGCATCGAGCCGATGCAGTTGATGGTCCTCTACCTCGCCCCGCCGCATCCGGAAGACCGCCTGGACTATTACGACGATTATCTGCGCATGCTCATCACCCACGAAATGACGCACGCGATCCACACCGACGCCAACCGGGCCATTCCGGCAGCGATCCGCAAGGTGTTCGGACGCGTCCTGAACCTCGGCCATGTGTATCCCTTCTTTATGATCGAGGGCATCGCCGTGCATGAGGAAACGGCGCTGAGCACGCGCGGGCGCGGACGCGCCCCCTTCTCCTGGATGATGCTGCGCATGGCCGCGCTCGACGACAACTGGCCGACGATCGACATGCTCGCCTCGCGCAACTCCGACTGGCCGGCCGGCGGCGGTTCGTATATTTTCGGCGGCCTGTTTCACGATTACCTTGCCCAACGCTTCGGCGAAGAGGCGCTGGCCGACTACAACATCAAGCACAGCGGGCAAATCTGGCCATACCTTTACAACCACAATTCACGCGTGATCTTCGGCTATCAACTGACCGACCTCTACGACGCCTGGACGATCAACCTCAAGCGCGCCTTCGCCGCCCAGCGCGACGAACTGGTCAAACAAGGCCTGACTGCATCCGTCCGCCTGACCGACGATGGCTATGACCACAGCCAACCGACCTGGTTGGATAAAAACACGCTGCTGTTCGCCGAGTCGATCGGTACGCGCAGCCCGCAAATCCGCCGCTTGGATATCCGCGACCAAGCGCGACACAGTCGCAAGGTGGTCGAAACACGCGGCATTCGCGGCTATGCGGTCACCGCCGGCGGCGACATCCTCTACGCCAACGCCGAACCGGCCAACCGCTGGTTGAGCTTCAACGATCTGTGGCGTTATCGCCCCGGCGACTGGCGCGGCAAGCGCCTGACGCGTTTTGCGCGCGCCAACGAGGTGGCCGCCGTGCCCAACAGCGAGGACGTGATTTGCGTCACGCACGAGGGCGGTCGCAGCCGGTTGAGTTATTACCATGCCGCCGACAACGCGTTCACGCACCTGACCGACTTCGGCGACTTCGACGACTACGTGAATTTCGCTCGGCCGGCCGTGCATCCGAGCGGCCAATGGCTGGCCGTGTCGGTCTGGCACGACGACGGCAACCGCGACATCTTCGCCTTCGACCTGACGAGCAAAACCTTCCGCCGCCTCACCGCCGACCCCGAGCGCGACATCGATCCGACTTTCGACCCCACCGGCCGCTATTTGTATTTCACCTCGGGGCGCACGGGCATTTACAACATCTACGCGCTGGACATGCGGACCGACGAGCTGTTTCGTGTGACCAACGTGCTGGGCGGCGCGTTTCAAGCGACAATCGACCCCAGCGGCACACGTCTGGCGTACATCGACTACAACGGCGGCGGCTTCGATGTGTATTGGACGCCGCTGGATCCCGCGCTGTTCGTGCCCGTCGCCCGCGAGCCCATCGCCGAGCCGGGCATCGTCATGGGCGAAATCTCCCGCCGGCTGCACGAACTGGCGCGGCAAAGCGATCCGCCGACCGACGAATACTCGCCCTGGCGCACGATCTGGCCGCATTACTGGATGCCCGACCTCGGCTTCGGCAGCGACGAAATCTGGTTGGGCGCGACCACCGGCGGTGCGGACGCGCTGGGCAACCACGGCTGGTCGGCGGGCGCCAATTACGCGGTGAATAGACACATCGTCAACGCCGGCGTCAGTTACGGCTACACCGGCCTGACGCCGAGCTTCTACCTCGCTGCGACGCACAGCGTGCATTACCACGGCAAGATCCTCGAAGACGAGGACGGCGACCCGCTGCGCTACTACGAGCGGCGCATCGGCGGTTCGGCGACGATGAGCCTGCCGCTCACTTTGCGCAACGGCGCGTACATCGGCTACCTGGGCATCCAACGCATGGACTGGACGGACGTACCGGAGGGCAACGACGATCTTTCGTTCACCGGCTATTGGTCGGGCGTGCGCCTGGGCTGGAGTTACGACGACGTGCGCAGCTACCCGCATTCGATCGGCGGCATCGAGGGTGCGCGTATGGGTGCGCAGATCATCGTCTTCGATCCGCTGCTGGGCAGCGCGGTCCGTCAGCAGATTATCACCGCGACGGCCACGCAGTTCGTCCCGCTGCCGCTCGCCAATCATTCACTGGCGTTGCGGGCCAATGGCGGCGCGGGTTTCGGCGATGTGTGGGAGCAGCGCAGTTTCCGCATCGGCACGTTCCAGTCGGGCGACTTGCTGGACGGCGGCACCTTCGGCGATCTGCTGTCGCTGCGCGGCTATTCGATCGCCGCGCGGGGCGATCTGGCCGCCGCCGGCAGCCTGGAATGGAACTTTCCGCTGGCCCGCGTCAATCGCGGCTTGTGGACTTGGCCGTTGTTTTTGCAGACGATCAATGCCGGTCCGTTTTACGACCTCGGCTTCGCCGTCGACCGCGACGAACGGCTGACCGAGGACGACCTTTACCCGTCGGCCGGCGTGGACTTCTCGCTGGACACCGTACTGTCCTATTATTATTCTGTCCGCTTCAATACCGGCTTCGGTTACGGATTCCGCGATCGAGACGATACGGGAGGTTTGCATTGGCGCATCACGCTTGGCGGTCTGTTGTAATTCGCCTGGTTTTGTTGCTGATTCTATCGGCGACGCTGGCGTCGTGCGGCGATCCGGATCTGCCGCAACTGGTCGACGACGATCAGGCGCTGCGCCTGCTGCAAATCGCCCGCGGGCCATTGACCGGTTATTTTCATTTGCAGGCGCCGCAGGTCAACGTCGTGGGCGCAATCGTCACTGCGCACCTGGCCGACGGCGATAAAGTCAGCACCGGCGTTTTCGACGACGACGCGGCCAACGCCGTGCAGCGCGCGGCCGAGGAAATGGCCGCCCGTTACGGCAAGCAAATCGCCGAACAATCCTTCAAGCTCTCGATCTCCCTGCTGCGCGAACCCAAGCGGATGTGGTCGGCCGGTTTGCGCGAACGCGGCTTGGGCTATGCGCGCGGACTGTACGCCGTGGCCGTGGCCGACGAAGGCAAGGGCTACGCCTTTTCCGACCTCGAAATGCACGTGAGCGGCTTGTCGCTCAAGAGCGCGGCGAAGGCGCTCGCGCGCAAAAGGGGCGTGCGGATGATCGGAAAAGCGCCCAAAGGCGGCAAGTTCCTCGCCCCGACCGAATCGTTCACCGAAGGCGAAAACAACACGGTCGTGCGACTCTATCGCGCCTCGACGGTTCTCCCGGACATCGACTCGGCGACCATCCGCGAAGGATGTAAAATCGGCGGCGATTACCTGTGCGCACTGCTGCAGGACAACAACAAATTCTTGTACGAGGGCAACGTCGGCCGCGACAAGTACAACAAGAATTACAACCTGCTGCGCCACGCGGGCACCTGCTATTCGCTGTACCAACTGCACCTGGCCACGGGCGTCGAACGCTACCGCGAGGTTTCCGACCGGGCGTGGCTCTGGCTGCGCAAGCAACTGGAGTTCGAGCGCGACGGCGACACGATTTACGCCTACCCGGTGGAAAACAAGGTGATCAAACTCGGCGGTACGGGCTTGATGCTCATTGCGTTGGCCGAGCGCCTGACGATCGAACGCAACGATGACGACCTGCGGTTGGGCAAAAACCTGGCCAATCACATTCTACGCAGCCTGCAGGAAGACGGCTCGTTCCTCAGCTACTGGCCGCACAAGGGCCAGAAGGCGAAACGGCGGCGCAGCATTTATTACCCGGGCGAAGCGATGCTCGGCCTGATGCGCTTTTACGCGCACAACCCCGATCCGCGCTACGTCGAGTGCGTCGCCAAATCGGCGCAATACCTGATCCACGAGCGCTGGCGGATCATCGGCCTGGAACTGACGATTCCGCCTGACGCCTGGCTGATGATCGCGCTGGACGAACTGCACCGCGTGCGTCCGCAGAAGGATTACGCCGATTATTGCCTGAAACTGGCCGACGGCATGGTCAACGATCAGTTCGACCAGGAATGGGAGATTCCCTACCCCGATTATCGCGGCGGCTACTTCCCCTATCCGCCGGCGGTGACGCCGTCCGGCGCGCGCATGGAAGGGCTGACCTCGGCCTATCTACTGGCCCAACGCGCCGGGCGCGATGCGACGGCGATCAAGCGCACGATCGCGCTGGCCGCACGCTTCCAGGTGGAGCGGATCATCCGACCCGAGTTCGCGCACCTGTACCCGAACGTCGAACGCGGTCTGGGCGCCTTCCGTCATTCACCGGTGTCCAACCGCATCCGTATCGATTACAACCAGCACAACATCTCCGGTCTGCTGGTCGCCGCGCGAATCCTCGAGGAGCAATAGAAAAGGCCCCGGCTTTCACCGGAGCCTTTTTCAGCCTGCCGACAAGGGGCGTTACGCGCCCTTGTATTTTTTGTAGATGGGATCGGCTTCCTGCAGCGTGCGGCGCATGACCTTGCCGACGATCGTCTTGGGCAGTTCGTCGATGAACTCGATGTAACGCGGCACCTTGTAATGGGTGAAGTTGTTTTTCGCCCACTCCATCAGTTCCTGCTCGGTGATCTTGTTCTTGAACGATTCGTTGAGCACGCACCAGGCCTTGATGATCTCGCCGGAATCCGGATCGGGCAGACCGGCGACGGCCGCTTCGTTGACCGCTTCGTGCTGCATCATCATCGTTTCGATCTCGGTCGGGAACACGCTGTAGCCCTTGTACTTGATGAGCTGCTTCTTGCGGTCCTCGATGTTCACGCGGCCGTGCTCGTCCATCCGGCCGATGTCGCCGGTCAGCAGCCACTTCTTGCCGCCGGGCAGCTCGACGACCGTCTCCGCCGATTCCTCTTCGTTGTTCAGATAGCACAGCATCACCTGCGGACCGGCCACGGCCAACTCGCCCGCTTCGCCCTGCGGCAATTCTTTGGTCGGATCGACCGGATCGACGATCTTCCACTCGGTGCCCGGGAACGGCAGGCCGATCGTGCCGATCTTGCGGTTGCCCCAGAACGGCCCGGCGGAAACGACCGGCGAGGATTCGGACAGGCCGTAACCTTCGACCAACCGCGCGCCGGTGACCTTCTCGAACGCTTCCTGCACCGGCCGGTGCAGCGGACCTGCCCCGGATACGCACAGCACGATCTTGCCGGCCAGGTCGTAGTTGTTTACTTCCGGCCACTCGGCCAGACGCTTGAAGAGCACCTCGGCGCCCACGTACATGCTGCCTTGCGGCGGGGTGATGTTCATGATCGTCTCGACCAGTTCCTTGGTCGCCGGCGGCCGCGGGAAGAGCATCATCGTGCCGCCGAAGTTGACGCAGATGTTCATTACGCAGGTCATGGCGAAGCTGTGGAACAGCGGCAGCACGCCGATGGCCATTGCGCCCGGTTCGGTTTTCCAGAGCCAGAGGCGGCTTTGCGTCGCGTTGGACACGCAGTTGAAATGCGACAGCACCGCGGCCTTGGGCACGCCGGTGGTGCCGCCGGTCATGATGTACACGGCGATGTCGTCGGCCGACACGTCGACCTTCGGCGGTTTGGGTTCGGCCTTGAGCAGATCCATGAAATTCAACGAACCGGCCGGCGCGGGCGCGAAGGGAATCTTGCCCATCTTTTTGCCCAGCCAGCGCTTCAAGCCCGAGAGCGCTTTGAGGTCGGTGACGTTGGTGACGATGACGTGTTTGAGGTCGGTGTCCTTGACGATCGGCGCGAGGGTCGGCTCATAGAGCACGTCCAGCACGATGATCGCCTTGGCGCCGGTCAACTTGAGCTGATGTTTGACCTCGCCGGGTTTGTAAGTCGGGTTGACGCCGGTAAGGATCAGGCCCAATTTCATGCAGGCGTAATAACCGATAACATACTGGAAGCTGTTGGGCAGCAGCAACGCCAACACGTCGCCTTTTTTCAAGCCGAGCTTGGCCAGCGCCGTCGCCAGCCGGTTCACCTTGTCGTCGAGTTCGGCAAAGGTCATGTAACTGTCGAGAAACCAGATCGCGTTGAGGTTGGGGAATTCCTTGGCGGATTTCTCCAGCATCTGGCCGAGAGTTACTTTTTCAAAGACGTGATTCTTGGGCACTTCATCCGGCCAGCCTGCTTCTTTCGAGAACCACGGGCGTGATTCGTCCACATAATAGGGATTGTCAATCATGGCACGCTCCTCTAGCGGCAAAAGGATAATGGAAAATCAGCAAAATGTGAGTATACGCCTAGATGAAAGTAAAAAAGACAATAGTTCACGAATCGGAGGTTCGTCAAGCGTCATTGAAAGCGGACGATACCGAAAACCTCAAGCGTATACAGGAGTTGCCGGATAACCTCGGCCGACTGCCCGGATTCCGCGATCAACGCGGCGATGGTTCGCGCGCCGTCGATGAGGATGAACGCGTCCAGGTGGTCATCCTCCCAGTTGAAGCGGCCGGCGTAGGCCAGCAGCTCCTCGTTCTTGAGCACGCGGCGGTTCTGGCGCGGTGCGAAGCGTTCGCGCAGGCGCTCGTCGGGCGCGTAAAGTCGGATGGCGTGATACACTTGGTTGAAGATATCCAGTTCGGGGCGACGGATTTTATCGAGGAACGACGTATCCTCGGTAAACGCGTATTTGCCGGCAGGCAATTGCAAAATGTGCATCAGGCGCGTATCGACTTCTTTGATCAGATACTGCGCCAGGTCGGCTTTGCCGATCGCCTGGTTGTCGACCAGCACCTTGCCGAGCATGGCTTTGGTCGTGCGC
>Ga0116156_10003897_pt1 | contig 12841 bp, 8 predicted proteins | sample AD_UKC045_MetaG_FD_89891 | JGI IMG/M metagenome (GOLD analysis project Ga0116156, IMG submission 89891) | Active sludge microbial communities of municipal wastewater-treating anaerobic digesters from USA - AD_UKC045_MetaG | ecosystem: Engineered > Bioreactor > Anaerobic > Digestate | place: USA... | reverse complement strand
GGCAAGATCAACCTCACCGACGCCGACAACGCGCTCAACATTCTGCGCTTCCTGATGGACAAACCGGCCGCGGCGATCATGAAACACAACAACCCATCGGGCGTGGCGCTGGCCGACAGCCTGGTCGACGCGTATCTTAAAGCCGACCTAGCCGACCACGTAGCGGCTTTCGGCGGCTGCATCGCGCTGAACCGGCCGGTCGACGCCGACACCGCGCAGGCGATCAGCGAGCGCTACGCCGAGGTGGTTGTCGCGCCGGAGTTCGAGGAAGGGGCGGTGGGGATCCTCGCGGCGCGGAAGAACTTGCGCATCATGAAGATCCGGGCGATGGAAAAACTGGCGACCTTCGCCGTCGAACGGTTCATCGATTTCAAGAGCCTGCTCGACGGTTCGGTGATCGCGCAACTATCCTACTTGCCCGTCGGCCTGACGCCGGCCGAACTGAAGCCGGCCGAAACGACCTACAAAGGGCAGCAGTACAAGGTCGAGCGGACGCCGACTGCCGCCGAATACGACGACATGATTTTCGGCTGGAAGGTTGAAGCGGGCGTCACCTCGAACTCGGTAATCTACGTCAAGGACGGCGTAACCGTCGGCATCGGCACCGGCGAGCAGGATCGCGTGGGAGTCGCGGAAATCGCCCGCGACAAGGCCTACCGCAAAATGCAGGACAAGCTGGCCTTCACGCGGCACGGCAAAAATTTCGTGCTGCTGGAGGACGAAACGCAAAAACAGGCGATCGTCGAGGAAGTCAACGAGCAACACGGCGGCCTGATTGGCGCGGCGATGATCTCCGACGCGTTCTTCCCCTTCCGCGACGGCATCGACGTCGGCCTGGGCGAAGGCGTGCGCGCGGTGATTCAGCCCGGCGGTTCGATCAACGATTATCAGTCGATTCAGGCGTGCAATGAAGTCGGCGCGACGATGGTCTTCACCGGCCAGCGCAGCTTCAAGCACTGACCAGACGCACGATCAACCACGCCACCGCCGCGAGCGCGGCCAACCAACAACAAACGACCAGCACCGCTCCGGTTTTACTGACCGGCAGGCGGAGTTGTTCGTTCGCCCGGCGACGGCAATCGTCCATGACCGCGCGGGGAATCAACCACAACGCCAAGGCGATGCCCAACGGCAGCAAAATCACGTCATCGAGATACCCGAGCACCGGAATGGAATCGGGGATCAGGTCGAGCGGGCTGAGCGCGTAGGCGATCACCAGGGCGAGCAACGCCTTGGCGTACCAAGGCGTGCGCGGATCGTGATAGGCGAGATGCACGGCAACAAGTTCTTGCTTGAGACGGCGGGCTCGCGCGCGCAGGTCCATCAGAGCTTGCTGCGCTCGATGAAAGCGTAGGCGCTGTGGTTGTGGATCGACTCGAAGTTCTCCACTTCGACCGAATACCAGGTGATGCCCTGGTTTGCGTCCAATCGCTGCCCGACGTTGCGCACGACGTCCTCGACGAACACGGGATTTTCGTACGCATGCTCGGTGACGAATTTTTCGTCCTCGCGTTTCAGCAGCGAGTACACCGCGCTGGAGGCACTGGCCTCGGCGATTTCGATGATCTCCTCGAACCAGATCATCGTGTTCATACGAAACGCGATGGTGATCACGCCGCGCTGGTTGTGCGCGCCGGCGGTGGAAATTTCCTTCGAGCAGGGGCACAGCGTGTTGACCGGAATGCTCACGCTGGCGACCTCGTCGCGCTGGCCGTTGTGGCTGGCGGCGACGATCCGGCAGTTGTATTCCATCAGGCCGCGCGCTTTGGAAACGGGCGCTTCCTTCTCGATGAAGTAGGGGAACTCGACCTCGATGTGCGCGCTTTCCGCGTCCAGCCGCGTGCGCACCTCGTGCAGCAGGTCGAAAATGTTGTCGACGGAGATTTCGCCGCGATGTTCGTTGAGGATCTCGACGAAGCGGCTCATGTGCGTGCCTTTGATCTGGTGCGGCAGATCGACGAACATGTTGAACACGGCGACGGTGTGCTGCGTGCCGTTGATGCGGTCGAGCACGCGGATCGGGTAGCGGATGTTCTTCACTCCGACCTTGTCGATGGCGATCATCCGCGGATCGTGCCGGCTGGCCACATCGGCCATTGGTTTCTTGCTCACGATGGCTTCCTTTTCCAAGCGACAGGCGCTGTTTACCGCCTTTCCCGCGCGAACGCAAGCGGTTTGCCGTCGACGCCGGAGTCTGTTAAAAACAATCGGTTCAACGACGGAGGGGCAAATGAAACGCGCGTGGTGGATGCTTCCGATTTTCGTCCTGGCTGTTGTAACGGCGGTTGCGGCGGCCGAAACGGCTGAGGTGCGCCTGGCCGGCGACCTGCTTGGCCTGGGCGCGGCGACCTACACGGCGCCGTTGAGTTTCTATTACGAACCGGCCAAGGCGGAATTGCCGCAGATGACCGGTTGGCCTAAGACCGTGCCGGGCAATACCCTATACTCCGAAACGTGTGGCTTGGTGATGGCCGATATCGACAATGATGAGGACTTGGAGATTGTCATGGCCACCGCGGCGCAAAAGCTGTGGGCCTGGGAATACGACGGTACGCAACTCTTCTCGGTGAATCTGAGCGGCATGGTCCAGACCGTGCCGGCCGTCGGCGACGTGACCGGCGACGGCCTGCCGGAAATCGTCGTCGCCACGCGCGGCACGAGCAACCAGGTGCAGATTTTCGCCAACACCGGCACGTTGCTCAAGCAAAAGACCTTGCCGCACAACGGCGAGTCGAGCAATCCGCCGACCCTGGCCAATCTCGACGGCGACGACAAACTGGAGATCATCGTCGGCGAGCGCGGCAACAGTACAGGGTGGGTGTACGCGCTCAACGGCGATCTGACGATGGTCGGCGGCTCGTGGCCCGCGACGCTCGATCACGTGCCCGCGACCAGTGCGGCGATCGGCGATATCGACAACGACGGCGCGCCGGAAATCGCCATCTGCTCGTACTACAGCCTCTACGCTTTCGAGGCCGACGGTGCGACGATGAGCGGCTTTCCGGTGACCTTTACTGACGAAACCTACAGTTACGGTTCTCCGGCGTTGGCCGATCTTAACGGCGACGGCAAACTGGAGATCCTCACGGTCACGCACTATGCCGCCAACCGCGTGCACGCGATTCAGTGGAACGGCACGGAACTGACCGGCTGGCCCTACGACATGGGCGATGCCTGGTCCTACGCGCCGCCCTCGGTCGGCGACATCGATCTGGACGGCACGCTGGAAGTGGTCGTCGGTTGCTCCGGCGGCACGGGGCCCGACGACAACCTGTTCGTGATCAATCACGACGGCACGAGCTTCCCGAATTTCCCCTACAACATGGTCGGCGGTGCGGAAGGATTTTTCACGCTGGTCGATCTGACCGGCGATGAGAAGTTGGAGATCCTGTTCACCAACAACATTTCCGACAAAGGCAACGGGTACGTGTTCGGCATCGACGCGGCGGGCAACATGCTCGACGGCTTCCCGCTGCGGCCGGTGGGCTGGACCTACCTCAACGGTGCGACGGTCGGCGACGTAAACGGCGACGGCGTGCCGGAATTCGGCGTGGTCGGCTCGCAGGACGGAAGCAACTCGATCAACCTCTATACCGCCGCCGCTTTCACCTACAGCGCGTCGGGCGTGCATTGGCGCACCTATCAGTCCGACGATGCCCACAGCGGCCTGTACGTGGCGCCGCCCACCGGCGACGATGACGACGACACCACGCCCGACGACGATGACGACACCGACGATGACGATGACGATGACGACAATGACACCGGCACCGATGATGACGACGATGACGATGACATCGACGATGACGACAGCGACGACGACACCGGCGCCGATGACGATGATGACGACGACGCCGATGACGATGATGACGATAATAATGATGACGGGTGCGGTTGCTAAAGACGATTGAGCGAAGCGAAATCCCGCCGTAGGCGGGACGGGTGCGGCTGCTGATCTGAAAATCGTTCAAAACAAAAGGGGCGGTCGGCGCGCGACGGCCCCTTTTTCATTTAATCGGATGCGGCGCTTATAGCGGATCGAACGCGTCTTTGGCCGCGTAGCAAATCGGGCAGCGCCAATCGTCCGGCAGATCCTCGAACGCGAAAGGCGGCGGAAAACCGCGCGCCGGATCGCCGACTTGCGGATCATAAATGTAACCGCAACTGGTGCACACGTACTTTTCCATGCTCAATCCTCGATGACCGCGATCGAGGTGCGTACGTTGCCGAACGGCGCGCTGACCTGAATGCCGGCGACGTGCGGCCGCACCTGCTCGCGAATTTCCCGCGCGATGGCGATGCCCATCAGCCGCGCGGCTTCCTTCTCGCCGACCGACGCCATCCGCGCGATGATCTCGGACGGCACGCTGACGCCGGGCACTTCGTTGTTGAGAAACTCCGCGTTGCGCAGGCTCACCAGCGGCCAGATGCCCGCGATGATCGGAATCGTTACGCCCTCGCGGCGGAGTCGCTCCAGGAAACGCAGCAGCACCTCGACATCGAACACCGGCTGTGTGATGGCGTATTCCGCGCCGGCCTCGACCTTCTGATGAAAGCGGTCGATCTCGCGATCCTGATCGATGTGCGAGGGATCGGCGCCGACGCCCAGCAGGAAATTGCCCGCCGGGCGCACCGCGTGTCCGCCCACGTCGATTCCGCGATTGAGGCGGGCGGCGATGCGCGTGTAGCCGATCGAATCAAGATCGAACACGGCGGTGGCGAAGGGATAATCGCCGATCTTCGGCGGATCGCCGGTGATGATCAACAGGTTGCGGATGCCCGCGGCCATGCAGCCGAGCAGGTCGGACTGCATGCCGATCAGGTTGCGGTCGCGGCAGGTCAAATGCAGGTCGGCCTCGATGCCGACCTCGTCCTGTATCTTCATCGCGGTGATCAGCGGGCTGATGCGCGACGAAGCGCGCGGACCGTCGGGAATGTTGATCACGGTGACTTCGTGCTCGTAACAGATGCGCGCCTTGTCGAGCGTATCGGTCAGATCCCAGCCGAGCGGCGGGACGATCTCGACCGAGGTCACCCACTCGCCGGCGGCCAGCATCTGCGCGAATTGCGATTTTTTCTCCATCGGCGGCGGCGGCAGCAACTCGGTTTCCGGCCGCGACGGTCCTTCGACGGCTACGTGCACGCGGTGCAGCGATTTGACGCTGGCGGCCAACTCGGCGATGTGGCGCGGGCCGGTGCCGCAACAACCGCCGATCGCCCGCGCGCCGATCTGCACGAAATGCAGCGCGTAGGTGGTCAGGTATTCGGGGCTGGTCATGTAGATCATGCGGTCGTCGACGACCTTGGGCAACCCGGCGTTGGGCTGCACCAGTACGGGGTAGGCCGACGCCGGGATGAAACTCTGCACCAGCTCGAGCAGTTCGCTGGGGCCGACGCCGCAATTGAAACCGACCATCACCGGCGCGGGCAAGTCGACGGGCAACGGGGCGAAGAAGCTGTCGATCGTTTCGCCGAAGCGCGTCGCGCCGTGTTCGCCCAGGGTCATGCTGGCGATGTAGGGCATGCCGTGACGCGCGCAGGCGCGAATGCCGGCGAGCAATTCCTCGCGCTGGTTGAACGTCTCGAGGATGATCACATCCGCGCCGCCGTCCTTGAGGCCGAGCACCGATTCGGCGAAGGCGTCTTCGGCCTGTTGCGGCGAAACGCCGCCGACGCCGATTTTCTGCCCGACCGGTCCGACCGAACCGACGACGTACAATTCGTCGCCGGCCACCCGGCGCGCGACTTCGGCCGCGGCGCGCGACAGATCGTACGCCTTGTCGGCCAGCAGATAGCCGGCCAGCTTGTAGCGGTTGGCGGCGAAGCTGTTGGTGGTCAGCGCGTCGGCGCCGGCTTGTTTGTTCGCTTCGTGAATATCCATGATCAACTGTGGCTTGGACGCGCACAATTCTTCGTAACACACGTTAACGAACTGGTGCCGCTGATACAGTTCGGTGCCCATCGCGCCGTCGAAAATGACGACCCGCTCCTTGATCAATTCGCTCAATGGTTTGCTTGGCATCGGTTGTCCCATCTCCTTCGATTCACACTGCGAAATACTTGGCTTGCGGATGATGCGCCACGATCGCCGAGGTTGAAAACTCCGGCGTCATCTGCCATGTTTCGGTGAGCGTCACGCCGATGCGTGCGGCGTCCAGCAGCGTGAACAACGTTTCGTTCGCCGCCAGATCGGGGCAGGCCGGATACCCGAAAGCATAGCGGCTGCCGCGATATTGCTGCGTCACCAAACCCTGCCAGTCGAGACGCTTTTGCTCGCCGATGCCCAACTCGTGGCGCATCACCTCGTGCGCGTATTCGGCCAGCGCGTCGGTCGCCTCAACGGCTAGGCCGTGCAGCATGAAGTAGTCGAGGAAGCCGGCGCGTTGTAAAATTTCCTGTCCGTATTTTGTTACGCGATCGCCCAGCGTCACCACGAACAGGCCGAGCACGTCGCCGTCGGGGTGGAAGAAATCGGCGATGCATAAACGCGGCTCGGCGGCCCGGCGCGGAAAGTCGAATCGAAATTCGCGGCCCGCGTGCGTCACCAACAGCGCGTCGCCGGCGGGCCGGACCGGGAACCAGCCATAAGCGATACGCGGCTCGAACAGCCGCTCGGCTTTGACGATCCGTTGCAATTCGCTGTATGCCGGGCGCACCTGATTGGCAATCAGCGCGTCGTATTCGTCCTTGGGCGATTTGCCGCGCCGGTAACCCCATCGTCCGCGGAACAGCGCGACTTCGTTGATCAGGCTGAAAATCGAGTCGAGTTTGACGTTTTCCAGCAAGCGGCTGCCCCGGAACGGCGGCGTCGGCGGCGTGACGTGAAAAATCGCCACCGGCTGCGCGGGTAGGGCGTCGGCGGCGATGGTGGCAGTTTTTTTCATCGGCGGTTTTTCGGGCGTGCGGCCCTCGGCGATCGCCTGCATGGCCGTCAGCCCGGCGAAAGCATCGGCACAGTAGGTGACGCTGCCGTTGGCGTACGCGGGCTGCAGCGTTTCGGCGGTGAATTGCGCGGTCAGCGCGGCGCCGCCCACGAGCACGGGCACAGTCAATTCCGCCGCGGTCATCGCGCGCAGGTTTTCGGCCATGAGCAACGCGGAGCTGACCAGCAGGCCCGACATGCCGATCACGTCGGCGCCGGTGCGCCGCGCCTCGGCGATGATCGTTTCGACCGGAACCTTGGTGCCGATGTTGATCACCGCGAAGCCGTTGTTGCTCACGATGATGTCCACCAGGTTTTTGCCGATGTCGTGCACGTCGCCCTTGACCGTGGCCAGCAGCAGTTTTTTCGGCTGGGCCGTCGACGCGTCGGCGGTGAAGTGGGGGCGGATGACGTCCACCGCGCGCTTCATCGCCTCGGCGCTTTTAAGCACGAAAGGCAGTTGCATCTGCCCCGCGCCGAACAGTTCGCCCACATGCTTCATCGCCGGCACGAGGATGTCGTTGAGAATGTTCTCGGCGGTTGTTTCGTTCAATAACGGCGCTACTGTCTCGGCCAGATGTTGCGTACGCCCTTTGACGATCGCCTGGCGCAACGCCTCGCGCGGCGGTAGATCGGCGGCGGTTTCCTCGCTTTCGAAATCGGCGCGCCCGGCGAAATAGTCGATGAACGCTTCGAGCGGATCGCGCCCGTCCAGCGGCACATGGTCCAGCAGCGCGGCGGCGTGCCGCTTGTCGTCGTCGTCGAGCTCAGCCAGCGGAACGATGTGCTTGGGATTGAGAATCGCCGCGTCCAGGCCCGCCCGCAGGCAGCGATCGAGGAACACCGAGTTGAGCACCTTGCGGCTTTTCAACTTGAGCCCGAAGCTGATGTTGGACAAACCGAGAATCATATTGACGCGCGGCATTTCGTTTTTTAATTGCCGGATCGCCGCCAGCGTTTCCAGGGCCGCCGTTTTCAAGCCCGGATCGCCGCTGCCGACGGTGAAGGTCAGCGTGTCGAGGAATAGGTCTTCGGGATGCAAGCCGAATTCGTCGACGCACAACGCGACGAGCCGCCGGGCGACAGCAACTTTTTTCGCGGCGGTCATCGCCATGCCTTCCTCGTCGATGGTCAGGCAGATGACGCCCGCGCCGAAACGGCGCGCCAGTTCCAGGGTGCGCCGCGCTTTCTCTCCCCCATCCTCGAGGTTGATCGAATTGATCACCGCGCGGCCGGGGTAGCGTTTGAGCGCCGCCTCGACCACGTCGGGCTGGTTCGAGTCGATGAAGATCGGCAGGCGGCATTCCTTCGCCGCGCGGCTCATCAACGCGTCCATGTGCGCCAACTCGTCCTGCCCCGCGTAGGCCACCGACAGGTCGGCGCAGTGGCTGCCGTGTTCTTCCTGCTCGACGAGAATGGCGAAGGCCTGCTCATGGTCGCCGGCCAGCAGCGCTTCGCGAAACGCCTTGCTGCCCGTGGCGTTGGCGCGCTCGCCGACAAACAGCGGCGCGGGATCCTGCCGGATGGACACGGCGTTGAACAGGCTGCCCAGCGACGCAACCGGCGTGGCGCGATTGGGCGACGGTTTGCGCGAACCGATGGCCAGCGCGATTTGCCGGATGTGCTCGGGCGTCGTGCCGCAGCAGCCGCCGATGAAATTGAGCGGCAGTTCCTCGACGAAGCGCGCCAGGGTCGCGGCCAGCATTTCCGGCGTTTCCGGATAGCAGACGCCGTCGGCGCAGGGCATCGGCAGCCCGGCGTTGGGATACACGCCCATCAGCTTGGGCCACAGGCGCGCCAGTTCCTCCAAATGCGGGCGCATGGCGGTGGGGCCGGTGGCGCAGTTCATGCCTAGCACGTCGATGTCGAAGGGCGCGAGGGCGGCGATGACGGCGGCCATGTCCGAGCCGGTCAGCAGCGTACCGGTCTGTTCGATGGTCACCGAAACGTACAGCGGCACCATGCGCGTTTTGGCCATCACGGCGCGCGCGGCGGCCAGCGCGGCTTTGATCTGTAACAGGTCCTGACAGGTTTCGAATTGCAGCAGGTCGACGCCGCCGGCGATCAGACCGGCGATTTGCCGGACCGCGCCGGTGTAGATCTCGTCGTAAGTGGTCTGCCCCAACGAGGGCAATTTGGTGCCCGGACCCACCGAACCGCCGACGAAGCACGGATGTCCTTCCACGGAGCACTCCGCGACAGCCTGCCGAGCGATACGCGCGGCGGCCTCGTTGATTTCCTCGGTGCGCGCGGCCAGATCGTACTCGGCCAGCACCAGCGGATGTCCGCCGAAGGTGTTGGTGGCAACCACGTTCGCGCCGACCTTGAAATACGCGGTGTGAATGGCGCGAATGTCTTCAGGGCGCGTGAGGTTGAGAATTTCGTTGCATCCCGGATAACCGCCGTAGGCTTCCGGCGGCAGCTTCAGCGCGTGGATGGATGTGCCCAACGCGCCGTCGATGATCACGATTTTTTCCTTGGCCAGATCCAGGATGTTCACGAGACAGCTCCGTTGCGACGATTGCTTAGCGTAGATTCATCCTCCCAAATCGTGAGCGAAAGCACAAGAATCCTTCGCCGCATCGTCAGGATGAAGTTCGGCGAAGAAGGCTTATTCCTTGATCCGCAGCCGGGCGGCGCGGACGGTGTTTTTCAGCAACATGGTGATGGTCATCGGGCCGACGCCGCCGGGCACGGGCGTGATCTTGCCGGCGATTTCCACCGCCGCGTCGAAATCCACGTCGCCGGCCAGTTTGGCCTTGCCCGTGGTCGTGGCGCCGATGCGGTTGGTGCCTACGTCAATCACCGTGGCGCCGGGCTTGATCATGTCGCCGGTGATGTACTTGGGCCGGCCGGCGGCGACGATCAGAATGTCGGCGCGGCGCGTGTGCGCGGCCAGGTCGCGCGTGCGCGTGTGGCACAGCGTGACCGTCGCGTCGGCGTGCGGATTTTTCTGCATGAGCATCATGGCGATCGGCTTGCCTACGATGTTGCTGCGGCCGACGACCACCGCTTCGGCGCCCTGGGTCGGCGTGCCGGAACGCTGCAGCATTTCCATGATCCCCGCCGGCGTGCAGGGCGGGAAGAGGCATTCGCCGATCATCATCCGGCCGATGTTGACCGGATGGAAGCCGTCGACGTCTTTGTTCGGGTCGATGGCGAACAGCACCTTGGCTTCGTCGATGTGTTTGGGTAGCGGCAACTGCACCAGGATGCCGTCCACCTCGGGATCGGCGTTGAGCTGCGCGACCAGCGCGAGCAGGTCGCCTTCGCTGGTGGTATCGGGCAAATGATGATGAAACGAGCGGATGCCCAGTTCTTCGCAGCCGCGAATTTTGCCGGTAACGTAGGACACCGAACCGGGATCCTCGCCCAGCAGCACGGTCGCCAGTCCCGGCACGATGCCGTGCATGGTTTGCAGGTGAGCGACTTCGGCTTTGAGTTCGTCGCGAATTTCCCGGGCAAGTTGCTTGCCGCTGATGAGTTGTGCCGGCATGTCATCCTCCTTGCACGACTGTGGTGGGCCCGCAGACCGTTGACGAAGACTGGTATGTACCACAGGAGTAGTGCAATTTTCCAGAGGTCGAAAGCTGATGAAAATTGAATTTTTATGCATCGGTTGCAATTTTCTCAATAATTTCTAACAATCCTTTTTCGGCAAAGGAGGCGATCGATGCGTAAATTCAAGCCGTTCACGTTGATAATTCTACTTTTAGTGATCACTCCGCTACTGGCCCAGGAGACGGTGATGAACATCGGGCATCGCGGCACCGGCACCAACGCGCCGGGCAACGACTTTCCGGAAAACACAATTCCCAGCTTCGTGCACGCCTTTTTGGAAGGCGCGGATATGGTCGAACTGGACGTGCTGTTGACCAGCGACGACCAGGTAATCGTCATTCACGACGCGACGCTGGACCGCACGACCGATTGCACCGGCCCGGTGATCGACATAACGCTGTCGGAGATCAAACAGTGCGACGCCGCCTGGGGCACGCCGCTGCAAGGCACGGGCGTGGAAGTGCCGACCTTGGCCGAGGTGTTCGACGCCGTCGACGGCCCGATCAACGTGGAAATCAAAAGCGATCATGTGGGCGGCACCTATACCGCCGCGCACATTGCCGAATGCGTGCTGACCGTGATCGCCGACGCGGGAGCCGCCGCGCGCGTGGTCATTTCCAGCTTCAGCCTGGACGTGTGCGCCGCGGTTAAAACGCTGGCCCCGGCGCTGCCGGTGGCGTATCTGACCAGCGAACTGAACGTCAACGCCGAAATCGACAAGGTGATTGCCGCCGGGCTCGACGGCATTCATCCCTATGGTTTGCAGACTTTTGCCGCCAACGTGACCTACGCGCATGACAATGGCTTGTTCGTCAACGTCTGGACGATCGATCCGGCGGCGTTGATGCAGACAATGATTACGCGCGGCGTGGACGGCGTGATCACCAACGAACCCGACGTGCTGGCCGAGGTGCTGGCCGACGACGATACCGTCGACGACGACACCGTCGACGACGACACTTCCGACGACGACACGACCGACGACGATACGGTCGACGACGATACCCTCGACGACGACACCGCCGATGATGACACGACCGACGACGACGCAGTTGACGACGACGCAATCGACGACGACGCGGTCGATGACGACGCAGCCGACGACGACACAACCGACGACGACGCGGCTCCCGACGGCGACGATGATGACGATGACGACGATAGCGGTTGCGGTTCCTGAGACGATTGAGCAAGGAACGGCACGTTCCGCAGCGAAATCCCACCGACGGCGGGATAGCGGTTGCGGCTCCTGATTGACTGCTATTGCATTTTTCACGATTAATACCAAAACGGCTGCCGACCGGCGGCCGTTATCATTTGTGGAATAATGATATTAGGCGAAGTAATTTAATCATCGCCGGCCAATTGTCTTTTGCCTAACCGTGCGTTATGTTTTTCTGGCAATCAAAAGAGCAACTTGCAGATCTTCTTTAAATAATATGATCGGAGGGATGAATCATGACGACCAAAGCCCGGGTCAGGAAGTCCGCCGTTAACAAACAGACAAGAGCGGAAAAGCACGAGGACATCGAAAATCATTATGTTTCCAAGTTCGCGATCCTGGTGGTCGGCATCGGCACGATCGGCGAACCGCTAACCCGATTGTTGTTGGACCATCGCGCGGAATTCGGCCTGGGCGAAGTGTATTTCGCCAAGTTCACGCCGACCGATATCGGCTCGGTCAAGCTGCTGATGGATCATGGCGGCAAGTTCGTCGTCTGGTCGAACACGCTGCCGCACTTCGAGCACATCTTCAGCCAGAACGGACTGGAGATCAGCGACACGATCGAGAACGTGCTCAAGAAGGTGAACATCGTCATCGACTGCACCAACCGCGGCAACCAGTTGAAAGAGGAATATTACAGCAAAGCGCGTTCGCCGATCGGCTTCATCGCCCAGGGCAGCGAGGAGGGTTTCGGTCATCCGTACGCTTTCGGCATCAATGATCATACGCTGATTCCCGGCAAGCATCGCTTCATTCAGGTCGTCTCGTGCAACACGCACAACATCCTGGCGATGCTGCGTCTGGCCAAGGCGGTCGGCGGCGAAGTGCTCAACGCCGATTACGTGCTCATGCGCCGCATGAACGACATCAGCCAGTCGGGCAAGGCGATCCCCGCGCCGAGTGTCGATCGTGTGCGCATGGACAAGTACCCCGGCTACGGCAGTCACCAAGCGTTCGACGCCGCGCGCGTCATGCGAACCATGGATATCGAACTGCACGATAAAATTCACTCCACCGCGCTCAAGCTCGACAACCAGCTCATGCACTTGAACCGCTTTCACATCAAGGTGAAGAACAAGACGACGATCACCAAGTTGATCGAAGCCGCGCTCGCCGACCCGCTGCTGTCGATC
>Ga0116156_10003880_pt1 | contig 12864 bp, 13 predicted proteins | sample AD_UKC045_MetaG_FD_89891 | JGI IMG/M metagenome (GOLD analysis project Ga0116156, IMG submission 89891) | Active sludge microbial communities of municipal wastewater-treating anaerobic digesters from USA - AD_UKC045_MetaG | ecosystem: Engineered > Bioreactor > Anaerobic > Digestate | place: USA... | reverse complement strand
GGTGTGAGATGTATCCTTCTTTAGGCTTTGATACATTTATCGACTGCGAGGGCTATGAGCCTACAGCGACTCATGGATGGGGGATATTAGATGAGGAGTTTTATCTCCAGTCCGTAGAATATTTAAAAAAACAATCCAGGCCCTTTTACAGTTTTATGATCTCACTCTCCAACCATACGCCTTTTGAAATGGAAAAAAAGTACTGCAGGTTGAAATTATCAAAGGAACACAGAAACACAAGGTTTGGGAATTACCTGAACAGCACGGCTTACACAGATTACGCAATAGGGGTGTTGTTGGACGCTTTAAAGGAGGCGGGGCTTTATGAAAACTCGATAATAGCCATTTACGGCGATCATTTCGGTCTTACGATAAAGGACGGGAATAACGAAGAACTGATGACAGAATTTTTAGGTAAGCCCTATTGCTTCGATGAAATGGCCAATGTGCCTCTGATCATCCATATACCTAGGGAAATAATAAACGAAAGAGTGAGCATTGCCGGAGGGCAGCTTGATTTCATGCCGACGATGGCATATTTAATGGGGTTTGAAAATTTGGATACAGTATACCTAGGGCAAAACCTGATAAAGGCAGAAGAAGGATTTGTGGCACAAAACCGTTATGCGCCCTTGGGTTCATTTATAACGAATGAAATTGCCTTTTTGATGTCAAGCGACAATGTGTTTGAAAACGGCAAAGCCTGGTTTGTCGAGACGGGTGAAGAAGCGCCCTTAGACGGACTTGTGCATCTTGCCGACAGGTCTGCGGCACTAATAGCAGTTTCTGAAAAGTATCTGGAGGAAGATTCGATATACGGAACATTGAGGGCAAATACGGCAGAGGAGGCCGGCAGGCGTGAATGAAACCGACAGGGTCATGATACTGGACGTGCCTTTGGATATTGTGGATATGGAGCAAGCCGCAGGGAAGCTGGCGGAGTTGATGCGGCGGGATGGATGCAGCATCATAGTGACCCCCAATTCGGAAATCGTCGTTAATGCAGGCAAAGATACGGAGCTTAAAGGGATCATAAGCACAGCGGATTTGATAATACCGGACGGTATCGGCCTGGTATACGCATCAAAGCTCCTCGGTTTCCCATTGAAGGAAAGGGTGACGGGGATCGACTTTCTGTATAGGGCGCTGGGCCTTCTCGAAAAAGAACAGAAATCTGTTTTCCTTCTGGGTGGCCGTCCCCAGGGGAAAGGGGCTTTAAGTGTTGCGGAGACTGCCGCAATGAGGATGAAAGAAAGATTTCCGGGTTTAAGGATAGCAGGCATTCATCATGGATATTTCAATGATGAAGAGGAGTTAAAAATTGTAGAGGAGATCAACCGGTCCGGTGCTGATTTTCTCTGTGTTGCTCTGGGTTCTCCGAAACAGGAGAAGTTCATGGGGCGCTACAGGGGCGAACTGCTTGTGAAAGCAGCTATCGGAGTCGGAGGGAGCCTGGATGTATGGGCAGGAACGGTAAAACGGGCGCCGAAGTTTTTTCGTGACCACGGGCTTGAGTGGTTTTATCGCTTTGTGAAGCAGCCCGCACGATATAAGAGGATTGCGGCGCTGCCGAAGTTCATGATCAAGGTTTTGATATCAAGGTAATCCATAGAGTTCCGGAAGAACATAATTTTCTATGTATTAAGAGGAGGTATTAAAATTGAACATTCTTAAATGTGAAGAGGATGGAAGTATTGGTTTTTCATCTGTTGAAATGCATTTTTATGTAAAGTATCTTTAAAAATATACGTGAATAGGAGAATACGAAGAGCAGAAACCTCAAACAACAGTCAATGAAAATATTGTTTGATACCGTGCTCGATAGATGGTATGGATAAGGTCAAGTGGATAATCGAAAAGGGTGTTTATCCTTATATGGAGAAAAGGCGGGGCAATCTTATCCGCCAAAAGACAGCGGAACTTAAGTCTGACCAGCACTTAACCTCTGTCGAATCCAATGAGATCCGGAAAAAGAAGCTTCAGGATCTTCTGCTCCACTGTATTGAAAGTGTTCCGGCTTATGAGGAGTACAGGTTTCTTGAAGAAGAAATCAAGGCGGATCCTTTCAGTGTGTTGAGAAAATTTCCCATATTGACAAAAAGTGCCTTCAAGGAAAGCTTTTCTTCTTATTTGAGCAGGGAAGCAGACAGCAATGCTTTAATAGAGAACTATACCGGAGGATCCACCAGCGAACCGGTGAAGTTTTATATGGACAGGCATACTGTTGAATACTACGAAGCGGCCAGGTGGAGGGGACTTAGCTGGTGGGGCATAACCCAGGGCAGCCGAAGTGTGATGCTTTGGGGCAACCCTCTGGAGCTGAATAAATATGAGGCAAAAAAGTACAGCTTGAAAGAAAGGTGGCTGAAAAACCGGATAATCATCCCCGCTTATTCCATTAGAGCCGAAGAAATGGAAGGCTACATCCGCACTATCCGGCGCTTCTCCCCGGAATACGTTTACGGCTATGCTTCCGCTTTAACCATCTTCTCTGAATTGATGCTGGATAAGGGTTTGGCTTTAGGATTTGATTTAAAGGCGGTGGTCTCTACTGCGGAAACTTTGCACGATTTTCAAAGGGAAATAATTGAGACTGCCTTTGGCTGCCCGGTGGTGAACGAATACGGAGCAAGAGACGGGGGTATAATTGCGTACCAATGCAGGGAAGGCAGCATGCATATCAGTGCGGAAAACACTGTTGTTGAGGTAGTGGACCCTGTGACCTTCGAACCCATGTCGGCAGGGGAAAGCGGTATCCTCCTCACAACGGATCTGAACAACTTTGTGATGCCAAGACTCAGATACCGTATTGGAGACAGGGCCGCCTTATCGGAGAGAAGCTGTCCCTGCGGGATGGGATTACCGGTCATGGAAAAAATCGACGGGCGGGAAGACGATATGTTCGTTACTATAGACGGCAAATACATCCACGGCCATGCCTTCAACCATCTGTCCCGGCGCACCCGTTCCGTACGTAAGTTTCAGATAGTTCAGGAAAGCCCTTCTTATGCCTCTCTCAGTATTGTGACGGAAGCAGGCTTTGAACAAAATGAGATAGATGAGTTCATTGAAAAAGCGCGGCACTTGCTTCCCGGGACGAAGATCGATGTGAACATTGTGGAAGATATACCCCTTAGCGGGTCGGGAAAGCACCGCTACACCATTCGTAATTTTCCGCTTCGATAATAAACCGCCGCAGGCTTGAGGTTCTGGCGGGACATGAGGGAAAACATGGATAATGATGAAAACAGAGCATTAAAAACTTCATACCTTCTAAAGAGGTTTATTCCGTATTTTAAAAAGTATAGGTGGATACTGGTGCTTGACCTGTTCTGCGCATCCCTGACAACGGTCTGTGAACTTGTGCTGCCTCTGATAGTACGCTATCTTACGGATATGGGCATGAACGATTTGGAAAGCCTGACGGTAAGGATGGTTATTTCGATAGGGGTATTTTATATTGCGCTGAGACTTGTGGATGTGGCGGCCAACTACTTCATGGCATATGTGGGGCATATGATGGGTGCAAAGATCGAGACCGATATGCGGAAGGATATTTTTGCGCACTTGCAGGACCTGTCCTATTCCTATTACGACAATACAAAGGTCGGTCAGATCATGGCAAGGATTACGAGCGATCTCTTTGATATAACTGAATTTGCACATCATTGTCCCGAAGAGTATTTCGTAGCTGCTCTTAAAATAGGCGCAGCCTTCGGCATACTGGCACAGGCTGATATTGTACTGACTCTGATTATTTTCTCTCTCATACCCATCATGCTGGTATTTGCCATGTCCTTCAACGGAAAGATGAGGGGGGCGTTTAAAAAGTCCAGGAACCAGATAGGTGAGCTGAACTCACAGGTCGAGGACAGCCTGCTGGGAGTTCGAGTGGTGAAATCCTTCGCTAACGAGAACGTGGAGGAGGAAAAGTTCCGCAGGGGAAACGAAGGCTTTCTCAAAATCAAAAGGGAAGCCTATCGCTACATGGCCGGCTTTCATAGCACCGTCAGGTTTTTTGACGGGATCATGTACATAGCGTTGGTGACCGTAGGAGCTATTTTTATGGTTTATGGTCGAATAGGAGCTCCTGACTTGGTGGCCTTCCTTTTGTATGTTACTATGCTCCTTAATTCTGTACGGCGGATCGTGGAGTTTACGGAGCAGTTTCAACGGGGTATGACGGGTATCGAACGCTTTATCGAGATCATGGATGCTCCCGTTGAAGTTGATGATACCAAGGATGCGGTACCTATAGGGGATGTCAAGGGGGAAATAAAATTCGATAAAGTAAGCTTCCGGTATTCGGATAATAACAGAAATGTGCTTTCCAACATAGATCTGACGGTTCGGGCCGGAGAAAACGTAGCTTTGGTAGGGCCTTCGGGCAGCGGGAAAACGACATTATGCAATCTGATACCGCGCTTTTATGATGTGTCGGCAGGAAGGGTGCTGGTTGACGGGAAGGATATCAAAACTGTTACGATACGGTCTCTCAGGTCGCGGATCGGCATGGTCCAGCAAGATGTTTATCTTTTTTCCGGCTCCGTATTTGAAAATATTGCCTACGGAAAGCCTGAAGCATCTATGGATGAGGTCGTACAGGCGGCAAAGGATGCCGGGGCCCATGATTTTATAACAGAACTCCCGGAGGGCTATGACACCTATGTGGGAGAAAGGGGAGTTAAGCTTTCCGGCGGTCAGAAGCAGCGGATAAGCATTGCCCGGGTCTTTCTGAAAAATCCCCCGATCCTGATTTTGGACGAAGCAACATCAGCCCTCGACAATGAGAGCGAACTTGTAGTGAGGAAGTCTTTAGAAAGGCTTGCGGCGGGCAGGACGACTTTCACAATAGCCCACCGCCTTACGACTATTAAGAATGCTTCGATTATTTTAGTCTTGACCGGGAACGGTATTGAAGAGCAGGGCACACACGAAGAGCTGCTTGCAAAAGAAGGCGTGTATTTCCACCTTTACAGGATGTATAGCGAGTAAACAAGGCAAGGCGACATTCATCGATTGCCGCCATTTGTTCAGACGGGAGGATAGATGGTCAAGATAGGAAACGACTGGGACAGATTACTGACAGGGGAGTTCGAAAAAGAATATTACATAGAGCTGCGGCGCTTTTTGATTTCGGAATATAGGAGCCGCATGATATATCCATCTATGCACGATATATTCAATGCGCTGAAGTATACTTCCTACAGCAGTGTAAAAGCAGTGATTTTAGGCCAGGACCCCTATCATGGACCCGGGCAGGCACATGGACTGTGTTTTTCTGTTATGAAGGGAGTGCCGAAGCCGCCTTCTCTTGAAAATATCTTTAAAGAACTAAAGGATGATCTGGGGACTCCGGCACCGGCCCACGGCTGTCTGAAGGATTGGGCAGACCGGGGGGTCATGCTGCTGAATACGGTGCTTACCGTTAGGGAAGGAGCTGCTAATTCCCATAAAGGAAAAGGGTGGGAGATTTTTACCGACAGGGTAATAGAAATATTGAATAACAGGGAGAAACCTATGGTATTCTTATTGTGGGGTGCAAATGCCAAAGCCAAAACCCAATACATTACTAACGAGAACCATCTGGTGCTGACGGCGGCGCATCCCAGTCCGCTGTCCGCTTACAACGGGTTTTTCGGCTGTCACCATTTTTCCAAGGCTAATGAGTTTCTCAGCCGACACGGGGAACCGGTCGATTGGGAGATAGGTTAGTGAAAAATAGAATAAAAACAGGAGGGATATTATGGATTTTATCATTATTGGCGTAATCGCCGCAGGGCTTGCGCTATTCGTTATCGGGGGCTACAACGGGCTTGTCAAGCTTCGCAACCTGGTTGAGGAAGCCTTTGCCACGATGGATGTATATCTCAAGAAAAGGTATGATCTGATTCCCAATCTGGTAGAGACGGTGAAAGGCTATGCAGCTCATGAAGCCGGTACCCTGGAAAAGGTAGTACAGGCCAGAAACATGGCCGCATCGGCGGGCAGCATGGAAGACCGCATCCAGGGCGAAAACATGTTGACCGGCGCACTTAAAAACCTTTTTGCACTGGCGGAAGCTTATCCGGATCTTAAAGCCAATACCAATTTCATGGATCTGCAGGCCCAGCTTCAAAAGGTTGAGGAGGATATCGCAAACTCAAGAAAGTATTATAACGCAACAGTCCGAGAGTACAACATAAAAACAGAGGTTTTCCCCTACAATATAATAGCGGGACTCTTCAAATTTGCAAGGAAACCGCTCTATGAGGTCACCGAAGAGGCTGAAAGGCAGAATGTCAAGGTCAAGTTTTAACCAATACAGGTCGTTGATTACATTTCCCCGGGCAGAATAACAGGATCCGGGAAACTTAGGGGTAATAAAATGAAGAGAATTCCTGCGGTGATATTGATCGTTACGGCATTGCTGATGTGTTCCACCGGAATTGTCTGCGCTGCAAACTTTGAGACTGAACGGTACGATGTGTCGGTGGAGGTTTATGAGAACAACTCATGGAAAGTGACCGAGACGATCTCCATGAATTTCCTTGAAGACAGCCATGGCATTTTCAGATACATACCCGTTAACGGCTCCATATATTATTTGTTGAACGGAAAAAAGACAGAGCAGCGTTACAAGGTTAAAATAACCGATGTGGAGATACCCGGCTATAATTACGAAAAGTACTATGAGAACGACAGCGTCGTATTTAAAATCGGGGAAGAGAACGTTCTCGTAAAAGGGCCTCGTACATATCAGATATCCTATAAGGTCACAGCCTATGACGACAGGATCGAAACCTTCGATCAGTTCTACTGGGGGCTGCTGCCTACGGATTGGAATACATCTATTAACTCAGGCAGCTTTACGGTCATAATGCCCAAAGCAATAAAAAAAGAAGATGTGGAGTTCATTTCCGGCTTTTACGGCAGCACGGATACACAGATGGTCAAGTGGTCCGTTGAAGAAGATAAAATTAACGAAATATCTAAACAAGTGATCAGGGGCGAGATCACCCGCCCCCTAGCCGCAGGGGAAGGGGCAACTGTTCGTATAATGCTGCCGGAAGGTTATTTCAGCGGCGAAAAAACCAACGGCTGGATGCTGGGGCTTATGATGATATTGATTGCCGCCGCTCCGCTGATCGCTTTCCTGCTTTGGTTTCTGTACGGCAGGGATCCAAAAGTCGTAAGGACGGTGGAATTCTATCCTCCGGAAGGATGCAATTCCGCCGAAGTGGGTTATATTATAGACGGGATCATCGACAACAAGGATATGGTGGCCCTGATAATTGAATTCGCAAACAAGGGCTATATAAACATAATCGAAAAAGGTAAAAGCTTTATACTGCAGAAGAATCAGCAACCCCCCGCTTCAGCGAAAGAATATGAAACAACGATTTACAAAGGACTCTTTAGTAAAAAAAGCGAGGTTACGATCAAGGAGTTGCCTAAAGATTTCTATTCAAAGCTTCTGAAAGCCGAGGGTCAACTGCGCAGCTCATTTTCTCATCCAAAGCAGAATCGTATTTTCAGCCAAAGCTCGATAGTGTCCCGAGTTCTTGCTATTATGCTGATGGGGATACCCTTGATTGCATATAATTTCCTTGGGACCGGATACGCATATCTGCATATGGGATACAGCATACTGATACTGCTTGATACGTTTGCAGCCTTGATTAGTTTCCTGTATTTAATAGTTCAGCACGACCGGAGGCATAGTTTGTCGGCAGTCAAGAGAACCGGAAAGAAGATCGTGCCGGGAATAGTTTTAACCGTCTGTTTAGCAGCTGAGATCCTGTACGGTGTTTTGTTTATCGATCTGCCTGTATGCGGGATCCTGGCGGTGACGGCAGCTATTGTCTGCTTCGCTTTTGCCGCCCTTATGAAGCAAAGAACAAAATACGGGGCAGAAATGCTCGGTAAAGTGCTGGGCTTTAAAGAATTCATAAGAAAAGCTGAACTGGATCGGATAAAACTGCTGGTTGAAGAAAATCCGGCATACTTTTATGATACACTGCCATATGCTTATGTGTTCGGACTGACGGATATTTGGGCCAAAAAGTTCGAATCTCTCGCTCTGCCTCCGCCGGACTGGTATCACGGCTACGCAGGGCAGGGCTTCAATCATATTTTATTTATGAACGCATTCAACAGCTATTCCAAAACTCTCAACAGCAGCATTGCCGTACCACAAAACTCCGGAAAAGGCGGTTTTGGCGGCGGCGGGTTTTCCGGAGGAGGAGGTTTTTCTGGCGGAGGAATGGGCGGAGGCGGAGGCGGCGGCTGGTAGCAAAGGGTTCATTTTGGCTCAACAAAGGGGATACCGAAATACTGAGTTAAAGAAAGCACGAGAGCCCGGGCAATGGGGCCTATGTTGTTAATGATCCAATTGGCATCTTCCCAGTTGTCATGGTATGCCACCTCTGCTAAAACAGAAGGGGCTATAGTACGCCTGAGCTCCGCTAATGTAGTGCTGGGTACGGTTACCACCAGATTGGGGTCCGGGTATATTGCTTCAAAATTCCCTGCGATTATGTCGGCCATCCGCTTTCCGTTGACGCTGCTTACATAATAGAAAATATTCGGGCCGCGGTAAATACCGGGGGTGTTTGGCGGAGATGCGTTGGAGTGAAGGGCCAGATGAAAGTCATAGTCTCCTGCGTTGGAATCCGCAATGGCCTGGCTCAGTGTTCCGTCGGGGTTATTTCTCCCGAATCGGATATTTGAAGCTTGAAGATATGGGATCATTGCATCGACAATGCGATTCATCCAGTATTCCTCATTGCCGCCGGTGATAAACGGGTTGAATTCCTGCACTGAGGGGCTTAAAAACACAGAGGGATTTCCCGGTGTGGCTCTTGCTGTTTGATAATACATGATAAGTATCCTCCAAATCTTGTTGATTCCATACATTGTATGCGGTATTGAGAAACCGCGTTCCTTCTGTTTTAAACTGGAAAATCGAATCCTGCTTTTCAATTCATATAGTCTCGTGTAGAATAGTGGCGGAGGGATTGCCAATGTCGAAAGTAAGCATGGTATTAAATTACTGGATATATATGATCGTTGTCCTTTTGATGGCAAAGCTTTTTGGACTTGCGGACAACAACAAGACCATGGTGATAATCATTGTGGCGGGCACACTGTTTTATATAGTATTTATGAAACGCTTCGCCGGAAAAGTTAATCCGGGGTCAAAAAAATCCACTGGAAAAACTACTTTAAAAAAGAAGAGATAGGCTGTTTTTGTATAGCGATACACACCCCAGGCAAAACTATCCACAACGTATGTAGTAAGTGGGAGGTTTGTTATGAATGGTGTTAATAAGTCGGGACATAAACAAGGGATAAGATTTGTCGAGGAGCTTCGGGAACTATTGCCTGTAAAAGAGAGCTTTGATATTACAGAGCGGAATCTCACCATAGGCGGCAGAGAAGCTTTTTTGTATTTTACCGTAGGGTTCGTGAAAGAGCAGCAGCTTCAGCTGATGATAGCGGATTTTCAAAGTATTACCCCTTTTGATATTAAAAATATGGATTCAACGAAGGATCTTATTAAAAGTAAGATACCTTCCGTTGGATTGTCTGAGGTCTATACGGCCGGGCTCGCCGTTGTAAACATTCTTTCCGGCATGACGGCACTGGTCATCGATGGATATAATACGATCATAGTGATGGATATTCGCGAATACCCCTCGCGAAGTATCAGCGAACCCGATAAGGAGCGCACCCTGCGCGGCGCCAGGGACGGCTTTGTAGAATCCATCATATCCAACACCGCATTGATACGCAGGCGAATAAGGGATCCAAAGCTGGTTTTCCAAATGATGAATGTCGGCCGGTCTTCCATGACGGACGTAAGCCTAGGTTATTTGAAAGGTCTGGCAAAGGAAGAAGCTGTAAAAGATATCATCGGGAAAATCGAAGGCATAAATATAGACACACTGACCGTAGGAGATCAAAGCTTAGTAGAAGCTCTGGACAAAAAACAATGGCTGAATCCCTTCCCCAAGATCCGGTATACCGAGCGGCCGGATGTAGTAGCGGCACATTTAACCGAAGGCAGCATCGTGATTTTGGTCGATAACAGTCCAACAGCCATTATCCTGCCTACGGGTTTTTTCGATTTCCTTCAGGATGCTGACGACTATTATTTCCCTGTCATAACAGGTACGTATTTAAGAATGGTTCGTAATATTACCATGCTGGTATCGGCTTTTATCACACCGGTTTATCTTCTGGTGGACAGAGGCATAGTGGCCTTCCCGGAAAGCTGGGGGTTTCTTATGCCTCAGGAATCTTATCCCATTCCGCTCTTTTGGCAGTTCATTATTCTGGAGATCGCGGTAGACGGGCTGAAGATGGCATCCCTAAATACGCCAAGCTCACTGGGGATGTCGCTTTCGGTCATCGGAGCATTGCTTCTAGGGGAGCTTTCGATAACTGCCGGGTGGTTCATTCCACAGACTATACTGCTCATGGCTGTAGTGGCCCTGGCATCCTTTTCACAGCCAAGCATGGAGCTGTCTTATGCTTTGAAGTTTGTTCGGATCGCTTTGCTTACAGGTTCGGCTATGTTAGGCCTTTGGGGTTTTTTGGGGGTATTGGTTATTGCCGCCGCTATTCTTGCAACAACCAAGACCCTGACCAAAACCTCATATCTCTACCCGCTGATCCCCTTCAACGGAAGAAAACTCATGCGCCTTTTGTTCCGCACCAGGAAATAATTGGCAGCGGAACGGCTTGCTCAAGGGCGCCTGATTATATGAGCAAATTTACCGGACATTTTCTGCCCATTATCTGGACCATATGGATCGAATAGAAGTCGATGGCCATTATTCCTCCGCTGCAACCATCCTGAAGCAGTATATAATTAGCACCTACGCCTATCAGATAACCCAGCCAATTTGTTATATTTCCGCTGGCGCCTAAAGTCGACACGATCATGCATTCTTTGCCTATCTGTGTCCTTAGAAATCCGTTCAAGTATTGAAGGTTAGAATAACTGAGTATCTCCTTGTATTTCTCCGGTAACAGAGGGTTGCTGGGAACAGAAAAAAAAGGAGGCTCGGGCAATACAACCGGTATAGCCGCACTGCCGAACGGAATTTCGGGACCCGTGTATTCGACGGTTTGCACGAGACGAGGCGGAGGCATTTCTGCAGGGGGCTGCTGGGGGGAGGGACTAACGGCAGGAGGAGCGGATGGCGGCTGCATCACCGGGGAGTTTATGGGGGCCGGTGCTGGGAAATCGGTCAATGGGTTGAATGCAGACCGCACCGTTTCAGCGGCTAGCGAGGGCATGGAAGCAATATTGTCCCCGCCGGCGTTATCGTATGGTTTCCAATGTGAGGGATCAAAGCTCACCGGATTATAAGGATAATGCATGGTCAAACCTTCTTTCATTAAGTATTTACATAATATGTCGTCGGGATATAAAAACAATGGTCGCCGATTCTGTTATGAATCACTCCGTAATTGGGAAGCGGGAAAAAAGGCGCACAGGTCACCGCAAAAGGATTGTAAAAGTAGAGCGAGTTGTCTACCCCTAGCAATCTGTTTCCGGACATAGCCCAGTCGGCGATTTTGTAATGTATATCCGAAGGTCTCATGTTATATATGTTCTGAGGGTTAGGAATGCCGTTTTTCACCGTCATGGCGCAGGTGAATTGCCCAGGCTGCATAATGATATTCTGTATATTTGTGCCGCTGCCCGTTTGGCTGACTCTTCCGAACTCGCCGTAAGTAATGTTCGCACGATTCATTACTACTGTGGCAACTGCCATCATTCCTGCCTCTCCCTCTCCTCCGGCTTCACATTGAATGAGCCTGGCTAAAAGTTCTCTGTCATCAAAGGGCATGAGTATAGGCCTCCGTTTCGTGCAATACATCGTTTCTTGCATTGTATGCAGGAGAGAGCGGAGTTGACAATGAGGGTCCGTGCAAACATATTTGAGGTTAAAAAGAGAACCGCTGTATTTGAATATTGCTCCCAATATTTTTGAATTGTTTCGCCGCCCCATATGATTTCATCTGACTTTAGCACGCCGATTATGCCCTTAACGTTCATATGTCTAAATATAGCGTCACTTGCTTCTTCTTTGTCTCGTGCATAACCTAAATACAAAATAGAATTCTGCAATATAGTCATTATCTTTTGGGTAGCTCACTTAATCATGCCCAGTTTTTCAGTTCGAGTCCCTCAACTCTTGCAAATTCCTTAACATTGTTGGAGACTATAATAAGTCCTTTTGCCTTTGCATGTGCGGCAATCAGCATATCCATAACTCCAATTGGGGTTCCTTGTCGCCGTAACGTTGCACAAATTTTTCCATATTCTGTAGCCGCATCATCGTCAAATGGCAATATGTCTACAATAGACAAAAACTGATTTAGCGCAATTGCATTTTTTTCTGGGTATTGACTTGCTTCTACTCCATGCTTGAGCTCTGCAAGAGTGATTGCAGAAATAGCGATACCTTCATCCATGTGTAAGTTAAGATTTTTGAGTACGCTTTCTGGCTTTTTCTTTATGAGATATATGCATATATTTGTATCCAGCATGTACCTCATAGTGTTTCCCTCGGAGTTTGAACGCTTTGATTACGTCCGCCCACAAAAATGTCATCAGTAAAACTGTTAAGGCCTTCAAGAAAAGTCTCCCACGCACGTTCTTTTGGGAATAGCATAACAGTATTACCCACTTTCTTTATATAAACTTCGTCGCCCGAAAAACGGTATTCTTTTGGTAGTCGGATAGCTTGACTTTTACCGTTAGCAAATAATTTTGCAGTTTCCATTTTGCTCACCTCGTTTCACCTATAGTATATATCTTAGTATATACTATAGTCAAGATTTTATGCGTGTGCCCAATCAATC
>Ga0116156_10003871_pt1 | contig 12889 bp, 8 predicted proteins | sample AD_UKC045_MetaG_FD_89891 | JGI IMG/M metagenome (GOLD analysis project Ga0116156, IMG submission 89891) | Active sludge microbial communities of municipal wastewater-treating anaerobic digesters from USA - AD_UKC045_MetaG | ecosystem: Engineered > Bioreactor > Anaerobic > Digestate | place: USA... | reverse complement strand
TCGCGATCAGTCATGGTTTTCCTGCCAGCCGACTGCTTGCAGGCGTACGGTGTCCTGCTCTTCGCGAACCTCGAAGAACCGGGCTCGTTCCTTGGGCGAGTTGTAACGGGCGTTTGGGAAATCTGTGACCACGAACGGATCGCGGATGCGCAGGTCGGCCACGTCGAACAGTTCGGCGTCGTCTGCCACGGTATCGCGCCAGCACGTGTCCGCTGCACAGAATAGAAAAGCGATGGTCAGCATCGCTCGCTTCGTTCGACTCACGGCTCAGTTCCCTTCTTGCTTCCATGGATTCCACTGTTCGACGTTCTGCGTCAGCCCTTCCTCCCGGAATCCGACGTTGGGCCGCGGATGGGGATATTCAATGCCCTGCCACGGACGTTCGACCAAGCCTTCGTTTCGTATTGATAGGGGACCGCCAGCAACCGGTCGGAGGTGATGCGGATGACCGTCACTTCGTGTGATCCGTTTGGTGTCGGCGACGGAAGCTGGACAAAGTTGATGTCCCGATAGCGGTCGACTTTCGCCTGGTGATAGTGTCCGCCGAGCACCAGCACGACGTTGGCATCGCCCAACGCGTCGACGAGTTCGTCGCGATTGGTGATGGCGTCGAAGCAGAGGTGCAGAGCCACGACGACCGGCGTGCCCTTGGCAAGCTTGGCCAAGTCGTTACGCAGGAAGGCGAGCGCCTCCTGGCTGACCGGTTGAGCCGGGTTGTTCAGGCTCTCGTCGTACTTGGAGAACAGCATGACGAAATGGACGCCATGGCGGTCGATTTTGTAGGACAGCGAGCCGTGCCTTGTGCGAATCCAGTTCTTGATCGTGTCGCTGGGCGACTTTCCGCCTTCGTCGTGGTTGCCCACCAGATCGTAGCCGGGGAACTTCAGGCGTCGGGTGAGCAACTCGTCGTAGGTGTTCTTCGCAGCGGTGGTGGGCCATTCCGTGATGTCTCCGCAGCCGAGCACAAACGCCGGTTCGGCGACTCGGCCACCGATTTCGGCGGGAAACTGCGTGCCGGGCAAGGAGTTCATCGCGTCGATCGCCGGCAGCAAGTGTTGACCGTCGCCGTTGACCGCGACGTGTTGATCGGACCAGCCGAAGAACGTCAACCCTGCTTCGTCCGCGTATGTTCGGCCAGCGGAAGCTGCTGCCGCCAGCAAGCTCAGGACCGTGCGGATCGTCACCGTAATCCAGCGCCGACTTATGACCATGATCTTTTTCCTTTGCTGATGGCATGGCAGGTGGAGCCCGTGAAGGTGGCGCGACCTGGGCGATCGGCGCCTCGGCGCGTCAGGATATGACGCTAGGTGCCTGTCCTGGTTATCGATACCCCTACTCAAATGAGCCCCGATCCCATTTCGGTCCCATTCGACCTCTCGGCAGCCCTCAAGGCGTGGCGAGTAAACCCTTTAGTAAACCCTCGCCTTTCTGAGCCCGTTTCTACCACTTCTGCGGAATCTACAAGAAACAAAAAAACCCGTTGCGGTGCAACGGGTTAGGAAGCGGAGGGCACGGGAGTCGAACCCGCAACCGGCAAAGCCGGCATCTGATTTCGAATCAGACCCCTCACCATTCGGATACCCTCCGTTTTGCGTGTTTTCTATCTGGTGTACTCCCTGATCGCGGGAATCGGAATACCAGCCGTTGCCTCCTATCATATCGTCTGTCCGCTCAGCCGAAAAGCTGGGAAAGGCCGCTGGGGGATCGCTTTCAGGGTGTTGGGGGCTTCGTCCACGCGGCTAACTCGTTTCGACAACTCACCCAATCGCTCGCAACGGGCGTACCGGGAACACGTCTCACAGACACGGTCGGGATCGTCTTCGGCCATGCGCGGGGCTGGTTTGCTGATTGACGATCATTGGCACTTGCGCAGCATTTCCGCGAATCGTTGGGCCCAGGGGGTGTTCTGCAGGCCGGGTGTCGTGGCTTGGAGATATCGGATCCGATCCGCAGCTTCCTGCTTCTGACCGAGTTTGAAAAGTGCCAGGGAATTGGCGTACTTGGCGCGATACCAAAGATCGCTCTGGGGGCGGCTGCGGGCGGCGATGCGGCGCCACAGGTCCAGGGCCTCGCTCCAGGACTTCTGGTCGCTGCCGCCGAGCAGAAGTTCGGCGTAGGCGGCTTGCAATTGGGCGTCGTCCTGGTGCCTGGCTGCAAGATCGCGGTAGGCAAGGGTGGCCTCGTCGTGTCGGCCGCCGGCGGCCAGCGACCGGGCGCGGTTCCGGTTCAGTTCTTCTTGGACGGCGGGATCGAGTTGAGATGTGCCGCTGCCGAGCACCTCCAAGGCTGCCAGCCACAGCGCGGCCAGTTCTTTCTGCGCTTCGGCAGGGGCTGACTCGGCGATGGCTGACAGGTCCTTGAGGAGTTCCAGCAACAGCTGCGGCGACTGGCCGCTCAGCCGTCGCACGACCCGCTGGGCCTCAGCGATCTTGTCCCCCTGGGACGCGAGGGCCACAACGAGAATCGCTTCTGCTCGGCCACGCTCATTCGAGTCCGGTGGTGGTGTGCCGTTCAGGGACGCCTGCAGCAAGACTTCTGCTTGCGGTCCGCCGCGTGGGGTGTGCCGCACAAGGAATCGCGCGGCGTGCTCGGCGCAGAAGCGGTTTTGGCCAGTCCAGGGCAAGGATGGGTCCGTCAGCTGGGGGCCGATCTGTTGGGCCAGGAAATCCGCTGCCGTTTGTGCCGCCGCCTCGGTGGACTCCCTGCGGTCCCGCAACTGGCTGAGCTGTTTTGCCCGACAGCGCACTGCCGCTTCCAGGGATTCGCCGAACTGGTCCGATTCACGGGTCACGCCTTGATAAGCAGCGGCGGCGACCGACCAAGCTTGTTGGCTCTCGCGCAGTCGGCCCAGCCATACGCGGGCCGTATCCGCGGTCTTGTCTTGCGGCCAGAGACGGAGATGTTCCGCCAGGATTTCGGCGTAGGTGTCGAGTGCGGCCGGATCGGCGCGGGAGCATTGCGCCGCATTCCAGGCTGCCAGCAGATGGGCCTCGGCAGCTTTCGCCTCGTCGCGCAGGTCGCGTCCCAGCGTCCGCAGTTTCTCGCTCGCGTTTTCGTGCCGTTGGCGGTTCTGGTCCACCAAGGCCGCCTTGTACCGGAGTTGAAACGCCAGGTCCAACTGGTTCGCCGCAGCGGCGACCTGGGCGGCCTTTTCGTAGACCGCAATCGCTTCGTCGCCTTGGCCCTTGCGGTACAGATTGTCCGCCGTCCGCGTCAGGACTTCGACATCGGCGGCACCACGCGCGCCGCCGATCGAGTTGACGAGCAGCAAATCGGAGCGGCGTCCCCAATAGGGACCGTGGACCTGCTCGATCAGCTGGACCATGGCCACGGACTTCGATCGCCAGTTTTCCGCTTGGCTTGCCTCGCCTGCGTCGTGCGCGGTGTGCCACAAGTCGAGATACGTTTCCAGGTGGGCGAAATCCAGCTCGGGCGAGACGCGGTCGCCGATTTGCCGGCCCTCGCCCAGCACCTCCAACGCTCGTTGCGGGCGGCGCTGGGCCAGTTCCAGGCGGACGGCTTCCGCCCGTGCTTCCAGAGCCGTATCCGCCTGATCGGCAGCGAGCTGTACCGCCCGCAGTGATTCGGCGGCGGCCTCGAAGTTGCCCAACAGCCGCTGGCATCCCGCCAAGTGGATGCGCAGGCGATCTGTCAACGGATCCGCCGCCGCGAGTTGGGTGAGCGGCTGGCGCAAAGTGGCGACGGCTTGCGTGAGCATGGCGACACGATCGTCGCTTTCCGGCGCATAGCAGAGCGCCAAGCCGCGTTGTGCCCGGCTCCGTTGGAAGCGGACTTGGTGCTGCAGAGCCGTCAACTCATCCGCCGTCAGCCCGCCCGGCGGCGGCGTTTGCCGATGCCGTTGAGGGATCTCGCGGATCAATTCCGAGTCCAGCTGTTCCAGCATCCGATCGGCCTCGCGAAATGCGCTCTTGGCGTCTTCCAGCGACGAGCCCGGCTCGGCCAGCAGTTCTGCTTCCAAACGCAGCAACTCGCCGCGAGCCGCGACCGTCAGCGCGTCTTGGACCCGGACCAGGATCAACTGCGGGTTCTGCGCCTGGTCGCGCTGGAAATCCGCCGCCGTCGCCCGCGCCCGCTGCCACGTGGAATCGCGCTCTTGGGGGGCCTGCTGGGCGGCGTGCGATGCATAGCAGCGGACCAGTTCGATCACCAGCTCGGCGCGCTGGGCGCCGCTTAACCGCGCATCGCGGAGACGATCGTTGCAGAATTCCTCCGCCAAACGGTACAGACGCCGCTGGCGCAAACCGCCGACGAACCGGGCGTCCTCGCTCTGAGCCTCCGCTGAGAGGGGAAATGCCAGCAGCAATGCCAGGCAGACCAGCCTGCTCAGACTTCTCCGGACGGAAGACGGACGAGCAACGGGCGACATTGCCGGAACCGGGGCGTGGGAATGACATTTCACGTTACGGGGATCGAGCGCACAGAAAGAAAGGGAATCTGACAGAAAGATGGCTTGACAGAAAAATGAAAGCCGGGAAGGGGAGTGGCGGCGTAGCCGAGTTTCTTCCTGTAGATGCATGTTCTTCGCTTCCCCATCTTTCTGTCACCCCATTTTTCTGCCGGTCTGTTTGGCGTTTCTGACGAACTGGCTGTGCCAGCAGGGTTCAACGCAGCGTTCTCAGTCGACGGCTCTTCGGACCGCTTCGGTTTCGTTCGCTTGCCTAAGACCAACCTCCGCCTTAAGATACAGGTACTTATCAGTTTAGCGTTTTGGGGCGGGGCGTACACGCGGGGCGAGGCCAAGTAGCGGCGTCGAGGGAGACGATTGATGAGTTGCACATGTGGCACAGCGGACGGCACACGGAGTGTGCCTGCTACCTTTCTTGCGGCCGTTTCTTGCGTGTCGTGGCTCAGCGCCGTCTTGATTTGGTTCGGCGCCGGCGAGGTGGCTCTAAGCCAGGACGCGGCGGATGACGGGGCGAACTATTGGAACCTGTTTCAACCGGCGCCGAGCGACGTCCGCCGCCCTTTGATGTACGCCGAGAAGGCCATCGAGGAGGGGCGGTACAGCGACGCGGCCTTGCGTCTCGGCCAGTTGCTGATGAACGAGTCGCTGGACGACCCGGAGGCGCAAGACTACTTCCTGGTGGGCACGGACGAAGGCGGAACGGCGCTGGTGAGCGAGCGCTTGAAGGCCAAGGTGCAGCGGTTGATTGGGGACCTGCCGGCGGCGGGCCGCCAGGCGTACCAACTGCAGTTCGGCGCTCAGGCCCGCGCTCTGCTGGACGAAGCCTTGGCGGAGGAGAGCACCGGCAAGCTGACGGACGTGATCCGGCGGTTTTTCCACACGCGGGCGGGTTACGAAGCCAGCCTGCTGGCAGGGCAACGCGAGATGGCCGAGGGACGGCCGCTGGTGGCCGCGTTGCACCTGCAACGGCTGGCCGAGGTGCCGGCTGCGGCCGCCGAGTTTGATCCGGAGTTGTCGTTGCTGCTGGCGACCTGTTGGTGGTACGCCGACATGCCGGAGCAAGCGCAGGCGGTCGTCGAGGCACTGAAGAAGCGCCTGCCGCGGGCGACGGTGCGCGTCGCAGAGCGAGATGTGCCGCTGTTTGCGGACGACCGGCCGGCCCTGGATTCCTTCCGGCAGCTGCTGGGCGCCGGCGACTTGGCCACGCCGGAAGTCACGCAGTGGGTGATGCACCGGGGCAACGCTCAGCGCAACGCGCGGACCCGAGGCAGCCTGCCGATGATGAACTTTCGCTGGCTCGTGCCGACCACCCTGGACCGTGAGGACGAGAAGGTCGTCGAGCGGATGGCTCGTCAATACCGCGATGAAGGGCGAGCCGCCATCCCGGCCTTGCAGCCCTTGGCCGCCGGCAACACGGTGGTCATGCGGACCCCCGGCAAGCTGCTGGGCGTGGACTTTTCCAGCGGCAAGCGGATCTGGGTGTGGCCGCCTTGGGAAGACGAATCCGCGAACCTGTACCAGGGTGACATGGACCGTTTCCGCGTCGCCGTGCGCGGCGACCGCGAACAGGAACTGCAGCAACGGATCTGGGACGATGCGCTGTACGGCCAGATCAGCAGCGACGGCCAATCGGTGTTCGTGCTGGACGAACTGGGGTTCGCTCCCAGCGTGGCCAATCAGGCGCAGCAGATCATCATCGCTCAGGGGGGCATGGCTTTTCGGCAGCCCGGAGCGCCCCAATCGAGCAATCAGCTGGTGTCGTTGAGTCTGGCGCGGCAGGGTGCAGCACAGTGGATTGTCGGCGGCGAGAACGGCGAGGATGAGCCCAAATTGGCCGGTGCGTTTTTCCTGGGGCCGCCCTTGCCGCTGGAAGGCAAGCTGTACGTGATTGCCGAATTCAACGGCGAGATTCGCTTGGTGGTCTTGGATGCCAAGACGGGACGGCTCCAATGGCAGCAGCAGTTGGCACATGTCGAAAACCGCACGATCCTCGTCGATGCCGGGCGGCGGCTGACCGGAGCGACGCCGTCTTACGATGGCGGCGTGCTCGTGTGTCCCACATCCGCCGGCGCGGTGGTGGCCGTGGACGTCACGATGCGGTCGCTGCTGTGGGGCCTCCAATACGTCAAACGCCCGGAGACGAAGCGGCAGCAGTTCTTTGGTTTCGCGCCTTTCAACATGGCGGGGCCGAAACCAGCCGGATCGCGGTGGAGCGACGCGTCGGTGACGATCGCCGAGGGCCGGGTCTTGGTCACGGCCGTCGAGTCGGATGAACTGTATTGCCTGGATCTGCGGACCGGAAAACCCGTCTGGCCGGCACAGCCGCGCGATGATCGGCTGTACCTGGCTTGCGTCCATCAGGGTCAGGCGGTGTTTGCCGGCGTGAGCCACGTGTCGGCGATTCGGCTGGCCGATGGCCAGGGTGCGTGGGCCAAGCCTGTGGAATTGAGCGATGCGCCCAGCGGCCGGGGGTTCTACAGCGACCAATTCTACTTCCTGCCGACGCTGGGCGCCGAGTTGCTGAAGATCGACTTGGCCAAAGGCGAGATCGTGCAGCGGGCCGGCACGGCGCTGGTGCTGGGGAATCTGGTCTGTTTTCGCGACGAAATCCTCTCTCAGGGCCCCGAGTGCCTGTCCGTGTTCTGGCAGAGCGAGCCGCTCCGCCGACACGTCGAGAGAGCCTTGGCCGAAAAGCCCAACGACGTCGGCACGCTCGCCCGGTTCGGCGAGTTGCTGCTGCAGGAGGGAAAACGCGTCGAGGCGATCGACACGTTTCGCAAGGCCCACCAGCTGTCCCCCGGCGACGAGACGGTTCGCCATCTGTTGATCACGGCCATGTTGGCTTCCTTGCGGGAAGATTTCGCGGGCTACGCGCCGGCGGCCCCGGAGATCCAGCGGCTGATCGACCGGCCGTCGCAGCAAAGCGAATACCTGCGCATCATGGCCCACGGCTGGCAGCGCCAGGGGGCCTTGCAGAAGGCCTTCGACGCGTACCTGGAGCTGGCCAAGTTGCGGGACGACCTGCAGGCCAGCGGCGGGGCTGCCGAAATGGAATTGGAGCGGATCGACCGCAGCTGGAACGTCCGCGCGGACCGCTGGCTGCAGGCGCGGTTCGGCGAACTGTTGCAGGCCGCCAGCGGTGCCGATCGCGAGGCGATGGAACGAACCGTTCAGCAGCACTTCGAGCAGGCGACCTCCAGCGGCGAACTGTCGGCGCTGCGGAAGTTCGAACGCTTGTTCGGACTGCATCCCAAGGCGGAGGCGGTGCGGCTGAGGCTGGCCCGCCAGTTGGTCAAGGCGGGTGAGTTACTGGCGGCGGAATTGCTGCTCTCTCGGCTCGAACGGTCCGGCGATGCCGCCCTGCGGGCCGCCGCGGTCGCCGAACTCGCGGATCTGATGGTCCAGACGCGGCAAAACGACGTGGCCCTGCGGTACTACCGCAAACTGGCGGATGAGTACGCCGGCGCGGTCTGCCGCGACGGCAAGACGGGGCAGCAGCTCTTTGAACAAGCGGCTGAGACAGCGGCGATCCGCGAGGCCATCGAGCTGGCTCGCCCCTGGCCCTTTGGCAAGGCGGAGATCAGCGAATCGCAACAACGCACCAGCCAGTTCATCAGCTATCGCCGCGTGTTCGCCTGCGAGCAGCGGCAGCGTACGGGTCCGGCTCTGGACGGCTTGGCCGTGTTCTACGATCAAGCCCGCAATGCGATCCTGGTCCAAGACGGCAGCGGGAACGTGATGCTGAACGTGAGCCTGGGGAACCGCCGGTTGGCCGCCCCCGATTTCAGCCCCGCGCACTTCCGCATGTGCGGCCATCTGCTGGTGGTTTGCATGGGCATGGAAGTGCTGGCGATCGACACGATGCGGGCCATTGGCGCGGTCGGCAAGCCGACGGACGCGATCCTCTGGAGGCACGACCTGGTGCGTCCCAACATCACGGGCAACATGTACCATACGCAACTGCAGATTCAGAAACTAGCCCATCCCTGGGGCGGCAACCGGCTGACATTTGCCAATCAGGAGAAGGAACTCGTCGGCGTCACCGGTCCGCTGCTGGACTGCGGCGCGTTCTACCTGGAGGGGCGCACGCTGGTCTGCGCCGATCCGCTCACCGGCGAGCCGATCTGGTCGCGGGACGGGATGCCCAGCGGCGCGGACCTGTATGGAGACGGCGAGTGGATCTTCGTGGCGCCGCCCAGCGGCGGCGTGGCCCAGGTCTTCCACGCGCTGGACGGGACACAAGGCGAGGCTCGCCCGGCCGAATCGCTGGCCTACCGCTGGGCGACCTGGGGACGGCACGTGCTGGCTTGGAACGTGAAAGGGGCCGAAAATGCAGCGGGAACTCGGGACCCAAACAACGAACAGGACGACGAACAGCTGTCCCAAGTGCCTCGCGACGTGTGGCTGTATGACGCCCTAACGGGCACCGAGATCTGGCGCGAACAGCTGCCCGCTCTGACGCGGGGAACGCTCGTCGACGGTGACGAAGTCGCCTTGCTCCAACCGGACGGCCGGTTCGTGATCCGCTCCCTGCGAGGGCCCGAACTCGTCTTGGAAGCGCGGCTGAACCCCGAGGAGAATCTGCGCTCCGTGTACGTGTTGCGGTCGCAGGACCAGTACCTCGTCGCCACGAATCACGTCGAACAGACGCCCGCCAACAATCCGCCGATCCAGATCCGCTCGATCACCGGTGGTGGCGAAGTCCCGCTGGTGACCGGCCAGTTGTACGCCTTCGAACGCAGCACGGGCAAAACAGCTTGGCCGGCTCCGGTGGCCATCGAGCGATTTGGCTTCCCCCTGGACCAGCCCCGCGAGACGCCGGTCCTGTTGTTTCTGCGGCAATTCACCCCGCCCACCGGACAGGGGCCGCGGCGCGAACAAACCTCCATCCTGTGCCTGGACCGCCGTGACGGCAAGCCGTTGCCGTTGTTGGACAAGGCCGAAATCCCGGCGCAAACCAACACCTTTGACGTGGTCGCCGACCGCCGCAAGCAGACCGTCACGATCGGGCTGCCGTCGAAGTCATTTGTCATCAAGCTGAGCGAAGCGTCCGACAATCCGCCGCCGCAGGAAGAACCACCGGCGGAGAAACCTGCTGATCAGGAAGAGGCAAAGCCGGAGACGGAGAAGGCCAAGCCGAATGGCGCCTGATTGAGTCCTGGACGGCGGTGGTTTTCCTGCGCGCGTTTTTGGAGTGCGGCGCCTTGTCGCCGCTTTGGCTCGACCTTCGCCGTTGACGGTATTCACGGTGAGAGGTAGGATGAGGACATGGACTACATGCAACGCATCACGATCGAGCCCGGCAAACGAAGCGGAAAACCGTGTATCCGCGGATTGCGGTGACCGACGTGCTGGAGTATCTAGTCGAAAGCCGAAACTTCCGCCGGGCGAGCCGGCGGGATTCCCAAGTGGAACGGCTGCCTTCCTCCAGTGGAAAGTCGAACCTCGCGCCGATGGACCTTGTGAGCCCGCCGGCTCCGCTGCTTCAGCCGGCCGCGGTCTTGTCTACCAGCGCGATCACAATCTCCTTCCCGACCGCATCGGCATACCGGCTCAACGTCCCGATGGTCGGATTGGGGTCCGCCGCATTTTCCAACCGCGACAGGTTCCCTTTCTCGATCCCCGTGCGGTCGCGGATGTCGGCCAGACTTAAGCCGAGTGACTCGCGGGTCGCCTTCAGGGCGGCGACCGCTTCGCGCAGCCTGGCGTGATTGGCCCTGATTCGACGTCCCTGGGCCATCAATTCGGGCTTCTCCTGCTCGATCTGCTCCCGAATCCGCTGGTGGCGGACACGTTCTTCGTCTGTCAGCACCTTGCTGACACTGCGGACCTTGCGTTCTGCCACAATCTCAGTCCTCCACCTCGAAAGCCGTGACCGGGTAAAGCGTGAAATCGTCGATCTCTTCGTAGACCACACAGATGTAGTGACCGTCCGGCGTGTAGCCGAACGCAAGCGGTCTGCCCGACGAACGACTTACGCGAGTTTCTTCGGGATTCATCAACACCGCATTGACATCGTCCGGCGTCAGATCATGCTCGGCCACGTGCGCCACGTTGCCGTCTTCGTCCTCGAAGTTCCAGAAAATGTCATAGTACGGCATGGCGGACGCTTCATTCAAAGGTTATCAAGAATAACAACGCAAGGCAAGCAGAAAGAAATCGCCGTGCCGGGATGAGCCCGTATTATACCGGAATTCTGCCCCGTCGGTCTCTCGAGGCCACAGACGCGGGCAAGGTAATGATGGGCAGAGGCATGAAATGATCGAGACTCCGGCGCCCTGGTGTGGGATCGATCTGGGCAAGCCAGCCATGTCCTCCGGGCCCGTTCCAAGGGCGGAACCTTGAAACGAGTCCCGGAAGAAATCGAGACTGCGACGAGGTCGGGCGACTATCGGTTGCTTTTGAGGAACACAAACCGCCGGCTTCCATCCCGCATGACCTGCATCCGCACGCCCTTGGCCGTGTCGGCCTTGGACATGGCTTCGCGGAAATCGCGGATGTTGCGGATCGTGTTGCCATCCACGGCCACGACCAGATCGCGCGGCCGCAAACCGGCTCGGGCGGCAATGCTGGTCGGATCGACATCCGTGATCACCACGCCCTGCTGGTTCTGTTCGTAACCCAGCTGATCCGCCAGTTCCGCCGTGAGCGTCTGGACGGTCAGGCCGAAATCGGCGGACGATTCCTCCGCCGCCCCGCTGGGACTGGTTTTCGCCACGTCGTCCGTCAGTTCGTCCGTCGTGATTTTCAACGTCTGCCGCTTGCCGTCGCGGACAATCGTCAATTCGGAACCGGTGCCCGGCGGCGTGGCGGCCACCGCCATGCGAAGCTGATTCGCACTCTCCATCGGCTTGCCGTTGAACTCGACCACGATGTCGCCGGACTTCAAGCCGGCCTTCTTCGCCGGGCTGTCATCCACCACGTCGCCGATCAGGACGCCTTTGGTCGAGTCGAAGTTAAACGACTTGGCCAAATCCTCGTTCAGGTCCTGGATCAGTGCCCCCAGCCGGCCGCGTTGGACTCGTCCGTGCTTGACAATCGCATCCATGATCGAGCTGGCCATGTTGCTGGGGATGGCGAACCCGACCCCGTTGTTACCGCCGGTGCGGGAAGCAATCGCCGTATTGATGCCGATCACTTGGCCCTTGAGATTGACCAGGGGGCCGCCACTATTGCCGGGGTTGATCGCGGCATCGGTCTGGATAAAGTCCTCGTAATCGGCGATGTACATCTGCCGGCCCTTGGCGCTAATGATCCCCGCCGTCACCGTCTGCTCGAGGCCGAATGGGCTGCCCACGGCCAGCACCCATTCGCCGACCTCTGCAGCGTCCGAGTTGCCCAGCGGAGCCGGCACTAATCCCTCGGCCTCGACCTTCAGGACGGCCACGTCGGTCTTGGGATCCGTGCCCACTGCCTTGGCGGAAATCGTTCGGCCGTCGGACAGCGTCACGTTCACCTCGTCGGCGCTGCGCACGACGTGGTTGTTAGTCAGAATGTAGCCGTCGGAACTGACGATCACGCCAGACCCTAGCCCTTCCTGGTCAAAGCCCCTTGGCATGTCGGGCATCTCGAAGAAACGATCGAGGGGGAATTCATCGCCAAAGAAGTCCCGAAACTGTTCGGGGACCTGGGGACGAGCCCGCTCGCGGCCTCGCTCCAGCTGGCTGGGGCGTACATGTTTCACCGTGCTGACGCTGACCACGGAGGGGCGCATCGCCTTGGCCACGGTCCGAAAAGCCGTCGTCAAATCGTTCGCTTGGTAGTCGCCGCGAGCCAGTTCCGCGCGTGCCGTTTGCGCCTCGCGGTTATCGGCCCCATACGACCAGGTCGTTTTCGATTCGGATCGCAACATGACGATCCCGGCGCCGACCATACCGCCAATCACTGCTGTCAAGACCCACAATAAACCCTTGGGAAATCGCAACATCTTCTCTCTCTCCTTTCTTACTCACATGGTCTCGGTCGTCTCGGAGACGCGGCCCCTCGTTGTCGCGGATTTGCGGAGACCGCATCGTTGGTTTTGAGTTCTTCGGGGCCTGCCAAGGGCTTCCGCGATCGGCTGGCCACCCAGGCCCTCAGCACCTTAGTTGCCGTCCTCCCCTCTGTCTTGCACCCAGGGGAACGGAGCCTCCGCAGACGCAACCAACGTGCCAACGATCTGTAACCAACAACGCCAGTTGATCTTACGTCTTCCGAGAAAGAGGAGGCCACGAAACAACCGTGACGGATCTGACAAAATGGCAGAAGCCAAACACGAAGCCATTTCCCCCACACGGAGCCAGCTCCCCAAAGCTTGCCCCACCGGCGAAATAGGCAGTCAGAAGATTGCATTTGGAGTGTTTACCAATTAACGTATGAGAGGGCTGTACCGAATGCATCGAGAATGACGGCAAGTGGAAGCGGCAGCGAGAGGAGACAACAACCATGAAAACGATTCGCCTGTTCGTCGGGCTGGTGGCGGTG
>Ga0116156_10003868_pt1 | contig 12898 bp, 9 predicted proteins | sample AD_UKC045_MetaG_FD_89891 | JGI IMG/M metagenome (GOLD analysis project Ga0116156, IMG submission 89891) | Active sludge microbial communities of municipal wastewater-treating anaerobic digesters from USA - AD_UKC045_MetaG | ecosystem: Engineered > Bioreactor > Anaerobic > Digestate | place: USA... | reverse complement strand
ACAATAGTAGCTGCATATGTTTTAATTTTTTCTATTTCTAAATAAATTAAATTCGTTTCTCTAAAACGTAAAGCGGATTTAATTCGTGCAATTAACTCAGTTTTGTTAAACGGTTTTTTTATGTAATCGAACGCACCGGCATTTAATCCTTCGCGTATATCTTCTACGCTTGTTAAAGCAGTAACCAAAATTACAGGAATATCTTTAGTTTCTTCATTTTCGGTTATTTTTTTACATGCTTCAAAGCCACTCATACCTGGCATCATTACATCAAGTAAAACTAAATCGGGGCTTTCGGCTAAAGTTTTTTCTATTCCGGTTGGTCCGTCATAAGCAGTAATTACTTCATATCCCTCGTTTTCTAATCTATCTTGTAAGATAAAAACATTATCGGGTTGGTCGTCAACTACCAATATTTTACTCATATCTGTTGCTCCCTTCTAAAATCTGCCTAACTTTTGTTGATAAATATGTTATATCAATCGGTTTTGTAATTAAATCCGCAAAACCGTTTTTAATTATTATTTCCCTTTCTTCCATCATGGCATGGGCAGTAAGGGCTATAACCGGTAATTTATTAAATTTAATATTCTGTTTAATACGTTTCAAAGTTTCAAAACCATCCATATTTGGCATCATAATATCAAGCAATACCAAATCGGGACTTTTATTTTCAATTAAAAGCAAACATTCCAAACCATCTTTAGCAAACAAAGTATCGTATCCTAAACTTTCTATTATCTGCCCAACCGTAAATAAAGTGTCTTTATCATCATCAACTATAAGAACAACTTCTTTTTTATTCCCCTTTTCATAAACAAAAGAACTTTCATTGTCTTTATCAAAATCATTACTATCAATAATTAAATTATCAGGTAAACCTATTTTTAATTTCTTACGTAATATACGCAAAGTATCGTTTTTTGGTATATCTTTTTTTTCAATAAAATTAAAAATCTTTAAATTAATTTTGTGCAACTGTTCTTTATTAATACTTTCTTCACCGGGGGTAACTATAATTACAGGAATATCATAAAAGCGTCTATCGGATAACAATTCACATAAATATTCTATTTCTTCAATATTTTCGGGTAAAAAGTCTGCTATTATACAATCCGGTTTTTCTTTAAGAATAGTATCAATTAAATTTGCGTTAAGTTTCATGTTTTTAACTGTATAATCCGAAGATACTCCCGAAAACGAAGATTTTCCTACTACTATAATGTTTTTTATCATTAAGTTGTAATAAATGGAAATATTATTAATTGCCTCTTCAAAATTATCATAAGTAAGCGGAGAGGAGATATAACAATTAGCATTAAAAATTATTCCCGATTTTTCACCTACCGGAAAGTAATATAAAATAAATGGAATATTTTTGGGCAATCTTTTTTTTGTATTTTCTATAACCGAAAAAGGATTGGTAAATGACAAATAATCTATTAAAACTACTTCCGTTTTCGATACATTAGAAATATTTTCGTAACTTAATACAACATCAACCGAATATTTATTCTTTTCAAGATAGCCGCCTATAAAATCCGTATTATCCGGATTATCGGAAATTATCAAGGCTGTTTTATTTCTCTCTTTTTTTGTTGTGGGTAATGTAATTAGTAACGGTTCATTAATTATTTGTTCGCCACTTTCAGTATCACAATAACCTAATATATCCGGAATAATAACTGTAAAAGTTGTCCCTTTTCCAACTTTGCTTTTCACTAATATTTCTCCTCCTAAAAGCTCAGTCATTCTGTTGGCTATTGTTAAACCTAATCCGGTTCCCGAATATTTTCGATTTGAACCTTCGCTTGTTTGCCTAAATTCTTTAAAAATTAAACTTAAATTCTCTTCTGCTATACCAATGCCTGTATCTTTTACACTAAAGCTTATGCCGGTTTCGTTATTTTTTTCAATTAATAAAATAACCTCCCCTTTTTCGGTAAACTTAAGTGCATTACTTAAAAGGTTTGATAATATTTGCTCTAATTTTATTTTATCTACTATTATTTTCTGATTGTTTGGGAATGCATTTTTCACAAAAAATGAAAGTTTCTTTTCTTCCGCAAAATGTACAAAAGCGATATAGATATCACGTAAAAATTCCGATAATAAGAACTCATCTTTAACTAACTCATAATTATCGGTCTCTATTTTAGAGAAAGTTAAAATATTGTTAATTATATTTAATAATTTTTTACCATTTTTTATTACAATCTTTAATCTCTCATCATTTTGTGCATTTAAGTTATCACTTTTTACAATTAATTCCGATAACCCTAATATTGAATTTAACGGAGTTCTAAGTTCGTGCGACATAGTAGCCAAAAACTGAGACTTAAGTTTTGCGGATTCTAACGCCTTATGTTTTTGTTTTTCTAATTCAACACTGTTTTCTTTTAATTCATTATGCAAAAAGATCAATTGCTCATTTTGTTCTTTTATTTTAGAGTTTTGCACTTGGTATTGTTCGTTTAGCAAACGGAGTTCTTTTACTAAATCTTTTTGCCTTTCATAAGCTATGGCATTACTTAAACCTATACTTAGTTGTTCTATTATTGAATCTAAATAACTTATGGTATTTATTTTAGGTTTATAAATTGCCGATAGCTCCAAAACACCTATAATTTCTTTATTAAATAAAATTGGATATATAATAATATATTCTAATTTTAGCGTAGTTAATGATGTTTTAAGAATTGGTTTATTTTCAGCAAATATAAATTCAACCGGCTCTTTAGTTTCTAATACTTTAAAATAAATATTTTCAATTATTTCATTTGAAGGAGCTTCGTTATTCAACCCATAGTATGCTGTTTGTATAAATTTGTCACCGTCATAAACATAAAAAACTCCTATATCAAATTTAGCAGTCGAAACTATTTGTTTAAGTACTGCATCGCTAATCTCAAATAATGAAGCATTTTCATTTATCAAAGTAACAAAATTAATATACTCGTGTTCGGTCTCTTCGCGTCTTTTAATTTCATCCAACATATCATTTAATACTTGTCCTAATTTTCCAATTTCATCGGAAGAAACAATTTCTACTCTTTCATTTAAATTATCGCTTCTTGTCTGTTCAACAACACGGTTTATTTCCGCCAGTTGTTTTCTGAATTTGGTTGTAAAAATAAGAACAAATATTAAAGAGAGAGGCACTGTAACCGAAATTAAGATAATAATAATAAGCTGCATTATACTTCTATATTCGGCTGTTTCTTTAAATACCGAAAAGATTACAAAATTTGCTTTGTCAAATGGAGTAGAGAATTCTTTTGATATATACAAAGACGCCATAAAATCATAATCGGGTAATATTTCGTAATATATATCGTAATTTTTTTTATTACTTATTACATTAACAGCCTTTTGCAAACTATTATTAATATCCTGCGAAACATATAAGTTTGATGAAAGAATATTGTTTTTGGAAATAATTAATGCAACATCGGCACGAATTACTTGCGAAATATTATTTAAATAATTTGTATCAATTAAAGCACCATAATAGTAAGTTACCCCCCATTTTTCCTTATATTTTAATATTATATTCTGATTATTTTTTATAAAACCATTAATAGAACTGCTATTTAAGTTTAAATTAATATTTTTTTTAACAATAAATTTATCCTTATTTATTAATGTATCATCTTTCAATGTAAAAACAAAATCGATACTTGAGCTATCTTCACTTAAATTATCATTCCCCAATCTTATGTTCTCAAAATCGTTATCTATTTTTTTTAGATTTGTTTCTAATGTTAAGGCAAAGTGATGGGTTGTATTAATTAAAGCACTTTGATGCTGATTGAATAATATTTTATTCGTTAAAATATAAATTGTAACAATAGAAGCCACCGAAACTAAAATTGTTACCGAAAAAGTTATTAAAATTAACCTAAAATTAAATTTCATTATGTCAGCTTTGTATTACTTTTCGTATAGTAATAATTAATTCATCTAAATCGTAAGGTTTACTAATAAAATCGGCAGCACCAAGCCTAGCACTTTCTATTGCACTTTTAACATCGGCATATGCAGTAAGCACAATTACTTTTATGGAATAACCATTACGTTTAAGTTCGTTAAGTACATAAAAACCATCTTTATTTGGCATCTTTAAGTCTAATAAAATTAAATCGATTTTTTTATTCTTTTTTAATACTGCAAACGCCGAGTCGGCATCCGTTACAAAAAACGAATTAAATCCAATTTCATTTAACTCGTCGCTTAATACTTTGCATAGCGTCAAATCGTCATCAATTATTAAGATTGATTCCATCATTGCCCGTCCTCTGTTTTTTGGGGTATGTTAAGTTTTAATTCTTCCAATCGTTTTTTATTTTTTAATATTTGGTCTTTCAATGCTTCTTTATTATTAATTACTCTTTCTTTTAACGATTGATTTATTTCTATTTTAACTAATATTATTACTTCTTTTTTAACAACTTCTTTGCTATCATAACCGGTTAAATATCTTAAACCCAATACCCACCAAGGCAAATCTTTTAAAAAAGGAATCCCTTTTCTAATATTATTTTCCTCGTTAATAAAAAGACCGCCTATAGCAGTTTCTTCACCGTCCAACATTAATACTTGTGTGGTAGCTTTAGTTTTTCTTATTTCAGGGCGTTCAACATCGGCAAGGGCACTGCTTCTTTCAACATCAAGTTGTAATAATATATAATCTATCCCTTCCTCGTTATATATATAAGGGGATACTTCTATTATTGTACCGGTAGAAAAAAACTGCTCAACAACATTCCCTGCAAAATCTTTCTGTTTTACCGAAATATCACTTCCAATTTGAATTCGTCCCTTTTGTTGATCTCGCACCGTAATAGAAGGAGAAGCAATAATCTCACCTAAATTTTCCGACTCAAAAAACTTAAATACCGAAGACGCTGTTCCCTTAAAACTTCCAGCATTAAATTCGCCTTGAGAGTTAATATTAAAGTCTGATGTTGTAGTTTGTGTACTCGTAGCAAATGATGTTAATCCTGTACCAACACTAAATCCTTGTTTAGTTAATAATGCTTGCCAATTAATACCACGTTCTCGCATTTCACTTATATTTGCTTCAAAAAAAACCGCTGAAATTTTTACGTCTCGGCTATCTATTGGTGCATAAGTTGTAGTGGCGGGTTTTTCATTTTTTGCTTCGTCCTTTTTTACAAAAATTGCTTCAGGGGTTTCTTCATAAAACAAGCCGTGATATTGAGTAATTGTTAATAATGCTTTTTTATAAGGCATACGGGTAAGCTCAATTCCAATAGGTTTTGCATAATCCATTGTTAACAGAATTTTTCTGCCTGTAATTTTTTCACTCACTTTACTTAAAATTTCTATTGCAATATTAAAAGGAAGGTTTTCGGATAAAGTAACCAACTCTTCCGGATTATAAGCACCGGTTAATTGTTTTTGCAACTCGGTTTGTCCGGTTATTATATAATTACATATAAAAAAGGCTAAAATCAATATTATCTTTTTCATTTTTTTTCACTCTTTTTTTTATCGGTTTCAGTTGCAAGAGTTAATTTAATTCTCTCTATAATTCCCCCTTTATTTAAAATAAAGTGGACTTCGTTATTATCAAAATCTATTTTGGTTACATAACCCAAATAAACTTCATCCCCTTCCCATAATAAAAATGTTTTGCCTTTTCCATCAACCAAAAAAGCACCATCCGGAATTATTGCAAGTAGCTGAGCACTTTGAACGTCAAGCAATCCGTTTATATTTGGCGGTATCTCGTTTCTAACTCCGGGATAAAAGATATCGTAAATTGGATTAGGATATAAGTTGTTTTCTGCCGCAAGTGTTGTTGCAAAAAAATTATTATATGCAAAATATACTGCTGCCTGAATTGTAAAATTAATTAAGTAATGGGCTGTACCGTCATTACTTACTTTTACAAAATTTGTTAACGATAGACTTCTAATTTTTTTAAGTTCTTTGCTCTCTTCTATTGCATAAACAAGTTTATAAAAATCGTTATAAGTTGCCGTTCCTGTTAATGTGTATAAATAATATTGAAATTCCCCTTCTTTATTCGAGTTTTCAAAAGTTATGTTTACAAAAGATTCTTCCGAAAAGTTTTCGGATATTTTATTAACAAAATCATAAAACTTAGTTTGCTGTAAACCAAAAGGTATATTAAATTTTCTAAGAGCCAAAATCGAATCTAATATTGCAGCTCGTTCTTGCACCTGAGCCAATGTTTGTAATAGTGTTTCTTTATCACCCATACGAGCTTTCATTTGAGTAATTATTTTTTCTTTCTGCTTAATTATTCCCTTCTGTCTAAAAAAAGAAAAATAAGACCCAACTCCCGATATTACAAGGAATATTAAAAACAACATTAAGGTATTTATAATTTTTCTGTTCATTTTCGTCTTAATGTATCTTGTGTTATACTGTAGTTAATTATAAATGTGTATGCTGCTTTATCTCTAATCGGTTCGTGTATCATGTTTTGTAAAACTGCCGAGCTGTTTTGCTCAACAAACTTTGTAACCGATAGACGTGATAGTGTAATTCCGTTAACAACAATGCTATTTGCCGATTTACCTTCAAACTTGTTAAACCAAAAGTTTCTTTTTCTTTCAATAAATTGAGAGATATTAAATAATTCGTTATTCCAGATTTCGGTTCCGCTCATGGCACTATCAAGCAAAGCCGTTGTTTTATCAAACTCGGCAATCCTTTGTTCTATTGGCACTATTTGACTTAAAATATTCTCGTTTTCTCTTTCCATTTGTTCAAGTCTGGATATTTCAATATTTAAATCTGCAATTGTTCTATAATTTGTTAATATTTTTACCGTAAAATAGAATGTTGCGGCAAAAAGTAACGGTAACATTGCATAACTATGCCAACTAAATTGGAAAAATTTCTGATTTTCTTTAATTTTTTTTGGTAATATCGAAATTCCTTTTAGTCGCTTCTCCCATTCCTCAAAATACTCGTAACCGGCAGCCAACACCATACTAAACGAACTTAAATTTTCTATAGCGTCATTATTTAATAACGAAGAATCAAATAAATCCAAATTCAAATTAATTACATTTGCTTCCGGAAATGTACCGTAAAAAGATAACAATAAGTTTTCCGAACTATCATCACCACAAAGAATTACATTATCTAAACGGGGAATATTTCCGTTTTCCATTTCTAATAGTATTTTGGAAAAATAGACATCATAAGTATGTAGGTTTTTAGTCCCTATATCTAAAGTAGCCCCAATATGAACTAAGTTTTGTCCTTCCAAAAACAATAAGCGGCTATACTCTTTTCCTGTATAAATTATTAATGAATAGTCTTCGGGAAAAAACTTGGCGGTTTTTTGCACTAAATTGACCAAAGCAATTTCACCGCTTTTAATTGCCGATATTTTATAATATCTTTTACGATTTTTATTTGCAAGTTTATTAATAAACGATATTGAAGGAACTTCTGCTTCAAGATATGCAATGTAATTGTGTTTATCCGTAAAGGTTATATGGTCAAATAAATCTTCACTTAAACTAACCCCTTTTACGTTAAGTAATTCATCTATAATTTGCGATTTAAAATTTTTATCTTTTGGTAATATCTGCTTATCATAAACATAATAACCCATTGCCGGATCAACAGAAACCGCAATAAATTCAAAATTTTTAAGTTTAAATTCTTTTAAAGATTGAGCTATAACTTCAACATTATTGGCATTATCGGTATTTACTTCTTCAGTACTAATATCCGAGTCAATTCCTTCAAGCGAAATATCATCGGTATCGCTTGCGGGCATCTCGTCAACAATTTTAACTTTATCTTCATCCTCGTTTTTTACTTCCGGATTTTGAGCATAAATAGGATTATCGGACGAAGCAACTTTTAAAATTTTTATTTTCCCGTTTTCATACGTCAATGCAGCTGCTTTTGTCTCATTTCCTTCGGTAAAAATACAGATTACGGCTTTCATTTTTAAACTGCCTTAATAATTTGTGACATTCTTGTTTTATTGTTGGAATATGCCATTGCATTATCTAACGTAATTTTTTTTGATCTATATAATCTAAGCAAATCTTGTTCCATTGTAACCATTCCTTGCTGGGCACCCTGATTTATCATCATATATATTTCACTTGTATTATTATTTTTTATTGCAGCCCTCACTGAAGGAGTTACTATTAAAACCTCTTTGGCTAGCACTCTTTTACCATCAATGCTTGGAACAAGTTTTTGGCTAACAACCGATATTAAAACATCAGCCAAACGGTTTCTTACTCGTTCTTGCTCAACCGGGTTAACTTCTGCAATAATTCTATCAATCGATTCAACCGCACTTGAAGTGTGTAGTGTAGAAAATACCTTATGTCCGGTATCGGTAACTTCTAAAGCCGCAAGTATTGTATCGGGGTCTCTCATCTCACCTATTACAATTATGTCCGGATCTTGGCGTAATGCCTGAATTACTCCTTCCTTAAACGAAAGTACGTCTCTTCCTACCTCTCTATGTCTTATTAATGAAGTATTTGATTTATGAACATACTCAATAGGTGCAGCAATTATTACTATATGCGCGGGGTCAAACTTATTATGAAAATCAATTATTGCATCTAATGTGGAAGACTTGCCCGAACCCGTTATTCCCGTAATTAAAGATAAACCGAATTTTATATAATTATGACTCATTGATTGTAATGCCAAAGGATGAAAATCCAAAGTATCTACCGAGCGTACATTTGCAGATATTGCACGCATGTTTAAGGCTACCGCATCCAAATCAAAATAAGCATCTGCACGAAATCTTACATTTCTATCTATTTTTTCGTATCTAAATGTATAACTAAAATCTAAATTACGGTTATTTTTTAAATAAAATGCCTGATTTTGATTTAGTATTGAAATAATTAAAACATTAGATTCATCTTGTGTTAATTGCAAAAGTTCTTTAACTCGTGCTTTTTTACCAAATATTCTATACCATACATATCCTTCGCAGCCATGACCTCCAATCTCAACATCACTTGCTTCTTTATCAATCATTAACTGTAAAATAGTATTAAAATAGTTAATCAAAATAATTAACATATTTGAAGGGAGTTTTGTAATATTGGCAATTACAAAATTAATTCGCTCAGGACCTAAAATAGACGGGGGAATTTGTCCGGCAAAATTGGATAAAATATTTTTTACATCTTCAAACATGTCTTAAACTCATTTTTTTTAATTTAATATAATTATAATATATAAAAATATCAAAATTATTCATCCATTGTAGCAGCAAAAACTTCTGCAATACTTGTTAATCCTATTTTAACTTTTTCCAACCCCGCTTCGCGAAGGTTAAGTGTTCCGTCTGCTTTTGCTTGTAATCTAATTGCTTCTTCATCCACTTCTTCACCGCTTTTTACAATCAGCTCTCTAATTTTTTTTGAAAAATAAAGTGCTTCATGAATTGCAAGGCGTCCCTTATATCCCGTATTGTTACACTTAGGACAACCGTTTGGTTCGTAAACTTCGTATTTACTCCATTCTTCAATATCTAAACCGGCATTTTTCATAAATGCTTCGTCAAAATGGGTTATCTTTTTTTTGCAATCACATAATTTACGAATTAAACGTTGGGCAACAATTATATTAATTGCATAAGCAATCAAAAATGGTTCAACTCCCATTTTATATAGACGGGCAACGGCACTTGGTGCATCGTTAGTATGTAATGTAGAAAAAGTTAAGTGCCCCGTATTAGCAAGTTTTATAGCCGTTTCGGCAGTCTCTTTATCACGCATCTCACCAACAAGTACAATATCGGGGTCGTGTCGCAATATCGCTCTAATTGCCTGCTCAAAATTCATCTTATACCCTATTTTAAGCTGACGAGCTCCTTCAATTACGTATTCAACAGGATCTTCAACTGTTAATACGTTTTTTGTAGGATTAATAACTTGGTATAGTGCAGCAACAAGGGTGGTGCTTTTACCGCTTCCCGTAGGTCCGGTTAAAATTATCATACCTTGGGGTTGATTAATTGCTCGAACAAATGCATTTTGCGCATAACCAACCAAACCTAACTTACTTAAGTCTTTAATAACTTTTCTATCATCCAAAATACGAATTACTATACTTTCAAATTTATTTTTTAGCTCGGTACCAACCATTGGTAATACCGATACACGAAAACGAATTATATGACCGTCAATTTCTCTTTGAATAAAACCATCTTGCGCTTTTTCTCTTTCAAATCTATCCATTCCTTTAGATCTATCTTTTACAACAGCCATAACCGCCTCGGGCAAAGTGTTTTCTTGAGCATGCCACAACTGTAATTTTCCGTCTATTCTAAAGTGAATTTCGGTTCGTGTACTGGACTTAGGAACCAAATGAATATCGCTTACACCTCTTCTAACACCTTCTACCAAGGCTCCTTCTATTAAATTAATTAAAGCACTTTTGTTTATTTCCGCATCCAGTTCTTCTTCGTTAACGGATGTATCGTCAACTTCTACCGCAATCTCTTCGGCAGATTCTTCAATCATTTTTAAAAATTCGTTTTCAGGCGGGAATAAAATAGTAATCAATTTATCATAATCTCGTAAACGCATATAAATTATTTCGTACTTTTTTGCATTAAACGAGTATGCAATTTTCGATAGTGCTTTATCGGTCGGGTCAGTTGCCGCTAAAATAAGTTTATCTTTTATTTTCTCGTCATATTTGTAAGGAACTACTTTATGTTTTAATAATACCTGCTTTACTTCTTCACCTTGCGATATTATTAACTGTTTTATTTCATCTTTTTGTTTATCGCTAATTTGGTCAACAACTATATTTAATTCCCTAAATGCATATAATATTGCAACCTCTCTAAAAATAGCATCATGGTCGTAACCCAAATCTTGAACAAGTATTTGAGCAAGATTTCGTTTTATTTTATTATCTTCCGATTGTTTTATTAATAAAGCCTTTTCTAATACTTTTACATCAATAATTCCTTTTTTTAAAAGTAAATAGCCAATTTTGTCAGTAAGTTCTAAATGATTATCTAACATACAATCACCGGATAAATAAATTTATTAAAAATTTCATTGTAGGAGGTTTAGGACTAATTGTAGCAGTTTCGGCAGAAACCAAAGTCAAGCCGATCATAACAATCATAATAATCATTGCTATTGTTACCTGTATTAACTCAATAACATTCTTCAACCTAAAAACCGTCTCGCTTTCGTAATAGTTTGCAAGTTGTTTTGCCGTATTTTTAATGGTACCGGTTTCTTCTCCGCTATGAAAACGGGATATTGCGGTATCGGTAAAAACACCTGTTGCCTCAAATGCATCGGTTATACCGGTTCCTCGTTTTATCATCATGGGTATTGCAACGTTTTTTATTTTACTTTCAAAATAGGTATTTCCGGACGCTTCGGCAGCAATACGTATTGGTTCTATACTTTCGGCAGAACCGCTATATAACGTATAAAACACTCTGCAAAATACTTCAATAAGTGTTTTATGAACTAACGAACCAATAATTGGTATTCGTAACATCATTCTATCAATAAAAAAAGATCCCTTTTTTGTTTTACTCCATCTCCAAAATATTATTGGTGGCACAAAAAATATAATGCCAACTAAAATTGTATTGTTTAACAAAAAATCGCTAAAAGATAACGTAGCTGCCGTTAAAGGGGGTAATTCTATCTTAAATTTTTGAAAAAGTTTTGCCGTTTCTGGAAATATGTAACCTACATAAAACAAAACTGCTATAAATAGAACAAATAATGTTACCATAGGTGTAATAAGAGCACTCTTTAAATCTTTTTTAAATTGTTGTTGCCTTTCCAAAAACTTGGCTGTCGCTTTATAAATTTCTGCCATATTTCCGCTTTTTGCCGCCAAACCTAACATATATGCCGTAAATTTACCAAAAACCCCTTGATACCTTAAAAACACTTCTTCGCTATCCGCTCCCTTCTTTAAATCGTTATTTATTTGTTTTAATGTTTCTTTTAAGGTTTTATTTTGAATATCGTTTATTAATAGAGTTAATATTTCACCATAGGGTAATTTTTGCTCTAAAAGCTCCGCACTTATTTTAACAAAAGAAACAATATCTTGCATCGGTGGTTTCATGTTAAAATCAAGCAACTTTTTATTAACGGAAATAACCGTATAACCCAATTTTTGCAAAGCTTTTTCAACTTCTGCTTTATTAAAAGCTCTTTGCTCGCCGGTTGTTGGTTTTTCATTCCCTTTTTTTATTTTAAAAATAAAAGTGGATTTCTTTTCAAAAGATTTTAAAGTTAAATTATGTTTTTGAACCAAAGCATTAATTTTTGCCTTCCCCTCAGAGTTAGTGGCAGCGGTTATCGTTCCGCTTATTACTTGACCATTTGGTTTTAATGCGCTAAATCTTAGTTCAATCATCTTTTATCCCGCTAATAAATAGAAAAAAGCCGGTAAAATATTACCGGCTTAAATATACAAAATTTTAATTTAATAATCTTAATTATCTATTGCGGTAGTAACGTTGGTAGGCGTAACGGTCATTGTAACCTGCACCGGGTCCGTTCCATCATTACCTAGTTCGTTACCAAGTCCAACTAAAGTTACCGATTGTGCTGCAACGGTTGCCGTATAAGAACCATTTGGTGTTGAAGTTAAGTTGGTAGGAATTGTCCATCCTGTAAATGTGTTACCTCCACCGCCTAATGCAACCGGTTTTCTGTAAAATTGTTGTGCATTTGAAGCCAAATTTGTTAAGTCTGAAACTACTGCATCTCTGTTAGCGTTGCTGCTGCTTGCCGTAAATACGTTAATACCTACTACTACAGCTATACCTACTATAATTACGCCTAATACGATAAGTAACAATTGTTGTTGTCCCATTGTGAACTCCTGTTATGTTGTTATT
>Ga0116156_10003862_pt1 | contig 12910 bp, 11 predicted proteins | sample AD_UKC045_MetaG_FD_89891 | JGI IMG/M metagenome (GOLD analysis project Ga0116156, IMG submission 89891) | Active sludge microbial communities of municipal wastewater-treating anaerobic digesters from USA - AD_UKC045_MetaG | ecosystem: Engineered > Bioreactor > Anaerobic > Digestate | place: USA... | reverse complement strand
TGAGGCTCACCTACGCGCTCCTCGCCCCGATCGCCCGCCAACCTGAAAACGCGAAACAGGGATCAAGCATTTTCCCAGGAGGTCAAGAGTCCTGAAGGTCGCCTTTCGCGGAGCGAAAGGCGACAAAACAGCGGTTTTGTTCGTGGACGGGTACTTAGAACCGCTAACAAAACCGAAATCGGAGACCTTCGGTCGGCGGTTTCGGCGGGGTCAGAGACCCGCGCCGAACGGTTTTGTTAGCGGTTCTTAGATCAGCGACCAGGGCGGCCGCATGGCTCGCAGCAGCATGGCGTTGGCCTGGTCGTCGTCCAGGAACCGTTCGGCCACCGGGTCCCACTTCAGCGAACGGCCCAGGCGCAGGCCGATGTTCGCCGCGTGGCAGATGGTGGTGGCGCGGTGGGCGCTTTCGGGGTGGCAGACGGGCTGCTTGCGGGACTTGATGCAATCCAGCCAGTCGCGCACGTGGTCGCCCGTTTGGGCCCAGCCGGGAGCCGACAGGTTTCTGGCTTGCAGAATCGACTTCGGCTCGGCCGTCACCGCGTCGGTCTGATCGTCCACCTGGATCCAGCCTTCGGAGCCGACGAAGCGGATGTAACGATCCTGAAAAAGACCGCTGGAGCGGATAACAATTTTGACGCCGTCGGCGTAGGTACAGGTGCAGTCGGCCGTCACGGGCGTTTCACTATACGCGTCCGGTTTCCACGTCGCCGTGCCCTCGTAGCTGACGGGCCCCGTGTCGTCGCGCTCCAGGCCCCATTGGGCGATATCGGTATAGTGGCAGCCCATGCCGATGATGGGCCCGGCCCCGGTGTCCCAGAAATAGTTCCACCCGCCCACGAAGGCCGGGGAGTACGTGCGCCAGGGGATCGGACCGAGCCACATATCGTAATCAAAGCCCTCCGGCACGGGTCGCGGCTTGTCGAGAGCGACCGTCGGACCTTCCCACACCTGGCAGATCACGGTGTGGACCTTGCCGATCATCCCCTTGCGGGCCGACTCGATCTGGAAACGGTACGAGGCCACGGAGCGGCGCTGGTGGCCGGCCTGGTAGACGGCGCCGTAGCGCGTCATCGCATCGACCATGGCCCGGCTCTCGCCGATGGCCAGCGAGACCGGCTTCTCGCAGTAGATGTCCTTGCCCGACTTGGCGGCCAAAATCGACAGCGGCGTGTGCCAGCGGTCGCCCGTGGCGATCAGCACGGCGTCGATATCGGCGCGGCCCAGCAGGTCACGAAAGTCGGGGTAGGTGGCGCAGTCTTGGTTTCCGTTCTTGGTGTCGACGACCTTCTTGGCCGCGGCCAGCCGCTCCGACCGGCAGTCCGACACGGCCACGCACTGCACGTCGTCGAACATCAGGAAATGGGGCAGAATCGCCGCGCACCGGCCGCCGTATCCGATCACCCCCATCACGATCCGCTGGCTGGGGGCAGCAGCGCCCCGGCCCAGCACGTGTCCCGGCACCACCAGCGGCGCCGCCAACGCTGCTCCCGTCGCTGCGCTGCGTTTCAGAAAGCTCCGGCGGTTCAGACTCGGCCTCGTTTCCATCGTGTTGCTCCTCTTCATGGGACGGGAAGGCGAAAGGCTGACGATGGCCGTAAATCTAGGCGGCGCCGCGGTCGCTGTCAAGCAAGCGTTCGCCTCGCGCCATCGGACTGACCCACGGTGGACAATCGAACGTTCGTTCCAGGCCGAACAGTCTTCCCGCTTCCCTCCAGGGAAGTCGCCTCCACGGTCCGATCGGTAAACATCCGCGATCGGAACGTCACTTGGCCGGGGCGTCTCGTCAGTCTTCGATGCCGAGGAACTCGGCCGGCACGGTCCGCAGGACTTCCTCGGTGCTGGTCATCCCTTTGGCTACTTTCAGCAACGCTCCGCGGCGGAAGGGAATCATGCCGTTCTTGATGGCCGCCTCGCCGATCTCTTCGGCCGTACTGTGATTGGCGATCAAGCGGCGGATGTCCCGGTTCAGGGTCAAGATTTCGAACAGGCCGGTGCGGCCGGCATAACCGGTACGCTGGCACGCTTCGCAACTGCCGGGGCCGTAGATCGCGCGGCCTTCGCCCGGTTCGAGCAAATCCTGGATCTCGTCAAAGGTGGCCGGGGACTCATCCAAGTCGAACCGCTGGCGGCAGTCGAGGCAGAGTGTCCGCACCAACCGCTGGGCGACGATCCCCAGCAGACAGCTGGACAAGAAATAGGGCGGCGCCCCCAGCGCCAACATGCTTTGCGCGGCGGCAGATGAGACCGGAGCGTGCAAGGTGGAGAGCACCAGGTGGCCGCTATTGGCCGCGCGCACGGAAGCCACGGCGGTCTCCTCGTCGCGGATCTCGCCGACCATGATCACGTCGGGCGCCTGCCGCAGAACATGCCGCAACAGCTGCGGGAAATCCACGTCGATCTTCGGATTGACCTGCGATTGGCGGAGTCCGTCGATGGCGTATTCAATCGGGTCTTCCAGCGTGTTGATCTTGCGTTCGCCGTTGTTCAGGTGCGTCAAGCACGCGTACAGCGTAGTCGTCTTGCCTGTGCCCGTGGGCCCCGTGACCAGCAGCAGGCCGCTGGGCCTGGAGAGCAGGCTCTTCAGCGTTTCCAGATCTTTGGGAAACATGCCCAGGCAATCCAGCCGTCGCAGTCCCCCGTCACGGTCCCATAACCGCATCGTCAAGTCCTCGCCGAACAGCGTGCCGATGCAGCTGATGCGAATATCCAGACGTCTCCCCGCTCTGGCGTGCAACCAGCGCCCTTCGCCGGGGCGTCTGCGGTCGGCGACATCCATGCCCGACATCGCTTTGACATGGGCGATCAGCTGGCGACTGAATTCACTGGAGACGAAAGCGATCGGCTCGATCTTGCCCAGCCGGCGTATGCAGATGTTGCCGCACGTCTCGTCGCTCAACACATACAAGTCGCTGGCTTCCATCGTCGAAGCGTGGCGCAGCAAGGCATCCACGGCGGGCTCCGCCTGCATGTCGGCCAGTTTCGCGGGGTCAAACTGCTCGGTGACCGCCAACTCGTTCATGGGTTGCCTTTCGCGACCAAGCGCCGGGCGGCTGCCTCGTCTTCCGCTATTTTGAAGACCAACTGCATGTTCAGGATTTTCATCACATCGCGGGCAGCAGGCGAAAGCGAATGCAGGACGAGCGTGCCACCCTTCGTGCGGAACTCCTTTTGGCACGCCAACAGCCAAGCGATTCCGCTGGAATCGATGGCCTGAACGGCGTGCAGATCCAGCAGCACCTGGCTGCTGTAACAGTCAGCTCCCAGCAGGTCGCGCAAAGGCTGGTGGCCGGCGGCCAGCTGTCTCTGCGAAACATCTCCCAGGACCTCGACCAGGGAGAGACCGTCTTGTCGAGATTTGATGAAAAGCTCCATCTGCCACCCCTCACCTGCAGGTGATTTAATCGCCCCGTCGCCCCAAGTGCAACCCCCGTCGTCCTTTTTCCGTGTCATCGCCCGTGGTGTGCCCCGTTGAGCCGCACTCCGAACAACGCCGGCTGGCTTCCTGCTGTCGTCGTTACATCTTGCCAAGCTTGGCTCGTTTTCGCGTTACAACCGCGACCTTCCCCAAAATCGAAAAAAAACTGCTATCCGTCATGGTACGCAGCCGAGAACTAGTAGCGAGGGGAACCAGCTCTTGGGGGACAGACAAGCAGGATGACACGAGTTTATTCGGGGAGGGCACTCATGAGACGTCGCGTTGAAGGACTGGCATTCCTTGTTTTGGCTGCGGTTGCATTCTCCTGGTCGTCGGCCGAAGGTCAGGAGACAACCAGGGCGCCGGCGGTGGTCATCAGCCAAGCGACCGGCATGCCGCCAGCACAGCTGGCAGCCCCAGGATACACGGCCATCCCCGCCATGAACGATCAGCCCAGCCTGCCGGGATATGCGTGGCCGACCTATGCCAGCCATCCCAACTACGCGGCGGTGACCTATCCCGGACACTATTCGCCGTCGGCCTGGCCCTACATCAGTCCGTTCTACCCCTACCCGCAAGCCCCGCTGGGGTGGCGGAACGCAACGCTGAAGTGGGATGACGGCTGGTGGGGTCTGGATTTCAAAACGAAGTGAGTGCCTGCCCGATGTTCACCTCCGCCGGAGGTTCCGGTGGAGGTTTTTGACTTTCTTGACCGGCCACCTGGGGACGCGGACGAGCATTCCGACAAGAAGCTGGTCTGGGGAGTGTGGCTCCGATCTTCGCCTGCGGCACTTCGACGCGGTTCAGTAGCCGGAGAGGCTGTGAACGGAACGCGAAACTGCACGCCTACCGGCGCAGTGGGGTTCAAGAGTGCGTCCTGTGGCGCGTCCTCGATCATCAGCTTGACTGGTTCGTGCTCCGCGGCGGCCGCATCTTTCGAAAAACAACGGTCCAGTGCTTGTTGCTGATCATCACACGGAGTGTGATGGCTACTTTGACGAGGCGACAGTTGTTTCTCGAATACTGCTTGGAGCAAGGAGCGATGCATGGCCGAAACGAATTCGTCCGGGGAGAGATCCAGCCAGCCTGGCACCTGCTGCTCGCGGCGTGCCTTTTGTGCGGCGGGCGCCGGCGCGCTGGTTGCGGTCGGCGTGCAAGGAACACTTGGCGGCGAGGAAGATGTCTGGACGACGGCTCGCGAGCGGGCCGGGATCTTTGCCGATTGCGGGAGAAATGCGCTCCGGCTGCTGCGCGGCTGGATCGCCGAGAAACAGGATCCCGAAACGGGTCTCTTCAGCCGCGGTGGCACCTGGGACTACCACAACGAGGCGGCCGATCATTACTCCTCGCTGGTGCTGGTCGCTCACTATGTCGATCCGTCACTCATTCAAGAAGGAGCGCCGCTGCACCGCACCATGGTTCGCTGCCGCGAGTTGTGCGCGTTGCCGTCGGGACTTCCGGTCACGTACGACCTGACGACTCGGCAGCGCGGCAAACCGGCCACGTTCACGGCGCTGGCCGAATGGCTCCGCGACGGGCTGATCCGGATTGTCGAAGTCCTGGGCACGGAGAATGTCTGGTACCGGGAGATGGAGCGGTTGGTCGACGCGATGCTTGCCGCGTCCGGCGGCCCGCACAAGCTTCGAGACGCACTGTCCGGCGGCGAAGCTCGCGGCAATATGCTGCAAACGCTCACCCGGCTGCACGCGATCTCGGGCCGGGAATCCTACCTGGGCGCGGCGGAGTCGCTCTTCGAAGCGGTCTTGGCGGATGCCGAAAAGTCCGCCGACGCGTTGACGTTCGACGACCACGGCAGCGAATGGGTGCCGGGGCTGGGCGAGCTGTTTGCGCTGCAATGCCAGCTGCGCCGGCCTCAGGCGGAGACTTACCGCGAGCCGCTGCGGCGCCTGCTGGACAAGATTCTGGCTCAAGGCGCCCATCCGGTCAGCGGGCTGTTCTGCCCTGCCCGTCCGTCGCAGGGCGGCGGTCGCCAATGGAAGCAACCGCCGGATACTTGGGGCTACGTCCTTTTCACGTACGAGAACTACGACCGCGCCACGGGCGAGAACCGCTACGGCGCGGCGATCGAAAAACCCGTGCAGTGGCTGGTAGCGAATCGCCAGAATTATGCGGCGCTACGAGAAACCCTTTGGCCCCGCTCCGTCAGCAGCGACGATTGGAGCGATTCGTACGAGAGCATGATCGTGCTCTGGAACCGCGACCGACACGTGGCAGGCGTGTTTGCATGGCTCGACTGGGCCACGCAGCAGCACACCCACCGCCGCCATCCCGACCGGCCTTACGGCCCCTTCACAGGGGGCCACTTCGACGGCAGCACCGGCCGCACGCTGGTGATGCACATGATGCTCGCCTCGCAGGGAGTCCGCTGCGCGCCTTTCACCGAAGGATTGCGATTGGGCGGCGTGATGCAGGGCGAGTCGCTGCGGCTGTTCCTGGAAAGCGACCCGCCATGGCGCGGCAAGCTGATCTGCGACGGCCCGCGCTGCGAGTATCCCACGGGGCGACTCGATTGGGCCCGGCTCAATGAAATGCCGCAGTGGTTCGTCGCCCGGCCCGAGCGGAACTATGTCGTGACCATCGACGACGAATCGCCGCAGCGGATCGACGGCGCCGCGCTCATCGCCGGGCTGGAGATCGCTTGCCCACCCGAGGCGGCAAGGAGGATTTCGATCCGAGCGGACGATTGAGATTCCTCGGCTCCTGCAAAGCCCCGTCGGCGACACGCTGAACTACGGCGCGGATCGTGAGCCGAGGTACTCGCTCAACGTCTCCACGTTGCGGCTGAACACGCCGCTGGAGATGTAGCGAAAACCGCGTTCGAATTCCGGCTGACCGACGAGGCGTTCGCCGGCGTAGGTTGCGATCCAACGGCCTTCGGCATCAAGTTCCTGAACGATCCGACGCACCTCTTCTCGCAACTCCTGCGCGGGGCGGCTCCGTGTGGGGACCGTTCCGCGCCGCGCGGCTTGCAAGGCCCTTTCGATTTCCTCCAAGCGAGCAACTTGCTTCCAACCATAGTGGGCCGGCGCAGCGGAGTCGTCGTAAGTGAGCTGGTACCTCGCGTCCATGTACAGCGGCCGGTTGGTGCGGAACTCGTAGTAGCGGGCGATCGTCCCGTCCGGCAGGAGACACTTGTTGAAGTACGCCAGGGCACGGGGGATCGGTTCCAGGTACTTCTGCTCGCCCGTGTGCAGGGTGATCTGGATTAGGGTCTCCATCACATCCTGAGATTCCCAGCCTGTGATCGCCGGTGGCTCGAACTTCCGGGCCCAGATGGGAACCATCTCGTAGTTGTATTGCTGGCACCAGCCGGGCTGCGGCTCGGGCATCTGCGCCAAGATGAGAAAATCGCCCAGTTTTTCCAAGGCGACTTTGTACCGGTTGTCCCGGTACACCTGATGCGCATCAATCAGGGTGTGGGCGACCGTCCCCGCGAGATTGTCGTTCAGGGTGTAGTAGTCCCAATAGTTCTTGACGCGTCCTTCGGTCTTCCAGTCGTAGTCCGGGAACTTGGCCTTGACGACGGGCTGGGGTTCGACCGGCCCGCGCCACCCTTGGGGAAAGGCCCCGTTGGGAAACTGCGCTTGAAGCAGGGCGTCGAGTCCGTAGAGCGCGGCTTCGTGAATCCGTGCGTGCCGGAAGTTCATCGCCTGGTCGGCGCGGACCAGGAACTGCAGGGCCGCCTGCGTCTGGCCGTCGTCCAGCGACGAGACATTCCAACTCCCGACTCGGCCGTGCCGGTACTTGCCCAACCGCCCTCGCTCGGGCGGCGCAAAATGAATGACCTGCGTCCAGCCGCCGGACTCCAATTGTCCATCGACCAGGGCCTCGGCTGCCTCCCGCGCGGCCTCCAGGTACAAACCGTCGTTCGTCGCCGCATACGCGTCGAGGTAAGCCGTGCCAACCGTGGGCGTCCCGGGCGGCTGCACGAAGATCGTATCCGGGGACGCCTTCCCCTCGCCCCACCGCTGCTGGAGATCGGTGCTATAGTAGTAGACATATCCCCCGTGGCTCGCGACTTTCTCGCGGTAATACGCCGCCGCCTTCTTCAAGGTCCGCAACGCCTCGTCGCGCAACATCGAATCAGCTTGCTGCGCCGGAACCGGTCCTGCGCCGATCGCACCGGGCAGCACCAGGACCAACCACAAGAGCTGCGATCGCGGCATCGTTTTTCCCCTTTTCCGACTGAAACAGACTGGCCAGGCCTTCCGCAATCTGGAGCGGATTGCGGATCATGCCGTGAATATCGCGGAGGATGTGATCTACCTGGTCGAAGGCCGCATCGTACGGCACGAGAACACGCACCGGCCGTTGCCTTGAGCATCGGTTTCTCGAACGTGGCTCAGGCGTCCTCCATGACTTCTACTTCCTTGGCCCTGGCCAAGTCGTTGACCTTCTCCTCGTAGGACTTCGTCAGGTCTTGCACCGCTTCCTTGGTCTCGTCCCGTTCGTCCTCGCTCATTTCCTTGTTTTTCTCCGCCAGGTCGGCGGCCTTGTTGGCATCGCGGCGAATGTTGCGGATCGAGATCCTGGTCTCCTCGGCCAACTCCTTCACGCGGCCGACCATCTTGCGGCGCGTCTCGGTGGACAAGGGCGGAATGTTGATGCGAATCAGCCGTCCGTCGTTCTGCGGATTGAATCCCAGGTCGCTGGCGATAATCGCCTTCTCGATGTCCTTCAGCGTGCCGGGGTCGTACGGCCGGAGGACGATCTGCGTCGGTTCCGGCACGCCAATCGAGGCCAACTGCTTGATAGGCGCCGTGGACCCGTAGACATCCACACGCAACGAATCCACCAGTCCGGGATTGGCTCTCCCCGTGCGGATTCCCGCCAGACTGGTCTTCAGGACGGAAATGGCCTTGTCCATTCGCTCTTCGGCGTCAAACAGGATTTCTTCGGAGTTCATGGTCGTTCAGGGGTCAGAGGTCAGGGGGCAGGAGTCAGGAGTCAGGGGTCAGGGGTCTTTGAAGTTGCGCATTTTCCACCGACTCGCCCCCGCCGAGCTTGCTCGGTGGAAGCAGTGATTGGGCACTACGGCGGAAATTCCAACGGCTGCCGCTCCCCGCCGAGCTTGCTCGGTGGAAGCAGTGATTGGCGCGTCGAGCGCACAGTGACCGAATCATTCGCTCCACCGCACCCAGAGGGTACCCGGCTCGGCGGGGGCGGGTTTTCCAGCGTTTCTCGGACGTAGTGCAGAATCGTCGTCCCCCCGAGCAAGCTCGGCGGAGACGATGCGCAACTTCAAAGGCAGGAGTCAGGGGACACGCATCCCGCACTTTGCGTCTCGCGTCTCGCATCTCGTATCTCGCATCACGCATCGACAGATTTACTTGGCGGCGATCCGCGTGCCGACCTTCTCGCCGCTGACGGCCCGTTGGATGTTCCCTTCTTTGCGGTAATTGAACACCAGGACCGGGAGATTGTGCTCGCGGCATTGGGCGATCGCGGTGCTGTCCATCACGCGCAGGTTGCGTTCCAGGACGGCGGCGTAGGTCAAATCGCGGTACAGCACGGCGTGGGGGTTCTTTTCGGGATCCTCGCTGAACACGCCGTCGACGCGGGTGGCTTTGAGCAGCACCTGGGCTTCCAGTTCCAGGGCCCGCAGCGCGGCGGCCGTGTCGGTGGTCACGAACGGACCGCCCGTGCCGGACGCCAAAATGATGATCCGGCCCTTCTCCAGGTGGCGGCGGGCGCGGCGGCGAATGTACGGTTCGCAGACGCCGTCCATGCGGATCGCCGACATCAATCGCGTGTGGCAACCGAGCGACTCCAGCGCGTCCTGCAGCGCCAGGCCGTTGATCACCGTGGCCAGCATGCCCATGTAGTGCGCGGTCGCTTCCTGGATCGCCGTGCTGTGGTCCTTGAACTGCGCGCCGCGCAAGATGTTGCCGCCGCCGATGACCACCGCCATTTCGCAGCCCGCCCCGCAAGCCTGCTGGATCTCGCGGGCGATGTGGACCACTTCCTCCATGCTGATGCCTCGCTCGCCGGCGCGTGTGAAACTCTCGCCGGAGAGCTTGAGGACGACGCGGCGGAAGGGCTGCAGCACAGGGCTGGAGGGCTGTTCAGGCATCGGGAGGTCCTGCTTTCTCGGTAAAGGGAAACGCCGTTGCAGAAGCCCGATCTTGGCGGAAAAGCCGGGCTTCTCTTTGGTCGAAAACGGTTTGATCGCGTGCCTAGGTCTGCCCCAGTTCCCAATGAACAAAGCGCTTGAGGGTCATTCCCTGCTGCGCGGCCATTTTGCCGACGGTCACCTTGTCACCCTTGACAAACTGCTGTTCGAGCAAAACTTTTTCGGCGAAGAAGTTGCGCAGCCGGCCTTCGACCATTTTGTCGACGATGTTCTCCGGCTTGCCTTCCTTCAGCGCCGCCTCGCGCAGAATGGCCCGTTCCTTGTCGATTTCAGCCGGGTCCAGGTCCTCGCGGCCCAGCGCCAACGGGCGCATGGCCGCAATGTGCATGCAGACGTCCTTCGCCAGATCCGGATTGCCGCCGGCGACCTCGACGAGCACGCCGGCGACGGTGGTGGCGTTGTGGCTGTAGCCGCCGCAGGCACCGTCGATGCGGACCAAACGCCCGACGTTGAATACCTCGCGGATCCGATTGAACAGATCGTCTTTCTGCTGGCGCAGCGTCGTGCCGGGTTTGCTGGGCGACGGCTGGTCGAGCAATTCATCCGCCGTCGCCGCGCCCGGCCCCGTCGCCAGTTGGCGAGCCAGATCGTTCGCCAATTGGATAAACTCGTCGTTCTGCGTGACCGGCCTGCTCTCGCACTTCAGTTCCACCATCGTGCCGACCGGCGGATCGAAACTGGTGAAAACGCCGAACCGCCCGAACGCCGTCTCGCGATCCGAGCGTTTGTTCAGCACCTGAGCGCCCCGTTCCCGCAGCCAGCGAATCGCCGCCTCGGCATCGCCGTTGCACTCGGTAAGCGCCTGTTTGCAGTCCATCATGGGCAGTCCGGTCGTTTCCCGGAGGGATTTCACTTGTGCCGCACTGATTGCGACCATGCGGATGTCTCCTGGTCTGGTAAGCGTTGAAAACCTGAATTGTCTATCTGTGCCGTATTCACCGCGGCCGCGCTCGCCGCAACGGGCCCGTGGCCGGCGGTCGCTCCGGTTGGATTGAGTGCTTCGCGACCGGGCAGCCAGCGGGCACGAGTCGTACAGACGCCTGCTCCGGACGACAGGCAACTGCGGCGTCTCACTCCGCGGGGGCGGCGCCGGCCGAATCCTTGTCTGGCGCTCCTGCGGGCGCCTCACTGACCTCATGCCGGGTCGGCAGGGCCGCCTTGCCGGCCAGCACGGCATCCGCCAATTGGCGGGAGATCAACTCGATCGACCGGATGCCGTCATCATTGCCGGGGATCGGCAGATCGACTTCGTCGGGATCGCAGTCCGTGTCGATCAAGGCCACGGTGGTAATGCCCAGCTTGCGGGCCTCGCGCACCGCGTTCTTTTCCTTCTTGGGGTCCACGACGACCAGGCATTCGGGCAGCCGATTCATCGTGCGAATGCCGTTCAGGTTGCGGTACATCTTGCGGTATTCGCGATTGAGGGCCGACTGCATTTTCTTCGAGTACGTTGCCAACTCCTCGCCAGACCGCAGGGCCTCCAACTCCTCCAGACGCCCCAAGCGGCTGCGCACGGTCCGGAAATTCGTGAGGCATCCGCCCAACCAGCGTTGACTCACGAAGGGCATGCCGCACCGCAACCCTTCGCGTTCGATGGCGTCACTGGCTTGACGCTTGGTGCCAACAAACAGCACCAGACTTCCGCCGGCCGACACCTGGGTGAGATACTTCTTTGCCCGCAGCAGACCGCGCACGGTCTCGCGAACATCGATGATGTGGATCAAGTTCTTGCGGGCGTAGATATAAGGCGCCATCTTGGGGTTCCAACGGCTGGCGCGATGCCCAAAGTGTACACCTGCTTCCACGAGTTCCTTGACGATCGATTCCGACACAGCAAATCTCCTGCTTCCTCGCTACGGGCCATGAATGGCGGGCCATCCACAGGTCTGGGCCTTCGCCCTGCGGCGAGCACAAAAAGGGGGGACTGGAAACCAAAATCGCCGCCGCGCAACCATCGGGGAGTTGCGCGGGACGCTCCTCAGAATCCAGCAATTTATCTTGCCCTTGACTGAGGGTCAAGGCGACTGGCACGGGTGCGTCAATAAAGCGCGGACGAATTCGTGTGCCGCCTGACCGATTCCGGGGCAGGAACTCTCTCGCGGCCCCGCCACATTCAGTATGCGGATCTCGTTCTCGACGATCCACTGGCGGACCAGCAACGGGTCCGCCTTCTTGCCCAAATTCACCAGCAAATATGGCTTTGCGCTCTTGGCGGCCAAACGCCGCGTCAGTTCGGTACCTCCGAACAGGCGGTCCCGAAACAGAATTAACGTGCCATCGGCGTGCAAGACGTTCAATTCGGTGCGGACGGGGTAGTCTGAAGTCTCGGTCTCCTGCAACCGATATTTGGCCGAGATGCGGCCATCTTCCGCGATCCGACCGCGGGGACACCAACCGCCGTGCTCGATACCCAGTTCAATGGCGGCGTCCAGGGCGCCACGATCCACGCCGGTCTGTCCGCCCGAAACAACCCGCTTGATGAGCCCCGATCGTTTGCCATGTCTCATCAGCACATCGTAACCGAGCGTGGCCGATCGCCGCAACTATCGCTGATTGGGCGGGGCATCCAGAGACGGGCTCGGCAACAAATCAGCCAGATGGGGACTTGCCGTCACAGGCGCCGTCGGTTCGCTGGGCTGGAATTCCGGGCTGGGTTGACTCAGGGGGCGGTCTGAATCCCCGCCCGAAATTGGTGGTTCGGCGGCATCGGCCCGAAGAATCGTGGGTTGGTGCTTTACCTCTTGGCCCGGCGCAGCGGCGTTCGGAGCCAAGTCATCATGGATCGAAGTCGCAGGCAAGTCCGATGGGGATGAAAGGCAACCCTGCGCAGACAGGATGATGAGCGCAAGACACGCCGCGGCTGCAGATGCAACCAGTTTGGATCGAGAAGTCATGGCGGCCCAACCTTCGGGCGATGCTTTCAATGGCAGCAGACAACCCACCGGGGAAGAACGCAAAGTTGGGGACCCGTCGTGAACTTGGCCTCTATCAGGACCCACCCCATCAGCCCCGAACTCCATGCGGTCAACCGACTCGTCCCAAGAGTATCGGCAAAAACGTGAGGGAAGCTCAGTCAAAAACGGTCTGACCGATCCGCAGAAAAGGCAACACGGGCGGCGGCACGCAGTTTGGCGCTGCGACTGCGCGGGTTTTCCGCCAACTCCTGCTCTCTGGCACGGATGGGCTTTTTGCAGAGACTCTGCAAGCGCGGATCGTCGCGAAAAGCCTCTTTGACGAGTCGATCCTCAAGAGAATGAAAACTGATCACGACGAACCTGCCGCCGGGGCGCAAGCAGTCGGGAATGCGCTGCAAAGCAAGCTGTAACGAGCCCAGTTCGTCG
>Ga0116156_10003852_pt1 | contig 12929 bp, 5 predicted proteins | sample AD_UKC045_MetaG_FD_89891 | JGI IMG/M metagenome (GOLD analysis project Ga0116156, IMG submission 89891) | Active sludge microbial communities of municipal wastewater-treating anaerobic digesters from USA - AD_UKC045_MetaG | ecosystem: Engineered > Bioreactor > Anaerobic > Digestate | place: USA... | reverse complement strand
TTCTCTATCATGGTTTTCTTCGCTGTCGTTATCGTTTCTTAATTGAGCCGATACTACGTAACCCGTTACTTCAGGATTTGTCAAATGAAGTTTGGACCATTTCATAAATATCGAGCCGTCTGTTAATCCGCCTCTTAATTCCGTTATGTTGAAGTCAGAAGTCTTTGAAATATTGCTTGACGTGGCGACTTGAACCGGAGAAGATAACTGAGTTTCCCCTATTTTAACCTCGGAAGCATTATACGCTTCAATAGTAATATTATACCTTGCTCCCGGAGCTAAATCTTCTATAAAATAAGAGTTATTATATGGAGGCGTTAACTTAGAGCTTTGTCCCGAGTAGGATATCGAATAAGAAGGAGCTCCGCCCCCTGTTACTACCGACCATTTCACTATATAATATGCGGCGTTTTCATAACCTGCCCATTCAACTAATATTCCGTCGCTGTCAGGAGATACCGCATTAGTAATTGTAAAATTATAAGGTATGGTTAAAGTTTTTTGAGCCGTTGATTTTACAGGTTTATTATTTTCAATTAATCTGACTATAAAAGTATAAGTTTTGCCCGCTACAACATCCATTTCCGCCGAATTTGTGGTAATCAGTTCTGGAAATTGTTGAAGAATCTCGCCTCCGGGCGTATATGAATATAACAGTCTGTAATTGCCTGCGTCAACAATAGTATTCCAAGTTATTACAGCTTTTTTGGTTGCGCTGTTATAAACAGCCGAGGTTATTTCAAAGGTTTTATCGGAAACAGTATAATTATATTCGGGAGTTGTTTTCAATAAGTTTCCGGATACTCCGTATGATTTAACGACAAATGTATAGGTTATTCCGGGATATACCGGAATCATTGCTTCTGTTAAAGTCCGGTTGGTTAAATCCTGAATGACTCTATTGTTTTTTTCTCCGTCTAATATAAAAGAATATTCTACGGCATATCTTGCAAAATCATTTGAAAAATCTGGTTCCCAGAATAACTTTATGTTGCTTGAAATCTGAACCGCGTTTTTAATGACAAAATCTTTAACTATTCTATTTACGGTTCTAACGTCGGAAGTTTTTGTTTTTTTGTTGTTCGCATCGTATCCGACTATAATAAAATTATAATCGTTGTAATATTGAAGTCCTGATTTTAAAATCGCGCCGATGTTATCGACTGCAAAATCCGGAACAAACCAGTTTGTTCTTCCTGATAACTGATTTTTAGGAATTTTAATTTCATAATTATCAACTGTGGGAATTTTTGGGGACGCGGCTCCGTAAATTTCAAAATCTATATCGGTCTTTAATGCGGTTAATTTTGCCGAAGTAAATAATTTACCGGCATTTGGATTTGGAAGATTTACGTTTATTTCTTTTGATATTTCGCCTTCAATTAAAGCGCTTGCCGATACTTCCGATGTAATTCCTTCGTTTTTAAAGGTTATTGGAGGATAAGTTTTATTTTCAATAACTCCGCTTTTATTCAATACTCCGGTTACGTTTGCGCTTAAAGATTGAAGATTGTTAATGCTGTAAACCGTTATGGTTACAGGATTTTCAGAAACTATGTCGCCTTCGGGCGCGGATTTGATGAATCCTTTTGTCAATGTTGTAACTACGGAAGTTTTAATTTTGTTTGAACCCGGTTCTGCGGCTTTGATTTTAGCCGTAACCCATACGTCTATATATTGTTCAGTATTTCCCCATTCAAGTCTTATCTTATCGCCTTCTACAAACGAACCCGAAGTGAATTTCGGTTTCATCTTTATTTCATCGTTTCCGTCTCCTGCGAGATTATCGACTCTGAAAGTCTGTTTTCCTGTATTGTTATTTACCGGAGTTACAAGTTTTGAAGCTTCCGCGTTTCCGCTGAATTGCCATTTTATCGTATATTCTTCCGCGCCTGAAGCGGCGTCAAAAGTTACGCTGATTATTCCTTTGCCGTCAATTGAAACCGTAGGTTTTAATTTATCCGGAGTTATCGGTTCGTTTTTAAAATCTGCCGGAATATTCAAAATTCCGGCGTATTTATATATTTTTTCTGAAACCGATACCGGAGTTAAATAAACCGGATTTTTTCCGGTTGATATAACATCGAAAGGAAGTTCAACCGTTGATTTGGTTAATCTGACGTTAACCGGCTGGTCAGTTACCGCATAAGCCGCGTCTTTATCGTCGTAATAGGTTACTGATACCATCGGTATCTGATTCGTATATTCTAAATTTGATATTACCGCTTGTATTGAGATTTTTTCTCCAGGAACGGCAGTCGCATTATCCGCAGGTTTTATAAAAACAACCGGAGCGTTTATAATGTCTAATTTCACTTTTCCTTTTTTAATATCTTTGCTTATTATGACGTCGCCTGTGAATTGTATTGCGGATTTTTTCTGAACGGTGTTTATTTCGACGCTTTTTTGAGAAATTGAAACAGTGGCAAACGGAAGAATTTCCGGCAATTTAACTAAAATTATTTTTGCCGGCTGTTCGGTCGTATATGAAACTCCGTTTTTATCAATATATTTAACGTTTATATTCAATGCGTCCGGAACGTTTTTTCCTTCGTTGGATATGACTGCCGCCACGCCTATTTCCATTCCGAAATCAGCGTTTAATCCCGAAATCGGCTGAATTATTCCGGCGCCTGATTCAACGCATTCTAACGCAATTTTTCCGTCTTTTGCATTCGGACTTATTTTTATTTTTCCCGAATATAAAACAGCAACCGGAGGAACCGGAGTTATTGCGAGCGAAACAGGATATTTTGTTCCGGCCGCAAGCGCGTTTTCAGGTAATATATCAGCAAGTTTTTTTAATGTGATATTTTCAGTTTTGTAAGAAGCTCCGTCAATGTCCGTATATTTTATGGTAATCGGAAAACCTTCAGGTATTACGGCTTCGCCGCTTGATATTCCGGCAGTTATGTTGATTTCGCTTCCTCCTGCAAGAATTTGAATGTTTTCATTTGCTATCGGTCTTAAATGAATTCCGCCTGCAATTGAGGATTCCAGAATTACATTTCCTCTTTTCGTCATTTCCGGCAATCTTAATTTTTCGGAATAAAGAATTGCGGTTTTAGGAAGCGGAACTACGTTTAAGGATATAGTTTTCGGAGCCGCAGCTAAAACGGCTTCCGGAAGAATTTCTGCGGTTTTTGCAATCGCAATATTTTCGTTTTTATATGCGTTTCCGGCTTCGTCTGAATATTTAACGTTAAGCGTTATAGCTTCCGGAATTACAGCTTCGCCGCTTGAAATGACAGCGTCGAATATTATTTCTTTTCCTTCTTTAGAAACAGCCGCAATTTCATTGTTTATTGGTCTGATTATTCCGCCTATTCCTCCGGATATTTCAACTGATAAAATTCCTTTTTTAGCCGTCGGATCGAGAATTAATTTCCCTCTATATACCAAAGCGTCTTTCTTGTCCATTTTTATTCCGATTTCAATCTTTTTTAATCCGGCTTTTACTATGCTTGTCATTCCCTGCATTTCTTCGGCTTTCTTCAATTCAATATTGCCTTGATGAGTTATGGCTCCGAGTTTGTTTTTTATAACGTATTTAACGTTTAGAGCAGCCGCTGCTTCAGTAGGCATTAATGAATTCGGATACGCCGCTCCTTCGATTTTTATTACATTGTTCGGAGCCGCTTCCGTCATATACGATGGAAATAATGAAGCGTCGGCTTCCTGTAATTCTATATTTAACAAACCGTCTTTCGCGTCCGCCGGAACTTTAAATTCCGAACGGTACATAACTACGGGAACTGCGATAAATCTGCTTTGAAGCAAAGTCTCGTTATGTCTTACTTCAATATTTATCGGCATTTCAATAGGCGATTCTACGGTAAACGAACCGTCTTCTGAAACCTCGATTTTTTGACCGTTTGCGGTTACCGCAAATTTTAGATTTACTTGTTTTGTCTGTTTTACAATATGAGCCGGTTTAGCGAGGTCTGCAAGTTCTGCGTTAAATTTTGTGGGTGAAATTTCTCCGCCTGATAATTTTCCTTTAACTTTAAATTTTCCGGCGGATTTTTCAACCTTTGATTCGGTGATTTGCAGTTTCGGTTCTTTTATTTTAACCTCGTAAGCTTTTTCAAATTTTCCGCCTTCGAATATTTTTACGTCTTCATTATTTATTTTTAAATACGCGATTCCTCTATCGTTAGGTTTGTTGTCGGTAGCCGCTCCTTTTACTATAACCATATTCCCCTGAATTGAAGCTTCCCATACGAGTTCGGGATTAGTCGCGTCTGCCGGAAGCTCGGCTTTTGCGGTTTTTTCAGCGCTTTGTCCGCTTTTGTCTATTGCTTTTAAATTAACTTCTACAATTTCTTTTCCGCCTTCGGCTTTTATCATATCTTTTGAAATTACAAGCGAATGTTTAAAAATTCCGCCTTCGGCTGGCAATGGCGTAGATAACGGTAGTCCGTTCGCTAAAACTTCTTTTAAAGCTATATTATCGCTTGCTTTTCCTTCAATTATAATTTTTCCGGCGTCTATAGAAGAAGAGGTTATTTCTAATACCGGCGCGATATTATCTTGCAATACGACTACGAAACTTGTTTTTTTACCGGTTCCGTCTTCGGCTTCGACCGGAACCGACTGCATTTCCGGAGTCAATACTAATATTTTTTCAAATGCTCCGTTATTTAGCGTTGTAGGTTCGTTATTAATTTTAACTGTCTTCAATTCGATATCGTCTTCGGCAAAACCCGTGATTTTTACAGTGTTAGCAGTATATACCGGCGAAGATACTATTAAATTCGGAGCTTTTTTGTCTTCGAGCGCTTTAATAGAAACCGTGATTTTATCGGATGAAACTTTTTCAGAATTAATTGACGTAATGTTAAAAGTTTTCGGCTGCATTTCCATTTTAACCGTTTTTCTGAACGCGCCGGAAGCGTCGGCAACCGCAAATTTATTTCCGTCAGCCATTAACTCCGCTCCGGCTTCGGTTATACCGCTTATTATAGCTTCTTTTCCAAGATATTGAACGTCGCCTAATGTTAACGCGGTTTTCTTAACGATTTTTTTACCTTCAAGTTCCGCTACTTTCTGTAATATTTTATTAATTGATTCTTCCGCTTCGACAAATTTGTCCGATGCAAACGAATCTTTGACGTATTGCAAAACCACAAATAATTCGTCAACCGATAAACCCGCGGTTTTCTTATCGTTCAATAATTTTTCCGTTTCCTGAATTTTTTGTTCAAGTCCTTCCGGAGCTTTTTTTCTTGCTAATGCAAGGGCTTTTTTGGCTTCGGCTATTAGATTTGCGGCTTCGGATATATTATTGGCGTCTTTAGCCATTATCGCTCTTTTAAATATAGCTTCCGCCTCGTTTATCATAAAACCGTTTTTACCTTTTTCCAGAAGTTCGTTGCCGAATTCTTCTATTATTTTTTCAATATCGGCAGTTTCGGTTTTTTGAGGCGCCGTTTTAATTTCTGTTATAATATTTTTTAATAATTCCACCGCTTCCTGAAATTTTCCCGTTTTGGCGAGCTCGTCAACATTTTTTATTTTTGCTATCGCTTGTTCAATTTCAAATTTTCCGAATTTTTCGGATATTAACGGCTCTAGTTCAGCGCGGAGTTTGCCGAGTTCGATTGCGAACGGGTTTTCCGGTTTTTTTAATGTTTCAATATCTTTTAATAATTCGTTGGCGTCTTTTTCAAAATTGTCGAATTTACGGTTTGAAAATTCGTTTTCAGCTTTTCTTTTTTTGTTTTCAAGAACTGAAGGAATGATGTAACCGTCTTTCTTTTTTTCTTCCCATTTATTATTTAATTGTTCGTATAAAGTTATATATTTTTGGTCTATAGGTTTGAATTGAGCGTCGTCGGTGTCTTCGGGTTTGTTTTGGCGGTATTCTCCGCTTCCATCGGGATTTTTTTTCAATGTGTTTCCCGCGTCAAGACCGCCTCCGTTATTTCCGCTTTCGTCGGTTACAAACAATTGACCTTCTGTTAACGTGAATTGAGACGGTTTGTCGTCGCCGCCCGCTCCGATAAATCCTTCGGTTCCGCGAACTCCGCAAACTGCGGTAGGCGTGGTCAATTTAAACGTCGATTGACTCGCTTTTAATTTATCGACGTTGAATTTGACGCCTCCGAAATTAACCTTGAAATCGCGGTTTTTTGCTTGTGTTTTTACGTCTGTCGAGTAATCGTTGACAACTATTTCCGAATTTTCTTTTATGACAAATTTGGTTTTGCCTTCGTCAAATGTGAGCTCCGCTAACGCGTTTAACGAAGTTTTTATTTTGCTTTGAGATTTTAATTCCATTCCGGTAGCCGCTTTTTCCCATTCTGAAGAGGCGGTAAGTTTTACCATTACTTTTCCGGCGACTTTGGATAATGTTATTTTATCGTCGGCATATGACGCCGAACACATAAGCGCGGTTAAAATTAATAAAAAGAATACTTTTAATTGTTTAAAATTCATTCTAAACAACTCCTTAATAATTATTTAGTTTTTATATAAAATTTTTGATATAAATAGATTAAGCAAACTATATTCCAAAATTATTGATAAATGTTTTCTGTTTTAAAATCAATAAGTTAATTTAATTTTTAATACTATTTAAATTATTAGTAAAATATTTCTGGAATTCAATGTATCTTTTTGTAGACGTTATATTGCCCGGTTTGACTTTATGAATTGAAAGAAAATGAGGTTCAGTAATTCGGAAAACTACTATCAAATTGAAAAAACAACTATCGTTATCCGATATTTGTAAAAACATGAAAGGGAATTTTATGGTTACTACTATTCAGCAGTCATTGTTAAAACCGTTAAAACAGTTTATTTTCCGATAATTTTTTTTATTAACTCAGCGGCAAATTTTGCTGAGTTAATAAAAAATTTGTTTTTACAACCGTTTTAACGGTTTTTAAGACCATACCTGAATAGAAATATTTTATGTTATTTGAATAGCGTCAATTCCGCGTATTTGATAATCTTACGCGGTCCGGAATTATTCTAAAACTCCGCAATCGCTTATGATAATATCTTTAGAAGTCGAACCGGAACGAGAACCGTATTTTTCAATGACGTCAAGAAGTTCCATACCTTTGATAACTTTGCCGAAAACCGTATGTTTTCCGTCGAGCCAAGGGCAGGGAATGAAAGTTATGAAAAATTGCGAGCCGTTCGTGTTAGGTCCGGCGTTCGCCATTGACAGCAAACCGCGTCCGGTATGTTTATTTATAAAATTTTCATCGTTAAACTTAGACCCGTAGACGCTTTCGCCGCCGGTTCCGTTGCCGCGCGTAAAATCTCCGCCTTGCGCCATAAAACCGGGAATAATTCTATGAAATGCGCTGTTTTTGTAATGAAGCGGTTTTCCGCTGATTTTTGATATGCCGTTGTTGCCGGCGCATAAATCACGGAAATTCTTGCAGGTAATCGGATTGTCTTTCCAGAACAATTCAAAAACAATTTTTCCAATGACTTCGGTATCGACGGTAATTTCAAAAAAACATTTTTCATTTACCTCCGGAGTTTTTTTAGATTTTTCAGCATCGGATTTTTGTCTTGGTTTTCTTTTCATTGCTTCGTCTCCTTCGATTGAAGAAGAATCCCGCGTTTGATTAGAAACAATTTCAGAAGCCGAAATAAAATTGGCGGCAGCCGCGGTTCCGCATACAATCAAAATAAATAATAGTAATTTTTTCATAGTAAACCGGATTATATTTATAAATCGGAAAAAATCAAGAAAAAAATTAATTGACTTTTTACGAAGGTTGTTTTAAATTTATCAAATTATATTTAACGCATTATATGCGACGGTTCAAAATGTAAATTAAACTATGTCGTCGCATATATTAGTATCTTATCAATAAATTTCTTGCATTTACGGCATGAATATTTATTAAAGCGCTTTGAAACATATATAAATTACAGCGTCTTATTAAGGCGCGATTTTTTAATCTTCAACTTTTTAAAAGTTGAGAAAATCGTGAAACGATTTTTGAATATTATATCTATATAAAGCCGAATTTCCGGAAAAGGATTATGAGCAAATTATTCGGTTATCCTTTTCCGATGAAATTCGGCTTAGGGTTTAATACAGGGTTTAATACAATGACTTTTTTTATTTTCTTTCAATTAGCCGTTGTCGTTATATGTCTTGCTTTCTCGGCTTTTTTTTCCTGCAGCGAAACCGCGATGTTTTCCATAGGAAAAATCAGATTAAAAACCCTTAAAAACGAATCCGCAAAAGGTTTTTTAGTGAACGAAGCGCTGAAAAATCCTCAACGTCTTATAATAGCGATATTATTTGGAAATATAGCTGTAAACGTTTTATCCACCACTATAGGAGAGAATTTAATCTATGAATTTTTAGGGTCTATAGAAAATGAATCTCTGTTTTTTTTAAAAAAATACAGAAGCGCTTTCAATATTGCTGTTATGACAGTATTGATTCTGATTTGCGGAGAAATTACTCCTAAAACCATAGCTTTGTCAAATCCTGCGAATATATCATTGAAAGTAGGGGGATTTATAAACAAATTAATATATTTGACGACTCCGGCTTACAAAGTAATCGGGAAAATTTCCGGATATATAATAACCAGAATAACTACGGTATTCAGAACCGATTCTATGAAACTCAGCGAAGAAGAATTAAAACTTGCGGTGGAACTCGGTTTAACCGACGGAATGGTCAGCCCTGAAGAAGAAGATATGCTTAAAAGCGTTTTTGATTTCAGCAAAACTATGGTTAAAGAACTGATGACTCCTAAACCTGACATTATCGCCTGTTCTATTAACAGTTCGCTTCAAGATTTATTTAATCTGTTTAACGAATCCGGAATTTCCAGAATACCTGTTTATGACAAAAATCTCAATAATATAAAAGGGGTCATTTACAAAAAGGATTTGTTCCTTAATTACCAGAAAATCAACGATAATTTCTGGATAAATCACATACGTCCGGCTTATTTTGTTCCTGAAACGAAAAACGCCGCTGCGCTTTTGAAAAGTTTCAAATTAAAAAAACAGCATATAGCCGTAGTCGTAGACGAATACGGCGGCGTGTCGGGTCTTGTTACCTTGAAAGATTTAGTCGAGGAAATATTCGGAGAAATATTGGATAGAAAACAAACCGAAGACAGTTATATTAAACGCATTGGACTATATAAATACAGAGTGAACGGAAGGATGCCGCTCGATTATTTTAACGAGGTGTTTAACGCGGATATCAAGGACGATTTTTTAACTATAAACGGTTATATTATTAAGGCGCTCGGAATGATTCCGGAACCGGGCGACGAACTTGTAATTAATGAAAATTTGAAAATATCGGTTGAAAATATTTTAAATAACGAGATAAAAACCGTAAAAGTCGAAAGATTAAAAACATCAGGGAACGATTCGTCTGACAAACTCGATAAAATTGATAAAACCAAACAAATTTAGAATTGGAAATATTTGATTTATGGAATATTGTTTTTATGTAATCGGAATATTATTTTTTGTTGCGCTTCAGGGATTTTTCGCCTGCAGCGAAATGAGCATAGTCTCCGCCAATAAGTTAAAAATTCATTATCTTGCGAAAAAGGGGAATAAAAACGCTAAAATCATAGAATACTTTTTTCACAATTCTCATAAGTTTTTGGGTACGACGCTTGTGGGAGTGAATATCTCGGTAGTAACAAGTTCGGCTTTGACAGCCGCATTAATGTTAAAAGTATTTTCAAATTTTTGTCCGGAATATAAATCTTTTCAACCTATAATATCCACGCTTCTCGTGGGTCCTTTTGTATTATTGTTCGGCGAAATAATCCCGTTGACGCTCGGAAGATTGTATAACAATCATATAGCTTTGAGAGTCGCGAAAATAATAATAATATTTTATCATTGTTTTTACGCGCTAATATTTTTTACCACCGGATTTGCAAAATTACTCGGAAAAATGACCGGAACCCTGAAAAATAATAGAAGACTATTTTCGAATATCGACGAATTGAAACTCTTGTTTGAAGAAGGCGCTAAAGAAGGCGCTTTGAAAAAAGACGATTTGTTTATGATAACCCGCGTATTTAATTTTAATAAAAACATTGTCAAAGATATAATGAGTCCGCTGATAAACGTTCAGCTCATTTCGGCGGACGATAATATTATTAATTTGATAAAACTTTTTAAGGTTTCGGGATACAGTAAAATACCGGTCTACAGAGACAGGATTGACAACGTTATAGGGATAGTTAATATTAAAGGAATAGATTTATCCAATCTTAATATGTCTGATAAGGTTGAAACTATAACCGCAAAACCTTATTTTATTCCTGAAACCAAACCCATAAAACAATTGCTTCAGGAAATGAAAGTCAATCTAAATCATTTCGCCATTGTCGTCGATGAATTCGGCGGCGTGTCCGGCGTTGTAACTATCGAAGATATTATAGAAGAAATTATCGGGGAAATAGAAGACGAGCATAAATTATTAAAACCGGCGAACAATTTCGATAATAAAAATAAATCTTTGGAACTTGAAGGAAACGTTGAACTTGAAACATTGGCGGAACAATTAAATATCGTTTTGGACACCGAATCCGACGTCGGAACAATCGCCGGATACATTCTTGACAAGCTCGGAAAAATCCCTAAGACAGGAGTTAAATTTAAAGAAGAAAATAAATATGAAATCACTATTTTAGACGCGGACGACCGCAGAATAAACAGGGTTAGAATCGATTTGCTATGATAGTTTACGCAGTTGACGACGAAGATTATATAAGAGATATATTTCAAATTAATTTCAAGCAATACCCCGAAATTGAGTTGTCGGTATTTGAAAGAGCCGCGGATTTGCTTGAAAAAACGAAAATTCGCAAACCCGATATAATAGTTTCCGATATTATAATGCCTGAAATGACCGGAATTGAATTATGCAAAATAATTAAAACAAATCCGGAATACGACGATATTTATTTTATAATGCTGACTGCAAAGGTGTCGGTTGAAGACAAAGTAACAGGACTTGAATCGGGCGCGGACGATTACATTATAAAACCTTTTAAATTCAAAGAGCTTGCCGCAAGAATTAAAGTCGGGTTCAGACTTGTGGAATCTATCAGAAAAAATAAGTCGCTGATAGCGGAACTCAAATCGAAGAACCTCGAATTGAACGAAACCTGCCTCCGATTGCAAACGGCTTCGGACAAACTTTTAACCGGCGAAAAACTCGGCGCAATAGGCAAAATTTCTTCAATCATTTCTCACGAGCTTAAAAATCCGTTGTTTGCGATATCCGGCTCGCTGTATATTTTAAAAAATAATTCCAATGGGATTTCGCAGACTGATATTGAAATAATAGAAGAAAGAATAAAGTATTGCATTGAAATAATCGACAATATAAACTCTTTCACAAAAACCGGAGAGCTCGTTAAGGAAAAAACTTCGGTTTCGGAAATTATTTATAACGCTATGCTCGGATTGAAAATTCCGGAAAATATTGTTTTAAAAAATAATATTGAAGACGCGGATATTTTCGCCGATAAATTTCAATTAAAAATCGTTATACTGAATATTTTGAAAAATGCGATTGAAAAATTTTCAGGCGCAAACGGGGAAATGGCGATTGTTTCAAAATTGATACGTAAAGAAAACGGAAGCGAAATAATGATAATAATATCCGATACCGGCGAACCGGTTTCTGAAAACGCGGATATATTTGAGCCGTTTTATTCGACAAAAACAAACGGTTCGGGACTCGGATTGTCATTTTCAAAATTAATTATTGAAAATCATAACGGAAAAATATCAGCGTATAACAAAGACGGAAAAGTTAATTTTGAAATAACCTTGCCGTTATCATGATAAAAATATCCGGAGGCGGTTTAAATTATGAACAGAAAAATGTCGTTAAGTCTGAAAATCACGATTTATTCTTGCTTTATGCTTCTTTTATTATTTATAATAATTGGAGTTTTCAGTTATTTGTCAGTAAATAAAATCGGAATTCAATCGGCTTCCGAAAAAGCAAAGGCGATTATTGAAGCCTCAATAGTTAATATTGACGCGGAAAAATTCGCCGGACTTGTTTTGAACGGTTCCGATACGGACGTTTACTATGAAGATTTGAGAAAATATTTGTTTGACGTGAAAAAAAATACCGGCTGCAAATATTTATACACGATGATTTATGACGGACAGACCGACGCGTTTTCATATATTGCCGACGGAAACGATCCCGCCGACGAAAAAGAATTTTCCGCTTACGGCGATTCCGAACCCGCGAACGATTTTCCGAATATAATGAAAGAATCTTTGAATTCAGATAAAACTTTATGCTCGGATATTTATAAATCCGAAGACTGGGGAAGTCTTTTAACTGCTTCGAGAGCTATTAAAACGGCGGACGGAAAAACCGCCGGATTATTAGCCTGCGATTATTCCGCTGAACAGGTCGCGATGCAATCTGCCAAGTTTAGAAATACGTTGTTTGTTTTTATTTTTCCGGTTTTAATATTATTGCTCGGGGCAAATTTTTTTCTTTTAAAAAGTATGCTGAAACCGTTGATGAAATTCTCCGATTTGTTTAAGAAAGGTTCTTCAGGGGATTTATCAGTTCGTATGAATATTAAATCAAACGATGAAATCGGAGAAATGTCCGCAAGTTACAATGATTTTATGAATATGCTTTCGAATTTTTCCAATCAGATGAAACTCATTTCCGAAGATAAATTATTTGACGGCGAACTTGACAAACCGCTGCCTGGAGATATGGAAAAAATAAGAGAGGCAATAGTTAATAATCTTCGCAAAATCGCTGAAAACGCGCGATATATTGCGAACGACGATTTATATAACGAGAAATTAAACGTTTCAACCGCCGGCGCTCTCGGAGGGGCTTTTGCGGATATGCTTGCGAATTTGAGAACCATAACCAATCAGGTAAAACTGCTTGCAGAAGAAAAAATATT
>Ga0116156_10003842_pt1 | contig 12948 bp, 14 predicted proteins | sample AD_UKC045_MetaG_FD_89891 | JGI IMG/M metagenome (GOLD analysis project Ga0116156, IMG submission 89891) | Active sludge microbial communities of municipal wastewater-treating anaerobic digesters from USA - AD_UKC045_MetaG | ecosystem: Engineered > Bioreactor > Anaerobic > Digestate | place: USA... | reverse complement strand
TTACAATAACTATAACAAATAGAACAAAAACATATAAAGTATGAAATTTTTCTATTTATTCTTATTTATTGTATTTCACATACAAATATTTTCACAAACAGAAACTCGTAATGTCGAAGTTTCTTTATAGTAATATAGAAATTACCTACTACTTTTATGAAAAACCGAACTGCAAGTTAGAAAAAACTAACTGCTACTTGGAAATAAGGAACTGCGAGATAGAAAAAGGCAACTGCAAATACATAATTGCACAACAAAATGTGCATTTTAAAAATGTACGTACACGCCCTCCCGATAATTCCATGCACTTTCGTGTTTTTTCATATATTGGATTACTCTGATGTATACCGAAATACAAAAACAATTAGTATTTTTGTATTATATTGAATTAAAAAGTATGAAAAAATATATCCTCTGTATAATTTTAAGTGTAAGCATTATAAGTATTGCTTCGGCACAATCTGCAAAAAAATTATATAAACTCTATAATTCTCGCGAATTTGTAAAATGTTTGGTAAAATGCGATGCTGCCATTGAAAAATATCCAAATTTCTATGAGCCATACTACATCAAAGCTATAACATATTTTGAAATGGCTCAATTACCCGAAAAATATAAAGATGTAACCAAAGATCCGCTTATGGATTGTATAAAGACGCTGAGTATTTTACGTGCCAAAGACCCCGATGGAACCTTATTCGAAGAACATTCCGATACATTACAAATGATTTATAATTATGCCGATGCAGTTGCAAAATCGTTACGCGAAAAAAATAAAGATAAAGCTATCCTTATGTATCAGCGACTTATGCGAGCGTATAATCTTCATTCCAATGCGTTGGAACTTGCTACAATTTATGCTAAAGTGGGCGATTACGAACGATGCATGTCGCAAGTATCGCGTTTGTACGAAAAATATAAACCCGAAATTTCTTCGTCGCACGAAGATTACGATGCACTTACCAAAGGTGCTGTATTGCTTGCCGAAAATTGGATGTTCCGCGATTTGTTTTGGATAATAGAAACATATCGTGATAAATATCAAACGAATTATGCCATAAGTCATGGGTTTAAAAAAGCTCTAAAAATCAGTATTGATACAGCTCGCCATGATGAAGATAAAACTTTTTTTCAGGATTTTTCGAAACGTGGAATTGAATTATATCCCGACGATACCGATATTCAGAACCATATAGAAAAACGCTGGGTAGAGCTTATAGACAATACCGTGCAAAAATACCGAGAAACCGCAGGTGCCCGCACATGGCGTGATAGTGTATTGCTTCGCGATACCTATAAATACATGGAAATGGCTAAACAAATTATGCCAAACAGTGTTGTTTTCGATGAAAAACAACGAAAATTAAATGCCGAATTTCATATTGTGCCTTTTAGTTTCGAACAAGAGTATTTTCGTCGTACTGCTTTACAAGTTGTAAACCGATGGCGTTCGGAAGGCTGCCTGTGCGATACCGGACGATTGGTAACTGTTCTGCCTGTTCCCGAACTCGAATGGAATCCAATTCTGGAAAATTTGGCTCAAAATCATGCTAAGGAAATGTTTTGCTATAATTTTACCGACAATATTAACCAAGCCGGAGAAACTCCATGGGATAGAATTAAAAAAACCGATCTTAAAGGAATTACCTACGAAAACGAACGTGGGCTGAATTATATTCAAGCACTTAAAATTGTAGAAGTATTAGGATATGGATTTTCGTTCGAAGGAGTATATTCCGAAGAAGAAATGCAAAAAGTAATAGAAGCGGTAGTAACCAAATGGATAGAAACTCGATTGAGTCAAAATTGCATGAAACTCATGACACCTGACCTTACTCATGTAGGTATAGCAATGTATGGCGACAAGTGGGTACTATTTGGTGCTACTATACACGATATTGTAATTAAAGCTAATCGCGGTAAAAAATGAGTTTACTCCCCTACCACACTCCCACTCTCATAGAAGCCGGATGCGACGAAGCCGGCAGAGGTTGTTTGGCAGGTCCGGTATTTGCTGCAGCGGTAATTTTTCCTCAAGGCTATACAAACTCTCTCCTCCAAGATTCAAAACAATTGAGTCAAAAACAACGTGAATCTTTACGTACTCATATAGAATCAGAAGCATTGACTTGGGCTGTAGGTATTGTATCGCATACCGAAATAGATACCATAAATATTTTGAAAGCTTCGTTTTTGGCTATGCATCGTGCTCTCGACGCATTATCATGCAAACCTCAACATATCATAGTTGATGGCAACAGGTTTACACCCTATCATTCTATTCCTCATACCTGTGTAGTAAAAGGAGATGGAAAATATATGTCTATAGCTGCAGCTTCAATTTTAGCTAAAACTCATCGCGACGAATATATGGAACACATTCATAGCGAATTTCCCCACTATAATTGGAAACAAAACAAAGGCTATCCAACATTACAACATCGTAAATCTATCATTCAATTTGGAGTTAGTCCTCATCACCGACTAAGCTTTAATTCGGCAATTCAATTAGAATTGGAATTTTAAACATTTTTTACCTGTTGCTTTTGAATAAAAATTAAACTATTTCTATGTTCAATTCATTATATTTGTACAATTGATATAACATATTAAAACATATCGTATGAAATCTATTACATATAGCCTATCTCTTATTATTTGCATTGGTATTGTAGCTTGCAGTTCTCCCGAAGAAAAACGCAAAAAAAAGATACTCGATGCTATTGAAAAAACAGGTGATAAAGTTTCTGAAGAATCAGAAAAAACTATCGATTTTTTGCAAAGCAAAGAAAAAGAAATTAAAGAAAAAATTGAAGAATAAATGACTGTTCTGCCTGCTACTGTAAGCGATTTGTCTGCAATTTTAGATTTGCAGAAACTCTGTTATATACAAGAAGCCGAAATGTATAACGATACCACTATTCAACCTTTGCACGAACAATTAGAGGATTTAGAATTAGCTTTTTCGCAAGGAACATTATTTCTCAAAATGCAACAACAAGATTCTATTATAGGTTCGGTGCGTGCATACGAAATCGAAAAAACGTGCTATATTGGTAAATTAATAGTACATCCGCTCTTTCAAAATCGTGGTTTTGGTACTTCGTTATTATTTACTATCGAAACATTATTTTCCAATTGCGAACGATTTGAATTATTTACGGGACACAAAAGCGAAAAAAATTTGTACCTCTACAAAAAACTTGGATATCGCGAATTTGAACGAGTTTCGGTACACGATGGTTTAGAATTAATTTTTTTAGAAAAAAACACATTACTTTTTTAATTATTATGCTAACATTACCTGCATATTATAAAGCATTGGTGTTCGATATGGACGGCACTATGATACACAATAAACCTTATCACGATGCTGCATGGGTAGAATTTTGTAATCGACATTCCGTTCACATAGAATTAGAATCGTTTTGCAAAGCATATACGGGTAAAACAAATGCGGTAATCCTCGAAATGATTTTTGGTTCGGGGTTATCTACCGAACAAATTCTTGCATACGAATCGGAAAAAGAACTGATATACCGAGAATTATATGCACCTCATTTTAAGCTCATACAAGGGTTACCGGAATTGTTACAATCTGCCAAACAACTACAAATATTACTTGCTGTAGGCACATCGGCTCCGGTTGTGAATGTTGATTTTGTTTTGCACAAAGGCGCTATTTTTCATTTTTTCGACACTATTGTACATTCTGCAATGGTGAGTCAAGGAAAACCATCGCCCGAAATATTTCTAAAAGCAGCAGAATTATTACATATACAACCTACGGAATGCATGTGTTTCGAAGACTCATTTGCAGGCATAGAAGCATCGCGAGCTGCAGGTATGTATACCATTGGAATTGCCAGCGAACAATCAAAACATACCCTGTTACAAGCAGGGGCACACGAAGCATATTCGGATTTTACCGAATTTTATTTGCACTATTCACAGAATACATAAAACGGTTTTTTAATTAAAATTTTAGTATAAAAAGATTTCTATAATCTTTTTACAATTTTCGTTTTATATTCCTTCTATGAGTTTTGACAGTTTCTACACTTACATGCAAAATCTCAGCAATTTGTTTTGATTGCAAGCCTTTTTCGACCAAAGCTTGAATAATTTTTTCTTTATTCGACAATTTTTGTAACGTAGTATCGTGATGATATTCATTCGTTACAGGAATAAGCAACAATATAAATTCATATTTTTTGGTATGTGGAACCGATTGAATGATGACACTTAAAAACATACGCTGATATGTTGCCTTAGAGGACTGTAGCACACGAATTTCGGTTTTATATATATTATTTTGATTGCGAAATAAATGATGCAATGCCTCTACAAAATTTGAATAATCGTCGGGGTAAAACAACTCGCTTAAAATAGCAGCTTTTTTGAATGCAATATCGGCATCGGAAACCGCTGTCGCTTGTTTAAATGCAGTATTGAACATGCAAGTGCACGACCTAAAATTAGTTCTCAAACTATTCTTACATGCGTCTATTTTGCATATATACACATTTTGGTGATGTATAATATCATCGAACATCATGATTTACATATTTTTTCAAAAATACAATTATAAATTAACATAAAAATACCCATTAGTGGGTATTTTTAATTACTTTATAATGTTTTATCTTTGAACGGTTTAGTTGTTGAAAATACATAAAAACAAATAATTATCGCAAATTACATGGTAAATTATTCCTCGGTTTATTTTGGTTTAATTATGTAATTTTAAAATAGATAAAAATGAGAAAAAATCTTTTGTTTTTTAGTATGATTAGTATAATGTTTGCATGTGCTCCGCATCGTGGCACTTACATTAAAATTAACAATAATAGCAATCATACTATTTTAATAGAATATTCAGAAAGTTATCCTGATACAAGTTTAAATAATTTATATAGTATTTGTAAAATTCAGCCATTTAGTAATTGTGAAAATTATATGGAGTTTTCACATGTTGATACGCTAATTTTTATTATACATGATATTGACACCATTGAAAAATATGGTATTGATACATATGACCAAGAATACAAAATCCTTAAACGCTACGATTTAAGTATGAAAGAGTTAGAAGATATGAATTGGATTGTAAATTTTCCGTAAAAAACTATGAAATTCTTATTTTATATAATCAGTATAATAACCTTATTTTCTTGTAAAAAGCTTATAACGTATGATTCATTTTCATTAGAAAAAACTGAATATAAAGGTTCTTCATTACGAATAGATGGATACTATTACCAAAAAGAAACTAATAATGAGTATTGTAGATTAGAATGTTATTATTCAGATGGGGTTTTATTGCACATGGGTGGACAATTTACTACTTTTGAAGAAATGGATAATTATGTGAATTCTGTGTTTATTCAAAAAAAGGTTCAAACTAATGATAAAGAAAGTTGGGGTTTATTTATAATCGAAAACAATGTAATAAAAACAGAAAGATATTACCCAACTGATCAATTTCGTAAACCATTGTATATTAGAGAAGGACATGTTTTAAATGATTCAACATTTCATATTTCTGTTTCATATCGTTCAAATGGAACAGAATGGGGAACAAATGACGAAACATATCATTTTAGAAAGTATTCACCTAAACCGGATAGTACTCAAACATTTTTATAAAAAACAATATTAATTGAGACGTATTTTATTCATAATCATCACACTAATAGTAGTATCATCCTGCAAAAAAATGATTTATTGGGAAGATTTTACTTTACAAAAAACTGCAAATATTGATAGTCCCATTCGGTTACAAGGATATTACTATTCAATAACTGATGAAGGATATGATCCATTTGGTTTTTTCTATCAAAATGGTGTCTTTATTGAAATTAGAGGAAGTAATTTTAAAAATTTTGAGGAAATGGATACAATTATTCAAAATGCTTTTATTAATTCAAAAAGATATATGTCTGATAGAATGATATGGGGATTATATACGATACAAGATAGTATAATTAGAATTGAAACCTATTATCACATTTCAGCATTTGAAAGATGTTCTTCAATGCTCATGGGGAATATTATAAATGATACAACATTTATTGTTCATTATTTGTCTATTCCGTATAAAAAAGAAGTCAGAAAATTCGAAAATAATTATAAATATTTTAGAGCATTTACTCCAAAACCGGATAGTACACAAACTTTTTTTTAAAAAACATACGATTATGAATTCAAGATGTATTAAACCTCAATTTCTAATATGTGTACTCTGTATACTCATGTGTGTTTCGTGCCAAAAAGAAGAATTTGATGATATCTACGAAAATCCGGGATACGCTATAGGAACTATAAGCACGTCTCTTTCGTTACCATTTTCGTGTACATTATACTATGATTTTGAAATAGATAATACACAATATACAGGCGAACTAGTATCTAAAGGTATTGGGCAAGATGCCAGCAGATATATTGGGCAATCGTATTTAGTAGTGTATAAACAAACTGATATTGATAGAAATACCATAAATATGCGATATAGAATTGAATCACAAGAAGAATTCGAATCATTAGTAGAAGAATTTAAAACAAATCCACCAAAGCAGTAAGTCTTAGAAACTGTTTACATTTTATTATGTAATTCAATAAAAGTATCCACACAGAGAACCTCTATAATTTACACTAAATTTCTATCTTTGCTCAGAAATTTTCTGAACAGTGAAAAAAACTTTTTTAACGAATCTTATCCTCCTGGTTTTTCTCAATTTATTGGTAAAACCCTTTTGGATTTTTGGTATAGACCGTACCGTACAAAACACCGTAGGTGCCGAAGATTATGGGGTATATGCCGCTATGTTCAGTTTATCTATTATTCTCAATATTTTACTCGATGTAGGTATTACAAATTTTAACAACCGCAACATAGCCCAACATAGTCAATTGTTGCGTAAATATTTTTCAAATATTGTAATTCTAAAATGTCTTCTTGGAGTAATATATGCCGTAATAGCATTGGCAGTTGGAGCTTTACTGGGTTTCACCTTCGAAAAATACAAATTATTTATATTCCTTATTTTCAATCAATTTCTATTATCGTTTATTTTGTATTTACGTTCCAACATTTCGGGATTACACAAATACAAAACCGATAGCATAGTATCGGTAATCGATAGGGTTCTTATGATTGTATTGTGCGGATATTTGCTACTTACCTACCGTTCGTATTTTAAAATAGAATGGTTTGTATATGCCCAAACAATATCATATACCATAACATGTGCAATTGCCTTTATAATTGTTTATCGTAATGCATCATTTTTTCGAATTCGATTCAATTTTGCATTTCTTTTGCTCATTATCAAACAAAGTTATCCGTTTGCGTTGTTAGTATTGCTCATGGGATTGTACACTCGCATGGATATGGTAATGGTAGAATATTTATTACCCAATGGAGCCGAACAAGCAGGAATTTATGCCCAATCATACCGGATACTCGATGCCGTAAGTATGTTTGCGTATTTATTTGCCTCACTGCTGCTTCCTATGTTTGCCAAAATGCTTCGAGCACGCGATTCTATAGGGCAACTCACCAAATTATCGTTTGTGTTGCTCATAATTCCAACTCTTGTTTTCGTAATTTGTACGTGGTTCTATGCTTGGGAACTTATGAATTTAATGTATCATCATCATTTCAATGAATCTACCGATATATACAAGGTGCTTATCATTGGGTTTGTACCTATTTCGTCGTCGTATATATTTGGGACATTGCTTACTGCCAACAATAGCTTAAGACAACTCAACATAATTGCATGTTGCGGCATGATTTTAAATTTTGTGTTAAACATGATATTTATTCCACAACACGGGGCATATGGAGCAGCCTTGGCAAGTGTGGTAACATTATATTTAACAGCTATCATTCAAATTGTATTGTCAACTCGAATTTTTTCATTTGAAATTCAATACAAAACTATATTTCTTCTTGTTGTATTTATTGCTTTAACAATTACACTGTGTCTTACACTCAAAGGAGCATTAAGCGAAAATTGGATTTATAATATGGCAATGCTTATGATTATTGCGTTTGCCGGTGCATTTGCTATACGATTGCTCCGCATCAAAGATTTGTTTGCAATAGTAAAACACGATGTGTAATTTTTTTTGCAATAATGTACTCTGTTTCATAAAAAATCTATACTTTTGAACAGGTAAAAACTTACAGTATTCAATAAAAAATATAGAAAACATGTCAAACAATTCGGGTAAATTATTTGAAGAATTTGCACCGGTTTCGTACGAACGATGGAAAGAAAAAACCATTGCTGACATTAAAGGGGCCGATTTCGATAAACGAATGGTATGGAAACCCATTGATGGCTTTTCGGTAGAACCGCTCTACAGATTAGAAGATTTAGCTCCGGTGTCTTACTTAGACGTACTTCCGGGACAGTTCCCCTACACTCGTGGAACTAAAAAAACAAGTAACGATTGGTATATTCGTCAGAATATTTCAGTTACAAATCCTTCGCAAGCTAACAAAAAAGCGCTTGATGTATTGCAAAAAGGTATCACTTCAATAGGTTTTGAAATTGAAGATACCAATTCGTACACTGCACAAGATGTTGCTGCATTGTTAGAAAACATAGACCTTACAGCTATTGAAACATGCTTTGTAATTGGTCGTGGAAAAACAGGATTTCTTAAACTGTTTGTAGCATATGTAAAGTCTAAAGGCTACGATACTGAAAAAATTGAAGGTTCTATTAATTCTGATTATATCGGGAATTTTGTAAAAAAAGGAGCATTTTGTTATGATTCGCAAGAGGTGTGCGAAAACAACATTTCTGAATTAATAGCAATTGCCAAAGCTCTTCCAAAATTCCGTGTGTGCGAAGTACATGCCGACTATATAAGCAATGCCGGAGGTTCTATTACACAAGAACTTGCATGTGCTATGGCTATGGGCGCCGAATATCTTACTATAGCTACCGGCAAAGGCATTGACGCCGGAACATTTGCTCCAAAAATGAAATTCAATTTTGCGGTAACATCAAGCTATTTCATGGAAATTGCAAAATTCCGCGCTGCAAAACTATTGTGGGCTAAAATAGTTGAAGCATACAATCCAAAATGCGATTGCAATGAGATTTGCTCGTGCGAAGAAGAACTTGGATCATGTGGCTGTTGCTCAGATAAAATTTGTAGCTGTGCAGGAAAAATTAACATTCACGCAATTACCTCTACATGGAACAAAACATTATATGACTCGTATGTAAATATGCTCCGTACACAAACCGAAGCTATGAGTGCTGCATTAGGTGGTGTAGATTCACTTACCGTATTGCCATTTAACTATGTATACGAAGACCCAACAGACTTTAGCGAACGTATAGCACGTAATCAACAAAGTTTATTGAAAGACGAATGTCATTTCGATGCAATTGTTGACCCCGCTGCCGGTTCATACTACATAGAACAATTAACCGATAAAATAGCGGAAACTTCGTGGAATTTGTTCTTACAAATTCAAGATAAAGGCGGATTTATTGAAGCTTTCAAAGCCGGATTTATTCAAGATTTTGTAAAAGCTACCGCTACTGCTCACAACAAAAACATAGCTACGCGTCGCGAAAATGTATTGGGTGTAAATCAATTCCCTAATTTTACAGAATCTATTACCGATGAAGTATGCGAATGTGTATTTAAACCTGAGATAGAAAAATCAGACAAAGCTATTGCAGAACCATTGGCGATGTATCGTGGAGCCCAAGCGTTTGAGGCATTGCGTTACAAAACCGATGTATATGCAAAATCTAACACTCGTCCAAAAGTATTTATGCTCACTATCGGAAATTTAACATTTCGTAAAGCTCGTGCACAGTTTGCATGTAACTTTTTTGCGTGTGCAGGGTTTGAAGTGATAGATAACAACGGGTTTGCTTCGATTGACGAAGGCGTTAAAGCTGCTAAAGATGCAGGTGCTCACATAATTGTAATTTGTAGTTCCGACGAAGAATATGCTGAAATAGCTGTTCCGATTTTCGAAAAATTACAAGACAAAATAGTTGTTGTAGCAGGTGCTCCTGCATGTACCGACGACCTTGTAGCTAATGGCATCAAAAACTTCATAAGCGTAAAATCGAATGTGCTCGAAACGTTACAGTCGTACCAATCAATGTTAGGAATTTAATTTTACAATGTACTACAATGAAACCGGATTTTAAATCAATTCATATAAAAACTTCCAAAGCAGGGACTTGCAATGTGCAAGAATGGGAGAAAAAAAATAAAATCTCTGCCGATTGGCTTACACCCGAACAAATACCGGTGAAGCCTGTATATACCAAAGAAGACCTCAAAGGCATGGAACACCTCCAATTTACTTCGGGTTTCGCTCCAAACCTTCGTGGTCCTTATACTGCAATGTATCCATATCAACCTTGGACTATTCGTCAGTATGCCGGCTTTTCTACTGCCGAAGAATCAAATGCATTCTATCGTCGAAATATTGCTTCGGGACAAAAAGGATTGTCCGTAGCATTTGACCTTGCTACACACCGCGGATACGATTCTGACCACCCACGTGTGGTAGGCGACGTAGGTAAAGCCGGTGTGGCAATAGACAGCATTATGGATATGCGTATATTGTTCGACCAAATTCCACTTAACAAAATGTCGGTTAGTATGACTATGAACGGAGCGGTGCTTCCGGTTATGGCATTTTACATAGTTGCCGGACTTGAACAAGGTGCGAAATTAGAAGAACTTGCCGGTACTATTCAAAATGATATTTTGAAAGAATTTATGGTGCGTAACACATACATTTACCCACCGGCATTCTCTATGAAAATTATAGCAGATATTTTTAAATATACTGCCGAAAAAATGCCAAAATTCAATTCAATTTCGATTTCGGGTTACCACATGCAAGAAGCAGGAGCTACCAACGATATTGAAATGGCGTATACACTTGCCGATGGTTTAGATTATTTACGTGCAGGTATTAATGCCGGCTTAGATATCGATGCATTTGCTCCGCGTTTGTCATTTTTCTGGGCAGTGGGTATGAATCACTTTATGGAAATTGCAAAAATGCGAGCAGCTCGTATGATTTGGGCAAAATTGGTACAACAATTTAATCCTAAAAATCCTAAATCTCTTGCACTGCGTACACACTCTCAAACATCGGGGTGGTCGCTTACCGAACAAGATCCATTCAACAACGTAGGACGAACCTGTGTAGAAGCTATGGCTGCTGCATTAGGTCACACTCAATCGTTACATACCAATGCCTTAGACGAAGCTATTGCGTTACCTACCGATTTTTCGGCACGTATTGCTCGAAATACACAAATTTATATTCAGCAAGAAACAGAAATTTGCCGTGCTATTGACCCATGGGCAGGTTCGTACTATGTAGAAAAACTTACACACGAAATTGCTCACAAAGCATGGGCTCTTATTGAAGAAGTTGAAAAACTTGGCGGTATGGCAAAGGCTATAGAAACAGGTATTCCAAAAATGAGAATTGAAGAAGCTGCTGCACGTAAACAAGCACGTATAGATGCCGGACTTGATTCTATCATTGGGGTAAACAAATATCGATTAGAAAAAGAAGATCCAATCGAAATTCTTGACATTGACAATACTGCGGTGCGTTTGTCGCAAATAGAGCGTTTGAAAAAACTTCGCGAAAATCGTAACGAACAAGAATGTCAAGCAGCACTTGCGGCTATTACCAAATGTGCAGAAACAGGTGAAGGTAATTTGCTTGAATTGGCAGTAGAAGCTGCTAAGAAAAACGCATCGCTTGGTGAGATTTCAGATGCTTGCGAAAAAGTAGCAGGCCGTTATAAAGCAGTAATTAGAAGCATTTCAGGAGTGTACGCATCAGAAGCTAAAAACGATGGCGATTTCCAAAAAGCAGTAGAACTGTGTAAAAAATTCGCCGCACAAGAAGGACGTCAACCACGTATTATGGTTGCCAAAATGGGACAGGACGGTCACGACCGTGGTGCCAAAGTTGTATCTACCGGGTATGCCGATATTGGTTTCGACGTAGATGTAGGACCACTTTTCCAAACTCCGGAAGAAGCTGCAAAACAAGCAGTAGAAAATGATGTGCATATACTTGGCGTATCGTCGTTGGCAGCAGGTCATAAAACACTTGTGCCACAAGTTATAGCAGAACTTAAAAAACTTGGCAGAGAAGATATTATGGTTATTTGTGGTGGTGTAATCCCGGCACAAGACTATGATTACTTGTACAATGCCGGAGCTGTTGCTATTTTTGGACCGGGTACTTCGGTTGCTAAAGCTGCGGTGCAAATTTTAGAGATTCTGTTGGAAGACTAATTGTAGTCAAAAAAACATACTAAAAAAGGCTGTACCAAATTGGTGCAGCTTTTTTTTTATAAAAATTAAACGCAAGATAAAAAAAACGTATCTACTGTTTTTGAAAGAGTATCCATAACTCGAAAAGGTAAAAATACTAAGTTTTGTATTTTTAACAGTACATTTGATTATTATTGTATTTTCAATAGAATTTAATATTAAAAAACAGTATTGTCCGATAAAAAATTCACAATATTAAAAATAACACATTCCGGATTTACCAAAAAGCCATTCAATTAAGTAATCGTTAAAAATAATGAAGTTAATGCGTAGATTTAGCAGCTTGCCCAACACTGTGTTTAATAGTTTATTACAGGACTTTCATGGGCATTTTGCTAAATCAGCATTAACGAATATATTTTTAGATTACGTATTGCATGGCGGCACTTTTTGTTTCTTTTTTTGCTGTAGAAAAAAGAAAAAAATGAATGTTGTGAGATATAATCAAGGTAGTTTTATATACTTGTATAATAGCGACCAATCAAAAAACAAAGTGTCATATTTTTTTAATACTTTGCTTATTCAGTATTAATAAGACTTTTCGGATAATACTCGAAATTTATTTCGGACAACAGTGAT
>Ga0116156_10003841_pt1 | contig 12951 bp, 9 predicted proteins | sample AD_UKC045_MetaG_FD_89891 | JGI IMG/M metagenome (GOLD analysis project Ga0116156, IMG submission 89891) | Active sludge microbial communities of municipal wastewater-treating anaerobic digesters from USA - AD_UKC045_MetaG | ecosystem: Engineered > Bioreactor > Anaerobic > Digestate | place: USA... | reverse complement strand
GCTGCCGGGCTCGACCTTCGCGGACGATCTGCAAACCCTGGCGCTCAATGTCGAGTTGCGACCGACGGTGCCCGACGTCATGATCTTCCAACCTTACCCCGGCACGGTGCTGGGCGACGAAGCGGTGCGGCTCAACCTGTTCACCGGCGATCCGGACGATTTGCCGCCGAGTTTCAAGGACCGCTCCGTGCTGGCGATTCCCGATCGGACACGCGTACGGCGGCTGTATCAACTTTTCCGCGTGCTGGTCGCGTTGCGCGCCTCCAAGCGCACGGCCGACCGGCTGTCGCGCTTGCCGCTGTATCCGTTGTATTGGTTGATCGGCCGATTTTTCGAGGGACTGGTCAAATCGCGCAACATTTACCGCATCCGCGTGAGCGCCCGCGATTATGTGACGCTGACTTGGCGCTATCTGCGCGGCTGACGCCTCAACCGTTTTTATTCCGTTTCAGATCCAACGCGGTAACGAGGCCCTTTTCGAGCACGGTCTTGACCGCAATGCGCAAGGGCGTGGCGACATAGAAGCATGTACCGAATTTCTTCAACCGTCGTTCGTCGAGATTCAAGCCGAGGCCGGGCGTTTGCGGCACGTCGATGGTGCCGTCGGCATGCACCGCTAGCGGCGCGATGACGCCCTCGCGACACTGGGGAATCCACCCCGGTGGTTCGAAGGGATATTCGAGCAGGCGCCGTTTTTCCCAGGCGGCGAAGGCGTGGAGGTTGATCATCAACCCGATGCCGTTGGTCCAGGTGTGCGGCGAAAAGCCGAGATCCCGCCGGCGGCATTCGTCCATGATCCGCTTGCTGGTGGTCAAGCCGCCGCAGAAGGTGGCGTCGGGCTGGTACATATCGAGGCATTCGTGTTCGAGCAGTGCGCGCACCTCGTGGAAGTCGCCGAGCAGTTCAGCTCCGGCGATGGGTGTTTTCACCGCGCGGCGCAATTTGGCCATGTCGTCCCACTTAAGCAGATCGAGCGGTTCCTCGATCCAGGCGATGCCCAGGTCGTCGCAGGCCTTGCCGAAATTGAGCGCGTAGTCGTAATCCCACTCCGGCGTCGGCGCGACCACCGAAACCGGCCAACCCTGGTTGGCGTCAACGGCAATGGTGAAATCGTCGCCCAGTTCGCGGCGCACGTCACGCAGGATGGAAATGTCGTCCCGGCGTTCCGGATCCTTCACCCGAATTTTGATTGCTTCGATGCCCATATCGCGGATCGTATCGAGGTAGTTCGTGCGCCGGCCGAACGGGCGCACCTCGCCGGTGGAAGCGTAAATTTTGGCGCGTAAAACCGGTTCCGGCTTATCCTGCAGCAATTGGTAAACCGGTTTGTTTTCCTTTTGGCCGATGATGTCCCAGATCGCCGCCTCGATCCACCAGTTGCGCCAACCGAGGTAGGAAGCCTCCCGCAGCAGTTTGCGCGCCTTGACCAGATCGTCGGCCGGAGCACCGATGAGATAGCCGCCGATCAACTCGCCCAGGCCCTGTCGTTCGGTGGACATGGCGCTGCCCGCGCTGACGCCGACCAGACCGTCGTCGGTGGTCAAGCGAATCAGCGTGAAGCGGTTGTGCGTCTGGGGGAAACCGGGAATCCACGAGGGATAAAAAGGCGCCGGCAGCGGGACGCTGACATGGAACAATTCGATGCGATCGATTTTACTCATGCGCCGCACTCCTGTCGGTCGAGTTTCAAGGAAGACATTTTTACCATAAAAAGCCGCTCCTCCCCACCCATGGCGAATTATTTTTCCTAATCCCATGAACGTTTCCCTGCAAGTGGGTGGTTGCTTTTCATAAAAACGGCAACTATTCTTGGCCCATCTGACGACGAAATCGACTTGCAGCAACGCAACAAAGTGGGTTCATCCATTGAATGTTTCTTTACCCGAGTCGAAACGAGAGAACTCGTTCCTGCACTATTTCCTGCTTGGATCGATTTTGTTGCTGACGGTGCTCGTTCAACTTTTCTATTCGCTTTACGACGTCCGCTCGTTGCCCGATCACGACCTTTTTTTTGCCGGTTCATTTTTCGGTGTTTATCATCATTTACTCGGCGATCACTCGTTGTTCGCCATGTTCGCGCAAATCGGACGCGAGAATCCGACCTATCCGTTCATCACCTTTTTGCTTAGTTGTCTGGCGTACATCATACCGGCGAATCTGACGCTCTTCCGGTTGTTCACGTTCGTCTTTTATTTGTTGTTGATTCTGGCCGGATACCGCATCGGCGACCGACTGGCAAACAAGAAGGTGGGGTTGCTGTGCGCCTTCGTCCTGGCGACCCTGCCGGTGTTCGACAATTACAGCCGTAAATTCGATCTGCAGTTCCACGCGGCCGTTATGGCATTATGGGCTTACTACTATGCGCTGACTATTTTTAAAACAACCTGGACTTCTCGCCATTCACTTCTGCTCGGGTTGCTGATCGGCGCCGCGGTCACCACGCATCCGACAGCGGTTGTAACGTTGATGCCGTTGTTGGTCTTTCTTTTCATCTTTGTTCTGACCGAAGGAAAACAATCACGCTGGCCCTGGCTGAAAATCTCGCTGATCATCATCGCCGCCGCCCTGCCGATTCTGGCATTTATAAATTATTTTATTACACCCTACCTGGCCAAAATGTCTCATGCCGATTTTTTATCCGGAATCACCGAGTTGACGGCAAAAAGCCCCAAGCGGTTGGGCGACTATCTCATGCGCCATCATCGTTTCTCCCTCGGACCGTTTTACTATCGCTTAGCGGCGCCGGCCTTCGTCTTGACCGTGATCTCGCTGCTCATCAACAAGTCCCGTCGATTTCATCAGGCTTTTTTAGTCTTATCGATTTTCTGGATTTTAGGGGCGCTGGTGTACGCTTACCCGGCGCAACTGCTTCCGAGCGACTTCCAGTTTCTGTACGCTCCGGCAGCGATTTTGCTCGTCGTGGAAACGCACGCGCTCTTCACCCACGGCAGTCGACGGCGCTGGGTCAATCCGTTGGCGACAATGATCGTGCTGGCGATCGTGCTCGGCGGCGTCTGGACAAAAGCACAGGCATTGAACGTGCTGCCGGCCGACCAGTATTTCAGCAAGCAACTGGATTTCCGGACGGAAATGCGTTCGCTGGTCGTAACCAAGGATTTCGGCCGGGCGATCATCGATGTTTGGGCCAAAAGCGACACGCCGACACACATCACCGTCCGGCAAATGGAAATAGTGCGGGAAGAACAAACGCTGAAACTCGTCCCCAACAAGGAAATGTATTACATCTTCCGCAACCTCGGCATTTTCGCAAACAAACGAATCAGCCTGCTGACGCCCCGTCGGCAAAGCTTGCCGCGTTTTCGCCTTTGCTATTACCGCGGAAATGAGCCGCTGGACGAAAAGGATATCGCCACGATTCTGCGCCAGATTCAGCAATTGGATCCACACTATCTTACTCATGAACAATACATTTTTGAAAAAAGAATGCGAAGATTTACCGCGCCGGTGGGCTCGTTCGACTACGTGTTCGCCATTATGCAGAAAACCAACTGACTGTAATCCGAGTTGATTTTCCGCCGGTCGCTTTCTATTCTCAGAGCACCGGTTTTATCCATGGAAAAAGAGGTTTGATTTCGTGCGCACCCGATCCGGCTTCAGCACCGCGCTCTTCAGCCCGACGATCAGCGGCTGTTTGTTGGCCGCCTTGCTGATCTGGGTGATTCTGGCGCACGTCGCTTTCGCCTGGTTCGACGGTCGCTCGTTGCCCGACCACGATTATTACAACGCCCGCCCGTTTCTTTCCGTCTATGGCGACACTCTGGAAGCGAAATCTCTCATTTCGTTGTGGGAAAGCATTCACGGTTACCGCACCTATTATCTGCACCATACATACATTCTCTCTCTGCCGGCCTATTTGTTCGGCATCGATTTTTTCCGGTTTCATTTGTTCGGATTGCCGTTTTACCTACTGCTGATTCTCGGCGTGTACGCCATCGGCCGGTTGCTGGTGCATCGCCCGTTCGGCTTATTATGCGCATTCGTCGTGGCCACCTTGCCGCTTTATGACAATTTCAGCCGCAAGACCGACTTTCAGTTTTTCGTCGCCGTGTATCTGGTCTGGGCCGAGTTTTTTCTCTTGAAGATGCTGACCTCGCCCTGGAAAACCGGCTATTCGCTGTTGTTCGGTTTATGCGCCGGATTGGCGATCGTCGCCCACCCCATCGCCTTGTTGCTGTTGCCGCCCCTGTTTTTTGCTATGTTCCTGCATTTGGCGTATGGTCACCAACACCGCGAAAGGCGCAGCGGGCGTGTTGTATTGACGATCGCTTTTACTTTGCTGTTCGCCTCGCCTTTTCTCTTCAAGTCCATCGATTATCTCGTCGAGAAACGCGCCTTCGTGTCCGCGGCGCTCAAGGGATCGCTAACAGGAATGAGCGCGGCCGACCGAGCCCATCTATGGGCAACCAACAATTTCGGGGATTTTTTCGGGCCTTGGTTTGCCGCGTTTTTCGCGCTCGTTTTACTGGCCGCCCTCGTCCGCCTGCTGTTGGCGACCAAGCGTGACGCGATCAGTTGGTACACCGTCGCCACATTGATTTACTATCCGGCCGGCAGCCTGTACACGACGATCAACGGCGCGATGACTTACGATTTCATGTCCATGCAGGCGCTGCTGCTGCCGTTGCTGTTGCGCGAAGCGTATCTGTTGGTCGCCGAAAAATGGAAAAACAAGACCGCGCATCTGGCGCTGGTCGCCGGCGTCTGTCTGGCGCTGGTCGCGGGCGCAGTTGAAAAGAATTCCATCTTCCAGCCGTTGTGTGAAAACGCCCCGCCCGACTCGTATCCGAATCACTTGGCGCATCGCCGCGTTCAATACCGGTTGGATCTGAATCGCCAAACCATTGAAAACCTGCTGCAGCTCAACAGCGGCAAGCGCGTTGCGCTTCGGGTGCAACATTTGTCGCCGGCCGCGGACGGCAACCTGGCGATCGAGCCGCCGACGGACGACGATCGGCAAATTTTCTATTTGGTGGAAGCCGCGGCCGCTTTGTATGACGTAGTGCTGCATGAGGATGAGGGAACGGAAGACGGCCGGCAGCCCTTCGAGTTGGTTTATTACCGGGTGCCGCAACCGGCCAAAGCAAAGGATGTGGCGCGGGCGCTTCTGGCGTTGCGCAAGGTCTGGGACGACGGGCGCACGGTCGACTGGCGCTACGCCGTGCGGCGCGGCACGCACGCGACGATGCCGGTGATGACCGATGCGGCGGCGCTGATGGCCGTGCGGCGCGTCGCCGAACCTCAGCGGGGCGTCGCCAACCAAACGGCGCCGTAAGACACGTAAGCGATATTCCAATCGCCGCCGGACGTCAGCAGCATCGACACATGCTCGCCGGTATCGCCGATTTCATCCAGGATGGACGTCGACCAGGAACCGCCCGCTTGGGCGAGACTCAAATTCCAATCGAGGCTTTGATAGGCAATGAAAACCCGGCCGTCGTCGCGCACAACGATATCGGTTTCCATTTCCAAGGCCAGCGAGTCGACCGAGTCGATCGTCCAACTGCCGTCCTTCACCGCGTGACGCAAGCCGGCGCCGACATAGGCGACATGCGGTTTACCGTCGCCGTCGATCGCGAGTGAAACGTCGTTGCCGCCATCGCGGTCGACGGTTTCGATCGTCCAGTCGTCCTCGCCGCCGACCGCGAGGTTGATGTCGTAGTCGCTCAGATCGACATAGGCAATAACGGCGTCGCCGTCGCCGTTGACCGCGATGTTGCTTTCCGAACCGACCAGGCCCTGGTCGTCGACCGTGTAGTGCGCCCACGCACCGCCGACGTCGGTCGCATACATCAGACTGCCGTGCGCGTCGTCGGAGTAGCTGACGTGTAGATCGCCGTTGCCGTCGATGGCCAACGAATTGTCGCGGCCGACGAAATCGGCGTCATCGATGTCGCTGAGCACCCATGAACCCGATACGTTGGTCGCATAGCCCAGGTGCGTGGTCAGGCCGTTGTAAAAGGTGATGTGCGCTTTGTCGTCGCCGTCGAGGACCAGGTCGACGTTCTCGACATTGTTGCCCAACGCTTCCTCGATGACCTCGGTCGTCCACTCACTGCCGCTTTGTCGGGCGTAGGTCAGCGCCTGGAAGGTGCTGTCGAAGTAGACGGCGTGCAGGTTGCCGCTGCCGTCGGCGGCCAACGCGACATCCTCCACGGTAAAGCCGCGATCGAAGTATTGCTGCGACCACCCGCCGCCCGTTTGGCGGAATACGCCCAGACCGCCCAGGGAGATGACCACGTCGTCGACGGCGTTGGCGGCGACGAACACCGGCGTGCCGCTGCCGATGTTGGCGGCCGTCCAGTCTTTCGCGGCGTTGTTGCCGTACATCACGCCGACCAACGAATAATTGTAATAAGTAAAATGAACCACATCGTCGGCGTCGACGGCCATGGCCAGCGTGTCGCCGACGTTGGGCGTGCCGGCAATCGACTCATCAACGAGCGAACCTGGAAGGCCATAGGCGTGACGCAACTTATCGGGAGCGTCGGTCGACAGGTACACGATGTGCAGGTCGCCGTCGCCGTCAAAGGCCAACCCGCTGTCGCGCTGGTTGGCATAGCTGTCGGGCAGCGCCTGGCTCGTCCAGCCCTTATCGTCCAGACAGGCGAGGAAAATCTCGTCGGCGCCGTTGTAGGTCAGGCACGGCGCGCCGTCGTCGTCCAGCGCCAGGGCGGGAAACGAGCCGACGTCTTGCCCGCTGTCGACATTTTCGGCGCTCCAGGCGCCGCCGGCGTCGGTTGCGTAACGCACGCCGATCGAAGCGCGCGAGACTTCCTTGTTGTAGGCGATGTGCACGTGACCGTCGCCGTCGACCGCGATCGCGCTGTAATGGCCGACGTCGCCGTCCTCGTCGACGACTTGGGAGTCCCAACCGCGCTCGGTTTGGACGGCGTACAGCAAGCGATTGCCGTACCAATCGTAATAGGAAAGATGCAACCGGCCGTCATCATCGAGGGCCGCGGCGGGATTGGCCAGAACGTCGAACACGGCGACTTCGTAGTTCCATTCGTCGGCGCTGTACACGCGCATTTCACGCGCCTTGACGCTGACCACCTGGATGTCGCCCGCCGGGCTCAGGGCCAGCGCCGCGCCGGAAAAGCCGCCGCCGTCGACATAAGCGACATCCGCCTGATCGTCGTCATCATCGTCGGTGTCGTCGTCATCGGTGTCATCGTCCGAGTCGTCGTCGGCGGTGTCATCGTCCGAGTCGTCGTCGGCCGCGTCGTCGTCATCGTCGTCGCCGGCGTCGGGCAGAATGCAGAAGGTCGGATCGCCGGGTTCGGACACGTCTTCACACCCGCAACCGCCCACAACGATACCGCAGAAGAAAAGACCAAAGACAAGCGCAAGCAACCGTTTAATAAGCATCGGGCGCCCTCCCCCTCACAGTCGGCCGACTCGCTTGTTATTTTATCTCTCAGACCGAAGGGATGGCAACCGGAAAGATGACTTTTTTATTGCGCCAGATAGTCTTCGCGATCCAGCCGTCCGGCCAGCTTTTCGGCCAAATGCGCGTACACGTAACCCGGCGGATGCTCCAGGCGATACTCCGGTTCGTCATGGTCCGCCGCGACGCACCATTGCGCCAACCCGGCCGGCTCGGTCGCCTGCCGCACCCAGAACGCGGTGTCGTCCTGCTCATAGCACGGGGCGACGAACGCGGCCAGGCGCGCTTTCCCGCCGTAAGCCCGCACGAAATCGCCCAGCGCCGCGCGGTGGTGCGCAAGCGCCGCATCGCGCAGGCGTCGCTCGCGCTCCTCGGCTCCGGCCAAGCGCGTGAAATGCGCCAGGGTCAGCAAAAACAAGCGTGAATGCGCGGCGAACCACGCGGTCGATTTCGCCGGCAGAAACGAGGGAACCAGAAAATATTCGCCGACCATCGCCGGATCGGCGGTGAATTGATGCAGGTCGACATGCCCCAGCAAAAACGCACGCGCGCCGATCAGGCCGATATGAAAAAGCACGACATCCGGCTGCGCGCCGGCCGCCATCGTCCGCTCGGCGAGCACGACCATCTGGCTGGGATTGTACGCGCTGACGCCGCCGTTCCAGACCTCGTAGGTCACCGGATCGCCGCGCTCGTTCAGGATGCGCTCAAGGTGCGCGCTGAGCGTTTGATCGTCGGACACCGCCGCGCCGTACGCCGTCGACGAGCCGAAAATGACGATGCGGAAAATGTTCGCGCCCTTGGCCAACGAACGCTCCGGCCCGCGAAATCCCAGCGAGTTGATCGACACCGTACGCGGCGAATGCTCGGACGTTTCATAAACGCGATGCGCGCCGGGTTTGAGCTTCATCAGCAAACGCGGATCGGCGTCGGCCTCGTGCATTTCGGGGTCCATCGCTTGCACCCAGATCAGCTCGCGCACCGACGCGGGCAGCGGCCGGCGATGCAGCGCGACCTCGGCGACAATCGCCGCGACGACAACGAGCAATGACAAAACGAGCGCTTGACGGCGTAAAAAAAATCGCCAGGCGCGTGGTAAAAAATGGCGGGGCGTCGGCGTCACGGCGTCGTGCATTCCTTCCGACATTGAGATTCTTACGAACTTTAGCTAAATAGAAGTATCAGTTCAACGGGAGTAAAATGACGGATCCGGCAACCACATCGCCAATCGAAACGCGCCAATCGCTGCTGCGCTCGCTGGGCGGCATCGCCGCGGTGATTGTTCTGTTTCTACTCGCCGAAGCGCTGTGCCTGGCGCTGGCGCGCCCCTCGCGTCTCGACCGTATTTTAATGCTGCTGGAACGCGACGCGCAGCTCATGTGGCGGTTGCGCGCCGACCTGTCGACCACCTTCGAAGGCGCGGCGGTGACCACGAGCGCGCATCACCTGCGCGGCCCCGATTTTGCCGTGCCCAAGCCGGCGGGCGTCAGGCGGATCGTCTGCCTGGGCGCGAGTCCGACTTTCGGCTGGGGCGTGGCCGAGGACAAAACCTACCCGGCGGTGCTGGGAACGTTGTTGCGCGAGCGCGGCTTGAACGTGGAGACGATCAACGGCGGCGTGCCGGGCTATACGACGTGGCAGGGCAAGCATTTTCTGGCGCGCGACGTGTTGGGCTGGCAGCCCGATCTGGTGACGGTCGCGTACGATCTGAACGACCTGGACATCTTCCGTTTCTTCAGCAACAACGGTCTGCCCGACGCGCAACAGCAGCCGACCTCGGCGCGCATCGTCGCCGCGCAAAACCTGCTCAACCACAGCGCGGCTTATCGCTTTTTCCGCAACACGCTGATCGGCGCGCTGGTCAAACGCGGCTCGTTCGATCCCGAGCGGATGCCGCGCCGTGTGTCCCTGGCGGATTACCAAGCCAACCTGCATGAGATCGAGCGACAGTGCCGCGAACACAACATCCAAGTCGTGTTCATCAAAATGCCGATCAACCTGCCCTTTTATCGGTTGCAGGTCGTGAACGCCGCGCAGGCCGCGTCCGCCTTCGCGCAGGGGCGGGTCGCTGAAACCGGCGGCGACTGGCCGCAGGCGATCGCGCAGTACCGGCGGTCGATGGAGTTGGATTCCACGCAAAGCAGCACATACATTCACCTGGCCCGCGCGCTGCAACGGGTCGGCCGGCTCGACGAGGCCGACGGTCTGTATGCAATGTTGCCTTTCGTCAGCGCCTTCCGCGAGCGCACGGACGCACAATACAACCAGGCGGTGGTCGCCGCGGCCGCGCAAACGGGTCGGGCGTATGTCGACGCGGTCGGCGCTTTCGCCGCCGACGGTCGCGGCGACGGGCTGTGGAATTCGAAAGAAGATCCGTTCCATCCCAACGCGGCCGGGCACGCGATCGTCGCGGGGTTGCTGGCCGACGTCATTTCGCCTTTGCCGGGAAACGAGGAGCCGACGCCATGAAAATCCGGCGTTTCATTTTTCGCTATTTATGGTTGTGGTTTTTATTGATCGTGCTGGGCGGCATTCTGTTTTTCACCCTGACCGGCAACGATCCGTTGCTGCCCGCAATCTACCGCTAAGCGATGTCTTCGTCCTTCACCAACACGCGGTTGCGTCCCATGTTTTTCGCCAGGTAAAGCGCCTTGTCCGCATCGCTGAGCAGCGTGTCGCGCCCCGACAAATCGGGAAAGGTGCTCACCCCCAGACTGACGGTTTGGCGGATGAGCTTGGGCGTGAGGGTTTTCGTTTCGATGTTGCGGCGCACCTGCTCGGCGATATCGCGCGCCTGCCGCGGCGGTGTGCCGGGCATGAGCACGCACAGTTCCTCGCCGCCGTAACGGCAGGCGATGTCGATGTTGCGCACGCTGGACTTCACCGTTTCCGACACCGATTTAAGCACCTCATCGCCGATCGCGTGGCCGTACATATCGTTCACACGCTTGAAGTGATCCAGGTCGATCATCATGATCGACAACGGGCGTTGCATGCGTTCGGCGCGGATGAATTGTTGCTGCAAACCCTCTTCGAGATAGCGTCGATTCAGCAACCCGGTAAGACTGTCGATGAACGCCAGTCCTTCCAGTATGCGCGAGCTTTGTTTAAGCTCGTCGAACAGCGACTTGGTGCGCACCAGATTGAGCACGCGCGCGTTGAACTCTTCGCGCAGGAACGGTTTGATCAAAAAATCGTTGGCGCCGCGCTGGAGGCAATCGATCATGGCGCCGCGATCGTCGGCTTCGACCATTACCAGAATCGGCGAGGCTTTCAGCTCTTCCGGTTCGCGCAGTTTTTCCAACATGTTGCACGCTTGTTGATCGACACTGGAGAAATCCACCGCAATAATATCGGGCACGATCATCGACAGGTAGCCGGAGAGTTCGTTGAGGTTGGCGCATTGATGGTCCTGCAAACCCAGGTCGGCGAACAGTTTGCCCAACAACGCGGTGAATTTCATGTCGCTCGACAACACAACCGCGATGCCGTCGCGCTGCACATTTTCGCGTCCCATGGCCGTCGCGACCGCTTCGCTGAGTTTAAACGAATCGAACGGTTTGCGCAGAAAGTCCAGCACGCCCGATTTGAATCCCTGCCGGACATCCGCTTCCGTCACCGTCGAGCTGACGACCAATATCGGCAGGCGTTGCGTCTCGGGATTTTCCGCTAGTTTGACGCACAATTCGTACCCGTTCATCACCGGCATTTCCACGTCGGTGAGCAAGATGTCGGGTTTGGTCCGGAGGATCAGTTCGTAGCCGGCCTGACCGTTTACGGCCGTCTGTACATCGAAGCCCAGGGTGTGCATTTGCTTTTCCAGCACTGTTCGTGCGGTTTTGTTGTCATCAACGACGACCGCCAAACGCCGCGAACGCTCGGGACGGCTGTAGCGCCGCTCCAATTGAGCGAGCACCCGTTCGACGCTCTCACGCGTAAACGGCTTGACGAGCACCGCATCGATGGATGACGAGTCCCACTCCTTATACAGGTTCTCGTCGCCCAGGGTCGTGCAAACGACCAGTCCGGCGCCGCCGGTCAGTTTGTGCGATTTGAGCGCCTGCCCCATTTCGAAACCCGTCTGGTGCATGGGCACGCCGGCGCAGAAAATCACCTGGGGCGCATAGTCGCCCACGCGCACCAGTTCTTCGCGATGGGAACTGAAAAAGGCAAATTCATGTCCCATTGGCGCCAGGAAGTTCTGCCAAAAGGAGATAACCAGGGACGAATCCTCAATGACGGCAATTTTCATCTTTGGTCAACCGGATGTTATTTACGGGGTACTCTGCAATCGTTTTCTTTCCGATAGCTCGAGCAAGCCTTGTTGCACTGGTTTTGTTTATCGGCTTATTGCCGGCAAATCTTTAGAGAGATAATGGCCAAACAACGGATCGCTCCCGGATAAGGCATTATCAATGGAATATCAAATAATTATGCACCAACGTCATGGCGCCGCGAAGCGCAGGCGCGCGGATTGCCAGTCCATGCCGGTGAGATAGGTGAACATGTTTTCGCCGTGCCGGAAGCGGTAAACGCGACGCATGACGCAATACACTTCGATGGTGCGCTTGTCGCCGCGCTCGATTTTCTGATGCTTTTCGAAATCCGGATCGAAATCTTGCTCGGCGGCAAACCAATGGTAGGTCAGTTCCTTCAGGTCCAGATCGGGCTCGATCCATAGGGTCGCTTCGTCGCCGCGCAGATTGTACCGCCCATCCTCATCGGATGCGACGATTACGCCACGATCGTCGAGCACGGTCATCTTTTCGATGCGCGGGTTGACATACCGCTTTCGTTCGCGATCGGCGAGAACGAACAATTTGAAAGCCGTCAGCGGCTCGCCTTGCGGATCGCCGCCCTTGAACGCCGCCGCGGCGACGGTCAGCAACGAGCCGTCGCGTTCGAGCGGACCGAATTGCGCGGTCAGCTCGTCCCACGCGGGGACGGTCCAGACGAAGGGATCCTCGGGCCCGGTTTGCAGGTAGGCGACGACGCCCGCGTCGGCCTCGCCCTCTTCGCGCATCTGGTTGCCGGCGACGACGGCCCAGGCGACCGGTCCTTCATAGAGCGAGCCGTCTTTGTCGACGACCAATGCAGTGAAAGTCACCTCGTCGCCCGGCGCGGCTTCGAGCGGCTCGACGCGAATGCCCAGAAAGCGCTGCGTTTTGATCACCGCGGGCGGATCGAACTCGATGTCGCACGCCGGCAGCGCCGCCGTCAGCAGCAACGCGAGCAGGATCGTCCACCTTCGCCGGATCATCGTTAAAACCTCGCCTGCAAACCGAGCGAGGGGAAGAAGGTCGGGAAGACCACCTTCTCGCGCTCGGTGTAATCATGATTGTACCAATAGCCGAATGGATACCGATAGAAATAGGCGTTTTGCACGTCGAGGTACGCGGCGAGCGTCCAGCGGTTGAAGGCCCATGCCTTGTCGATACGCACGTCGAGCTGGTGGAAATCGGGCAGGCGCTCATTGTTGGTTTCGTCGGAATACAGCGGCAGATAGGTATCGGTGTCCGTGTTGTAGGTGCGTCCGACGATCT
>Ga0116156_10003840_pt1 | contig 12952 bp, 9 predicted proteins | sample AD_UKC045_MetaG_FD_89891 | JGI IMG/M metagenome (GOLD analysis project Ga0116156, IMG submission 89891) | Active sludge microbial communities of municipal wastewater-treating anaerobic digesters from USA - AD_UKC045_MetaG | ecosystem: Engineered > Bioreactor > Anaerobic > Digestate | place: USA... | reverse complement strand
TTCTTAATATCGGCAACGGCAGGTTGTTAAAGCTATCTACCTTAAAGTATATTTATAAAGATAATAGCATCCTTGTTGTTTTTACACCGATAACAAGCAGCGATGCCCTCGATCTAAAAAAACATATGAAGAAAGAGAGCATTTATAGAAAGACGTTTGACAATCAAATTTGCAAACTGCTCGGCGAGATTATTTCCGGAATGCTGCGACCGGATATAGGGGCGGATCTCGTCATTAGAGAGTTGACGGAAAAGCAGAATAAGGATTATAAAAATTTTGAGTATAAATGCTACGACAAGGTTTATATCCCGGGGACTATACCGATGAGGCGAAGCAATGAAGTCGAGGTAAATAATCATAGAATAAAACTCGGTGATTCGGTATTCAAGCTATTCCTTCGTTTGGTGCTGGAATTGAAAAGGAAAAAGGATGGCTGGGTTCATAGACACAGGTTGGGTTCCGACACGATAATTGCTGACGTTGAAAAATTTCAGATTTATAGTAACCTCCGAACGGCTTTAGAAGGTAGCTTGCTGGACAAAGACGGTCAGAAATTTATTGAGAATAACGGATCAAAGCAATACCGCATATCCCTCCACCCTGATTTTATCGACTACGATAGAGAAAAACTTCTTATGCATCCGGACACCGGCATTAGAGATATTGCCAAAAAACTATCTTAGCGGTTGCTTTAGTTTTTCCTTCTCAATCCAGCCTTTTTGTGCTATATTGCTATAAATAAAGGGATATAGCGATTGGAGCACAAAATAGATGAACCGGCAAATAGGCAAAACCAACATGAAAAAGACGACTATTGAAATTAGCGAGGAGCAGTATTTCTTCCTGAAAGAAAAAGCTCTTGAGTTACAAAAACAAAATAAAAGCGCGTCCATTATATCAATTATCCGGGACCTGATTGAAAAGGATCGGAAACAATGGAGAAATAAAAATTAAAACATGAAGGGTTTCTATGGCAAATAGACAGTCATTCAAAACCGATGTAAGCTTTCTAGAAAAAATTTCTATTGGAGCAACAGGGACTAAGAAAGTATTTGATGACTTAAAACGGCAAACCCATGCCCCTATAGAGTTGGAACGTGGGTCAATGAGTTTTAAGATTTGGAAGGGGATTAAAATTAAGCGTGTTCGTGTTCCTGATATCCTTTGTGTGAAATGTGGAAAACGGGTGGAATCAAGAGCAAAAACCAAGTTGCAAATAACCATGTCACATTCAATAGCTAGCCCGGAACGCGGGTGGGATTTTGGTTTGAATGATGAAGATTTTATCGCCTTGGTAAGCTGTAAAAAAGCAGGAGAAGATCCTACAGATTGGAAGGCTTCGGATCTTGTGCAATATATTCAAGTCAATTATTTGAGGAAGGTTTTTCGTGACAAAAAAGTTATTACCGAGAGACCGAAAGGTGTTGAAGAAGGATTTGAAACAAGGATTTCATGGCCATGTGCTGTTGCTAGTTGCGATGGTACAGTGGTAGAGATAAATAACAGAATAAAGTTTAAACGTACTGAAGATAACAGAACAATAAGTCTGAGCTTAAAAAAGAAAAATATCACTATAAAACCTATTGTAACTGTTAATGACGTTGTTAAACAAGATCAGATCATCGCATCTGTTGTTCCTGTTATTCAAGATTTTAAGTGCTTAGGCGGGAGAGGGGCTTCAGATTATCAGAAAATGTTAAAAAGTACTTCATTAAGTGAAAGATATGCAGCGGCTAAAGCACTTTCATATTTCCCCAAAGATCTGCAAGTGATTAAATCTTTATTGGAGAAAATGGGAGACTCCAAAGATCATATTTATATTCGTTTGGAGGCGGCATCAAGTATTTTGAAGCTTGGGCAGAAAGAAAGCATAGATTTCTTTAAAGAGGTTTTGAGGGATACTTATTTAGAAAATAGGCTGGAAGGTGTTATTATTCTAGGGGAAATTAATAGTAGTTATTCCGCTGAATTGCTCATCCGTGTTTTATTAGATAAAGAGCAGCATCCAGAAATTAGAGCGGGAGCAGCTTGGGCGTTGGGGGAACTCAAGAATAAAGAAGCGCTACAAGCGTTAGTTACGGTATTTGACGATATAAACATCGATGTTAGATCTGAATCTGCTCGGTCGCTTTTCAGGTTGGCAGAGATTTATAGCAAGGAAATTATTGGATTATTCCCAAAGGGCAGCGAAGATGTGCGAGCGGGTATTTCTTGGGCATTGAGCAAAAGCGGTAACTTCTCCGTCAAAGACTTATCTTCTGTAATGAACGATGAAAATTCACGGAAGTGGGTTGCTTGGATAATTGGTTCCCAAAAGCAGGAGAAGTTTATTACGCAAATAGAAGAATTGAAGCAGAAAGATAAAGAGGTGTATTTTGCTGTAACAGTGCTGTGGAAAATTCTTTCGAGTTGGGTGAGCGATTTGGATATTTATTAATAAAAGGAGTTTGCTGGGTCGATGAAATTACCATCTCCATTGTACACAACGCAATATGGGAAGGCTTATGTTGGCGATTCTTTAGAATTGCTTGATTGTCTTTCTGATAATTCTGTCAACCTTGTCATAACATCGCCGCCGTTTGCGTTGCAGAGGCAAAAAGAATACGGTAATAAATCGCAAGAAGATTATGTCGATTGGTTAGCTGTTTTTGCAAAAAAAATCAAGAGAGTAATAAAGAATGATGGCAGTTTTGTTCTTGATCTTGGGGGTGCTTACGAAAAAGGAAGGCCGACCCGGTCGCTTTATAACTACAAAATATTGATTAAATTCTGCGAGGATCTTGGGTTCTTTTTGGCAGAGGAGTTTTTTTGGTTTAATCCTTCGAAATTGCCGTCCCCGATTGAATGGGTTAATAAGCGAAAGATAAGGGCGAAAGACGCTGTTAATACAATATGGTGGTTTTCGAAGTCAGAATATCCCAAGGCTGATATCAAGAAGGTATTAACTCCTTACTCGGAGAGGATGAAACAATTATTGAAGAATAGCGAGAAATTCTATACGCCAAAGAAGAGGCCATCCGGACATGATATTTCTAAAGAGTTTGGCAACGGGAATGGCAATGGTGGCGCCATTCCTCCCAATCTTTTGCAGATATCGAATTCGGAAAGCAATTCAAAATATTTGCGGTTTTGTAAGATAGCGAATATACAAGGACATCCAGCTCGTTTTCCAAGGCAGTTGCCAGAATTTTTTATTAAGTTTCTTACCGATCCGGGTGATGTTGTGTTGGATATATTCGCGGGTTCAAATACCACCGGAGAAGCTGCAGAAGGGCATGGCAGAAAATGGCTGGCTTTTGAGAAAGAAAAAGATTATTTGGCAGCATCGTCTTTCAGGTTTCTTGAAAATAATAAAAGTGATTCAGAAATACAGGGTTTCTATGGCGCCTTGTTAAGCGAAAAAGAGGTAGAAATAAGAAGCAAGCAATCGGCCTTGATTTTTAAATAGTTCTGGGGGGCTACAAGAGGTGAAATATGGCAAATGAAATATTTTATGACCCACAAAAAGAAATTTGCGAAGTAAGAAATCAGCTTTCTTATGTTAAAAGAATTGGATTCTTGTTGGGGGCCGGGACTTCGAAGGCATTAAATATATCCGATCTCGCTGGGCTAACAAAAAAAGTTCGAGAGAAGCTGGGAGAGAAACAAAAGAATATATTAAAAAATGTCGAAACTGGATTAAGCGTAAAAGAAGGTGACGATCCATTAACGATTGAGCAGATTCTTGATCAAGTACGTTTGATTCGACAGCTTGCAAATGATAGCCCGGACAGAAATTTTGAGAAGGTAAGCGGAAAAGATGCTCTCGATTTGGATATGGAAATATGCAATCGTATTTACGAGATTATAGTCGAAGAGGAGAGAAGTGTTGATTTATCGCATACAAAGAAATTTGTGACATGGTTAAATTGGTTGAGTAGAGATTATGCCAAAGAAGTTTTTACTACCAATTATGACCTGGTTGTTGAGAAGGCGCTAGAGAGTTTGCATATCCCCTATTTTGATGGATTTGTCGGTGCTTATCAGCCGTTCTTTTTTCCGGAGAGTCTTGAGAGCAAGAATACATACGATATTCCACCAGTTTCTTGGATAAGATTTTGGAAGCTACATGGCTCGATCAATTGGTTCTGGAAGAAAAATGCTAAAGGGAAACCCAACAAAGTTGTTCGACTTGGGATTGAATCGAAAAAATCTAACAATGAAAATGAGTTGGTAATTTATCCGTCAAAAGAAAAGTACGAGACTTCTAGAAAACAACCTTTCATCGCTTATTTTGATCGGCTTAGAACTTTTCTACAGGATGGAGAGGGAATTTTTGTTATAAACGGATATTCTTTTTCTGATGAGCATATAAATGCCGTAATTATTGATAGTTTGAAACAAAATAACAGACTTCATATTATAGGATTTTTCTTTTCCGACGACGATTTGGCGAAAATAAGCGAACTCGGGACTTTTCTGAACTTTACAGCAATCGGACCCCGAAAAGCTATAATTAGAGGTTTCTTGGGTGAGTGGAAGAAAAATAAGACAGACCATTTGTTAGATGCTTGTTGGGATGTTGGCGGCAATCGTCTAAAAATAGGAGATTTCAAAGAAATGGTCAGGTTTTTAATGGAGATATCTGGTAAGCAGGAAAAAATCGAAGAGGTTGTGAAGGAATCAAATGATAAATGAAATTACATATTTAGGCAAAGTAATTAATGTTAATAGTTCAAGCATTGAAGTTGAGATTTCTCGAGATATCCCTTCAGCAACGCCGATTATTAATGGGCGGCTATATAAGCTTGGACAAATTGGGACATTTGTAAAAATTCCGGTTGGGGGACTGACGTTGTTTGGGATAGTTTCTTCTGTCAGCAATACCCCTTCCTTAATTGAAGTCAACAAGTACGAGCCGGATTATGGTTCCAGATTTTTGCAGGTTCAGCTTATTGGTGAACAATTGGGAGGAGATGTATTTAAAAAGGGAGTAGGGACATATCCCACGATTAATGATGAAGTCCATATTGTAACAGAAGATGACCTTAGAATTATTTACGGTGATCATAGCGCAGGGACGATTGAGATAGGGAAACACTCTTCTTCTGAGAATCTTCCTGTTTATTTGGATCTGCATAATTTTATCTTGCGACACAGCGCTATTCTCGGCTCTACCGGTAGTGGTAAATCAAATACGACTGCACATATTCTAAAGCGCATTTTGAATGACTACCCAGGTTCGAGGGTGGTTTTGGTTGATACTCATGGAGAGTATTCTTCTGCATTTGGAACAGAGGCTAAGGTATTCAAGATAAATGACGACCAAAGTCCTTTGTATATTCCTTTTTGGGCAATGTCTTTTGATGAGCTTTCGTTTTTCTTGGTTGGAAGACAAGCCGGTAGCGAAAAACCAGAGGACAAGAAATTGCGCGAAGCAGTTGTTAAACTAAAGAAAGATAATGCATCCAGGTTGAAGGCGGGTAATGTCAATGTGGATTTTGTTACCGCGGATTCACCCATCCCATTCGACATAAGGAAGATGTGGTATGACTTTAACAGGGAAATTAATGCAACCTATTCTGAGGCTACAGCCGACAAGCAGACAAAAGATAAAGAAGAGTTGGAGGCAGAGGGAGATCCACAAAAATTAATACCGGCAAGATTTAAACCTTATTCTATGGGAGCCGTCGCGCCTTTTAAATCTAAAGAACAGACGATGTATGCTTACGAAATGAAAATACTCTCTCGTCTGAAAGATACGCGCTTTGACTTTATGTTTAATCCAGGAGATTTTTATGATACTACAAGCAAGCATGACATAGATCAACTTCTCCGTGACTGGATTGATCATGCCCAGCGTCTTACCATATTGGATTTAAATGAGGTGCCTTTCGAGTTAATCGATATAACGGTAGGTTTAATAACACGGTTAATTTTTGATTCAATGTATTGGGGTAGACATGAAGATTATACCGGAAGGAACCGAGCAATATTGATGGTTTTCGAAGAGGCGCATTCTTATTTACCAAAGAATGAAAGCAGTTCGCATATATATGGGTATGCAAGGCGCTCTGTTGAAAAGATATATAAGGAAGGGCGGAAATTTGGCGTCGGAGCAATGGTTGTAACTCAAAGGCCGTCAGAAATTTCGGAGACAATTCTTGCTCAAGTAGGCACATTCGTTGCATTGAGGCTTACCAATAGTAGTGACAAAAATAACGTTCAATCTGCCTCACCTAATAATATGAATAGTTTAATGGAGCTTTTGCCATCCTTAAGGATTGGTGAAGCGATAATTGTTGGCGAGGCAATAAATATCCCTTCGAGGGTTAGAATTGAACTTGTGGAACCTCGGCCGAGCAGCAATGATCCTAAGCTGGTTGAAGGTTGGCGCAAGAAGTTTACTGTAAAAGCAGAGCACTACAAGAATATTGTTAAGGCTTGGAGAGAACAAAAACATCTGAAAAAGGGGTAAAAAATGGAAATGATACCAGTTAATTCTTCTAATTTGGCGGCTATAGGATATGATCCCGACTCAGCAGTGTTGTGTATTGAATTTAAGGACGGCTCAGCCTATGAATATTTTGATGTTCCTCAACATGAATATGATGGCTTGATGGCGGCCGACTCTCATGGGACGTATGCACACCAAAATATTTATAAGCGATATCGGCAGAATAAAATTCGATAGAAGGAGTGGCGATGGCTGTTATTAATTTAAATCAGAAGCTAGGCAGGATAGAGATAAAAGATTTTGAGTTATCGAATAACGTAGTTTTTAATTTTTTTAATAATATCCCAGTAGATGAGAGGGACGAAAAGCTCATCCGTGCAATTTATATAGGGGTATTAGCATTAATGGAAGATAGGATTTCTGCTTTTCTTGCCAAGACGACGAATGAACTTGGGACTGAGCTAGAGAGTTTGAAAATGATTTTTGAAATGAAAAAGGAGTTATTTTATAAGACAACCGTAAAGGGGTTTGTTGCAGAAGACCAAGTAGCGGAATTCTTAAATAACTACTTTACGTCAAGAAGAATTAACGATAAAGCCGTTTTGATTGGAAATGCTACTGGTGTTTTGCCAAAGAATAAAACAGGAGATATTATTTGTGAGCTAAACGGGGACCCAAGTTTAAGGATAGCCATTGAATGCAAATTTGATAAGAGTATAAGGCTTGGGGATATTGAGTCCAAGGATATTTTTACAAAAAAGATGGACACAGCTTGGAGTCAGTTATTAGAAGCCCAAGTTAACAGGGACTCTAAGGTTGGCATAATTGTTTTTGATATATCGTTAATTGATAATAGCATTCTGAAAGCATATGAAAATGTTGGTTATATTAAGGGTATTGGTTTCGTTGCAGTGATCAATTCTCAGTCCGGTGACTATTCGAACCTTGCGATCGCATATATGTTGGCTCGGGATATTGCGTTGAATGCCAAAGACGTGGAATTGGATACGAAATTTCTTTCTATGATTATCAATCGCATTATCAAGGACATTAATGATATCTTGAACGTTAAAAGACTTGTAGAGGCGAATATAGCAAACAATAAAGAGATTTTGAAACAGTTAGAAAGAAGTATGATGCTTATGGAATTCAATCAGGCATATTTAACCAAGTTTCTTAAAGATGGAAAATTAAGTAAAAAGGATATGCTCGATTTCTACTTAGGCGAAGATGTTAGAGACAAATACCGTGCTTTAGAAAAAGAGATAGATAATATTCAATAATATAAAGGGCAAAGATATCTAAATTCTCGGTAATAGACGATCGATTTCTTTTCGTCGTTCTTTCTCGGTTTTCAGGCGAGAGATTTGCAATAGTCTTCGACCGGTGAAGATTTTTAGGATTTCCGGATTGTCGCATGATCTCATGTTTTCGACGAAATCGGCCGGTAACTGATTGATTATTTTCAATAAGTGTGCTAACTTGGATTCTGAAATTTTTAACTCTTTACGGGTTTGTGCCCAAGTTATTCTGGAAGTACCGTTATTAATGAAGGCTTGAAGTTTGAGGCCTTCGTAGATAACATTTTGATAAATTCGCTTTGCCCGCTGAGGTTTCTCAGGCAAAGGATCGCCAAAACGGATTAATTGTTTCTTGCTCCTGCGAGTGTAAATTCTCACAACCATATGTATCACTTGGAGTTGTGAAGTTCGTCTGGCGTCCAGTTCGGGCAGCCATGAACCGCGCGCATAAAGGGCTTGGATTTATTGTAGGAAATGTTGGATGAAAATAGGATGAGAACCTTATGCGAAGCATGAGTTCGCGACCGAAGGGAGTTTCCTGTTAGAATAAATGAGGAGGAAAATCCTAAAGGAAATTATTATGGCGCAAGAAAATTTAGATTTTATTCGTCAGGCCATTGAAGATGATAAGTCTGCGGGGAAAAATAGGGGAGAAGTGATTACGCGTTTTCCGCCTGAGCCCAATGGCTATTTGCATATTGGCCACGCGAAAGCGATTTGCTTGAATTTTGGCATTGCCCTTGAAAATCATAGCCGTTGTCATTTGCGTTTTGATGATACCAATCCGTCGAAGGAAGATCAGGAATATGTGGATTCTATTATGCGCGATGTGAAATGGTTGGGTTTTGATTGGGGCAAACATCTTTATTATGCTTCGGATTATTTTGAAACGCTTTATGCGTATGCGGTTGCTTTGATCAAAAAAGGAAAAGCGTATGTGGATCATTTAACGGCGGATGAAATTAGAAAATACCGCGGAACCTTGACTGAGCCCGGAAAAGAAAGTCCTTATCGAAATCGTTCCATTGACGAAAATTTAGTTCTTTTTGAAAAAATGCGTTCGGGCGCATTTAAAGATGGTGAATGTGTGTTACGCGCGAAAATTGATATGGCATCATCTAATATTAATATGCGTGATCCGGTGATGTATCGCATTTTACACGCGACGCATCATCGCACGAAAGATAAATGGTGTATTTATCCGATGTATGATTTCGCGCACGGCTATTGTGATTCCATAGAAGGCATCACGCATTCCATTTGCACGCTCGAGTTTGAAAATCACCGTCCGCTGTATGATTGGTTTATTGAACAATTAGGCATTTTTCATCCGCGGCAAATGGAATTCGCCCGTCTTAATTTAACCTATACTGTTTTAAGTAAACGTAAACTTTTAGAGCTCGTTGAAGGAAAATATGTCTCTGGATGGGATGACCCGCGCATGCCGACTTTATCCGGACTTCGCCGTCGAGGATATTCGCCTCAAGGGATTCGGGAGTTTTGCGCACGCATTGGCGTTGCGAAATTTAATTCAACGGTTGATGGCGCGTTTTTAGAACATACGATGCGTGAAGACTTAAATAAACGCGCGCTTCGGATGATGGCGGTTTTAGGACCGTTAAAAGTTATTATTACCAATTATCCGCAAAATCAAACTGAAGAATTAGACGGTATTAATAATCCGGAAGATGCGTCTTGCGGCCGTCGTAAAATTCCTTTTTCACGCGAGCTTTATATTGAACAAGAAGATTTTATGGAGAATCCGCCGAAAGATTTTTATCGCTTAGCGCCTGGGCGCGAAGTCCGGTTGCGTTATGCCTATTTTATCAAATGTGAAAAAGTGATTAAAGACGCTGCTGGAAATGTTGTGGAGCTTCATTGCACCTATGACCCTCAAACAAAAGGCGGTAATAATCCTTCAGATGGCAGAAAAGTGAAAGCCACGCTTCATTGGGTTTCGGCCAAAGAATCCATTAAAGCAGAAGTCCGTCTTTATGATTCGCTTTTTAATAAGGAATATCCGGAAGATGTTCCAGAAGGCCATGATTATAAAGAAAACTTAAATCCAAAATCTTTAGAAATACTAAAGAATTGTTATTTAGAGCCTTCCTTGCAGAATGCTGAAATTGGCCAATATTATCAATTCGAGCGCCAAGGATATTTTTGCGTGGATTCTGTGGATTCCAAACCCAACGCCCTTGTTTTTAACCGCACCGTGACTCTTAAAGACCCTTATCGTAAACGTACCGCGTAGGTTCGTTTTTGGATTCTTCAAGAAAGCGGTTTCTTCAAAGCTCGCCGATCCTCTTGTTTTTGTCTCCCCATATTTTATACTTAATCTGTGGCAGTTTTGTTATTTAAAAATTTAGGTTAAGTTAAAATCGTGTCCTTTTTATAAGGGGGAGAACATGAAAAATTTAAGAAAAGTAGTTAGTATTATCATTTTAGTTGCTTTTGGGCTCACGTCCGTTTTGCCGCCTGCCCGCGCTTCACAAATGCCCTGGATGCCGACACCCGGCTCTATGGTTCCTTTAAGCTCAGCTTTTATGCCGGCTATTCTTAAAGGAATTACCATTCATCCTGAAGATCCGTTAAAATTTGATTTTATTATTCATCGCGGCGATGAAAATCTGACCAATGACCAAAAACAAGAGGTTTATCAGAAATTGATTAAATATTTTTTGGCCTCTTTAGCGGTTCCTGATGAAAATCAATGGGTCAACCTTTCGCCTTATGAAAAAGACCGCTTAATAGAGGAAGACTTTGGAAAAACTGAAATGGGCCGTGATCTTTTAGCGCAGGATTATTTACTCAAACAATTAACATCTTCTTTAATGTTTCCGGAAAGTGAAATCGGCAAGGCTTTTTGGGATAATATATATAAGGAAGCACAACAGAAATTTGGCACAACTGATATTCCGGTTGACACGTTTAATAAGGTTTGGATTGTTCCGAATGATGCGCTTATTTATGAAAAAGGCCAAACCGCGTATGTTTTAAAAAATCATTTAAAAGTGATGTTGGAAGAAGATTATGCGGCGATGGAGCATAATTCTTTAAAAGCATCGCAAGGAAATATCGTTGATAAAACAAAAGAATTAAGTGAGACTTCTCAAAAAGTATTGCGTGAAATTATTATTCCGGCTATTGAAAAAGAAGTCAATGAAGGTAAGAATTTTGCCGCGCTTCGTCAAGTGTATAGCGGTATGCTTTTAGCGGCGTGGTATAAACGCAATTTACAAGAAACCTTATTAGCGAAAATTTATGCGAATAAATCAAAAGTCAAAGGCGTTGATCAGGAAGATTCCCAAAAAAATCAGGAAATTTATAATCAGTATGTCGATGCGTTTAAAAAAGGTGTTTATAATTTGATTAAAGAAGAATACGACCCCAAGACAAAATCAGTCATTCCTCGCAAATATTTCTCGGGTGGAACCAAAGGATATGATCAGGCGATAATAGCAAAAACAAAAACTCTTCATCCCGATAATGCTATGGCCGTTCAAAATGTTATGCCGTCCTCAGACGTTGTTTTTATTGGTCTTAATAATGTTCCTTACGGCCAAACGTCAGAAAATATAAAAGATTTTGCTATGCTGACTGGAAAAAACTTGGATGAATTATATGAAATGAAGTTATTAAAAGATAAAGAATATAATTTATTTTTAAATTCTTTGCGTTATGTTCAAGGGAGACAGAGCAAAGACGGTTTTATTTTGGCGTTGACCATAGATAGTGTTTTTAATTTTAGAATGTTAATTGAAAAGAATCCCAATATTTTTAGAGATTTACAGGCCAAAGGAGTTTCAAAAGATTCTTTGAATAAATTGATTGGATGGCTTGACATGTTTAAGCCTTTAAAGTTGAATCGAAAAAATTTATTAGGAAAATTGTTTCCTAAATCTATGACTTATCGCCATAGAGTTCAATTAGCTAATAAGTTTGTAAAAGATAATCAAGGCCTTATTATTCAATCTTCGACCCTGGATGAATCCTATAACCAATTGGTTAATAAAATTATACAATGGAAAGGAATTGCAGGGCTTGCTGAAGAAAGTAAGGAAATCGCCGCAAAAGCCATTGCACCATTTGTTGACTTAGGAGAAATACCAGAAGGATATAAAGTTGAAAGATTAAATTATCAAAAAGGAAAAGAAGATCTCAATAACCTCTTCAAAATAGCTTTTTCCGTTGACAACGCGATGACGGTTAATGAACAAGTAGGGAACATTCTGTCTTCGGTTGGTTTATCTCGCGATCTATTAGATAATCAAAAAATTACTATAGAGGCCATTGATGCTTTTGTTTCGATGATTAATGATCCAGCTGTGGTGCGAAATGTTTCGCAAGAAAAAAAGAAAAAAGCCATCAACGATTTAAATAAGATAAAACAAGAATTAATAAACCAAGCGGCTTCGCAATTAAATCAAGCCTCTGATGCGCAAAAGATTGATTTAGCCATGACTGTTATGATGGATCCAACAGTTTCGTATGCTGTTCGATATCTTTTAAACGTATGGGGTTTTGAAGAAGATAAAATAAATGCATTTTTAGATTTTTTAAGAAATACAAGAAATTTATCAACGGAAGAAAGGATGAGAGCATTTGAAGAACCTCAAATTAAAGAATGGAAAAAAGAGGATTTAGATAAACTTACAAGGATTCAGTCATCGCGTATTTATGATCCGAATAAGAATAGAAGTTCTTTAGGAGCCATATTTTTACCATTGGCTATTCCGTTTGTAGAACTTGCGGCCAGCTATCCTTCATTAGAAGGACAGATTATTTCCGGTGTATTTGCTGGGGTTCTTACTTTAATAGGAGCTAAAGGAGTTGGTAATTTTATAGCCAAAATAACAGGTTCAGATGTTGTGTCTTTAGAAGAGAAAGATGCGGAAGAATTGGCTTTGGCGTTCTTAGATTATATGAAGGATAAAAGCTATACGCCGAAAGATAAGACAACAGAAGAAGATATGTCTGGAGCTTGGTTGGTTGAAGAACTGATGAAATGGTTAAAAAATGGTGAGAATGCTTTAGCTGGTTTGACGGAAAACGGTTATTTATTAGAGTGGTTAGTCGCTAAAGGATATATTACAGAAAAACAAAAGAGTCAGGTTATCAATGAAAAAATAAATATTAGAGATGAGGTCAGAGATTTTTCATTAAAACTTATTCTTAATTATTTTAGATTAGAGAAAAATGAAGCTGGCCAATA
>Ga0116156_10003837_pt1 | contig 12960 bp, 8 predicted proteins | sample AD_UKC045_MetaG_FD_89891 | JGI IMG/M metagenome (GOLD analysis project Ga0116156, IMG submission 89891) | Active sludge microbial communities of municipal wastewater-treating anaerobic digesters from USA - AD_UKC045_MetaG | ecosystem: Engineered > Bioreactor > Anaerobic > Digestate | place: USA... | reverse complement strand
TGGCAGAAGTACCGCCTCACGGATGAGCAGATCGCCGCCGCGACGTCCGAAGACAGGCCGGATCGCAACCCAGGCGAACCGGGGCCTGGCCCCGCCGCGCCGCCGCCCCAGCCGCCGGACCAGCCGGCAGGGAGCTAGACGAATGCCCGGTACCCGACCGACGCGGCCGCCCGACGCGCCTGACGCCGTCGAGCGTCTGTACGTGTACTGGCTGGTGAGCACGGCGCTGCTGGTGCTGGTGACGGTCACCGTAGCGATCATGACGCGCGGCACGCTGCAACAGCAGGCGCTGACCATCAACGAACTCAGCACGCACGTGACGACCCTGGAGGAGGAAATCCGCGACCTGCGCATCCAGGCGCGGCGCCTGCCGCCCGCGGCCCCGGTCCCTGCCGTGCCGGCGCCGGTCACCGAGCCGGAGGAGCCGCCGCGGCCGGAACCCCCGCCCGCGCCGCTGCCGCGCGCCACGCCCCCCGTGGCGACGCCCGCGCCGGCGATCCCCAGCGATGAAGCTCTCCGCGCGCAGCTCGACAACATCATGAGTGACGCGCCCGTGACGCCGCTGGACATCAGCGCCGCGGATGAGGGCCTCGTGCTGGTGGCCACTGCGACGCAGTGGTTGCGGCAGGCGACGTGGACCGGGCCCACCTGGCTGCGGCTCGCGCTCCTGGCGCGTCTGCTGGAACGCGACGTGGCGGCGGAGGCGTTTGCGGAGCGGGCGCATGCCGCGCATGAGCCGCTGGCCCGCTATGCCGAAGTGTCCGCCCGCGCGCTGCTGGCGCGCGGCCGGCCGCGGGACGCGCTGCCGATTGCCGGGGCGCTGTGTGCGCAGGAGCCGCTGGCCGCGGCGCCGCGGATCCTGCTGGCGGCCGCGCATCTGGGGGCGGATGACCCCGCGTCGGCGGATGAAACCCTGGAGGCACTGCCGCTGCCCGTGGTGGTGGACACGTATGACAAGCTCGTCCTGGCCCGCGTGCTGCTGGCGCTCGAGCAGTGGCCGCGGCTGGCCGTGGTCCTCGGCACCGTCCGCGACGTGCCGGCCGAACTGAGCGCGGAACACAACTTTCTCATGGCGGTATCGATTGCGCACGCCGCCCGCACGGTTGAAGCCCTCGCGATCCTGGACGCGTTGCGCGCGGAGCAGCCCGCGGCGGACGCGCGCGCGACCGGGGGGTGGCGCTGGCCGCGCCCGGATCGCCACGAGATCGACGTGTGGCGGGGCGTGACGCTGATGCTGGCGCAGCAGAACGAAGCGGCCCGCGAGACCTTGCGGGAGGCGGCCGCGCGCAACCCGGGCCGCCCGGAGGCCGAGTACTACCTCGGCGTGCTCGAGGCGCGCGTGGGACGCGCGGACGTGGCGCGTGCCCACCTGAAGAACGCGGTGGCGAGCGCGGCGCGCCTGGCGCCGGCGTGGGAGGCCCTGGCCTCGCTCGAGATCAATGATGATCAACTGGACGCCGCGCTGGACTGCCTGACGCGCGCCGTGGCGAGCAACGCGCGTCGGCCGCTGGCACATTTCCTGCTGGCGATCGTGCACGCGAAACGCTCGCAGCGCGAGCGCGCCGCGGACGCGCTGCGCATCACGTTTCAGCTCGACAGCGCCTACCTCGGCGAGGCGCAGCAGACCGACGTGCTGCTGCGGCTGTTCACGCCGGAGGAGCTGGATGCGCTCGCGGCCCCGTCAGGGCTGCTCGGGCTTCCGCAGGAGGGGGCGGAGGAGGCCGGGAGCGAGCCGCCGTAGGGTGCGCGGCGAAATTCGCGGTGGGCGCGCGGGATTGGGTCGGGCGGTTGGTACAATATAGGAGGTGAGCGGGGCGCCCCGGGGCCGGCAGGTCGGTCCGGATGGCGCGGACATGGGCCGCTTGCGCGAGGTCGTGCGAGGTATGCTGAGTGTCGGTTAATCCGCGCGAGAATCTCTCAGTTCGGCGAGAGAATGCGCTGCTGGTCAAAGTGATCCTGGGGGGCGCAGCCCCGATCGAAGATCCTCTGGTGGAACTCGCGGAACTGGCCCGCTCGGCGGGGGCGAACGTGGTGAGCCGCGTGGTGCAGCGGCGGCCGGCGTACCACCCGGCGTCGTGCGTGGGGAAGGGGAAGCTCGAAGAAATCCGCCAGCGCGCCGACGTGTACGAGGCCGACGTCGTCATCTTCGACAACGACCTCAGTCCGTCGCAAATCCGCGAGATTGAGAAGGCGACCGGCCGGAAAGTGCTGGATCGCAGCGAGTTGATCCTCGACATCTTCGCGTCGCGGGCACGGACGCGCGAGGCGCGCCTGCAGGTCGAGCTGGCACAGCTCGAATACACGGCGCCACGGCTGCGCGGCATGTGGACACACCTGGAGCGCATCGCCGGCGCGGGCGGCGCGACGGGCGCCGGCGTGGTCGGCGGCATCGGCACGCGCGGGCCGGGCGAAAGCCAGATCGAGATCGACCGCCGGCTGGTCGACAAACGCGTCGCGCTGCTCAAGCGGCAGCTCGAAGAGATCGACCGGCGCAAGGTGCGCGAGGTGCGGGCGCGCCAGGACCATTTCACGGTGTCGCTGGTCGGCTACACGAACGCCGGCAAAAGCACGCTGATGAACGCGCTCACCAACGCCGGCACGCTGACCGAGGACCGGCTGTTCGCGACGCTGGACACGCTGACGCGGCGGTGGGACCTGGGCAGCGGGCGCTACCTGCTGCTGTCGGACACGGTGGGGTTCATTCGGGATTTACCGCATCACTTGGTGGCGTCGTTCCGCGCGACGCTGGAGGAGGCGATTCACGCGGACCTGCTGCTGCACGTGGTGGACGCGGCGAACCCGGAAGCGGAGCAACAGGTGGAGGCGGTGGAGCGCGTGCTGGCCGAGCTGGAGGTAGCGGACAAGCCGACGCTGCTGCTGCTGAACAAGGCGGATGCGGTGCGGGACCTGGCGGCGCTGTCGATCCTGCGCACGCGGCATCCGCAGGCGCTGCTGGTGTCGGCGCGGTCCGGCGACGGGCTGGATGAGCTGCGGGCCGAAGTGGATCGGCGGATGCGCGGCGAGCAGCGCCGGATCGTGCTGTCGGTGCCGGCACACGATGGCAAAGCACTGGGCTTTCTGGAGCGGTTTGCCGACGTGCTGGACCGGCGGTTCGAGGACGGGCGGGCGATCCTGGAGGTGGCGATCGCGCCGCGGGCGCTCAACCAACTGCACAGCATTGCGGCGGATATCCGACACGCGGAATAGGGGAGCGGCGCGGGGGCGCTATCATCAGGACAGGTCAGGCTCCGAGCGTGGATGCGCTGACAAACTTTTTGGAGAGCGACGGCCATGAGAGCGTGTGCGATTTTGGCGGTGTTTGCGTTGATGGTGGCGGTGGTTGTGGCGCAGGAAAAGCCGGAGGCCGCGGGGCGGAAGGTCATCGAGAGCCAGCCCTCGTCCCCGGCGGGGCCGCTGGACTTCACGGTCAGCGACATCGACGGCCACAGCGTGCCCCTGGCGAAGTACAAGGGGGACGTCGTGCTGATCGTCAACGTAGCGTCGAAGTGTGGGTTTACGCCGCAGTACAAGGACTTGCAGGCGCTGTACGACAAGTACCGCGAGCGCGGCCTGCGCATCCTGGGGTTTCCGGCCAACAACTTCAAAGCGCAGGAGCCCGGCAGCAACGCGGAGATCAAGGAGTTCTGTCAGAAGAACTTCGGCGTCACGTTCGACATGTTCGCGAAGGTGTCGGTGAAGGGGGACGACATCTGTCCGCTGTACAAGTTCCTGACGTCGGAGCAGACGAATCCCAGCCACAGCGGCGAGATCGCGTGGAACTTCACGAAGTTCCTCGTTGGGCGCGACGGCCGCGTGGTGGCGCGCTTCGAGCCCAAAGTGAAGCCGTCCGACGAGGTGGTGACGCGCGCGGTCGAGGCGGCGCTGCACGCGGCGGTGCCAACGTCGCAGCCGGCGGGGAAGAAGAACTGATCATGACAGAAACGCGGCGCGCACGAAGACGCACACGGTCGAGCTGAGCGGCGGTCGGTGTCCCCGCCGTGCTCCAAGACGTCGGCCGGCGCCGGGCGGGTGCGCCCGACGCCGGCCGCTTGCGGCTTATCCACATGTCCGCCCGGTCCCTTGAGCGGGGCCGGCGCGGGATGGCGTCACCGACCGGTCAGCAGCGACACGAAGCGGTTGACGTCGGGTCCGTTGACCGCACCATCGCCGTTGAGATCGCCCGTCACGTACATGTCGCAGTTCGCGTACATGGCTTCATATGCGGGCGGATCGGTCAGGGCCAGCACGAACCCGTTGATGTCGCGGAAGTTGACGCGTCCATCGCAGTTCAGGTCGCCGGGCCGGAGCCGCACGACCGGGTAGAGCCCGGTACGGGCGTTGTTGCCGTGGTAGGTGAGCCAATCGCGGTTGGTCAGCTTGTACGTATCCGGCAGCTTGTACAGGTTGATGTCGATGAACGTCTCGTGCCGCGAAGTGACGGCCAGCTCGTAGTGCCCGTCGTTGTCGATGTCGCCGATCGTTGGGCCGTTCATATACGTCAGCCCAAGCGGTCGCAGCGGGAAGCCGGGCAGATCGTTGCCGAGCGCGTCCGTGCCGAAGACGTAGCCGTAATTGTCCACGGCGGCGCGGTAGTCGGTGAAGATCTCCATCTGGCCGTCGCCGTTGATGTCCGCCGTGACGATGGCGCCCTCGGACCCGCCGAGGGGCATCATGTAGGGGAAGTTCGGCTTGAGCTCGCCGGTGGCGGTCCAGGCGAAGAAGCAGTTGCTCGGCAGGTAATTGTCGCCGGCCTGGCCGTTGATGATGTCGAGCTGTCCGTCGCCTTCGAGGTCGGTGACGGTCGGCGGGCAATAAGTCCAGTATTCCATGTTGATGGGCCAGCCGGTGGCGTCGGTGCCGTCGTGGTGCCAGACGTGGGTCTGGGGGAGGTTGCCGTGGGCCCCGATCACGATCTCGAGGTCGCCGTCGCCGTCGATGTCCGCGAGCGCGGGCGACTGGTAGCTGAAGTTCTGATCGACCGTCAGGCGGGGCCAGCCGGGCATGACGGTGCCGTCGACATTCAGGACGTACATCGCGTTGTAGGCGATGCAGACGATTTCCACGTCGCCATCGCCGTCGAGATCACCGACCGCGGGCGTGGCCGCCGGGACGTGCTGCATCGCAAAGGGCCAGTTGCCGCCCCACTCGGTGCCGTCCATCTCGAAGATGTGCACGTTGCCGAGCGGGTAGGCGCGCTCACACGCGATGATTTCGAGCATGCCGTCCTGATCGAGGTCATACAGGACCGGCGACATTTCAATGTTCTTGTTGTTCACGTTGAGGGGGAATCCCGGCAGGGTCTGGCCCAGGTGATCGAGGATGTAGATGCGTCCGCCGCTGGTGGGGCCGCGCGTGAACTGGACGATCTCAGGGTAGCCGTTGCCGTCCAGGTCCCCGATGGCGGCGGCGAACTGGCACATGTTGTTCAGCGTCACGGGGAAGCCGGGCATGTAATTGCCTTCATAGTCCCAGGCGTGAAGCTGCTTGTCGGTGCTGCCGCAGATGATTTCCTGGTCGCCGTCGGCGTCGAGGTCGGCGAAGAGCAGACCGCGGTTGGGGGCGAAATACGAACTGATGGGCACGGTCTTCGGGAACCCGGGCATCTGGGCCAGCTCGCGCCCGAGCGGCGGCGCCGGCGGAAAGCCACCGTCCCACGAAACAACTTCGGTGGCACCCGGCAACAGCGCGCCCATATCCGCGACGCGCAGGCATTCCTGATGTTGCGCGCTGGCGACTCCGGCGCAACACAGCGCCGTCGCCAGTACCAGGCAGGTGAGACGTGATGGTTGCATGGGGGGGCTCCTTTCTCGCGGTGCAGACTGCGCTCCCGCCTGCGCCCCGGCGGACGCCGCACGGGGCACACTGGCACGGATCGCAGGGACCGGTCGCTGTTCGCGGTCGCGCGTCTGGCCGAAGCCGATTCCGGCCGTGTCCGACAAAGATATCGGGAACGCTTTCGGTATCATACCGCGCAAACGGCGCGCTGCCAGCGGGGAGTCTCACGGCGTGTGTGGAATCGTGGTGGCGGTGTGGTCGTCACCGGGAGCGCGGCGCGCGTCGGCTTGTTGGCCGGCGAGCGCAGCGCTTATACTGCCGACGGCTGGCACAGGGACGGCTGAGGCTGATTGGGGCACTTCGGGCCTGGCCGCGGCGCGGGGTTGAGAGTGGCGCGGAGCGCGGGAGTGAGCGGATGACGGTGACGCTGGCGTGTATTGGCGGACACGACGCGTACAACCTGCTGCGCGAAGGGGCGCTGATGGCGGAGCGGCTGGGGCCGCGGGCGACGCCGTTCGGGGATTCCCAGCCGATTTACCGGTGTGAGTCGCGGTTTGGGGGGTTCTTGTTCCTGTCGCGGCACGGCGAAACCGGGTACGAGCGGACGCCGACGTTCGTCAACTACCGGGCGAACATCTACGCGCTGCGGGACCTGGGGACGCGGTCGATCATCTCGTGGAGCGAGACGCGGGCGATCAGCCACAACTTCAAGATCGGCGAGTACGTGGTGGTGGACGACCTGGTCGACGAAACGGTGGCACGGCCGTCGACGTTTTTCCAGGATCGGGGTTTTGGGCATTTGCGGCAGTGGCCGGTGTTCTGCCCGAGCCTGCGGAAGGCCTTGATCGCGACGTTGACAGAGGAGAAGTGCGAATTCGCCGGGCGGGGCGTGTACGTCTGCGTGGAGGGGCCGCGGCACGAGACGCCGGCGGAGACGCGGAAGTACGCGGCGCAGGGCGGCGAGCTGTTGGGGCAGGTGTTGGCGCCGGAGGTGTTCCTGGCGCGCGAGCTGCAGATGTGCTACGCGAGCCTGTGTTACGTGGGGCGCTACGCGGAGGACGGCACGAACTATCGTCCGTTCGAGGATGGGCGCGTCCTGCCTGAGGAAGTGGAGCGGCAGCGCGCGACCGCGGCGGTGGATCGCATGCCGCGCCTGCTCGAACGGTTCTGTGAAGTACTCTCGCACACGCCCGGGATGTGCAGTTGCGAGTCGGCGATGACGCCGTATATGACGGCCGGGCAGCTCAGCTTGGACTGGCGGGCGTGGTTCAATCCGCCGGCGACGGGGGCGCCGCAGAAAGAGACCCTGTGATTCTCAAAGCGGCGTGGGTGTTGCCGATCAGCGGGGCGCCGCTCCGCGACGGCTATGTGCAGGTCGCGGGCGACCGGATCGTGGCGGTGGGCAGCGCAGCCGAGTTGGGTGCCGTGTCCGAAGCGGTAACCGATCTGGGGGCTGCGGTGTTGATGCCGGGGCTGGTGAATCCGCACACGCATCTGGAGCTGACGTGTTATGCAGGGCGGTTGAAGCCGGAGCCGCTGTGGGACTGGTTCCCGAAGCTGGTGCGTCTGCGCCGCGCGCGGGGGCAGGTGGAGCGCGAGCAGCAGGGCGTGCAAGACGGGGCCTGGCAATCTCTGCGGGCGGGGGTCACGTGCGTGGGGGACATCACGCGGCGCAACCTGAACTCGCAGGTGTTGCGGACAATCCCCGTTCGCAAGGTGTGCTACGTCGAGCTGCTCTCGCTGGCGGACGACCCGCCGCGCAATCCGGAGGAGCTGCGCGCGGGTGTGGCCGAAGTGATGGAGGACGCACTGCTGACGGTGGGTCTCTCGCCGCACGCGCCGTACACGGTGCCGATGGAGCAGATCGCGGCGGCGGTGGCGTTGGCCGAGGAACTGGGCCGGCCGTGGTGCACGCACTGGATGGAGACGCGTGAGGAGCGGGCGTTTTTGCTGGGGGACACGCTGGCGCTGCCGGGATACATGCGCGATCTGCTGGCGCAATGCCAATTGCGCTCGCCGGGGCTGTCGGCCGTGGAGTTGCTCGAGCAATGCCGGCGCGGCGCGCGACCGGGGCTGCTGGCGCACTTCAATTATGCGCAGCCCGGCGACGCCGAGCGGCTTGCGCAGGCGGGGTACAGCGTCGTGTACTGTCCGCGGTCGCACGCCTTCTTCGGGCACGCGCCGCACCCGTTCCGGGCCCTGCTGAGTGCGGGGGTCAACGTGGCGCTCGCGACGGACAGCGCGGCCAGCAACGAGAACCTGGCGCTGCTGGAGGAGGCGCGGTTCGTCTGGCGGAACGTGCCGGATCCGCCGCGCGCCGAGACGCTGCTGCGGATGGCGACGCTGGATGCGGCCCGCGCGCTGGGGCTGCACACGCGGATCGGGTCGCTCGAAGTGGGGAAACAAGCGGACCTGATTGCCTTTACCCGCGCCGGCGGCGTGTCTGACCCGGCGGCGTGGCTGGTGGAACGCGCCCCGGCGCCTCAGCAGGTCTGGGTCGCGGGACAGCGCGTGATTTGAAGACGCGTGGGGCCGGCGGTGCCCGATAAATTCGGGCCGCAGGGGGCGCGGGCGCGGAGGACGCCGCGTTGGGGGCAGTAATGCATGCATAAAAGGCTGGAGAGTCGCGCGCGCCTGGTCGATGCCCTGAATAGTGCGGACGCGGTCGTGCGCGGCTCGACACGGCGAGTGTGGACGCGGCGCGCTGCGGGCGCAGAGCCCCCTGGACAGGTGAGACGATGGCACTGGATTTCAAGTGTGCCTGGACGGCCACACACGACACGCGCGCGGCGCTCGCCGAGGTGCGCGGCCAGGCCGCGCAGGCGGCGCCGGCGTGCGTGTTCTTGTATTGTTCGCCGAAACATGATCTCGCTGAACTCGCGCGCGGCGTCCGCGCCGCGTACGACTGCCCGGTGCTGGCGTGCACCACGGCGGGGGAGATCGTGCCGGGCCACGGCTACGTGGAGGACGGGCTGGCCGTCGCCAGCCTGGGTTCGCCGGACATGAAAGTGGCGCAGGAGGCGATCCTCGACGTGCGCAGCTTCGACAACGCGGCCGCGCTGCAGCTCCAGCGGCGCCTGGTGGAGCGGCTGGGCGGCGCGTGTCCGCCCAGCGCACGGCGTTTCGGCCTGCTGCTGATCGACGGGCTGTGCGCGCGGGAGGAATACGTGGCGGCGCTGCTGTACGGGGCGCTGGGCGGGGTTCCGATCGTGGGCGGTTCGGCGGGCGAGGCAGGGCAATGGCGCGAGACGCGCGTCTTTGCCGACGGGGAGTTTCGCACGAACGCGGCCGTGCTGACGCTGGTCCAGACGTCGTTGCCGTGCACGGTCTTCAAGACCGACCATTTCGAGCCGCGCGACACGCGCTACGTCGTGACGCGCGCGGAGCCGGAGACACGCCGGCTGCTGGAGATCAACGGGATTCCGCCGGCGGATTTCTACCTGGAGCAGACGGGCATCGCGCGGGAGGGCTTTAATACGATGCACGCGGCGCGCAATCCGCTGCTGCTGCCGGTCGGCGAGGACCACTACGTGCGGGCGGTCCGGAGCACGGAGCCGGACGGCAGCCTGGCCATGTTCTGTGCAATCGAGGAGGGCATCGTGGTGCGCCTGGGGCGGCCGGTGGACATTCTGGCGGACCTGGACCGGCAGCGGCGGGCGCTGGAGGCGGTGGTGCCGAACATCCGGGTGACGCTCGGGTTCGACTGCATTCTGCGGCGGCTGGAGATCCTGGATCGCGACCTGCGGCGGCCGGTGCGGCGGACGGTCGATAACCTGAAGCTGTTTGGCTTCAGCACGTATGGTGAGCAGTTCAACGGCCTGCACGTCAACCAGACGCTGACGGGCGTGGTCCTGGGTGACGATGCATGACGGCACACGAGCCAGCGGCGGAGCAGGTCGTGCAGCTTGAACAGGAGCTGGCGCGGCTGCAGCGCATCAACGAGGCGCTGATGACCCGCGTGGAGCGCAGCCTGACGTCGGGCGCGTCGGCCTTCGGGGTGTTCGAGCGGGCGCTGGCGCTGGAAGAGCTGGTAGGGCAGCGGACGCGGGACCTCATGGCGGCGAAGAACGTCGCGGAGGCCCAGGCGTACGAACTGAAGCAACAGGCCGCGGAACTTGAGCAGGCCCGGGCCGCGGCCGAGGCCGCCGAGCATCGCCTGCGGGTGAAGCTGCAGTGCGTGGCGTCCAACGAGAGCGTGGTGGGCAATGTCACGCTGCCCGCCCTGATCGACGTGCAGGATCTGCAGCGCATCCAGGACGCCTTCGCGCGGGCCAGCGGCGTGGCGTCGATTATCAGCGACGTGAACGGGGTGCCCATCACGAGCCCAAGCAATTTCTGCGGCGTGTGTCAGATTGTGCGCAGCACGCCGAAGGGCCGGCAGCACTGCGAGGCCTCGGACCGGGTGCTGGGCGAGCGGGCGCGGCAGTCCATGCGGCCGACGTACGAGAAGTGCCGCAGTTGCGGCTTTGTGGACGCCAGCGCGCCGATCATCGTGGGGGGCAAGCACGTCGCCAACTGGCTGATCGGGCAGAGCAACGTCATGGGGGTGGACCGGCCGCGCATTCGCGCGTACGCGCGGGAGATCGGGGCGGACGAGGCGGCCATGCTCGCCGCGTACGACCAGCTCTCCAACATGTCCCTGGAGCAGTTCGAGCGCACACTCGAGCTGCTGTGGGTACTGGCGCAGAAGCTCTCCATGCTGGGCTATAACAACCTGCTGCTGACGCGCGACGTGGTGGAGCTCCGCAAGGCCAAGGACGCGCTGCGGGCCGGCGAGGAGCGGCTGCGGTCAATCCTCGACACCGTGCATGCCGGCGTGTTCCTGGTGGAGGAAGAGTCGCACACGATCACCGAGGTCAATGCCGCGGCGCTGCGGCTGTTTGGCGCGCCGCGCGAGCAGGTGGTCGGCCTGTCGTGCCGCAAGTTCATGTGTGCGGCGCCGGGGGGACGCTGCCCGATCACCGAGCCGGACCAGGTGGTCGAGGGCATGGAAACCGTTGTGCGCACCGTGAGCGGCGAACAAATCCCGGTGCTCAAGTCCGTCAGCCGCTGCGAACTCAATGGGCGCCCCCACCTAATCGAGTCGTTTGTCGACATCCGGCTGCGGAAGCAGGCCGAGGCGCAGCTCGAGCGGGCCCGGGACCTGGCGGAGTCGGCGAATCGCTCGAAAAGCGAGTTCCTGGCGAACATGAGCCACGAAATCCGCACGCCGCTGACCGCGATCCTGGGCTTCGCGGAAGTGATGCTGGAGCAGGCGGGCGGCGAGGAGGCAGCGCCGGCCCTGGCGATCATCAAGCGCAACGGCGAGCACCTGCTCGCGGTCATCAACGACATTCTCGACCTGTCCAAGATCGAGGCCGGCAAGATGTCGATCGAGCTGCGGGCCTGCGCGCCGGCCGACGTCGTGGCGGAAGTGCTCTCGCTGATGCGGGTCCGTGCGGAAGCGAAGGGCGTTGCCCTGCGGGCCGCGTTTGCCACGCCGATCCCCAGGACCGTGCAGACGGACCCGACGCGCCTGCGGCAGATTCTCCTGAACCTGGTCGGCAACGCGATCAAGTTCACCGAGGTCGGGCGGGTCGACCTGCTGGTGCGCTATCTGGCCGAGGCGGATACGGCCCGGCTCGAATTCGACATCGTCGACACCGGCATCGGCCTGAGCGCCGAACAGACGCGCCTGCTCTTCGAGCCCTTCTCGCAGGTCGACGCGACCGCGCGCCGCCAGCATGGCGGCACGGGCCTGGGCCTGGCGATCAGTCGTCGCCTGGCCCAGCGGCTGGGCGGCGATGTCACGCTCGTCAGTAGCCGACTCGGCAGCGGCAGTTGTTTTCGCCTGACCCTGGCGGTCGATCCGCGGGCGGGGGTGGAGCTGGTCTCGGGCGTGCGCGAAGCGGGTCGCCGCCGCGCGGAGCCGCAGGACGGCCTGGCCGCCGACGGCGGGCACCCGCTGGGCCACCGCCGGGTGCTGCTGGCTGAGGACGGTCCGGACAACCAGCGGCTGATCAGTCATTTCCTGCGCCAGGCGGGCGCCACGGTCACCGTCACCGAAAACGGCATGTGCGCGGTGCGGGCGGCCCGGGACGCCGTTGAGCAGGGGCAGCCGTTCGACGTTGTACTGATGGACATGCAGATGCCCGTCATGGACGGGTATGAGGCGACGGGGATGCTCCGGCGGCTGGGCTACCGCGGCGCGATCATCGCGCTCACGGCACACGCGATGCTGGATGATCGGCAGCGATGCCTTGACGCGGGATGTGACGACTACGCGGCAAAGCCGATCAATCGCGCCGCGCTGATCCACGTGATCTGCAAGTACCTGCCGGCGGCGCCGGCGCTCTCGGCGTCGGAAGCGGCGGGAGACGGACGGTAGCAGCGACGGCGTCCCGCGGGCGGCCAGGTCACTTCGTCAGCTTGTAGCACGCCACCTGCTTGAAATTGCGCGCGTAGACGTGCCCGTTCCACAATGTCGGAACGGTCCAGCAGCGCCCTTTGAGCAGCGGGACTGTCGTGCGCGGCTCGAATGCCCTGGGTGAGGCCGGCGCGATCTGCAATTCGCCCTTTTCGGTCAGGAGCAGCACGTGACCGTCGGCGATCAGCAGTGTGCCGTTGGTGACGCCGCGCTGGTTCCATTTTGTTTCGCCGGTGGCGAACGCGACGCAGGACAGGCCGACTTCGTCGCTGGCGTAGAGGTGGCCGTCGTAGAGCACGGGCGACTGGAACTTGGCCCGGATGCTCTTGTTCTGCCAGACCGTCTCGGTCTTGAGCTGCTCGCCGTCGCGGGCGAGCTTGAGCAGGATCGAGCCGTGGTCGTAGCCGGAGCTGAGGAACAGGTGGCCGTCGTGGTAGATCGGGGTGGAGGCGTTGACATCCCAGTCGGTCTGCCAGGGCATGCTCCAGACCTGCTGGCCGGTCTTGGCATCGGCGATGATGACTTCCTTGCCCATGAAGCCGACGATGTAGCGCTGGTTCTCGAAGGTGAAGGGGTAGGGCGTGGCGTAACCGACGGGGTCACGGCCGCACTGCCAGACGACCTTGCCGGTCTGCTTATCGAGCGCGACCAGCGCGCCGTCCTTGCCGCCCGCGGTGACCAGCGCGAGGTCGCCGTCGATCAGGACCGAGGCGGCGTAGCCCCACTGCGGCTTGGCCTCGTACTGGCGGCTCCAGATTTCCTTGCCGGTTTCGGCGTCG
>Ga0116156_10003836_pt1 | contig 12962 bp, 8 predicted proteins | sample AD_UKC045_MetaG_FD_89891 | JGI IMG/M metagenome (GOLD analysis project Ga0116156, IMG submission 89891) | Active sludge microbial communities of municipal wastewater-treating anaerobic digesters from USA - AD_UKC045_MetaG | ecosystem: Engineered > Bioreactor > Anaerobic > Digestate | place: USA... | reverse complement strand
TCTTCCTTTCCCACAACAAATACACAATCACCGTCATCACTCCCACATAGCTTCCTATCGTACATTCTGATATCAAATCCACCACTACCGCCAACCAATGTATATGTGCCGCGTCAGCAATTCGTTCAGTTATTTCATAATCCCACCATACTACCCTATCAACATGCAACAACAATGCACACACGATAAAGACACTCAACCAAATGACCAGTGGTATTTTTCTATTTTTATTTTCCATATTTATATAATCTCAATTTATAATCATTTTAGCAAAAAATATACCACAAAATATGTCCATAATCCAAAAATTAAAAAAGAAGCAATAGTTATTACTTCTTTTTTACATACAGACCAAAAATCGTCCATAAGCGGAGCCGACGGGGCTCGAACCCGCGACCTCAGCCGTGACAGGGCTGCGTTCTAACCAGACTGAACTACGGCTCCAAAGTCAGCCACAAATAAATATTACTATTATCCGTTAAAAAAATCCAGTCCTAACTTTGCTTAACTTTAAAAAACACCCAAATTTTTAATTCCTTTTTTTGCTCTTCCAACCAATCGCTAAAAGTCCCTTTTACTTCTCCCTTTTTATCATCAACTTTGATAATATGCCAACCATAGCTTGTCTGTACCAGATTACTCACCTGACCTTTTTCCAAAGCAAAAGCTGCATTTTCAAACTCCGGCATCATTACCCCTCGAGCAAAAAAACCTAAATCTCCACCACTATCTTTCGAACCAGGATCTTCACTAAATTCTTTTGCTAAATCTTCGAAACTTTCTCCATTGTTGATTCTGTCCAAGACGCTTTGCGCTTTTGCTTTAACTTCATTCTTTTGATCATCAGTCATGCTCTCGGTTGTTGCAAACAAAATATGTCTGGCGCTCACTTGTTCAATTTTATCTTCCTGCAAAGCCTGACTCAACAAACTAATATACACCCTGTGTTTAAACTCGTCGGCATTCCAACCAAATTTATCCTTAAGAATTGATTGAAAATTTTCCTCCCCTCCGTTCTGTTGGACAATTTTATCATACTCTTCATTTAATTTGGCATCATCTACTGTTACGCCATATTTCTTTGCCAAAGCAATAATCACTTTTTCACTGATTAAATTATCCGACACTTGCTCACGATCTTTATCGGAAATCTGACAATCCGTCCCAACTTCTTCACAAGCCCGCAACACCAAGTCCAATTCATTCCAATAACTTGTCATTGCAATCGGACTCATTTCCACCATCGCCATCGGAAAATGTAAAGTCGTCGCCACCGCCCTCACAACTTGATTGTCATCTTTCTTCAAACCATACAAAAACACCCCTTCCAATATCAACAACAAAACCACCAATCCTAGCACAATCGTTAGCACTGATTTGACATCCACCGACTTTTTCGGAATTGCCGGTTTGAAACTCTCCCCTTCACTACTCTCATTAACATCACTTATTATTTCTTCATTTTTCTCATTCTTTTCTTCCGAATACATCATAATATTTATTAATTATTAAGATTAAAACTTAAATTATATCAAAAATGGTGGCAACCAAGTAGCCGTTACCAACACTATCGACATCAAAAATACACCTACCAAAATATACTCGATCACTACTCTTTTTGTCAAAACTCTTTCCAGCCAATGGCTTAACAAACCCCAAAAAATATACATCGCCACTACCAGCACAATACTCTTTGCCGAAGGGTCAACCGGCCAAAAGCTAACAATCAAAAAAATTTCTGACATGATCAAACTAAACAACACCGTATACAATATCGTACTCGATCGATCTAATCCACTTGCCCACAGTATTGAATAAAATATCATAAAACCAAAACCGACCACCAACAACATCAACAACCATAACGGTAAAGCAAAACCCACACTAATATGAAAAATCGAATAAAAAAGCAAATAAGCCGCTATCAACGAAACAAAAGAAAAATTCAGTCTAGTAATCAAAAAACTTTTAAAAGGAAACTGACTAACATACAACATCAAAAAATATATACAAATCGCTCCGGTCACATACACTATCTGCCGAAAAACCAACTTGGGCATAAAAAAACTAAACGACAACACTCCGATCGACAACAATATTGGCAACATTGAACGACGGATCACTCCTTCTTCCCAATTGCCATTCATCATCCACAATACCCCACCCACCACCAACATCAACACAATAAAACTTCCCCACAACATCAAATCCGGAAAAAAAGCGAACAACTCTAATACTCCTAAAAATACCAACCCGACAACCAAAGGTTTTAATTTTAAATAATTTGTCATATTTGGATTATAATTCAAAATCCTTACCAAGCACCAGTTGACAATCCGCGTCTGTCACTCCTGCCGAAATCTCTTCGTAATTTTTGATAAATGGCCATTTCTCAGCAAGATATGTTTTGGCCAATTTTAATTTTTCTTTCGTACACAATACTTTTGTTTGTTCGATTTCCTCAGCATTGCCAACATTCAATACCTCATTTTCATCTTGCTTTATGCTATCCGCTACCCCGCTCGCCAAACCAACTCGGTTTGTTGCATTCAACACTTCAAACGAGATTTTTTCATCTTCTTTTTTACCCACAGTATTCAACTGCTCGTCCACAAATTCTTGTATTTCAGTGAAATCGCCAGTCTGCGGTTGCAAAACATATACTCCATCAATATTGCCATCTTGCAACATTCCCTCCGACGTGTTATCAAAAACAAAGTTATTAATGCTTACATCATCCCCCCAGTCTTTTACCAATTCAGCAATTCTCTCCCACTCCCATACTTTGATATTTGTCTCCAAGTGATCGGACACAACATCAATTAATTGAATTAATACTTTTCCTCCCTCAACCAAACCTTTGGACAAGAAAGCTTTTTTCATCGCCCACATAATTTGTTGCTGCCGTCGAGCTCGGTCAAAGTCACTGGTTGTTTGTCGACTACGCGCATACATTAAGGCTGTCTTACCATCCAAGTGACGTTCTCCCGCGTCAATCGAGAATATCTGATAACCACCATATCCGTCGGGATACAGATAATCATAAATATCCTCTTCAACCGTCACATCCACTCCGCCCAACAAATCCACCGCCTCAACAAAACCATCAAAATCAATTTTGACATAATAATCTATCGGCTGATCCAGTACTTTGGTCACTGTGTCTTCCAACGTTTCTATCCCACCACCGGCCGCGTCATAATTTTTCCCCAACGAATAAGCGGCATTAATTTTGCTATAACCGAAACCGGGTATCTCCAAATATAGATCTCTGGGAATGGAAAACATATCTATTTCATGATTTTTCGTATCAATCGAGGCAAAAATTATTGTATCGGTTAAATCGGGTGCCACATTGTCTCCTCCGGCTATTCCCGTCAATAATACATTAACTCTTCCTTCTCTTTCACCTTTCAAACGACGATTGCCAATACCAATCGATTGACCAATATTGGACCAAAAACTATTATTGCTATCAGTGCCATCGCTACCGCTCTGATTACCATTAGCTGCCATTAGCCTGTAACCAATCAAACCCAAATACAAAACAAATAGTGCTCCAAAAAAAGCAATCGGCACATACCACCAACTAAATATTTTTTTCATTAAAACTTTATTATTGTAAACATTAACAAAATAATTGTATCAAAAATAACCGAATATTTTAAGCAATTTTTCAGAAACAAACACTGGAGCCAGCACTTCAAACTTTATAAAAAAATGATTAATTTTTACATCAAAAAAATTTTGCTTATCGACCTAAATCATTTATACTAAGTAAGTAATTCGTAGTTATTTTTATTATATGAACCAAGAAAAAACATCACTTATGATTATTGCTGAGTTTATTTGGGAGATGATCAAAACCGCTCTCACCGTAATTATCATCGTCTATCTCATCAAAACATTTGTCTTTCAATTATTTATTGTCGATGGCCAAAGTATGGAGCCAAACTTTCACAACAATCAAATGCTCTTAGTTGACAAACTAACCTATCATTTTCGTGTCCCCAAAAGAGGTGAAGTAATTGTTTTTCAAAAACCGAACGAACCAACTCAAGTAAACTTTATCAAACGGATTATCGGATTACCACACGAAACGATCACTATCAAAGACGGACACGTCATTGTTACCAACAGTACCAACCAGGAAGTAATTCTACAAGAAGATTACCTAACCGCCAACAATATTACCAACGGTAATCAGGAGTTTACTTTGGGAGACAATGAAGTATTTGTTCTTGGCGACAATCGCACCAATTCACAAGATTCTCGTGTAATCGGACCGGTCAACTACAATTTGATTGCCGGCCGAGCACTATTTACCTATTGGCCTATCAAAGAAGCTTATTGGATATTTACTCCCACCTACAATCTTAATATTATTTTTTCTTCTCCACTACAATCTGAACTCCATTCAATCGTAGATAATCTCTAATTGTATTCACCAAACTTTTTTCTTCATGAGGCAAAAGACTCCTTTTGCCTTTATATTTTATTCTAATGGTCACTGGCTTCATACCTACTTGCTGAATTCTGACTAATCCTATCTTTTTGGCCACTTCATTGGTTAATTGTAAATCTCTTGCAAACTCATCCCACTGACTTTGATCAATTACTTTTCGCCCATTATCAGCCACCAAAACAATTTGATCCAATAAATGATTAATATTTTTTCCAGTCTTAGCCGAACCAAACACAACTGGCAACCAATAAATATATTGCAACTTATGTAGCATACCTTCGACAAATTTATCCTGACTTATTCCTCTCTCTTCCGCCAAATCCCATTTGTTTACAAACAATACTATTCCCTTCCTGACTTGCAATATCATATCAATAATCATCAAATCTCGCTTCGTCAAACCTTCTATTCCGTCAATCATCATCACCGCCACCTCCGATTCTCTCAAGGCAGTTACGGAACGCATGATACTATATTTTGCCATCTTCTCTACGTATTGTTTGGAATTTCGACATACTCCAGCCGTGTCAAACAATACGATTTCTCTTTGTTTATAAATTAAGTCGATTTCTCCCACGTCTCTCGTTGTTCCGGCCACACTGCTTACCACTCTTTTTTCCTCACCAAAAATTTGATTTACTAAAGAAGACTTACCCACATTCGGCCTCCCCATCAAACACACTTTGATTTTGCTATCATCACCATCATCTGACATCACTTTTTTTGGCAAACGCTTTACCACATAATCCAACAAATCACCTACCCCTATTCCATCTATTGCCGACAAAGCAAAAATGTCCTTAAAACCAAACTTCTCATACAAACCAACATTTTCCTTTGCTTCCTTTTTGTCAGATTTATTAACTACCAAAATCACTTTTTCAAATTTCTTCCGTAAATTACGAACAATCTTCTCATCTTCATTCATTACACCCGCCGATCCATCAACCACCCATAGAATAACATCCGCTTCTTCAATCGATTCGGATATTTGTTTTTCCACCGATCTAATTATTTCATCAGATTCCTTTTCTCCGTATATCCCCGCCGTATCCGCCAACCAAAACGTACTGCCCAACCATTCAGCAGTTGCCAATACCACATCTCTGGTTGTCCCGGCCACATCGGTTACAATCGACTTCCTTCGCCCAATAATTCGATTGAACAATGTTGATTTTCCCACATTTGCCCTGCCTACAATTGCCACCAAACCAATCTGCTTGTTTTTTTTGTTAGCTCTCATCTTTAAAAAAGTTACTTATTTCTATATCAAAAATTATCTCTATTATAATTCTTTCACTATGCCATATTTATAACAACTGTTCAATCTGCCGACCATATTGTTTTTCAAAAAATCTTCTATCTCCCATAAATATCTCTCCACCTTCATTAATCATATTTGATAAAAAATTAATTTTTGCCGCCACCCGCGGAATGGTATATAAGTCAAAATAGTCGTCACCAAAATTCATTGCTCGATAAGTTGTCACCAATTCTCCCGGCACATCAAAGGGTAAAGCGTCAATATATATCATATCAAATTTCAATTCGCCAACCGCCAACTCGGCCACTTGCCGCCAACTGCAACAAATTCGCACATTTTTTTGCTTTTTTACCAACCTTCTTCTTTTTTTCCAATTTTTAAAAGTCATCACTTTCTTTTCTCGAATCTCATCGATATTATTTATCATATATTCATCCATCTTCGCCAATGATCCAAAAATCAACAAGCCATTCTTCATCGATCCCATTTTTCCCAATATCGACCCGTTAATTTTCAATAAATTTATTTTGTCCCGGTCTTTTCTTTCAAAACAACAATTATCTTGTCTTCCCAACAATTCCTGCCAATATTTTTCTCCAAATTTGGCTATTGATTTAGTTCCCATCAACACTTTCGTCTTGCCCGCAAACAAACTGGCCAAATTCTTGGCAAAGATATTTACCGATACCTCCATTTCCCCCACTACGATCTGCATAATATTATTTTGAAAATCTAGAAAATCCGCCAAATCTCTTTCTATTCGGCTTACCAAATAATTGTATCGGCCCACATAATTAACCATCTTTTCCACCATTTTTGCTGTTTGATGTATTATTGACTGAAAATTTTGTCCGGCCAGTACGCCCGGTGTAACATCCAGCTGATAATAACCATTAGCTTGTCGTCCACCACTCGACCTCACTATCATCTTTAGAGAACCAAACCACATTTTTAAATCCAACAAAATATCATTAATAAAATCTTTGTCTTGTTTTAAATAAGCGGCACTTTTTGCCTCATTCAGTATTTGTTTCCATTTCTCTTCATCAATAACCCGCTTAGTCATTTCCGTAAATCCGTCTTCCGGCAAAATTTCTTCAGTCCAATACAAAACATTTGCCCCACTCTTCTCTTGCCATCCATGATAAGTCGTTATTAATGGCAATCCCGCATCTTCATAATATTTTTTTCGTTCATCAAAAAAACATTGACCAAGACATTTATATTCCCAACATGACACCTTCGCTATCGATTTCTTTTCATCAAATGACCATACTATATCCGCCAAATACCCATCCCAAAAACCTCTTGTTGCTCTGATTATTATTTTTACCAAAATTCCGATCAAAGCACTATCCAGGCTATCTCTTTTAAACAATTCTTTCAAAGAATTACGACACACATATCTAGAACGGACATCCAAATTGGCCACCTGATATTTTTTTCTTATTCTGCCAAACACCTGATCGGACACCACCATTACCATTCCATCATTTCCACTCATGATTTCCAATGCTTCATCCAAATTCATTTCTTTAATACACACATCATTTTTCACCGCTACTAGATTTTTTTTATTATTGATAATTACCTTATTCGCACAACCGCTATTTGATATTTTTTCACTCACTTTTTTTACTTCGTCAAACAAAAACGCATAATCCCATTTTCCCTTACTCAATATCTCCTTGATTCTAGCCACAGCTTTGTCCGGCAACCTATTAACGCCTTGACACAAATATTTATACAAAATCATCACTGCTAAAGCATCATTTAAAGCTCGATGAGCATCGTATTTCCAGTCGATATACTCCATCAGTGATTCCAACGAATACGATTCCAAATCAAACAACAACATACTGGCTATATACCAAGTATCCATCACTAAACAATTGGCAAAATCGACTCCATTATTTTTCAAAAAACCCAGATCGAAACCAATGTTATGACCCAAAACAACACTTACATCGCTCCCGGCGAAATCCAAAATCATCTTTCGCACCTCTTTCCAAACCGGCGCATTTTTTAATTCCTCTTCTTCAATTCCGGTAATATTTTTTACAATTGGATCCAACATTTTGTCATAATACACCAAGCTGGAAAATCTACCAATTTCTCCTTCATCATCAAATTTTATCATTCCCACTTCAATGATTTTATCCGTTTCCAAATTCAAACCGGTCGTTTCCAAATCCAGTGATAAATATATATTTCTTTTCATCGACAATTATTTACTTCTAAAAAACCAACTCATTATTTGTTTGATATATAAGTTGGTAAAATCAAATTATTTGTCCAAACAAATTTTTTGCTACAAACGACGCATTTTAACTTCTGTCTTCCAAAATTCCATTGTATCGCCTTCTTCCACCTCAATATTCCCGGCTAGCCCGATACCACAATCGTTGTGTTCATTAACATGGTCCACCGCATCTGTTCCTTTTTGTAAATTTTCCACCTTGGCTTCACCGATTTTCTCACCTCCCCGAAACACAATCACTTCCAATGACTTTTCCACTCTTCCTTTGGTAATATTAACACCCAAGATTCTGAATTTTTTACCATGTGTAAACACTTTCAATACTTTTCCTTTACCAACCTTTGTTTTCACTTCTTCCGGTGCCAACAATCCTTCCAAGGCCGCTGTCACATCATCAATCAAACGATATATCACATCGTAATCGGAAATTTTCACTCCCATTTTTTTAGCAATTTTCAATGCATTCGGCTCGACTTTCGACCGAAAAGACAATATCAAAGCATTTGACGAAGCAGCCATCATCACATCTGATTCGTTTACTTGTCCCACCGCCTCATGCAATATCGTCACTTTGACTTCATTGGTTCGAAGATTATCCAAAGATGACTTAATCGCCTCCAACGAACCCTGTACATCTACTTTCAACACAATCGGCAACTCGTTTATTCGGCCTTCTCGCACTGCTTGTGACAATTCTGCCATTCCCACTGATTTGGTCCGAATACCTTTTGATAACATATTTCTCTTACGTTGATCCACAATCATTTTGGCCACTTTCACCCCTTCCACTCCATACATCGTATCACCAAATTCCGGCACATCCGTCAAACCGGCAATCCTCACCGGGTCAGATGGAAAAGCCTTTGTTATTCGATCTCCTTTGTAATCCACCATCGCTCGCACTACGCCATCCGTCATTCCCGCTACCACTGCATCTCGAACACTCAAACTACCTTGTGTCACCATTACTGTGGCCACCGGACCCACTCGTTTGCTCAAATGTGCCTCAATTACTACCGCTTGGGCTGGACCATCGTAATAGGCTTTCAAATCTTCCATCTCGGCTACCAACAAAATCATTTCCAACAAATTATCAATACCTTCACCGGTTTTAGCCGAAGTTTGTACCATAATTGTCTTTCCGCCCCATTCTTCAGAAATCAAGTTATAATCTGACAACTCTCTTTTTACCCGATCCACATTTGCTCCGGGTTTATCAATCTTGTTAATCGCTATCACAATTGGCACCCCAGCCGCTCTGGCATGATTAATCGCTTCCACTGTCTGCGGTTTCACCCCATCGTCAGCCGCTACCACCAACACCGCCACATCCGTCAACTTTGCCCCGTGTGCTCGCATTGCCGAAAACGCTTTATGACCAGGTGTGTCCAAAAATGTAATTTTTTTACCATTTTTAACAACCTGATATGCTCCCATGTGTTGTGTAATTCCACCTGATTCCGATGCTACTACTTGTGCGTGTCTAATTTGATCAAGAATTGATGTCTTGCCATGATCGACGTGTCCCATCACTGTCACAATCGGGGGACGACTACGAAATGTATCATCTGCATATTTTTCCAAACTCCTCAACTTTATTTCAAGATCATCTTCTTTTTCTTTTTCCAGCTCCACTTCAAATCCCAAATCCTCCCCAATAATTGCCGCTGTCTCGAAATCAATTCTTTCGTTGATGTTTGCCAAAACTCCATTTTTCATCAATTCTTTAATTATATCCGCCACCGGTAATTGCATTTTCTGCGCCAATTCACCAACGCTTACCGAAGAACTAATAAATATTTTTGATAACTGACTTTGACTTGCATCAACCAAACCAGTTTCCTCAGCTATGTCAGTCACTTGCTCTTTTACTTCTTGCCCAATTTTATTATCAAACTTATGATGATCTTCTGATATTTTTTCCGTTTTTTCTATTTTCAATTTTTCATTCTTTGACAAACCCTCTATTTTTTCAGATGTTGTCTTATTTTCAATCTCATCATCAGCTGGCTTAATACGTCTTTCAATCTCTACTGCCAATTCATCATTAAAAACATTGGCCTTCGGACTTACTCCCAAATACAAACCCTGAATCTTGGTCCGCAAGACTTTTGTATCCATTCCCAATTTTTTCGCTAATTCTGAGATTTTAACACTCATAAATTTATATCTTATTTTGCAAAAAATATTATTAATTATGAAATCTTCAATTGCTCATGTCCATTTGTATTCTGATTTTCTCCGCCACTATGCAACCCTCTTTGTCGATCAGCCTCTTCGTCCAAGTCTGACAAAAAAGTAATTGAAGCCACTCCGTCACCCTTGCCAATCCTCATCACAATCACTCCTTGAGTAGCCCTACCCATCATTCTAATCTTTTCAATTGGCGTACGAATTACCTGACCATTGGCGGAAATTGCCACCAAATCACCTGAATATCCTTTGATTACAATTTTTGTGTCCACAATATCACCGTTTTTCTTAGTAATCTTGGCTGTTTTTATACCAATTCCACCCCGATTTTGAATTTTGTACTGAGACAAATTCGTCCTCTTTCCATACCCTTTTTTGGTAATTACCAACAAACTTCCTTCTTCATGCAATGTATTCATACTTACAACTTCATCATCTTGTCTCAATTTTATTCCTCGTACACCTGACGCATTCCGACCCATACCCCGTACATCACCTTCTTTGAAACGGATCGACTGACCTTTCTTGGTTACCAACATCACTTCATCCATACCGTAAGTAACCTTTACCCATTTCAATTCATCATCCGGGTTTAGCTTAATAGCCAGCAAGCCACTCTTTCGCACCTTCTTGAAATATCGCATTTCTGTCTTTTTGACCCTACCTTTCTTGGTAGCCATAAATAAATATTTGCCCCGTCGATAATCATCGATAGTAATCACTCCCGAAATTTTTTCTTCCGGACCCAATTGTAATAAATTTACTGCTGCCAAACCTTTTGCTTGTCTTGATGCCAACGGAATTTCATAAACTTTGGATTGAAAAACCCGACCGGATGATGTAAAAAACAAAATATCATCATGATTGTAAGTCACCAAGAAATGATCCACTACATCTTCTTCTTTCATCGTCATACCGATTACTCCTTTCCCACCTCGCTTTTGCGCTTTATATGTATCACTCGGCAAACGTTTGATATATCCACCGCGGGTAACCGACACGATCACTTGTTCATTGGGTATCAAAGCTTCGCTTTCCAATTTACCCAATGGATTTTTATACACCTTTGTCCGACGTGCATCACTATATTTTTGCTTCAATGTCAACAACTCATCTTTGATTATTTTTTTAACTTTTTCATCTGAAGCCAAGATTTCTTGCAACTCTTTGATCTTCTTTATTAATTCCGCTAATTCATCCAAAATTTTCTTGCGTTCCAAACCGGCCAAAGTTTGCAAACGCATATCCAAAATTGCATTTGTTTGAATATCGCTAAAGCCAAACTTCTTCACCAAATTCTTATGCGCTTCTTCACGATTGGCTGATTTCTTAATAGTGGCAATCACCTCGTCAATTACATCCAATGCTTTTTTTAAACCTTCCAAAATATGCGCTCTTTCCTCCGCTTTCCGCAATTCAAACTTGGTTCGTCGTACCACCACTTCATGACGATGACTGATAAAATATTCCAACGCCATTGGCAAAGTCAGCACTTTGGGTTGAATCTCATCCACCAACGCCAAAACATTAGCCGGGAAAGAAGTCTGCATCGGCGTATATTTGTACAATTGATTTAAAATCTTATTGGCATATGCGTCTTTTTTCAAATCACACACAATTCTCACACCATCTTTATCTGATTCATCACGCAAATCGGAAATACCCACAATCTTCTTTTCTTTTACCAAATTGGCGATTTTCTCCACCAATGTCGCCTTATTAACCATGTACGGTATTTCATGCACAATAATCTTTTTTTTATCATTCTTGGTTTCCACAATTTCTGCAATTGCTCTAACCATAATTTTGCCTCTACCGGTTGCATACACATTTTTGATATCTTCGTATCCGTAAATCGCTCCACCGGTCGGGAAATCGGGACCTTTAACAAATTCCATCAACTCATCAATCGTAATCTCCGGATTATCAATATAGGCCACTGTCGCATCCACAATTTCCCCCAAATTGTGTGGTGGAATGTTTGTTGCCATTCCCACCGCAATTCCACTCGAACCGTTTAATAACAAATTTGGCAACAATGATGGCAGCACACTTGGTTCTTTCAACCTGCCGTCATAATTATCTCGCCACTCCACCGTATCTTTCTCAATATCATTCAGCATTTCATCAGCAATTTTTTGCATCTTTGCCTCGGTATAACGATAGGCAGCCGCGCTATCTCCATCCATTGAACCAAAATTTCCTTGCCCCCACACCAACGGATAGCGGAGTGACCAATCCTGTGCCATACGCACCAAACTGTCATAAACAGCCGTATCACCATGCGGATGATATTTACCCAACACATCACCCACAATAGTCGCGCACTTTCGAAACTTAGTATTATATCTCAATCCAATTTCATGCATTACGTACAAAATACGTCTATGTACTGGTTTAAAACCATCCCGTGCATCCGGCAAAGCTCTTTGTACTATGACACTCATCGCGTAATCCAAATAGGACTTTTCCATTTCGTCCACGATGTTTACTTGCCGAATATATCCGATATTCTGTTTTAAATCCAATTCGCTCTGATTGTTTTCATTTTTATCAATATTGGCCATACTTTTTTTCAAATAGTATAAAAATCAAACAAAAATATTTTATTATAAATCCAAATTAATTACATCTTTGGCGTGTGTTTGAATAAAATGCTTTCTCGGTGGCACTTCATCACCCATCAACACTCGAAAAGTTTTATCCGCTTCTTGAGCATCTTCGATAGAAATCTTCTTCATTACTCTGTTCACTGGATCCATTGTCGTTTCCCATAGTTG